>Ga0208330_1000237_pt1 | contig 30237 bp, 22 predicted proteins | sample DeeseametaMP1896_FD_184180 | JGI IMG/M metagenome (GOLD analysis project Ga0208330, IMG submission 184180) | Marine microbial communities from the Deep Pacific Ocean - MP1896 (SPAdes) | ecosystem: Environmental > Aquatic > Marine > Oceanic | place: East of Hawaii, North Pacific Ocean | collected... | reverse complement strand
CGCCCGCCGGGTGCCAGCCGAGCCGTTATGCTATTCGTTGCGGCCCGTATCGTGAGTATCACCATTGAATGCCCCAAATCTGTTGCCAAAGAAGCCAAGAGGCTTTGTTGTCCGCTGCAAGCCCCGGGCAACCCGACGGCCGGGCGCCATGTGGGATAGCTCGTGAATGCTGGTGCGCCGAGCGTTGCATCGCACCACTCGGTGCTCGATTGCCTCGAACGCTTCGCGGCCAAGCGACCAGACGCTGACGCCATTGCTTACCCAGGCTCTCGAATGAGTTTTGTCGAGCTGGTGTCCGCGGTCAACCGCAGCATGCTGGACCTCCAGGCGGCCGGCATTTGCAGCACCTCGATCGTCGGCGTGGGAACCCGCAACGAGGCGGAACACTTGGTTCAATGCATTGCATTGCTGGCCATTAAGGCCAGTCAGTTCACACTTTCGCACATGGACCCGCCCGCCGCCCGCGCCGCACTCGAACAACGCATGGGCGCCACGCATCGGCTGGAGTCTTCTCGAATTTCGGTGCTGGCTGCTTCGCCCCCCCCGGGGTCGCCCTGCCTTCCCGGCACACTTCGGCTGGCCACGTCGGGCACTAGCGGGCGCTCAAAGCAGGTTGTTCTTAACGAAGAAAGCCTCGTTCTGCAGGCGCCACGGCATGTGGAAAACCAAGCCCAGCGCTTCGCATGCCTGGCCCCCATCCAGCACAACTTCGCCAAACGCCATCGGCTGTATTGTGCGGCACAGGGCGCGGTGAATCTCTTTTTCGATGTCGACGATCCTGACCGGTGCGTTCGCGATGCCGAACGTATGGACGCCACCACATTGCATGTCTCGGCCTTGCAGGCACGTGGATTGCTGTCGACCCGGGGGTCCGGTCACTTTCGCCAGATCCGATTGAAGATCGGCGGCTCCCATGTCCCGCTCGGCCTGCGACAGCAGATCCAGCAGGAACTGACCGCAGATCTGTGGACGGGCTACGGCACGACCGAAACGGGTGCCATTGCATTTGCCAGACCGGATGACCATGACGAGCTCGAGTGCGTTGGACAGCCACTGCCCGGCCTGTCCGTGAGCATACGGGATCAGGCCGGGCAGGACTTACCGACCGGTGAACGGGGCGAAATCACCGTCTGCGGCGACGGTCTTTTCCTCGGCTACCTGGCCGACGCCGGCGGCCTGCAGCAGTCCCCGGCCCATAGCTGCTTCTCGACTGGAGATATCGGTTTTATCGATCGCCAGGGCCGCCTGATCGTATGTGGGCGGCAAGACGACATGTTTGTGTTCAACAGCATGAATATCCATCCACAGGAGATCGAATCCTGTCTTCGCGACCATGCGGCGGTGCGAGACGCTGTGGTGATTCCCAAGCCATCCGCGGTGCACGGCGGTATTCCAGTCGCGCTGGTGGAGGTCGAAGTCGGCATGGCCTACGATGCCGCCGAGCTACGCCGATGGGTACAGCAACGAGTCGGTGTGCGATGCCCGCGCCAATTTGTAGTGGTCGAGCAGCTGCCCAGACACCCGTCAGGGAAACTGGACCGCACGGCCGCACGCGCCCTGTACGAGCAGACCAGCACCAATGACTGACGCGGCGATCCGGCAAACCATCGTCGATGCGTTGCACTTCGCCAACGCGCTGGAAGGCCAATCAGATCGAACGCTCAAGGCGTTCATCGAGAGCAAGCTCGATCTCGCGCTGCAAGACCTGGACCTGAACAGCCTCGCCACGATGGAACTGCTGATTGCCCTCGAATTGGAGCATTCCGTCACCATCACGCCCGAGGACCTACCGGGCTTCGCCAGCTTGGGCGAACTGGCCGCGTACATCGCGAACCCGTCACCCTCAGACCCGCAGCCGTCCGTCGCAGTCCGGACTGCCGAGGCCAGTACTCAATCGCCCCATATCGTTCGTCTCTATCGCAGAGTGCTGCCGCGCTGCCGCACACCCAATCAGGTCAACCAATTGCATGTGGCGCTTGAAAACAGGATGACGCCTGTCGAGTTCCGATACCTGCACCGGTGCGTAGCTGACGCAGGCAATGGCGATGAGGACCATGAATCCGAGTACCCGCCGACCACGCGACAATGGCTGGATCGGCTCAAGCAACTCGCCGTGGATCTGCCTTTGGATGAGCCCGAACCGTTCACAGGAAAACGCGTTCACACCGGTGCGCGTCACTACTGCGGGCCAGGCAATCAGGCGGACAAGACCCTGCTGATCTGCTTCACCACCCGTGCGCAACGGATGATGATGCCGCTGCCGATCTTTCTTCAGACCATCGATGCCACGCGCTTTGACGTATTGATCATCGCGGACCTGGCCCGCGACAGTTTCTTATCCGGTGTTCCGGGTCTGGCGCCGTCACTGGATGCGCTGCTCGGCTGGCTCGCAACGCTAGACAGTCTGGGGAACTACCGTTCGATCCGAACGGTAGGCTGCAGCGGCGGCGGTTACGTGGCCATTCGCGCCGCGCAGGCACTCGATGCGGAACGAGGTATCAGCATTGCCGGTCGCTTCGAGAAGGCGCAGCACCTGCAGCGCTGGAGAAAGATTCGCCGGTTGCGGCATCGGCGAGCGCCAGGCAGCGCCCGGCTCGTATTGATCTATGCGGATGACAAGCCGCGGGACAGAAAATTTGCGGCCGCGGTCGCGAAAGTATCGGGCGGTGAGCGTTTGCCGCTGGCGTTCCCTGATGGCGAAATTGGCCATCTTGTGCTGGACGAGCTCAGACGGCGGGGGCTGCTTGGCGATTTTGTGCGTCAGCACGTTTGCGACCACAGCAATCCGCCGGCTTCAAGTGAACAGCCGAGTGAGCAGTCACAGCGCGGGACGCTTTGAACGCGGCGCATTGCCTGGCAGCTCTGCGCGAACGGCCAAGTGCAATGGCAGGTCACGGACCGGGGCGAAGAAGTCATGGTCCAGTGCCAGATGTTCCGGCAACACGCCCAGCTCTCGAATCTCTGGGAGAGCCGTGAATCCGCTGCTGGCGAGCGCGGAAAAGTAGTCGCCAAAGGTCTTGTGGATCATCTGCACGGGCAGCACGCCCCCGTCTCGCCGCGAGATCTCACCCTGAAACTGCCGGTTGGCACCGCTGAAGTAGCCACAGCCTTCCACGTCGAAGTAGAACGGGGGCCGGTGTTCGCGGCGGATGAACCCCAACGCTGGATGCGGAACGGCGAACACGAACGCGCCGCCAGCGCGCAACAGCCGCCGCACCTCGGCGAAAGAACGAGTCATCTGTTCTACCGTCAGGTAGTTGTACAAGAACACGGCCGCGACCAGATCAAATGACCCTGCCGCCAATTGCGCGAGTTCGGTGGCGTCGCCTTGGTGATAGGTAATGCCCTGCCCCAACCGCTCGTCCTGGCGACGCGCAGCAGCGACCATTTCAGCAGAGAGTTCCACCCCGGTGACAGACTTCGCGCCATGCGATGCCAGGATTCTGCTGCAATAACCTTCGCCGGCGCCAAGATCCAGCACATCCAGACCCACAACGTCGCCACATAACTCGAAGACCGCAGGCCGCCCTGTGAAGTCGGACAGGCTTGACGGCGCACGGCGCTCCCATTTTCCCGCGTTGGCGTCGTAGAGCGTTTCAGTATCCATTGTTTGCGCTCTCTCCGACGAGGGCCCGCGCCAGCATCACATCCCAGAATGCGGTGCGCAGGTTCAGTGACGAGAACGCACCAAACCGGACCGCCTCCCGCGTGCTGCAATCCTGACAAAGTTCTTCGGTGATCCGAAGCAACTCGTCGGCATGTCCATCGTCACAATCGATGTGCAGTTCAAAGAACCGATGATGCTCGGATGACAGGCTTTTGTGGCCACGCAGACCCTCCAGAATCTGCGCGTAGATCTGGGAGACCAGCAATTCAGTCGCCAGACCGATTGCCCCGACGCCGACACCCGCTCGGGGTGACTGACACTTCTGGAGAAAAAGATCCCGCCAGACGAGCACCGTGGTGCAAGGCGTAAATCGGCGCTCGAGGGTCTCGGTGACTCCGGCAGCGCGCCGAAACCGGTCAAAAAGCACGGCATGCGGCGTGACGTTATCGGCTGACCCGCAGACGCCCTGCTCTTCCTTCAGGTTCTCGACCAGGGTCTGCCGATGCCGCTGCAACGGAAGCCCGTTGATCACCGCCTGCAGGTAACTCGTGAAGCCGGAACTGTAGACGTAATACTGCAGCGCAAAGTCACGGACCGCGAAGGCCATGGACGGATAGTCACCGCGACTGAATCGCAGGAGGTATTCGTGACGGACTGCGACGTGGGTGAGCACTTCGCTTGTCAGCGCATCAACGAATTCGCTCGACGACCCCTGATAGAGCAACTCCACGGACGACGTCCGAGGCTTGTTCACAACACCACCCGCCGATGCACCCGGCATCCCGCAGGATTCCACGTTAAGTTCATCAATTGCCCCGCCTCCTTCCCGATACGCTGCCTGTGGATCGCCACAGGGTCAACTCAGAATCTGTTTCCAGCAGCGCCGGACAAAGGCGGCGTGATCCTGCAGCAGGACCGGCGCGACCTGGCCCGGCTGGCCGGCCAGCACCGTGGCATGTAACTGCGAGCGAATGGCCAGATACGCCTCACGCAACCCTTCCCCTTCACTTGCCGACAGCACACCAACCTCGGTCATGGCCTGCAACTGGCGCACATTGTCGGACCAGGTCGCGACAGCCGGAAACGCAGGCGCTCGCCGCAGCACCAGATACTGAACCAGAAATTCCAAGTCCATCAGCCCACCCGGCGATTGCTTGACGTCAAACACCTGATCATCGCTGCGCAACCATTCCCGACGCAGACGTTCGCGCATGTCCACCACGTCATTTTTCAACGAGTCAGGATCGCGTTGACGCGCCAGCGTTTCTGCACGAACAGTGGCGAACACTGAGCAAAGCCCAGGATCGCCGGCCACAGCCCTTGCTCGGCAAAGGGCCTGATGTTCCCAGGTCCAGGCCTGTTCACCCTGATACCTGGCAAAAGCATCGATGGTAGTCACCAGCAACCCCGACCGACCACTGGGGCGCAGCCGGGTATCAATTTCGTAAGCGCGCCCGGCACCCGTCTGGGTCGACACCCAGTGAATCAGCCGCTGCGCCCACCGGATCGCGTATTGGGCAATGTCCAGGGGTCGGTGACCATCGCTTTCGCCACTGCCCCGATAAAGAAACACGAGGTCCAGATCCGATCCGTAGTTGAGTTCGATACCGCCGAGCTTGCCGTAGGCGATCACGGCCAGCCCGGCGTCGTCCGGTAACGCGCCGTGTCTGGCGACCATGTCCTGCCGGGATACCTCCAGCGCCTGGACCAGCGTGGCTTCCGCGATCCAGCTGAGATGGTCCGAAACGCGCATCAGCGGCAGCGCGCCACTGATCTCGGCCGCGGCCACGCGCAGCATCTGGCCTTGCTGGAACTGGCGAATGGCATCCAGCCTCGCCTCGTCATCCGATGCCTTGTCGAAGCCTTCCCGTACAAGCTCGTCCAGCTGCTGCCTGTCCGGCGGTTCCGACAGCAACCGGGGATCCAGCAGCTCGTCCAGCAGACCGGGCATGGCTACCAGCTGCCGGACGACCCAGGGGCTCGCCGCGGCCAACCGGACCAGATGTTCCAGCGCGACAGGCCGCTCGTCGAGCAGCGCCAGGTAATTGGTTCGCCCGAGCAGGGCATCCAGAATCGACAGTACGCGCCGCGCCACTTCATCCGGCCGATCGAAGCGACGCAATGCCTCCAGACAGGCCGGCCAGATGCGCTGCAGGCGAGCGTCCGCGGCATCCGAATACATGGCGCTGGCCTGCAGGTCCTTCACGCGGGCTGCAATGTCCGCGCAGTCGCGGATACCCACGTCGGTGAGCTGACCCAAGGCGCTGGGGGAGTCGGCTTGCTGCCAGGGTGTCGAACGTGGCTGGGCATCGTCGTCCGGATCGCCTACAACGTCAGAGAACATCGCGTCGACCCGCTCACGATGCCTGGCCAGTTCTCCCTCCAGCCCTGACCAGTCGTCGTAGCCGAAGCTGCGTGCGAGCGCGACGCGAATGTCGCCATCCTCGGGCACCATGTGCCATTGCGCATCGCTCCACATCTGCAGCCGGTTTTCCAGCTGGCGCAGAAAAAGATAAGCCGACTCCAGCACCTGCCCGTCATCGGCATTGAGATGATCTAGCGCCACCGCGGCAGCAAGCGCCTGTCGCCAGGATTGGCTGCGCAATCCCGGTTCGGAGCCGCCATGCACGAGCTGCAGGGCCTGCACGATGAACTCGGCTTCTCGGATACCGCCCGCGCCGCGCTTGATGTCGAGATCGCCGGTGGTCCGCGCCACGTCAGCCGCGATATCTGCCTTGATACGCCGCAATGAAGCAAAGGCGCCGAAGTCGAGATAGCGTCGATACACGAAGGGTTTCAGTCGATCCGACAGCGATCGTGCCCAATCCGGGGCGGGGCCAACCCAACGCGCCTTCATCAAGGCGTAACGCTCCCAGGCGCGGCCGTGCACTTCGTAGTAATGCTCCAGCGCGGCCGCGGATACGGTGATCGGTCCCGACCGGCCGAAGGGGCGCAGACGCGTGTCCACGCGGTAGACGATGCCTTCGGCCGTTACCTCCGCGAGCAAGGCAATGATTCGTTGCGCGACTCGTGCGCTGTACGTTGAGGCATCGAGCGGCCGAGGCCCATCACTCTGAGGTTGTGCCGGCCCGTGAACAAAGATCAGATCGACGTCCGAGGAGAAGTTTAGTTCGCGCCCCCCGAGCTTGCCCATCGCGAGCACGGCAAGCTGGGCGGGCGAGCCGTCCGGCGTCGGCAACAGGCCGTGCTGTTCCCGTACGTCGTCTTGCGCCGCGACCAGTGCGGCGCTCAGCAATACATCGGCAACGTCGGATAACGATGCCAGGGTCGCCCAGCCATTGTCTCGCCCATCCAGATTCCGCTCGGCGATCGCCGCGAGCAACTTTCGCCGGCCGTAACGCAGCGCCGCCGAAGGTGCATGTTCCCGCCACAATTGGCCGAGGCAGCTTTCCGCGATTGAACGCGTGACCGGCTGTTCCATCCAATCCTGCAGGTCCGGCCAGGCGCCGCGTTCACGGGAGAGAAATGGTCCGGCGAAGAATTTCGCCTCGCGCATGGCTAACTGTCCTGGGAAGTCCGACGCGCGACGCTATCAGATCCACGCGTCGTGGCGACGGCGAGCCAGTGTGTCACGCGCGGCAGGTGTCAGTTTGCCAAGGCGAGCCGGTCTACAGCATCCGCGGCCTGGCTGTCACCGGCATCCGCAGCCCGCAGATACCAGACACCGGCCTGCTCGACGTCCTCAGGGATACCCACGCCATGTTCGTAGAATCGGCCAAGGTGATATTGCGCAGCTGCGTAGTCCTGGGTGGCCGCCCGCTCCAGCCAGGCCATGGCCTGTTGCTCGTTCGCGGCGACGCTATCGCGGCCGTCCTCAAGCATCAGGGCGAGATAAACCTGGGCAGGCAGGAAGTTCTGTTCTGCTGAGGCGGTGTACAGATTCAGCGCACGCGGGGCGTCCGCCTGACCATCGTCGGGTTCGTCGTAAAGCTGCGCCAGGCGGAACTGCGCATCCGGGTTGCCCTGGTCCGCAAGGCGCTGGTAAAGCGAACGTGCCTTACCCAGGTCCGCGGCGATGCCTTCACCGTCTGCATAAAGCCCGGCAAGCACTAACGTAGCCCCCGCGTGGTCCTGCTCGGCGGCCGATTGCAGCAAGGCGATGGCTTGCGCTGCTCCGGCATCCGGAACATCGCCGCCCAGGAACAACAGGGCGAGATTGTAGGCGGCACTGACATGGCCGCTCTCAGCTGCAAGGTCGTACCAATACGCGGCCTGCCCTCCATCCGCCTCAATGCCGAGTCCGGTCTGGTAGGCGCGACCCAGCTGGTACATCGCGTTGGTGTGCTGCGACTGTGCCGCCGCCTGGAACCACCGAACGCTCTCGGCCTGGGCCGCCGGGTCCTGCGCCCGCGTGAGTATCAGCCCGAGGTTGTATTGCGCTGGCGCGAGCCCGGCTTCCGCCGCGGCGGTATAAGCCACACGCGCAGCATCGACGTCTTTCTCCACCCCGCGGCCGGTGGAGTAAAGCGATCCCAACCGAAAATTGGCTTCCGGAATTTCACCGGCAGCGGCCTGCTCGAACATCGGCACGGACGCCGCGATGTCCTGCTCAACACCTTCGCCACGCAACAGCATTTCACCCAACTCGTAGGCCGCTTCGACGTCACCCGCCCCGGCAGCAACCCGGTAGGCTTCCGCCGCGCCCGATAGGTTCTGCGGCACGCCAACACCAGACTGGCGCGCGATACCGAGCAGCAGACCCGCTGCCGCAGGGTAGGTCTGCATCGCACTCGCTAGCAGTGCATCCGCGTCATGTTCGCGTGGAGCCTGGTAGCCATTGTGAATCAGTAGCCGAGCCAGATTGAGTTGACCGGCAGCGTTGCCCTGTTCCGCCGCATCACGCAGCAGCTCGTAGGCGTAATCGACATTCTGGTCGATGCCGTCGCCGTTGAGATACATATTGCTGAGATTGACGATGGCGCCATCGTGACCCTGGCTCGCGGCCTTCCAATACCAGTCTGCGGCCGCGGCGGGCTTCGGCTCGCCCAGGGAGCCGCGCTGCAGAATCAGCGCCGTGTTGAATTGGGCCTCGGCCAGCCCCTGCTCAGCGGCTTGCAGGAACCAATCAAACGCGAGGCTGATGTCCTGCCGGATTCCGATACCCGCAGCGTAGAAACGGCCCAGATCACTCTGAGCCTCGGCATAACCCTGAGAAGCCGCCTTGAAATAGTAATCACCGGCTTTCATCAAATCGGTGGGCACACCGTCACCTTGCTCGAAGCGCCGGCCCATCACGTGCTGCGCATCCGCGTAGCCCAGTGCAAGGCGTTCGTCGAAGGCCGTCACTTCGACAGGGGCATCCTGCACGGCCTGTTCGGCCTCTGCAGAGACGTTCACCTCGGGATCAGATTCGGGCGCCGCTGTTGTGGCGGCGGCCGTTTCGGCGTCTGGCTGTTGCAACGCGGCAGGGCGCGATGGCGCGACGGATTGCAGCGCTGGCGGTGCAAACAAGGCATCGCTTCCGGAGGCTTCTACATCACCGTCAGGCTGCGTGTCATCGCCGTCCACCGGCGCCACGCTATCAGCAGGTTCGGCAGACCCGGGCGAAACGGTCTCAGCGACCACAGCGGCGTCCGGCTGCGGCACCTCGGGCGCTTGGTCGGTCACTTCCGCGATCAGGGGCGTTGCCCACAAACCGATGATCCCCAGTACGACTAATGTCCGCGCGTTCATTCCAAGCTGATCTCCACTCCCAGCCGCACACTTTCGGCGGAATAGCGTTGTGCTTCAAGTGTTTTCGGTCTGGCGGCTGCGAAGCAATTCGCAAAACGCGGGGCAAACCTGCGAATTCTTGCCCCAAACGAAGAAGCCCCGCCGGAGCGGGGCTTCTTCTCTTACCGAGTGATCTCGGACAGCTTTACATCATGCCGCCCATGCCACCCATGTCACCACCAGCCGGCATCGCAGGCTCATCCTTCGGAACCTCAGCGATCATGGCTTCGGTGGTCAGCATCAGACCGGAAACCGAGGCGGCGTGCTGCAGCGCGCTGCGAGTCACCTTGGTCGGGTCCAGAATGCCCATGGCGATCATGTCGCCGTACTCGCCCGTCCCGGCGTTGTAGCCGTAATTACCGGACTCGGCCTTGACCGCGTTCAGGATCACGCTGGCTTCGCCACCGGCGTTGGAGACGATCTGACGCAGCGGCTCTTCGATCGCACGCTTGAGGATGCGGATACCCGCATCCTGGTCGGCATTGTCGCCCTTCAGACCTTCGATGGCGGCAATTGCGCGAACCAGCGCAACACCACCGCCCGGCACCACGCCTTCTTCAACGGCAGCACGGGTTGCGTGCAGCGCGTCTTCAACGCGAGCCTTCTTCTCTTTCATCTCGGTTTCGGTGGCGGCACCAACCTTGATGACGGCAACACCGCCGGCAAGCTTGGCGACGCGCTCCTGCAGCTTTTCACGGTCGTAGTCGCTGGTGGCGTCCTCAACCTGCTTGCGGATGGTTTCGATACGAGCCTTGATGTTGTCGGTCTGGCCGGCGCCATCAATGATCGTCGTGTTTTCCTTCGAAACCTGCACCTTCTTGGCTTCGCCGAGGTCTTCCAGCGTGACCTTTTCCAGGCTCATGCCGGTTTCTTCGGAGATGACAGTACCGCCGGTCAGGATGGCGATATCTTCCAACATGGCCTTGCGACGATCGCCGAAGCCAGGAGCCTTGACAGCGGCAACCTTGACGATGCCACGGATGGTGTTGACCACCAGCGTCGCCAGGGCCTCACCTTCAACGTCTTCCGAGATGATCAGCAGCGGACGCGAGGACTTCGCCACGCCTTCCAGCACGGGCAGCAGGTCACGGATGTTCGAGACCTTCTTGTCGTGCAGCAGGATGAACGGATTGTCCAGCTCAGCCGTCATGGACTGCTGATTGTTGACGAAGTACGGCGACAGGTAGCCGCGATCAAACTGCATGCCTTCAACGACATCCAGCTCGTTGGCCAGGCCAGAGCCTTCTTCAACGGTGATCACGCCTTCTTTGCCAACCTTCTCCATCGCTTCGGCAATGATGTTGCCGATTGCGTCGTCGGAGTTGGCGGAGATCGTGCCGACCTGGGCAATCGCCTTGTTGTCGTCACAAGGCTTGGAGAGCTTCTTCAGCTCTTCGACGGCGGCTTCCACAGCCTTGTCGATGCCGCGCTTCAGGTCCATCGGGTTCAGGCCGGCAGACACGCTCTTGATGCCTTCGCGCAGAATCGCCTGCGCCAGCACGGTTGCGGTCGTGGTGCCGTCACCGGCGACATCAGAAGTCTTGGAAGCGACTTCCTTGACCATCTGCGCGCCCATGTTCTGGAACTTGTCTTCCAGTTCGATTTCCTTGGCCACGGACACACCGTCCTTGGTGACGGTCGGCGAACCGAAGCTCTTTTCGAGTACGACGTTGCGGCCTTTCGGGCCCAGCGTGACCTTGACGGCATTGGCCAGCGCATTGACGCCCTTCAGCAGTTGCTGACGCGCGTCGTCGCTGTAATGAATTTCCTTGGCAGCCATTGGATAGCTCCTTAACTAATGGGGTTCTGACGAAAGATTGCTTGAACGATCGAATCCGGCGTGCGGGGCTCTAGCCCTCCAGCACCGCCATGATGTCGTCTTCACGCATGACAACGACTTCGTCGCCGTCCAGCTTGACCTCGGTACCCGAGTACTTGCCGAACAGCACCTTGTCGCCGACCTTCACGTCCAGATTCTGGACGGTGCCGGATTCCAGCTTCTTGCCATTGCCCACGGCAATGACTTCACCCTTGATCGGCTTCTCTGTTGCCGAATCAGGGATCACGATGCCGCCCGGTGACGTGCGCTCCTCTTCAAGGCGCTTGATCACCACGCGATCCTGCAAGGGACGAATATTCATGGCTGACTGCCTCCCAAACTGTCGAAAACTAATATCGATGAATGGGCCATTTCCGTGGCCCGGCCGGGTCATGGACGAGATGCGATTAGCACTCGTCCCTGGTGGCTGCCAAAACTGGGGACCAGGGTGGTGCTTTCAAGGGGCGGCGACGAATTTTTTTTGTGAATTTTGTGTGGCGGATGAGGTGGCTTCATCCAGCCCGTTCCGACGCCGGCGCGCGGCGGTGGATTTCGCCCTGCCGGGCGAGCCTATTTTCTTTCCTCGCACATAGAAAAGAGGCGAAACGAAAATGCGCCCGGGAACGTGACCAACTGCCGCCGACCTCTCCCAATACTTGCTCGTTCAATGCGAACCGCATTGACCTCTCTGACACCGCCCCCGCCACACCGCGGATGTTGCAGTGCGGCACCCGCAGGATTACCGTGACGCCCAATTTGTCACCTGACTGGAGAACTCCATGTCTGAACTCCCACGCAAGGTCGCCATCGTCGGTGGCGCGCGCATTCCGTTCTGCCGTTCCAATACGGCGTACAGCACGGAATCCAACCACAGCATGCTGACAGCCACGCTCGACGTGTTGGTGGACAAGTACAACCTGGCCGGCGAGCGTCTGGGTGAGGTCTCGGCGGGCACGGTGATGCATTTGCGTCCGACCACCTGCATGACCCGCGAAGCCGTGCTGTCATCCAAGCTGGCGAACGAAACGCCGGCCTATGACGTGCAGCAGTACTGCGGCACGAGTCTGGAGACCGTGCTCACGGTGGGCAGCAAGATCGCCCTGGGTCAGATCGACTGCGGCATCGCCGCGGGGACCGACACCACCTCGGACGCCGCCGTCGGCGTCAACGAAGGGCTGCGCAGGATCCTGATGGAAGTAAACCGCGCGAAGACCGGCGGTGACCGCCTCAAGGCGCTGATGAAGATCCGTCCAAGCCATGTCGTGCCCAGCATTCCCTCCAACGCGGAAGCGGCGACAGGCAAGTCCATGGGCCAGCACTGTGAAGACATGGCCCAGGCCTGGGGCATCAAGCGCGAAGATCAGGATCTGCTTGCCTTCACCAGCCACAAGCAGGCGGCACAGGCCTACGAAGACGGCTTTTACGACGACCTCGTGTTCCCATTTTCAGGCGTGCAGCGCGACAACAACATGCGTGCAAACAGCACCCTGGAAAAACTGGCCACGCTGAAGCCTGCGTTCAGCAAGGACGACGGCGCATCCCTCACCGCCGCCAACTCTACCCCGCTCACCGACGGCGCCGCCGGCGTGCTGCTGGCAAGCGAGGAATGGGCCAAGTCCAAGGGATTGCCGATTCTCGCCTACCTGGTCACCGGCGAGACGGCTGCTGTCGACTTCATCAAGGCTGACAAGAGCCGCGACAACTTCGTGCGCGGAGCCGAAGGCCTGCTCATGGCGCCGGCACAGGCGGTGCCGCGCATGCTCGGCCGCCTCGGTCTGGGGCTTGGGGATTTCGACTTCTACGAGATTCACGAAGCCTTCGCCGCGCAGGTGCTCTGCACCCTCGCCGCCTGGGAAGATGACCGCTTCGCCAAGGAGTACCTGGGCCAGAACAAGGCCTTTGGCTCCATCGACCGGACCAAGCTGAACGTCAAGGGCGGCAGCCTGGCCATGGGCCATCCGTTTGCGGCGACCGGTGCCCGCATCGTCGGTTCGTTGGCGAAAATCATCGAGGAGAACAAGGGTGGCCGTGGCCTGATCTCCATCTGCGCTGCCGGCGGCATGGGCGTGACTGCAGTGCTCGAGGGGTAGTCACTCCGTGCATTGTTGATACGAGAAGGCCCGGTCATCCGGGCCTTCTTCGTTTGCGGCGTGCTGAAGAACTGACGCCGGCGTCAGTTTGTCGAGCCCGGAATGTCGGCTAGCATGCAACAAATGCCCAAGGCTCGGCTCGACGTGGCTCGACAACACAACACGATGAAGTCCACCGGATCGAGTGGACAAGCCACCGCACCGGCCTGCGTCCGATGATCGACCGTGCCGATGCCTCAACGCGTGTCCGCTCCGGCCGCGGCGCGCTGCAGACCATCGACAACACCCTGGCCTTTCTTCGTCAGCACCCACCCTACGACGAGTTGGACGAAGCCCTGCTGCGCGACGTGTTGCAGCACGCAGAGCTCGCCTACTACGCGCAGAACCGCGCCATCATCGGCCCCGAGGCCGGCCTCCCACGCTTCTTCTGCGTTGTGCAGCAAGGCCTGGTCCGAGGCACGCGCCGCGATGCAGGGCGTGACGCACCGGCGCTGTTTGAAGCGGGCCCGGGCGAAACCTTCCTCGCCGCTGCACTGTTTCAACAACGCGCGACACGCACGGTCCACCTCGCGGCAGAAGACAGTTTTGTCGTGCAGATTCCACGCGAGCAATTCCAGCTCCTGCTGAATCAAAGCGAACGTTTCCGCGGCTTCTGTGAGCGCCGCGCCAGCGTGCTGGTGGAACGCGCCCGCGATCAGATGCGCGCACAGGTCACGGCGGAGATGCACCGAGCCGCCACGCTAGACACCCGTCTGGACGCCCTGACGCTGCGCCCCCCGGTCACCTGCGACGAACAGACCAGCGTGCAAACGGCGGTTCGGCGCATGCACGAAGCCGAAGTCGGCAGCATTGTGGTGCTCGGTGCGGACGCCCGGCCTAGCGGAATTTTCACGCTTCGGGACCTGCGCACACTCGTGGCCGGCGGCAACGCAACGCTGGACGGATCGATCACATCTGCGATGACGCAGGCCCCGAAAGGGCTCACCGGCACCGCCTCCCTGTTTGACGCCGCCTCCTTGATGCTGGAACACCGCATCGCTCATCTACTGGTCGTCGACGGCCCACGGCTGGTGGGCGTGGTCTCCGAACGAGACCTGTTCACGCACCAACATGTGGATATGGTCAGCCTGGCTCGAACCTTGTCCGCTTGCGGATCGGTGTCGGCAATCGCCGAGGTACGGCAGCAAATCCAGCGGGTGGTCAGCGCGATGCTGGCGCAGGGGGCCTCCGGGCGGCAGCTCACGCGGCTGATCACCCAGCTCAACGACGTGGCCGTTCGCCGGGTGCTGGATCTCGCGCGCCAGACCGAACCTCAGACCTTGCCCGCGATCACATGGCTGGCCTTTGGCAGCGAAGCACGCGCCGAGCAAACCCTGCACACCGATCAGGACAACGCCCTGCTGTTCGACGTCGCCCCAGGCGACACGGCCGCGGCGCAGCGAGATCGGCTGCTGCCATTTGCCCAGCGGGTGAATCGAATGCTGGCCGAGATCGGATTCCCGCTTTGTCCTGGCAACGTCATGGCCGGGAACCCGGAGCTGTGCCTGAGCCGTGAGGAATGGTCCAACAAATACAGCGAGCTCATCGAGTCGCAATCGCCGCAAGCCCTGCTCAAGGGTTCGATTTATCTCGATGCCCGCGCGACGGCTGGCGAGACCGACGCCTTTGATCAAGTCCTGGCGTCCGCAGTGGCCGCGGCGCAGCGCAACACCCAGTTTCTGCATGCGCTTGCACAGGTCGCGCTTGGTTTTCGCCCAGCGCTCGGGCTGATCCGCTCCTTCGCTACTCGGCGCGCCGAGCAGGGCCGTCTGCTCGATCTGAAAAAGAACGGCCTGCAGTCCTTTGTTGCCGCAACGCGAACCCTGGCGCTGGCCAATGGCTTGACCCTGCCCAATACAGAAGAGCGCCTGGACGCCCTGGCAGCCATGGGCGTGCTAGACCCGCGCGACAGCAGCGCCTGGACGGAAGCCTTTTCCTTCCTGCAGGTGCTACGCATGCGCGCCCACCAGCAGCAGTCCGAACAGGGTCTGGCGCTGAGCAACGAAATCGATCCGGACAGCCTGAACCCGCTGGACAGGCGAATACTCAAGGAAGCGTTGCGCCAGGCTCAGCGGCTGCACGACCGACTCAAGCTGGACTATTCATGACCGGGCTCATCGACCGGGTTGAAGACGTCGCCGACCGGCTGTGGCTGCAATCTCCACACGCGGTGCTGGATGCCGGCCTGGACCAACGCATGGTGGTGGTGGATTTGGAAACCACCGGGCTGGATGTGCGACGTGATGACCTGCTCGCGATTGGTGCGGTCAGCATCGAGGCAGGTAGCCTGAAGCTCGCGGATAGCTACTCGGATCTGCTGGTGCCGGATCAGACACCCACCCCGCACAATCTGCTGGTTCACCGATTGACGCCCCAACGCCTGCGTAACGCCGTGCTGCCCAGTCACGCCCTGGCTGACTTTCTGACGTTCGTCGATGCCGCTCCGTTGCTGGCCTATCACGCACCCTTCGACGCCGCCGTGCTCCGGCGCGCCGTGATCAAGGCAGAGCACAGACTCATTCGGCCGGTCTGGCTGGATGTCGCGGAATGGGCCTTGATGCTGGCGCCGGAACTGGGGCCACAGATGCCGTCGCTGGATGACGCGCTGGCGCACTTCGGGATTCCCGGCCTGGACCGGCACGACGCGCTGGCGGACGCCACCGCCACTGCCTGGCTGGCGCTGAAACTGCAGGTACTGACCGTAAACTCCGGCACGCGGGATATCCGATCGCTGCGGCGTCGGCTGCGTCGGCATCGCACCCTAAGACGCTGGAGGGGCTGAGCGATCCGCGACCGCCCAACCCCTTCCGGTTGTTGCTAAGACTTCTGTTCGAGACGGCCAGCCCCTCCCCCTTCATCCCGCAGCAGGGCTGGCAGCACCCAAGTTAGAAGCCTGCTGGATCCAGATACATCAGGCGGTTCGGAGAGCCCGTCCCGGCGTCCGAGACCAGACCTGTTGATGCGGTACCAATCAGCGCGGCAGCCGCATCGGCCGGAGTCGCTGAACCATTGTCCGACAGATAGCGCGCCACACCACCAGCGACATGCGGGCTGGCCATCGACGTGCCACTGAGCGTGGTCGAACCAGTGTCATTGCTGGAACTCGCCGACACAATGCTCGAACCCGGCGCGAAAATGTCTACGCAGGTACCGAAGTTCGAGAACGACGAACGTGCGTCGGAGCTGGTGGTCGAGCCAACAGTGATCGCGTCAGGCAGTCGGGCCGGCGATTGGCTGCACGCGTCGGCATCATCATTCCCCGCGGCCACGACGGCAGTTACGCCGGCGTCGATCATGGCCTGTACGGCGTTGTCGAGCGTTGCAGAGGCTCCGCCGCCCAGCGACATGTTCGCCACCGCAGGCAGGATTGCGTTGGCCGTCACCCAGTCAACGCCGGCGATGATCGTCGAGGTTGCTGTCGTGCCGCCACAGCTGAACACGCGCACAGCGTGCACCGTCGCAGACTTGGCAATGCCGTAATCCGTGCCGACCGCCGTGCCAGAGACGTGGGTGCCGTGGCCGTTACAGTCCTCGACATTGGATGGATCCGCCGCCGGGCATCCGATGCCGAGCAGCGTGCACAGCAAACCGCCACCGTTGGATGCAAAGTTGGCACCCGGGCCGATACGTCCGGCGAAATCGACATGGCTGGTGTTCAGGCCGGTATCGATGATGTAAACGTGCGCGCCTGCACCGGCGCCCGCGGGATAGTCGTAGTTGCCGTCGAGACCGGTGATCTGGTCAACACGATCGATACCGTAGGACGGCACGTCGAACTGCGTGGCATTGAGCGACATCAGCGTGTCTTGCTCAACCCGTGCCACCAACGGGCTGCGTTCCAGCGCGCGGGCCGCAACAGCCGGCAGCTTGACGGCGAAACCGTCCAGTGCCGCGTCGTACACGTGCAGCAATTCGCCGCCGCCTACACTGGCGACGAGACCTCGGGCCAGGTCACGTACCGGGCCTTGCGCATCGGCGCTCAGCACCACGATGTACTGATTGCGAATGGGCTCGAATGCCGTGGCAGCAGGCGCTACAACAGCGGGCAATGTCGCCAGAATGATCCAGCGTACAAGCTTTTTCATGTCAACCTCCGGGAATTGGGGAAACCGCAACGTGGCGGTGTACCGAAGGTTGAACGATCGGTCATGGCACTGCTGAGAGCACCTGCCCGAGTTGGTTGTCAGAAAATGCTGACATTCAATGCGCGGCGCGGCGCCGGCGGATCAACCCATCGGCTCGTTGGCGACCGTTGCCGAAATCATCATCTGCACCTCGGCCCATCGCGCCAGACTCATCGGTTGCGCCGACATGCCGGTCGATGGCTCCGAGCGGGCCGGTCGCAAGCTGGCCAGCTGCAGCAGCTGTTCGTGGGGTTGGGGCAAGTGTTCCATCAGTCACTCCTGGCGAATGGGCGTCACAGTCGTTAACGGCCTGTCTACGCAGAGCTTGAGTCGACAACGCCAACGGCGGTCATGTGCTCAAGCCCGCGCCTCGCCTGCCGTTACCCCAATGAATGTCAGATCGGAACGGCGATGGCACACCCAGCTCTGCAAGTGACCTCCGGTGACACGCTGCAAATGCAGTTTGTCGCGGACAACGATACGACTCGCCCACGCCTGACGGTGTCGGTGATTGGTCAGATCAACGGGCGCAGTCTGCTGGTCAGCCACCCGAGCACAGGCGGACGCCTGTTGCTGGTCCGGGACGGCCAACCGGTCGCCTGCCGGATGTTCAGCGACGGCCGCATGCTGGGGTTCAGGACCACGGTGCGAAAAGTCGTGACGCATCCCGATGCGTACCTGCATCTGGATTATCCACGAACGTTGGAGCAACGCGTGCTGCGCCGTGCGCCCCGGGTGCCTGTCGAATTGGCCGGACGCATTCGCTGCATCAACAGCACATCCAGCCACGCCGCCCATATTGAAGACATCAGCCTGCGCGGATGTCGGGTTACGGCCCTGCAGACGACCCTGAATATCGGGGACACAATCGAACTCACCGCCCCGGTGCAGATTGGTGTGCATGACCACGAACTGCGGCTGCCAGGCATCGTACGCAACACGGTGGATACCGATCGGGATCGCAGCCGTCCCGACGCCCGTACATACGGCGTGGAATTCAAACCTTCACGATCATCGGACGAACTGCTGATCCGGGGCGTGATCTACGAGCAACTGCACGGAGACACCGAACAGCCGGCCGCGGCATCGCCACGGCCGGCCCTGTCAGACGAATCGGCTAGAACGCGTATCCCAATGTCAGCATGAGGGAATCACGGTCGCGGATCTGGTTGTCCTCGCCACCACCGGTGTACCAGGTGTAACGCATCTCGCCGGTGTACTTGTTCAGGTACTCGAACCGCATGCCGGTGAAGAACCGCTTGGACCCTTCGACAAACAAGCCACCTGGTCCCGGCGAGTAGCCCTGCACGTCGTGAAAGATGCCAAACAGCGGCGACAGGTTCGCGCCGAGGAAAGCGTTGTTGTAGTTGAACAGACTCACCAGCCGGTAACCCCATGAGAACTCGGAGGCAAAGCCGTTGCGCTGCTGGGTTGGATTCTGCCGGCGGGCGTCGGGCACACCGCCTGACCCCGTCCCGTCGGCCCCTGCGGAATAATGCGTATCGGTACCAGAGCCGTTGAACTGAATCTCGCTCTCGTCCGGCATGTCGACGACGTGCACGGCTCCGAATTCGAAGATGCCGAGAATCTGATTGGCCCCAAACCAGTTGGAACCACCAAAGGTCAAGGTGCCGCCAAGATTAAGCTGGCCGACCTTCAACCGTTCGTAGCCCCGTATGTACTCGCCGGCTTCGATGGATTCATTGCCGCGGTAACGGGTCTCAACGTAATCCGGCACGGCGTTTCTCGCACCCGGGACGGTCGCCAGGCCCAGCAGGTCGACGTCGTTTGCCGGGAACGCCGGCTGGAGATGCGCGTACACCAGATCCACCTGATGCACCTGAACAGGCAGGTTCTCGCGGAACGCGTATTCACCTTGCAACGCAACATCACCGATCAGCGTATTGAAGCTGAAGCCCCAGAGCTTGATGTCTTCCGGGTACTCGAAGAACAGCGCGCCGGTATCCACAGGCAATGCATTGCCCGGAAACGCGACATTGCCGGTCAACGCACCGCCGATCGCTGACGCGATTGCAGCGGGATCGCCGTCGAGCAAGCCGAGACAAGCCAATTGCTGCGGCCCCACTTCCCCAAGGCCAGGAATCGGAATCCCAGGCAACGCAACGCCATCGGCAGCACGGCAGGACGATTCCTCCGTCGCGTTGAAGCTCGCGATCGGGAACCGGCTGTGATAATTCGCGTGGTAGAGCGACAGTTCGGTACCCGCGCCAAGCCAGTCGGCGAAGTAACGCAGCGCAATGCCGTACTGACCGTCATCCCGCGCACGTCGATCTTCCACACGTAGCGTGGTGCGGCTGCTATCCGACAACAGCCCGGTCAAGCCGGCTGGCGTGGAAATCTGCTCCGGGTCTTCCGGCGCCTTACCAAACGACAGCATGGCGTAGTCGCCGCCGCCAGCGATATCGCTGGTGCTGAAGAACGAACCAGCGGGATCGGCCACCACGGCCTGCCAATCCAGGTGGTAGTTCAACTCCATCGACAGGTTGTCGGTGAGGTTGGTGGACGCAACCACCAACGCGATCGGGTCGAAAATCTCCGCTGTGTCGGAGCCGGGCATGTTGAGTCGCGCAAGGTTGGGCGGGCTGATGTGGTTCAAGCTGTTTGGCACCAGGAAGGTGCTCTCGCCCCAGTTCAACACCTGGCGCCCGACCCGCAGCGTCAGTTCGCGATCGCCGATCGGCAGCGGTAGATAGGCGGTGAGGTAGGCATCGAGCAACTCGAGATTTGTCCCGATGTCGTCAATTGCCTGGGAATTGCGCGCGGTGTACTCCGGCTGAAAACCCTCGTAACCATTCGCGGCGCCATCGGACACGTTGTGCGGATGGTATTCGTCAAAATCTGCATTGATCGGATCGTAGAACGCGTTGGTGCGCACGAAGCCGAACAACCAATTCGTGAAATTCAGAGTGAACTCACTACGCAGCCGGATCGGGGCGGCCGTCAGGTCGTACTTGTCGTAATTCAGGTTGCCGTCATCGCCGTTCACCGAATAAAAGCCCGGTGCGTCGACGAAACGCTGGTTGGGCGCTGGGTCGCCGCTGGACGATACGCAATCGTCTGGCTCGCAAAGCCCCTGCTGGCCGGGAATATTGGTCTTGCCGATGATGTTGTTGTCCCGATCCTGCATCCGCATGTTGGCGCCGATCGAGAACTGGTGTGTGGCATTCCCATCAATGCCAAACAGCTCAAAGTCTTGCGCTTCCGCGCCTGCCACCACACAGGCCATGGCCAGACCAGCCACGACGCGAAAACCTGTCTTGCGTCTCATCTTAATGTCTTCCTCCTGAACCCCAGTTGCACCCGGCATTGCGCGCGGGTTACCGGCCGATCAGCGATCCCAGTTCATTTCAAACTGAATATTTGATGTGATCAGCCGCGACAAAGAGTAAGCGGCATTGTCGGGAACTGCGACTCGTGGGACGATAAGCACACGAGATGGTGCACAGGCGGATCGCGAACAGCGATTACGCGGTCTCCGTATGGAGTTGATAACAACAAGAGACAGTATCGATGGGGAAGTCGCTACAGAATCCGCTCGACCGTTTTGTGGAACAGTTCGGGATCGCGGCCAAACAGGATGGCCTGCCACGTATTGCCGGACGACTGATGGGGTGGTTTGTCGTGCATGGGGGGCCGGCATCCTTGTCGGAACTGGCCGACACGCTGCACGTCAGCCGCGCCAGCATCAGCACCAATGCTCGCCTGCTGGAACAATTGGGCGTCTTGGAGCGAGTGGCGGTGCCAGGCGAGCGACAGGATTTCTACCGCTTCGCCGAAAACCCCTACGCCCGCCTGCTGGAAAGCCACGTTGAACGCCTGCAAACCCGGCTGGACCACCTCACCCAGCTCATGCCGCATGTGGACGAAGCCGGTCCTGACGCAGTGTCACGCGTGCAGGCCATGCGTGAGTTCTACGATCAGGCGATCTCGTCCAGCGAATCCCTGATGACGCAGTTCGATGATGCGGCGCCGCGGATTATGCGTGCCGCCAACGAAGATCGGGCCAACCTGGGCTGAGCGGCCAGCGTCCCGGCTACCAGATGAGGTCGTCCGGCACCTTGTAGTCCGCGTACGGATCGTCCGGATCGGGGTCATCGCTGTCGGGTTTCACCCGCCAGACCCATTCCGGCACCTGCTCCGCGATCCGGTCCCCAATCGGGTGCGGGACAATGTGGTGAATGCCCGCCCGGCTCACGATGGATAGCCGACCGGCGGCGAGATCGCCACGCTGCTCCGCGGTCACCTGCAGCGAATGAATCCGCCCGTCGAGCATGAAATTATAGGTTTCACCATCGTCCGGCCGCTTCAGGCCATGCCGTTCGACCAGCTGGCGCACGGTATTGTCCATGTCGAGCAACTGCTCGCGCTTCTTGCGCTTGGCCTCCAGGGCCTTGTCGCGTTCGGCCTTCTTGCGGGCTGCCTCCTTGGCGGCCTGTTGCTCCGGCGTCAGCGTCTGCTGGGCGCGGACCTTCTTGCTGCTCTTGTTACCCGTTTTCTTGCCGGGTTTCTTGGTCGTGCGGCGTGCCTGCTCCGGCGTGGCCAGGCCAGCCTTGAGCAGCTGGTCGCGAAGTGAATCACTCATGAACAGTGTTTGATGGTGAGGGTCCTGCCCCGGGCGGAGCAGGATCGGTGAGGGCACATCATTCTACTGCGGGGCTGCGACCTAGCCCAAGTGCAAACTGCGTCGACGGGACGCTACAACCTATGCGTCTTCGTCCTGTGTCGCACGCATCCGGCGGCGCAACAGTTCCGCGGCACCCAGCAGCACCGCGGTCCCCAGGGTGAAGCTGCCACCCGCCCCTTGGACCGGGTCCGACGCCGGACCGTCCGGGGTAACAATCTCCGGGGGCAGTGTTTCCGGGGGTGGCGCCGCCACATCGTTGCGCGCGCCCACGACCGCCACCGGCGCCAGAACCGGACGCAAATGCGGGTTGCCGACGGGGGTGCTGTGCTGGGCCAGCAACTCGGCGGTGTCGCTCATGGCCCGCTGCGGCGAGGCCCAGTTTTCAAGGATGGCCTCGCTCTCGCGCAAGTGAATCATGGTGTGCCCGTACTCCGCACGCCAGTTGAAATAGATGAGATTGATGTTCGCGGCCTTGGCCGCCGTTTCCAGTGCGATGGCCGCCGCCAGTCCCGCCGGGCGGTAGTTCGTGTCGTAGGTTTCGGCGTCGTCGAACGGCGCAGCATCACGCCCGCCATTGGCCTGCCAGTACAGCTCATCGGCCACAACATCCTGCAGCCCCGGCCTGCCCATCGATGTGCCCACCATTTCCACGCCCACCGGCTGAAGCAGGCTGAGACCCGTCAGCGGCACGTAATTCGGCAATTGCGGATCTTCAGTGAGGTCGCTGCCAAACCAGCCATGCGAGTCACCCGAGAGCACGATGTTGTCGACGATCTCCTGCTCCCGCAGCCAACGATAGAGCTTGCGGCGGTCGGCCGGGTACCCACCCCAGCCCGAGGTGTAGAGCTCCGGCCCGCGCGGGTCGATGCCCAGCCCGGCCTCCAACGCCTCGCCGTAAACGTCGTACAGCGGAGTGTTGACCGTCCCCAGCTGCGACATGTTGATCTGGTTGACGATGACATTGTGTCGCGCGCCGCGCGCCTTGGCCGCCAGCAGTGTTTCCTGCAGCCACTGCCATTGGCGGTCGCCGAGAATCGGCATCTCGGTCGCGGCATCGTCGCGGTGCCGCCGGATGTCGATCAACACGATCTCGGCGACATCGCCGTACGGCAACGAGCGGTAGCTGAAGAACGCGTCGTCACCACGCGGTATAGGAACGTTCGTGTTCGGCCCCGTCGGCGCCGGAAACCGGCCTGAGCCGTCCGGGATCGGCGAGCGCAGTGGACACCACTCGTGATAGATCTCGCCCGCCTGCTGGCGTGAGATCAACACCGTGTCGCCATCACTGGCGTCATCGTAGTCATGCTGATCCGCCATGATCGCGAACGGCGCACCGATATGCGCGGCGATCAGGTTCGGGTCCTGATAATAAAGCGCGTAGCGGCGGCGGCACTCGCCGACCGATCGCCACGACCGGTTGTCGATATCCTCGTAACCCAGCACCTGCGGATTGCCGTCGGCATCCGGGTACTGACGGCTGGACATGTGATTGCCGGAGACTTCATAAACATGATCCCCGGCGTGGGTGATCAGATCGATATCGCCACGCTCGCCCATGCGTGCGTAGCCGTTGAAAAAATCCTGCCACCAGGACGTACAGGCCACGTGGCCGATAGTGAGTTCAGTAATGCCCTGCCCCACCGCAGGCGCGGTGCGCGTACGACCGATCGGCGAGCGATATCCCAGCGCCGTGAATGCGTACCAGTACGTGGTCGCCGGCTGCAGCCCGCCGGCATCCACTTTCACCGTGAAATCCCGGGCGGCATCGGTGGTCACGGTGCCGCTGTTGACCACATCCTGCAGCGCCGGGTCGGTGGCAATCAGCCAACCCACCTCAACGGTGGAAAACCCTTGCGGATCTGGCACCTGCGTGACATCCCAGCCTCGAGCATCGGGAATCGTGATCCGCGTCCACAGGATCACGCGATCCGCCAGCGGATCACCCGAGGCCACGGCGTGGCCAAACGGGATCAGTTCGGCGCGGGCCGGAAAATGCCAGTCCCCGCCCGGCAGTTCCGGGGAGAAGGCCTCGGCCTGCTGCGCCTGCACGGCGCTGGACAGGCCAGCACCGCCGACAGCAGCCGACGACACGGCGACAGTTCGAAGAAATTCACGACGATTCAGCGGGGGTGCCATGCGAACAGACTCATTGCGATTGCCAAGCCGGCCAGCATCGCATGTCCATATTTCAGGGTCGTGTCGATGACCGTCACCCGGCTTCCGGATCACGGGCGACGGTCCGGCATCAGAATCTACAAGGTCTTCAGGTACTCGATGATGGCTCGACGCTCTGGCTCGGTCAGCACGTCGCTGAAGCTGTGGCCGCCGTTGTCATTGCCCAGAATCCGCGTGTCGTAGACCAGCCGCTTGTCGAATGCCCCGGGAGTCGGGTCCGGCAGGCTGAGTAATCCGGCCCAGCTAATCGTACTGTTGAGCAGGTTCTGGGTCAGTTGCGAAAGCGACGGCCCCTGATCATTCAGCGGGTTGCAGTTCAGCACGGCGGTGCCGGGTATGTCGCTGCAACCCAGCACCGTATGTTTCCAGCCAATGGCCTGGAAATCATAGGCGCGATCCAGCGATTGATCGAAACCCACGACAGGGCCGTCGCGGCGCAGCTGCCGCTGCCAGATGTCGGGGCGGGAAGCCGAATCCAGCACCTGCTCCAGCGTCGGCACGGACCCATTGTGCAGATACGGTGCCGTCGCCCAGACACCGTATAGCGGTGGCGCCTGGTAGCCGATCACCGATTTCTCCCAGCCGCAAAGCCCCACCGGCCGTTCGAGATACATGTCGTCGGCGACCTCCGTCAGCGGGTCCTTGTCCTCGGGTGGCACATAACCCGGCACGCCTTCGGGATACCCCCAATAGGTCATGTCCCAGCGCTCGCGCAGCGTTGGCGTGAGCATGTCCGCACGCGCCCGATCGGTACCGATCACCTCCAGCGGGGCGATATGCGCACCGATGCCTTCCCAGGCCGGGTCGGCCAGGTACGCCGGATCGTGCACGTAACGCGGCGCATAAGCACCGTGACAGGAGGCGCAGGACCCATTGCCGCCATGAGGCCTTGGGGCGTCGGCGTTTCCGGCTTCCGCCCACAAATCCTTGGCGTGAAACAGCACCGCCCCCTGCTCGGCCAACGCGGCATCAATCTCGCGCGGCCATTCGGGCGAGCGACGGGACAGGAAAAAGGCCTCCAGGTCCTGATCCCACTGCTCGATCCGCTCGCGGTAGGGAGCGCCATCGGCGGAGAACAGGTCACCGATCTCGCCGGGGCCAGCGGCCATGATGATGCGGGTCGAGTCATTGGATACACCGGCATCGAAGAACTTGCGCGGCCGCACGCTCATGTTCCACCACGGCGGCGTGTCCTGCGTGTGGGCCAACGGATGCGACACGTCCAGCACACCCTGGGCACCGTTAATGGTGACGAATTTCAAGGGATTCGGATTGAGTCCGAGATTGTCCGAATCCAGCACCGTCACCAGAAACTCGAAGGCGCCGACGGCATTGTTCTGTCCCCGCTGTTTGATGCCGATGTTGAACAGCGTGTTCACGTCCAGCGGCGGCAGGACATCGGCAACATATTCGGCCTGCGCCCACGGCATGCCATCGCGGCCGATCATCATCGGATCGTAGTTGTTGTTACCCAGCCCAAGGCTTGCCAGCCCCAGTGACGCGCCGCCGTCGGCGCCGTCCAGCTCCCCGCCGTGGCAGAGAAAGCAGGCGGCCGTACCGATTTCACCGGTCCAGCTTCCATCGTCATCCTTGAGCTGACGCATTCCCAACGGCAGCTGGCCGGAGCCGCCATTCGTGGCGTTCGGGTCCTCGCCGGGCAGCGGATAAGGATTGTCGAACGACGCCGGGTTCAATCCGTACCGCAGGCCGTAGAGCTCGTCGAAATTCTCCGGGCGCTCGTCCAGACCCCATGCTTGCCACGTGGCGTTGAATTCTTCCGCAGACATCGCCAGCGACGGCAGTTCGTCAGTCAAAAACTGATACCCCCGATCGCGTCGTGCCCGGTACTCCCCGCAGGTCCGGGGTGCCTGTTCAGCCACCGGCGCATTGACATGGCAGTCCTCCCAGAAGGCGTTGAAATAAACCGCCTTGCCCTCGTTCACGCCGGGCAGAATCTGCGAGCGTGGGTCCGGCGGCAACGTGGCGGAATCCGCTTGATCCGCGCAGAACGTCTGCCAGGCGTGTGCCGCGCGCTTGCTACCGAGCAGCGCCCGTTCCTGAACCGGAATCTGATCTTCGTTGGTAATGCAGTCGCTCCCCTGCTCAAAACACTGCAGCAGGACTTTCATCGCCTCGTAGGCAAGGCCACCCTGCGGCCAGGGCTTGCCGCCGCTATGCGGTTCGGCCGGCATGGATGGCTCGATCAGCAGCAGATTGGATTCGACGCCCTCGCCCAGCGCCTGCCAGGCGTCGTACACGCGATCGCGATCGCCTGCGGCATTCGCACCCAGCAGGAAACGATGGCCATCCTCGGTGTCAGCCACACCACCGGGAATATGGCAGGTGCGGCAGAAATCGAGTCGAGGCTGAACCTGTGTCAGAAAGTGATCGCCACCCGCTGGGGTGTCATCCACCGCGGTGTTGTCGTCCGCCTCGCCGGCATAATCGCCAGCACAGCCGGCCAGTATGCTCAGCGTCAGGCCGAGCATGGCGATCCAGCGCGGGTCACGTCGTACGTTCGCCGTCATGTCGTCTCCTCCTGACGGCCTTGTGTTGGTATTGATGGCCGTCTGCTGTCGCCGATATCCATGGCAACGGCCTGGATCCTACGCCGGGACGCTCATGGGATGAAATGACAGAACCGGCCAAGCGATCGATTCGACCGGCCATCGGGCAACCAGACTTGCCCCAGTTCCTCTGACTGCGCAGCTTGCATCGCATATGCAATGCAGCAGGAGCCTTGGACGAAAACTGCAACTATTCCGTCGCTCCGTGTCACCCGGAAGTGACGCGAGAATGCCGAGAACGCGCTTCGCGAGAGCGAAACGCCGAGCAGCGTTGTCGAGGACGCGATCGACAGGCAGATCGAACACCGCCGAATCCAAGACGACACCACGGTGACCGTGCTGGCGGCGCGACATCAACAGGAAGAAGGCTACTGATGACACGCTCGGTTCGGCTCAGGACAACCGCAGCCCCGCGATGCGCGCTTCATGTGCGAGCAACCATTGCTTGCGCTCCAAGCCGCCGGCATAACCGGTCAACCGTCCGTTCGCTCCGATCACGCGATGACAAGGCACGATGATCGCGATCGGATTGCGACCGTTCGCCATGCCGACCGCCCGCGATGCCGTGGGTGATCCGATCCGGCTCGCCAGACCGCCATAGGATTCGGTTCAGCCGAAGGCGATGCCGCACAACGCTGCCCAGACTGTTTGCTGGAACGCGGTCCCCGCCCCGGCCAGCGGCACGTCGAACGTCGTTCGCGTACCAGCGAAGTATTCGGTGAGCTGACGCCGTGTTTCGGCAAGCACATCACCTTCTGCGGCCATGCGATCGGCCGTCATGGCAAGCCGCTGCGGTCCATCCATGGACACGCCGCACAGCGAGGCGCCATCGCTGATCAATGTTAGTGGCCCGATCGGGCTGTCCATTTGAGTTTGGTATCGAGACATTGCTGCCCCCCTAGTCCGGTCGCGTCAGTGATTGCCACAGATGCATGGCGGCGTAGCTGCGCCAGGGTCTCCAGGCCTCTGCCCTAGCCAATAATTCAGCCGGTTTGTCGCAGGCAGCGGCTCGCATCAAACCAAGGTCGCTGGCCGGCAGGGCATCCGGTTGGCCCAGCGCCCGCATGGTCAGGTATTGAACTGTCCACGGGCCGATACCGGGCAAGGCCAGCAGAGCTGCCTGCGTCGCGGCCACATCGGCGCTCGGAGTGAGCACGATCTCGCCGTCCGCCACGCATCGCGCCAGGGTCTGGACGGTCTGCGCCCGGCGCTGCGTCATCCCCTGGTCGATGATCTGCTGCAGGGGCGCCTGCGCCAACACCTCGGCCGTCGGGGCCGCGCGGCTCAGCTCTGGCCACGGCGTATCCACCGGGCGGCCGAATGTCTGCGCGAACCGCCCGAACACGGTGGTGGCCGCCTTGACCGAGATCTGTTGCCCGAGAATGGCCCGCAACGCCACCTCGAACCCATCCAGCGCGCCAGGAATCCGCAACCCCGGCGCCCGTTGGACGAAACCGGCCATCAGCGCATCCTGGCCTAGATAAGCATCGATCGCCGCCGGGCTTGCGTTCAGGTCGAACAGGTGGCGGACGCCGGCGAGCAGATGTCGCAGCATCGGAACCAGCGACTCCGACACCGTGAGCCTGAGTTGGTGCTTGCCGGTATCGGGTTCGGCCTGCAGCCAGCCTGTCGTCTCGCCCACCTGCACCGTGCGCCGATAAACGCCCCGGTCGACGCGTTCCACAACCGTGGCGCCCCGGCTCGACAGAAAGCCCGCCAGCCCCTCCCAGTGCAACGGCGGTCGATAGCCGAGCTTGAGCACCACGCGCCCGGCCTCGGCGGCCGCTGTGCCTCGACGCATTGCCGTCGGATTCATGCCATAGCGACTGCGAAACAGGTGGTTGAATCGGCGCACGCTGGAGAAGCCTGCGGCGAACGCAACGTCGGCCATCGGCAGCTGCGTGTCGGCAATCAACTGCTTTGCCAATAACAGGCGACGCGTCTGGGCCAGCTGCACCGGAGAGACGCCATACTCCTGCTCGACCACCCGCCGCAGCTGACGCGCGCTCAGATCGAACTCCGCGGCCAGGGCATCGAGGCTGTCATCGGTCAACGCGCCAGCATCAATGCGTGCGAAAACCCGGGCCGCGGTCCGGGACACTGCATCGACCCTGGACGAGCCGGGCGCCAGCTCCGGCCGACACCGCAAACACGGGCGATATCCGGCCGCTTCGGCGGACGCGGCATTGGCGTAGTAAGTGCAGCGATCACGGTGCGGAAGGCGCACGGTGCAAACCGGCCGGCAGAAGATCCCGGTGCTGGACACGCCGACAAAAAACTCGCCGTCGAAACGGCTGTCGCGCGCCTGCATCGCCGCGTAGCAGATGTCGGGTTCCAAGGTCATGGTGGCAGTCTAGTCCGGCCCGATCAGAATGACTCGCCGTTTTCGGACATGACCCTGCGCGTAATGAAACCGGCCACGGGTTCTGCGGGGTTGGACGGGACGACCGTAGCGACGCACTCTTGGTCGCAGGGTTTCAGGGGCCGCTCCGTGACGCATCGTCCGCAACAGATCACCGCGTTTCGCTACTACGATTTCTGCCTCGTCGGCATGGTGGCGGTCCTGCTTTGCTCGAACCTGATCGGCCCCGCCAAGGTCTGTGCCGTGACACTGCCGATCGTCGGGCTGGTCAGCTTCGGTGCCGGCAACCTGTTCTTTCCGATCAGCTACATCTTCGGCGACATTCTCACCGAGGTTTATGGTTATGCCCGAGCGAGGCGCGCCATCTGGGCCGGATTCGCGGCAATGATTTTCGCCAGCATCATGGCCTGGGTTGTCCTGCATATGCCCGCAGCGGACACACCGTACAACGCCCAGCTACAGCCCGCCCTGGAGGTGGTGTTCGGATCGACCGGCCGAATAGTCGCGGCCAGCATCCTGGCGTACTGGGTCGGCGATTTCGTGAACTCTTACGTACTCGCGCGGATGAAAATCTGGACGGGTGGTCGCTGGCTATGGACCCGCACCATCGGCTCCACCGTGTTCGGGCAGGGCATCGATTCGCTGATCTTCTATCCGCTGGCGTTCTACGGGCTCTGGGAGACCGACACCCTGCTCGTCGTGATGCTCTTCAATTTCGTGTTCAAGGTGGCGGTGGAAGTCGTGCTCACCCCGCTCACCTACGTGGCGGTGGGCTGGTTGACGCGCTCCGAGCAGTTGGATACCTACGACATCGACACGCATTTCACCCCGTTTTCCCTGCGCGATGAGGGCGACCGCCGCAGCTTATGAAGTGGACCGCGGCCTCGTCGCCCGCGTAGATTGCGGGCAAAGCGGGTTGAACAACCGCTGTTCGAGGAGACACGGAGGATCGATGACGATCCCGCAGACCGGCACGCCCATGCCCAGCCATGGCGAGTTGCCACGCTCGATCACGCGCAGCATCGTCAGTGTCCAGTTGCTGGTGCGGCTTGCGGCAGACCATGGCCTGGACGCCC
>Ga0208330_1000236_pt1 | contig 30322 bp, 33 predicted proteins | sample DeeseametaMP1896_FD_184180 | JGI IMG/M metagenome (GOLD analysis project Ga0208330, IMG submission 184180) | Marine microbial communities from the Deep Pacific Ocean - MP1896 (SPAdes) | ecosystem: Environmental > Aquatic > Marine > Oceanic | place: East of Hawaii, North Pacific Ocean | collected... | reverse complement strand
ACCGCCGTGCTGAACAACAGGGGGCGGCCCTCCACCTTCACCACCCCCCAGATCGGCATGCAGCCCTGTTCGTCAAAACGCTCCGCCAGGGTGGCAAACACCGGAGAAGAGACCTCATCAGCACCGTTATTCCACACCACCGAGCTGCCACGCAGCTCCATCATCAGATCCAGATACCCCAACCCCCCCTGATTGGTAGGCGGGTTGTCCGGCTGCTGGCTCCAGTCCTGGGCCCGCACCCGCAGGATAGACAGCTGATCCAGGAAGGTGGCTTCCACCTTTTCCAGTTCCCGTTCGGCGTTACGCTCGGTGAGAGTATCCACCAGCGACAGGTTCACCCAATACAACGCCACGGTGGCCAATGCGACACAACACGCCGCAGAAATCACCAGCAACCACCGGATGCGCACTCTCAGTGACATTGATACCTTCCCCTGACCGGGTAGCCGAACGACAAAAAGGCCGCCCATAGACTGCGTGAGCCCCCGGAATCACTTGCTTGAAAGAATAGTTTTGAGCCGAAACCCTAGCACAAGATTCGCTAAAGCGGGCCCCTGCCAGTATCAACGGTGGGAGATCCCGCACAGCCGTTCACCCACAGGATGAAAAAGCCCCGCCGCCCCCGTATCATAGGCCACCCTTTTTCCGGAATGACGACGTCGACCCCATGAGTGACACGCCCCGCAAAATCCTGGTGACCAGTGCCCTTCCCTACGCCAATGGCCCCATTCACCTGGGCCACCTGCTGGAATACATCCAGACCGACATCTGGGTACGCTTCCAGAAACTGCGCGGCGAGCAGTGCACCTATGTGTGCGCTGATGATGCCCACGGCACCGCCATCATGCTCAAGGCCGAAGAAAACGGCATCACCCCGGAGCAACAAATTGCGCAAGTGAAAGCGGACCATGAGAAGGACTTCGCCGACTTCCAGATCCGGTTCGACAACTACTACAGCACCCACAGCCCGGAAAACCGCGCGCTGTCGGAAATGGTGTTCCAGCGCAACAAGGACGCCGGCTATATCGTCGAGAAGACCATTACCCAGCTCTACGACCCGCAGAAAGGCATGTTCCTGGCGGACCGTTTCGTCAAGGGCACCTGCCCCAAGTGCAAGGCCGAAGACCAGTACGGCGACAACTGTGAAGTGTGCGGCGCCACCTATACCCCGGCGGAGCTGATCAAGCCCTACTCCTCCGTCAGTGGCGCCACCCCGGTGGAAAAGGAAACCACCCAGCTGTTCTTCGACCTGCCGAAATTCGAGCCCCTGCTGCGCGAGTGGACTCGCTCCGGCGCGTTGCAGGAGCAGGTGGCCAACAAACTGCAGGAATGGATCGAAGACCTGCAGCCCTGGGATATTTCCCGCGAAGCCCCCTACTTCGGTTTTGAAATCCCCGGCTACCCGGGCAAGTACTTCTACGTCTGGCTGGACGCTCCCATCGGTTACATGGCCAGCTTCCAGAACTACTGCGACCGTGAAGGCCTGAACTTCGACGATTACTGGGGCAAGGAATCCACTGCCGAGCTGTACCACTTCATCGGCAAGGACATCATCAACTTCCACGGCCTGTTCTGGCCCGCCATGCTGGATGGTGCCGGCCTGCGCAAGCCCACCGCCATCTACAGCCACGGCTTCGTCACCGTGAACGGCGCCAAGATGTCCAAGTCCCGTGGCACCTTTATCAAGGCGCGCACCTACCTGGATCACCTGGGCCCGGAATACCTGCGTTACTACTTCGCCGCCAAGCTCTCCAGCCGGGTGGATGATTTCGACCTGAACCTGGAAGACTTCGCCCAGCGGGTGAACTCCGACCTGGTGGGCAAACTGGTGAACATCGCCAGCCGCACCGGCAACTTCGTGAAGAAGTTCGGCGGCACCCTCAGTGACGAGCTGGACAACCCGCTACTGGTCCGCGAAGTACAGGAAGCCGCCCCACGTCTGGCCGAGTTCTACGAAAAGCGCGAATTCGGCAAAGCCATGCGCGAAATCATGGCCCTGGCGGATCACGCCAACGGCTACATCGCCGACAAGGCGCCCTGGACCCTGGCCAAAGAAGACGGCAAGGAACAGGAAGTGCTGGCCATCTGCACCACCGCCATCAACGTGTTCCGTCTGCTGGTGATCTACCTGAAGCCGGTACTGCCGGCCCTGGCCGAACGGGCGGAAGCCTTCCTGCAGGTGGCACCGCTGACCTGGAAAGACAGCGACACCCTGCTGCTGGGCCACGAGATCGCCAAGTTCAAGCCGCTACTGAACCGCATCGACATGGCGCAGATCGAGGCCATGCTCAATGCCTCGAAAGAAGACGTGCCCGCGGCCAAACCCGCCGGCAACAAAAGCGAACCGAAACAGGCGGACGACGTGGCAGACGACACCATCAGCATCGATGACTTCCTCAAGGTGAAACTGCGCGTGGCCCGCGTGGCCAAGGCCGCCCATGTGGAAGGGGCCGACAAGTTGCTGCAGCTCACCCTGGACGTGGGCGAACTGGGCGAGCGCAACGTGTTTGCCGGCATCAAGGCCAAATACAGCCCGGAAGACCTGGAAGGCAAACTGGTGGTGCTGGTGGCCAACCTGGCCCCGCGCAAGATGAAATTCGGCGTCTCCGAAGGCATGGTGCTGGCCGCCGGCCCCGGCGGTGACGACATCCACATCCTCAGCCCCGACAGTGGCGCCCAGCCCGGTATGGAAGTGCGCTAACCCGGCACCGATCCCCGCTCCCCTCGTGGGAGCGGGGGTGCCACCGCGAATGCTTTCCTTCCCGAGCTCACCCCGACATCCCTCCCTGTGCCGTTACCGCCATCTTTCCGGCCAGCCACGACGTACAATCGCTTTCCCCTTGCCCCGGATAAGGTCTTTCCCTCTACACTGTAAAAACGAAAAACAAGGGAGAGCGCTACCATGAACCGCCAGGCAACATTGACCCCGGATGCCATCCAGTCCAAGAAAAACACCGTCAGCGCAGAAGAATGGCAACTGCGTGTGGATCTGGCCGCCGCCTACCGGCTGATCGCCCTGCACGGCTGGGACGACCTGATCTTTACCCACCTGTCTGCCCGCATCCCCGGCGACGAGCACCACTTCCTGATCAATCCCTACGGCATGATGTTCGACGAGATCACCGCTTCCAGCCTGGTGCGCGTGGACCAGGCCGGCAACAAACTCGATGACAGTGACTTCGATATCAACCCGGCGGGCTTCACCATCCACAGCGCCATCCACGCCGTGCGCGACGATGCCAACTGTGTGATGCACACTCACACCACCGCCGGTGTGGCCGTGTCCGCCCAGCAGGAAGGCCTGCTCGCCCTGTCGCAACAGAGCCTGTTCCCGCTGGCCAGCCTGGCCTACCACGACTACGAAGGCGTGGCCCTGCGCGAGGACGAAAAGGCCCGCCTGCAGGCCGATCTTGGCGACGCCAATTTCATGATCCTGCGCAACCACGGCCTGCTCACCGTGGGCAGCAGCATTGCCGATGCCTTCCTGGGCATGTTCACCCTCCAGCGCGCCTGCGAAATCCAGCTCCAGGCCCTGTCCGGCAATCGCCCGCTGACCCCGATCCCGGATGGCATCGTCAACACCATCAAGCAGCAAGCCTCCCAGGTCACCAAGGGCATGGGCGGCAACCTGGCCTGGCCCGGCCTGCTGCGCAAACTGGATCGCCAGAACCCGGGCTACGAGAAATAAATCCTCCCGCTCCTGCAGCACCAAGCCTGCCCCTGTAGGAGCTATGCTTGCATGGCGAACCACCCCGCACCTTTCGCCATGCAAGCATAGCTCCTACAGGGGGAGCTCAACCCCAAACACCCCACCCAACTCTGTTTCCTTTCCCTGACTTACCCTGTCAAAGCGGGCCAAAACCGGCCAACCTATACAGAAAGGCGACTTCCGTTAATTGTCTTGCCGGGTCGGTATACGCAATGTGTAGGATATTGAAAGACACGGTCTACCGAGGTTAGCAATGACACAGTCTCTGGATGCACTCTGGGAAAAAGTCCGCGCCCAGAAAACCCGAATCCCCTCCCTCTATGGCGACATCGATTTCGACGCCACCCCGGAGCGGTTCACCGATTCCATGGACATACGCAGCACCCTGCCGCAGCAATTCGCCAAGAAACACCGTGAAAAAATCCTCGCCGACCGGGACCGGGTCGAGCGCGCCCGCGCCTACACCCTGCTGGGTGACACCGTGGCCGATGCCTACGCCGCCCTGATGTCGGAATACAGCTTTCGTGACCTGATCAGCATGTTGAAGAAAGCCTGCGACGAAGGACTCGACGCGGTACCCGATGCCCCCCAGGAACTGGTGGACTTTATTACCGCCATGGAAACCACCCCGGACTGGGTGGACATGGACCTGGTCCGTGAAGGCGCCCGCCTGAGCCGCAACCAGATGGCCAACCTGGCCCCCTACGTGATCCGTGGCGCCTTTGTGGCCACTTTCATGAACAAGTACTCCGGCCTGCCCATGGCCATCACCGGCACCCTGGCCAGCGATTCGGTGAACCGGCGCATCAACGAAACCGCCAGCTTCTTCACCACCGCCACCCTGCCCGGTGCCCTGGAACGCTTCGGGCCGGGCTTCAAGGCCGCCGCCATGGTGCGCCTGATGCACTCCATGGTCCGCTTCAACATTCTCAAGCGGGTAAAGAAATGGGACCCGGCCATTTATGGCATCCCCATTCCCCAGGTAGACCAGATGCCCGCCGGCACCATGCCCGCCTACCTGGCCGCCTTCAAGGCCATGCGCAAGGGCCGCAAGCACTTCACCCGGAATGAGCGGGCCATCGTCGAACTGTCCCGCTATCAGTGTTTCCTGCTGGGCCTGCCCGAAGAGCTTTTGCCCGCCGAGGCGCCGGATATTATCGACACTATGCTCACCTACTCCGGCACCCTGCGCGAAGGCTACGACGACGAGACCTGTGGCGAACTCACCCGCGCCACCATGTCCGTCTACCGTCCCAAGGATGAAAAGCTGATCAGCAAAGTCCACAACCTGGTGGAACGCAGCCTCTCCAAGGTGTTCTTCACCCAGGCCTTTCTCGGCAAGAATGACAAATCAAAAGCGAAAGAAATGGGCGTGGAACCCCACCTGATCGACTATGCCCTGTTCACCGTTGGCAACCTGTTCATCATGCCCCGCCTGATCGCCTACCGGACCCTGCAAGACATCCCCGTGGCCAACAAGATCGCGGACAAGATACTGGTACGGCGCATCAATGAGCTGCTGGTGGACTACGGCCATGCGGAATTCACCACGGATGCAAACCAGTACAAACCAACCACCAGGGAAACGGCCTGAATGCAGCCATAAAAAAGGCCCTTATTATCGAATGAGGGCCTTTTTATCGCTGTAATCCGTTATACGTCTAAAGGTTTTGTCACCATCATGGTGACTGCGCCGCTACAGGCTTTCCCCACGACTCATAGCCCGACTCAATGAGCGAGCCGTTAGCGTGTCCCCGGAAAGCCCCTTGCCCGCCACAGGGGCATTCATACGCTCAAAACGCACAGACTCTCCATCGGCATTGCGAAAATACACCACAGCAGGCACGTTCTGTTTCCCCTGGTCAAACCTGACCGTGACCGACTTACCCCCCAACCCATACTTCAGCCACTCGCCATCCCAACTATTGGTGAAAGTGCCAGCACGTTCTGTTTTTTCCCGGCATGGGGGGCGCATCTCTTCCGGTTGCATCCCCACGAAGCCAGACCAGTTTTCACAGTATGTTCTGCTCAGGCTATAGCTGCCATTAAGCTGCCAGTATTGTTCTTTCATACCCACAAAAGGCGCAACCGACCGACCATGCACCAGATCAGAGGCCGCTGACATAATGGAACAGACCGTACTGAAATGGATCGCATTGGCACCGATGCGATGCATTCGACCATAAGAGCGGTTATAAACGGCATAGTCCGCATCGCCCATGGCGATCAACCCATTATCATTGATCACACAGGCACTGGTACTAATGCCTTCAGGCAGAGAATCAAAAACCACTTCTACAGACGTCAAGGACTTCGATCCTTCATCGCCTCTCACCTGGATATGTCCATAAGCTCTGGACGCCGATTCCGCATCAATCGACGGAGCCATCGCACAAGCGGTCAACACTGCACTCAAGCCCAATAACAACACTTTCACAGCCATGACCGAGCCGTCTATGGCCGATGACAACCCAATACGATACGTTTTCATTCCCTACCCCTTTGATACATTCGAAAAATCCCTCATCAACAAGCATAGCCAGCTAGGCAAACCGCTTCGTTATCTTTGGTGAGAAATCTGTAACCATAAATGCATGCCGCCGCTGCACCCCGGCCGCCGTAAAGGGCTCCCGGAAAATAACCTGAATATGACAGGCTCTTAATCCTCTTTCGCAGCGGTTTTGCCAGTAATCACGCCCTGGCCAAATCACTCACGTCGTCGCCAGTCCCCGTTGAGCGCTCCGCCCGTCCTCAACGCCGTATCAGAAGAAACCTTGCTTCAGATCAAATGCCAGCGACCACGCGGGCATACAGTGAAGGGAAGCCCCCGTGAATGCAGGAGAGTTCCATGTTCTGTGAATCTGCGGTTGCACTGGTAACCGGGTCGGCAACCGGCATCGGCTACGCCATCGCTGAAGGCTTTGCCCGCTCGGGTTGCAACCTGATACTCACCGACAAGGATGCCCGCCGTGGCGAAGAAGCCGCCGAGGCGCTGCGCGAAGCCACCGGACGGGACATATTGTTTGTCAGTGCCGACGTGAGCGACCCGCAGGACGTGAACGAGTTACACCGGCGCGGTTTTGCCCACTTTGGCCGACTGGACGCGGCTTGCAACAACGCCGGTATCGAGGGGGCAATGGCTCCCACCGCGGAGTGCCAACTGGACAACTTCGACACCACCCTTGCCACCAACCTGCGCGGGGTCTTTCTGTGCATGAAAACCCAACTGGGCTTGATGGCAAAACAAGGCCATGGGGCCATTGTGAACATGGCCTCCGTTGCCGGCCTGGTGGGGTTTGCGGGGTTACCCGCTTACTGCGCGTCTAAAGGCGGTGTGGTGCAGCTCACTCGAACCGCTGCCCTGGAATACGCAGAGCAGAACATCCGCGTCAATGCGGTCTGCCCCGGCGCCATAAAAACAGAAATGATTGACCGGATTACCGGCAAGGAACCGGAAACCGAAAGCCAGTTTGCCGGCCTGCACCCCATGAACCGCATGGGCACCCCCGAGGAAGTGGCCAATGCCGTGATCTGGCTGGCCTCGCCACTGGCAAGCTTCGTGACCGGGCAAGCCCTGGCCGTGGATGGCGGAATGACCGCTCGCTGACCAGAGAGCACCAGGCCCTGAACCACTGGACCGTGGTTCAGGGCCTGGCAAAACTTACAAACCCACTACAGCCCCAGATACTCCCCGACCAGAAACGCATCCCCCTGACCTTCCCGGCTGCCGAAATAACTCACCGGGTCATACTCGCCGTCCTCGATAGAGCCCACCTCGCAATCAATGCCATATTGCTTGGCAAGGTCGTTAAACAGGGTCACCGGCGCCTTGATCTGGGCTTTCTTCTTCACCGGCTGGCTGATGCCCAACCGCCAGTCCTCGCAATCGTCACTGTCGCATTCATTGATCAGGGTGACCTTGCCCGCTTCGTTCTCATCCACATAGGTCTGCAGCGCCGCTTGCAGATCAGGCAGGTTACGCTTGAGCTTCTTTTCCTGCTTTTCATCCAGGCGGTCGGAGGCGACGAGGAGGTATAGGAGCATATCGGGGTCCGGGGTTGGGATTTGGGAGGGACTTTACCACAGTGAAGTGGCTTTCTGGTTTCAAGAGGGAAGAGATACAGGACTGAGTACAAGTCGTAGAAGCCAGAAGACTTCAGCCGCTTGATGTAGGGAGAAAGACCTGACTCTCGTGTTCCCGCTCATAAATTCCACCGGCTTCTACGCAGCAACCAGCTTTTTAACCTTAAGGTCTTTTCGGTGCTGCTCCGCATGCCAGAGCTCATACTGATACTGCTGGATAAGCCAGCTTTCCGCGGAGGTATCGAAGGCAATAGACAGCCGAATTGCCATTTCCGGGCTGATACCCGCCTTACCGTTCAAAATGGCGCTCAGTGTTTTGCGACTTACCCCAAGTCCATCGGCCGCGGCAGTCACAGACAAGCCGAGAGGCTCCAGACAGAGCTCTCTGATGATTTCACCAGGATGGGGAGGGTTGTGCATCAACATGGTCACTACCTCAGTGATAATCCTCGTAATTCACGATCTCGGCATCACCGTCTTCAAAACGGAACGTCACCCGCCAGTTACCGCTTACCGTCACCGACCACACCCCGATACGGTTACCCGTGAGTGAATGCAATCTGAGTCCCGGCAAGTCCATGTCCCGGGCATCTGATGCGGCATGCAGCCTGCCGAGAATGAGACGAAGCCTCTTGGCATGGGCCGCCTGAATACCTGCGGTATTACCAGACCGAAAGAATCGGGCCAAACCTTTATGTTTGAAGCTTCGTATCACTGCCGAATGTAACCTGTAACGTATCGGGTGTCAATTTGAGAAAAAACCGGGCATGGCATTTTTATGCGTAGGCTTCCTGCCAGGCCATGACTTGAAGATAGCCCGTTTACGGGCAGCGAGATATCAGAGAAGAACGGGGATTGCTGTAGGACACCGGCCTATTTATGGATGTCCCATATTATTGTCGCAAGATCTGACCATCATGTTCCGAAGCAAGAGATCTTTGAGCTTTTGATGCACGGGGTAAGACTTGACCCTGGTGTTCCTGTTATGAATTTGATTGACTGATTCGAAGAAATGCATCGCCTACCGCCTGCTCGTACTCCCCAGCAATCTTACACATGACTATGTGATCAAGTGTTGGGTTAAGACATAGGAGCGTCGTAGTGAGCTGATACAAGCTTATGGCTGTCGCATGCGCTGGATCTGTCATACCTGAGTTGCTTTGTCCCACCAGAAGAATATCGTGTTGCGCTTCACAAAGCCCTAGCCTATTTGTCATGCCTTTAGAGCTCGCATGAATGTTCTGGCTAGCCCATTTATAGTATGGACGCATATGATCCAGCCCCACATTTTTTTCAATTGCAGCAAAACCGACCCTCTGGTGGTGAGGGAATATGTGCGCAGCCCAGCCATAAAGATGTGAAAATGGTTTTCCATACCTTATGATCAGCTCATCATATTCCTTCTTGCAGTCGTCAATTTCCGCCTGTGAAGGGCCTTTTTCCTGCAACCGATCCTCATACTTCTTATGCTCACGCATGCCGTAGAATGAATCTACAACATCATGATAGTAAAACCTTTCCGCACAATCTCGGCCATGCTTAGCAATAAACATCGCAGTGCAATTAACCTCATGAAGCGCCCTCCACCTGGCATGCGCCGCATCAGGAAAGCCAGACTTTAGAAGGTTTAAAATTTCTTGGGCTATATGGCATGCACGTGCATGGTGCCGGACGACAATGTCAAAGACGAGGTCATTATTTTCTACAGCTTCCGGTCGATACGATTTATTGAATTCCTCACCAACCTCAGTACAAATGACGAGATGGGTCTCGAGTAGATCAAACCCTTCTCTCCATCGATCGATATTTCTCTCCTCGAACTCAGCCGAAAGCCTCCTTCGCTCCCGCAATATCTGGCCTGTCGATTTCTGCAACGACTTCTTTAGGTTTTCAACAATCTCTGGCGTTATTTCCGAGATAATATTTGCAATATCGATATCACGGTTCCTCTCAGGATCGGCCTCTTCCATCTCAGAAATGACTTTAAGCAGCTGGTTATGAAACGTCTGCATTCCAAGGCTCTACTTTCATAATAGTTATTAGGAAACCGGCTAAAATGTCCAATGAACGTGCCAGGCAAACTTCGGAGTCAGGTTTTAAATCGTGCTCCCACACAAAACAAGATATTAACCCCTTCTCGAATAATCAAACCGCCCCTCCGCCAAAAACACCTTCACCTGCTCAATCACGTCCCCATTTCGCATCATGAACGGATGCGTCACCGGCAGCACCAGATGATCCTGCATGCCTTCCACTTTGGTTCTTTCCACGGTGACCTTGCCGTCATTGGGGCCGGGTAATTGGGTGGAGAGCAGAAAGTTGATGGTGTCGCTGCCGGCGATGACGCCCAGGGGGAAATCCACCGGGCCGAGCTGGTTGGGGACGCTGTCGGGGCCGGTGCCCATCTGGCTGCCGGCGGGGCCGTTGAACCACTGGAATGGAGCCCAGTCACCCAGGCTGTCCACCACTTCGCTGCCCTGGTTGGGCGGGCCAAGCATGACGGTGCGGCCCAATCGTTCGATGCGGTGCTGGCTCAGGTACTGGCGCAGCAGGATGCCGCCCATGGAATGGGTAACGAAATGGATGCTGCCGGTGGGCGGGCATTTTGCCAGGGCTTTGGGCAGGGTGTCTGCGGCGAGGGTCTGGATGTCTTTTTTGGTGGAGGGATAGCCCTGGTTCACCACCGTGTAGCCGGTGCTCTCCAGGGCGTTTGCCATTTTCTTCATGGAGTGGGCGGTGCGAGCCAGACCATGGAGCAGGATGACGCATTGAGGGTTCTGGGTTTTCATTGTTGTGCCCTCGGTATCCAGCAAGGCCGTTTCCCCTCTCCCTGTCCCTCTCCCGCAAGGGGAGAGGGAACTCTCTATAAAGGTTTGGCTGCAGCCCTCATCTCTTGAGTGAATGGCATCGGCAAGAAGAGTGGGACTAAAACAGACCCACAACAACAAGCCTGCTAACACCCTCAGAACGGTGTCAGTCGCCATTCATGGCTAGCCAAGTTGATCCAGGGCGGACGACAGCCGCGCCACCGCCGCATCCACATCCCCCAGTTTGTCCAGGCCGAACAGGCCCACGCGGAAGGTCTTGAAGTCCGCGGGTTCATCACACATGAGGGGCACGCCGCCGGCGGTCTGCAGGCCCAGCTGCACAAAGGCGGCGCCGCTCTTGATAGTGTCATTGTCGGTGTAGGACACCACCACGCCGGGGGCTTCGAAGCCCGGGGCGGCGACGCTGGCGAAGCCGTGCTTGGCCATCAGCTCGCGCACGGCGGAGCCCAGTTTCCACTGGCGTTCCTTCACGGCGGTGAGGCCTTCTTTCATGGTTTCCAGCATGGTGTCACGGAAGCCGCGCAGGGCGTCGGTGGGCATGGTGGCGTGGTAGGCATGGCCGCCGTTTTCGTAGGCGATCATGATGTCGCGCCATTTGCGCAAATCGCAGGCAAAGCTGGTGCTGGTGGTTTCGTGCAGGCGCTGGTCCGCCGCTTCACTGAGCATCACCAGGGCGCTACAGGGGGAAGAGCTCCAGCCTTTCTGGGGGGCGCTGATCAGCACATCCACGCCGATGGCTTTCATGTCCACCCAGATGGTGCCGGAGGCGATGCAATCCAGCACGAACAGACCGCCCACGCTGTGAACGGCGTCGGCCACCTGTTTCAGATAGTCGTCCGGCAGGATGATGCCGGAGGCGGTTTCCACATGGGGGGCGAACACCATGGCCGGCTTCTCGGCCTTGATGGTGGCAACCACCTGCTCGATGGGGGCCGGAGCGAACGGTGCCTGGGGCTGGTCGCTGGTGGGGGACGCTTTCAATACGGTTTCTTTGGACGGGATGCTGCCCATCTCAAAAATCTGGCTCCAGCGGTAGCTGAAGAAGCCGTTACGGATCACCAGGCAATGCTGGCCGGTGGCAAACTGCCGGGCCACCGCTTCCATGCCGAAACTGCCTCCGCCGGGCACCACGGTCACCGAGTGGGCGTTGTAGACCTGCTTCAGGTTGCTGGAAATATCCCGCATGACCTGCTGGAAACGCTGGGACATATGGTTCAGGGAGCGGTCGGTGAAAACCACGGAATACTCAAGCAGGCCGTCTCGGTCAAAGTCACGGGGCAAATCTGTCACGGGGGGTCACCTCTGCAGCAACCGGCGCCTGGCCGGTGTCGTCGCGTTATTGTCTGTCTTGGATACTGGATTGCCGCCAGCGCCGCAACCGTCCCGGGCAAAAAGCATGGCAAAAGGGGCATCAACTGCTTAATTCGCAGTCAATGACTGTCTCCTGCAGTCAAGTAAGCTTATGTCGGAACATTCTTGAGCCAACCGGGGCGCTGCCTCATACTATGCGCCCTTAACACCCTGTAAACACCGCGTTTAACGTCTTTCTTTCTCGGCAAGCGAGCCACGATCACATGACAGAGTACGTCCTGATTCTGATCAGCGCTGTGCTGGTAAACAATTTTGTCCTGGTGCAGTTCCTGGGGCTGTGTCCCTTTATGGGGGTCTCCAACAAGATCGAGACCGCCATGGGCATGTCCCTGGCGACCACCTTCGTACTGACGTTGTCGTCCGTGCTCGCCTACCTGACCTGGGCCTATATCCTGGTGCCCTTCGAACTGGAGTACCTGCGCACCATCAGCTTCATTCTGGTGATCGCCGTGGCGGTGCAGTTCACCGAAATGTTCGTGAAGAAGGCCAGTCCCCTGCTCTACCGGGTGCTGGGCGTGTTCCTGCCGCTGATCACGTCCAACTGTGCGGTGCTCGGTGTGGCGCTGCTGAATGTACGCCAGGAAGATGCCACCTTTATGTCATCGCTCACCTACGGGCTGGGCGCGGCACTGGGCTTTTCCCTGGTACTGGTACTCTTTGCCGCCATGCGTGAGCGTATTGCCGTGGCCGATGTGCCCGAGGCCTTCCGGGGCCCCAGCATCGGCCTGATCACCGCCGGCCTGATGTCGCTGGCCTTCATGGGCTTTTCCGGGCTGATCAAGTTATGACCGCTGTACTGATTGCCGTGGCCGCCCTGCTTGCCCTGGCCGCCGTGTTCGGTGCGGTGCTGGGCTTTGCCTCGGAAAAATTCAAGGTCGAGGGCGACCCCATTGTCGACCAGATCGATTCCCTGTTGCCGCAGACCCAGTGTGGCCAGTGCGGGCACCCGGGCTGTCGCCCCTACGCCGAAGCCATTGCCGAAGGCGAGGAGCATAACCGCTGCCCGCCAGGCGGCCAGGATACCGTGGACGCCCTCACTGACCTGCTCGGCCGTGACGAGCTGACCCTGGATGACGAAGGCGCCGAGGATGCGGACATCCCCAAGGTGGCCTATATCCGTGAGGACGAGTGCATCGGCTGCACCAAATGCATCCAGGCCTGCCCGGTGGATGCCATTGTCGGCGCCGCCAAGCTGATGCACACGGTAATTGTGGACGAGTGCACCGGCTGCGACCTGTGCGTCGAGCCCTGCCCGGTGGACTGCATCGACATGGTGGAAGTGCAACCCACCCTGCAGACCTGGGGCTGGAACCGGCCGGCGGGTATCGGCCAGCGCCCGGACAGCCGTATTGAGGTGGTGAACCTGTGATTCGTACCCTGTTCCGTTCACGCAGCCGCAAAATCTACGACTTCCACGGCGGTATTCATCCGCCGGAAAGGAAAGATCTTTCCAATGGCACCGCCATTGCCGCCGGCCCCCTGCCGTCGCAACTGATTCTGCCCCTGAACATGCACATCGGCGCCCCGGCCAAACCGCTGGTGGAACCGGGCGAGCGGGTGCTGAAAGGCCAGATGATCGCCGAGCCCAGCGGCGCGGTGAGTGCGGCCATTCATGCACCCACCTCCGGCACCGTCAGCGCCATCGGCCCCCGCGCCATTCAGCATCCGTCCGGCATGGATGCCATCTGTATCGTCATCGACACCGACGGCAAGGATGAATGGATTGAGCGCGCCGGGGTGGCCGACTACACCGAGCTGAGCCCCGGTGAACTGGTGGACACCATCCGCCATGCAGGCATCGCCGGCATGGGCGGCGCCGGCTTCCCCACCAGCATCAAGGTGAACCTGGGCGACCACCAGCGGGTAGAGGAACTGGTGATCAATGCGGTGGAGTGCGAGCCCTACATCACCGCCGACGACCGCCTGATGCGCGAACGGGCCGCGGAGATTATTGACGGCATCCATATCCTCCAGTACCTGCTCAATCCGCGCCGTACCCTGATCGGCATCGAAGACAACAAGCCGGACGCCATCTCCGCCATCAAGCGGGCCTGCAAGGGTTGCGATATCGAGGTGCGGGTGGTGCCCACCAAATACCCCTCCGGTGGCGAAAAACAGCTGATCCAGCTGCTCACCGGCAAGGAAGTAAAAAGCGGCCAGCTACCGGCCCAGGTGGGCGTAGTGTGCCAGAACGTGGGCACCGCCTACGCCATCAAGCGGGCGGTGATCGACGGCGAGCCGTTGCTGTCCCGGGTGACCACCCTCACCGGCGAAGGCGTGCGCCAGCCGGGCAACTTTGAGGTCCTGCTGGGCACCCCGGTACGGGACCTGTTGGTCCATGGCGGGGTGGACCCGGACAATATTGGCCGTCTGGTCATGGGCGGCCCGATGATGGGCTTCACCCTGCACAACCCGGCGGTGCCGGTGGTGAAAACCACCAACTGCATCATCGCCGCCACCCTCGAAGAGCTTCCCGAACCGCCGCCGGAACAGCCCTGCATCCGCTGCGGTTCCTGTGCCGACGTGTGCCCGGCCAACCTGCTGCCCCAGCAGCTCTACTGGCATGCCAAGAACGACGATCTGGAAAAGGCCCAGCACCACAACCTGATGGACTGCATCGAATGCGGTGCCTGCGCCTATGTGTGCCCCAGCCATATCCCGCTGGTGCAGTACTACCGCTATGCCAAGGCGGAAGTGCGTCAGCAGGCAGCCGATCAGGTCAAAGCCGACAAGGCTCGCCAGCGCTTCGAAGCCCGCCAGGCCCGGATTGATGCGGAAAAGGCGGAAAAAGAAGCCCGTCGCCAGGCGCGGCTGGAAGCCAACCGCAAGAAGAAAACCGAAACAGCCAGTGCCCCCAGTGTGGATACGGCAGCGCTCAAGCAGGCCTCCCTGGAAGCGTCCAAGGCCTATAAGGCCGCCGTCAAAGCGGCCAAAGCCGCCGAGGCAGACAACGCGGACAACCTGGACGCATTGAAAGCCGACGTGGATCGCCTGAAAGCCATCGCCGACAAGGCCAAGGCAGCCGTTCGTGACGCCAAGGAAGCGGGCCCCGGCGCCGCACCGGCGGAAGATATCGTCGGCAAGCTGAAAAAACAGGTCGGTGACGCCTCGTCCGCTTACAAGACCGCGGTGAAGGCCGCCAAGGATGCGGAAGCCAATGGCGACGACAACGCTGCCGAGCTACGCGCCAAAGCCGATGAGCTCAAGGCCACCGCCGACAAACTCAAGGCGGAACTGCGTGACGCCAAGGCCAACGCCCCCGCCACCCCGGCAACTGCGCCCCAGGCCGACCCGGTGGCAGACCTGAAAAAACAGGTCGGCGAGGCCTCATCCGCCTACAAGGCGGCCGTGAAAGCGGCCAAGGAAGCGGAAGAAAACGGCGCTGACAATGCCGCCGAGTTGCGCAGCCAGGCGGACGAACTGAAAGCCAAGGCGGATCAGCTCAAGGCCGACCTGCGCGACGCCAAGGCCAATGCACCGGCCACGCCCGCCCCTGCCCCTGCCTCTGCCGCCGCGCCAGCCGACCCGCTGGCCGACCTGAAGAAGAAGGTGGGCGAAGTCTCGTCTGCCTACAAGGCCGCCGTCAAAGCCGCCAAAGAGGCCGACGAGAACGGGGCGGACAACGCTGCCGAGTTGCGCGCCGAAGCGGATCGCCTGAAAGCGGAGGCCGACCACTGGAAAGCCGAACTGCGCGAGGCCAAAGCGTCCGCACCGGCCCCGGCTGCCCCCAAGACACCGCCCGCCCCCACGGATACGCCCAAGGCACCGGAGACCGAGGCCCCGCAGGCGCTCACTGCGGTAGACCCGGAGGTGGCGGCCAAGCGCCAGAAGCGTCTCAAGGCCCTGAAAACCGCCTACAACATGGCCCACAAACAGTACAAGGAAGCCCATGCCGCCCTGGAGCGCGGTGAGCGAAACGGCGATATACCCGCCGAAGAACTCAATGCCATGCAGCAGAAGGTGGACAAGCTGAAAGGCAAAGCCGACGTGGCCCGCGATGCCCTGGATGCGTTGGTGGAAGAAGCCAAGGCGGATATCCGCGCTCACACCGGCAAGGATCTGAAAACCCTGAAGCTGGAAGCCGCCCGGGCGGAAAGCGCCCTGGCCGACAAGCAGCGCGAGCTTGAGCAACAGCGGGACAGCGCCTCGGAAGATACCCTGGAAGCGCTCAGTTCCGAATTACAGGCCCTGGAGGCGGAAGCCCAGATCGCCCGCAAGGCGCTCAAGCAAGCGGTGGAAGAACAAGGACTGCAAGACTGATGGCACTGATCTCTTCAACCTCGCCCCATACCACGGTGAGCAACAACACCGGCGCCTTCATGCGTCAGGTGATTTACGCCACCCTGCCCGGCCTGGCGGTGCTGACCTGGCAGTTCGGCTGGGGCTCGGTCATCAATGTGCTCTGGGCCGTGGTGGTAGCGCTGGTCAGTGAGGCGCTGATCCTGAAAGCCCGCGGTCGCCCGGTGGCCTTCTACCTGAAGGACTACAGCGCGGTGCTCACCGCCGTGCTGCTGGCCCTGGCCCTGCCCCCCACTTCACCCTGGTGGCTGACCCTGATCGGGGTGAGCTTCGCCATTATCGTCGCCAAGCAGCTCTATGGCGGCCTGGGCATGAATCCCTTCAACCCGGCCATGGTCGGTTATGTGCTGCTGTTGATTTCCTTCCCGGTGGCCATGACCCAGTGGATCGCCCCCGGCGAGGCACCCAGCCTGGCGCAAAGCTGGCAGCTGTTCACCGGGCAACTGCCGGTGGACGGCCTGAGTGGCGCCACGCCCCTGGATACCTTCCGTACCTGGGCCGGCAATGAAAGCGAACTGGCCAGCCACGGCATCCTCCATGGCCAGTTTGCCGGGCTCGGCTGGGAATGGGTGAACCTGGCCTTCTTGCTGGGCGGTCTGTATCTGATCAGCCGCAAGATCATTACCTGGCATATCCCGGTGGGTTTTCTGGCCGGCCTGGCCCTGCCTGCCCTGGTGGCCTGGCTGATTGACCCGGTGCGGTTTGCCGATCCGATGTTCCAGATACTCTCCGGCGGGGCCATGCTCGGCGCGTTCTTTATCGCCACGGACCCGGTGAGCGCCGCCACCAGCCGCAGCGGTCGGCTGATCTATGCGGCGCTGATCGGGGTGCTGATCTGGGTAATCCGCAGCTTCGGCGGCTACCCGGATGCGGTGGCATTCTCGGTGCTACTGCTTAACCTGTGCGCGCCATTTATCGATTACTACACCCAGCCACGGACCTATGGCCACGACAAGCCAAACAGGGGCACCCAGTCATGATGCGTTATGCCATTACCAAAAACGCCGTGATCCTCAGCCTGTTTGCCATCAGCACCGCCGCGGCCCTGGCCATCACCAATGAACTGACCATCGGCAAGGTGGAGTGCAACAAGCAGGCTGCACTGATGGCCTCGCTCAATGAAGTGATGCCCCACGACCGGCATGACAACGATCTGCTGGCCGATCGCATTACCGTCAGCGACCCGCTGCTGGGCCGCAACGGCCATCATATTTACCGGGCACGCCAGGATGGGGAGCCCAACGGCGCCGTACTGGAAGCCACCGCCCCGGACGGTTACGGTGGCAACATTGCCCTGATCGTTGGCGTGGATATGCAAGGCAAGGTTCAGGGGGTGCGCGTGGTGCCCCCGCACAATGAAACACCGGGGCTGGGCGACAAGATCGAAACCAAAAAATCCGAATGGATTTATGGTTTCAATGGCCTGTCACTGGGCAATCCTGCCGATGCCGGCTGGGCGGTGAAGAAGGATGGTGGCCAGTTCGACAGCTTTACCGGCGCCACCATCACTCCCCGCGCCGTGGTGGGAGCCGTGCACCGCGCCCTGCAATATTTCGACGCCAACCAGACGGCTGTCTTTGAGGCACCTTCCGAGGCAGCCCCGGCGGAGACCTGTGATGAGTGATGTGAATTACAAAAAGATCAGCATGGACGGGTTGTGGAATAACAACCCGGCCACCGTGCAGATTCTCGGCCTCTGCCCCCTGCTGGCGGTGACCGGCACCGTGGTCAACGCCCTGGGCCTGGGCCTTGCCACCCTGGTGGTACTGATGGGCTCCAATATCTGTGTCTCGCTGATTCGTCAGTACGTGACCGATGCGGTCCGTCTGCCCGCTTTTGTAATGATCATCGCCGCCATGGTGACGGTGATCGAAATGCTGATGCAGGCCTTCACCTTCGAGCTTTACGAAATCCTCGGTATCTTCATTCCGCTGATCGTCACCAACTGCACCGTGCTGGGCCGCGCCGATGCCTTTGCCAGCAAGAACCCGGTACTGCCGGCGGCCCTGGACGGCTTCATGATGGGGCTGGGCTTTCTGGTGATTCTGCTGATCCTTGGCGGCATGCGTGAGCTGATCGGCCAGGGCACCCTGTTCACCAACATGCAGCTGCTGTTCGGCCCCATGGCCGCGGACTGGCAGCTACAGGTGGTAGAGAACTACGGCGGTTTCCTGTTCGCCATTCTGCCGCCGGGGGCGTTCGTGGGCCTGGGCCTGATCATTGCCGGCAAGAACGTGATCGACAAACGCTTGAAAGCAATCCAGAAAGCCAGGGCCAGCGACGAGCCCAAGGTCAGCCGCCGGGTACGCACCACCGGCAAAGTCAGTTAAATGCATCACTTCCCTGCCGTAGGAGCGTCGCTGGCGGCGCGATAACAGCCGTCGCGAGCTGCGAGAAGCGAGTATCGAAACGGGTTTATGGCGGCGCGAGCGTCTCTCCTACAGCACCAACCCTGCCACCAGTAAAGCCAACGCCACCAACCCGTGCGGCAGAAACACATGACGCCAGCGCAGGATACGGAGTAGCTCCCTCATCCCACCGGCACGGCGGCTACGCTCCCAACTGGCAGCAGTCTGAAACGGGGCGATATCGTCCACTTCACCACGAAAATGCGCTTCGATTTTTTCGATACGCGCATAATGTGCAGCCTGAAATGCCTTCCAGTGCCCCTCCACCAGCCAAAACATCAAGCTACCGACCACACCCACCCAGAGCAGTGCCGAGCGATCGAAAAACGCGCCGGAACCAGCAAGCACTCCCGCCAGGGTAACGCTCCAGGCCTTGATGGTGAGCGACTTCTGGTCAAAGGAATCAATCAGCCCGGTCAGGTGGAAGTACTCGGCTTCCAATTGTTTATCCAGTTGTGACACACCATCCCCCCATGAATGGATCAGATTCTCCGATAAATTCGCGCTATTAAACGCGATTCAATCCACCCAGACAAAACGGCATAGTAGCGAACAAGGAGAAATGCCATGAACCATAAAACCGTGACTCCACGACGCCAACCAATGCCCGAGGACATTCAACGCCAACTATACGGCCCCGGGCGAGACCAGTGGCGGGATCACCCCCACTACCTGATCAGCGACGCACGGGCCCTGCAACGTAACCACCGCAACCTGAAGCGACAGGCCAGGCAGTATCATGGCGCCCTTACCCATATGCTGGAAATAGCCGATGCTGAGAGAAAGACGGACAGCAGTCGCCAGCTATTCACGACTATTGGCCACCATGGTCGCAGCCTGCTGAAAAATCTGCACGGTCACCATGGCTTCGAGGACAGCAGTGTCTTCCCGATGCTACGCCAACATCACCCAAGACTGGCGGCAGGCTTCGACATACTGGAACAGGATCACCTTGCGCTGGATGCGTTACTGGCTGATATCGACCAACAACTTGACCACTTCCCGGCGCTGGCCAACGACCTGCAAAAACTGGAAAACGCTCATCAAAAAGCGTCAGAGCTGGAGGCGTTACTGCATCGTCATATGGACGACGAGGAAGACATTATTGTGCCTATCTATTTGTTGTAAATGCCATTATTTGCACTTTATTGAACGGAACAATTCACATTCTTTTGCACTTGTTGTGCGCCCGTTGGCGAACCTTGAATGGACACCGGGATCATACTAGTCACGATCAACAAAAAAGGAGTGAGCCATGAAAAGTGCAGCAGTTGCCGCCCTCAGTATCGCCGGGGCCGTGGCCATCGCCGGTGTCGGCTACGGTGCCTACCAGACCATGACCCCGGCCACCTCAGGCTATGCGGAAGTGGTGAATGTGGATCCGATTGTGAAAACCTGGCAGGAGCCCCGTGAAGTCTGTCAGCAAGTGACCGTGCAACGGCAGAAGCCGGTCAAGGATGAACACCGGATTACCGGTAGCGTGGTCGGCGCGGTGGTCGGTGGCGTGATCGGCCACCAGTTCGGCGGCGGCAGTGGTAAAGATGCCGCCACCGCCGGTGGTGCCATTGCCGGTGGTGTGGCCGGCAACCAGATCCAGAAAGGGATGCAGGAAAAAAACACCTACACCACCACGGAACAGCGCTGTAATACCGTGATGGAAGACAAGCGTCGCACAGAAGGCTACGACGTGACCTATGTCTTCAATGATCAGGAAGACACCATTCGCATGGACAAGAAGCCCGGCGAACGCCTGCGCATTGAAGATGGGAAAGTGGTTACCCAGTAACCGGAAGCCGTTGCGAGCAGCGAGTGGCGAGGAGCGAAAGGCCAAACCGGTTGGCTCTTCGAAACTCGTTACTCGTCACTCGCTTGCCCCTTTCTGCAATCACGCACGCAGCTCTTGGCAAACAACGCCTGCATTACCCCCTAGCCCGATAGTACCGACACAAAGGTCTGGATGATGGTCGCGTTGGCGATATCCACGATAAAGCCCCCCACCACCGGCACGATGATAAACGCCAGCGGCGACGGCCCATGATGCTGGGTCACCGCCTGGATATTGGCCACCGCCGTGGGAGTGGCTCCCATGGCAAAGCCGCAATGGCCAGCGCAGAGAACCGCCGAATCATAATTGCGTCCCATCAAGCGGAACGTCACCAGAGTAATAAACGCCAGCGCCAGCCCTACCTGCACCAACAGCATGGCAAGCATGGGCAGGGCCAGATCCACCAGCTGCAGTAGTTGCAGACTCATCAGCGTGATCGCCAGGAAAATCCCCAGCGCGGTATTGCCTACCACATCGATGGTGGCATCGTTCACCTGCCACAGACGCCGCGCCGTATTGCCGAGAACAATGCAGACAAACAGCACCCACACGAAGGTGGGCAAGCGAAACACGGACGCAAATTCTTCCGCCGCCACGGTGCCAACCACCACTCCCACCGCCAGCAACATCATGATGCGAATCACGCTGGCGGAAGAGATGGGCCGGGGCGTTTCCGCCTCGTCATGCCCGGCATCTTCCACCGCCGCTCCGTGGGCGGGGGCGGCGAGCCGGTAGCGGCGAATCAGAAACATGGCCAGTGGCCCACCCAGCAGGGCCCCGAATATCAGGCCAAAGGTAGCAGACGCTGCCGCCAGCTCACTGACGCCAGTGAGGCCGAAATCCCGCTCGAAAACGCCCGCCCAAGCCGCGCCGGTGCCGTGACCACCGGTCATGGTCACCGAGCCACCGATGAGGCCGTACCAGGCCTCCAGGCCCATCAGCTTGGCCATCATTACACCGACCAGATCCTGCAGGGCCACCAGCACGATCACCAGTACCGCAAACAGCAACATGGCCCAGCCGCCCCGTCGTAATAGGCGAAAGTCCGCCGCCAGGCCCACGGCACCAAAGAAGAACAACATGGCGGGGGTTTTGATGCTCTCATCAAAGGTTAGGCTGATCCCGGACACCTGCATGACCGTCACAATAATGGTGGCCAGCAGGCCGCCCACCACCGGCTCGGGCATATTCAGCCGGGACAGCAACTCGACCTTGTGCACAATCCACTGACCCGCGCCCAGCACCAGCAATGCGACCATCAGGGTTTCCATGGCGGAAAACTGCATCCCTTTCTCCTTGTTCGCGGCTGGGGAGCCGCCAATTGATCCGCTATACTGCCCGCGACAACTGGAAGCTGTTATGAATCGCGAGAAACGAACTGAAATCTTTACCCGTCTGCGGGACCAGAATCCTCACCCCACCACCGAGCTGGAGTACAGCAACGATTTCGAATTGCTGGTGGCCGTGGTGCTGTCTGCCCAGGCCACGGACGTGGGGGTGAACAAGGCCACCGCCCGGCTGTATCCGGTCGCCAATACACCGGAAGCGATCTTCGCCCTGGGCGTCGACGGGCTTAAAGAGTACATCAAGACCATCGGCCTGTTTAATTCCAAGGCCGAAAACATCATTCAACTGTGTAAAATTCTCATCGAGCAGCACGACAGCCAGGTGCCCCGCACCCGCGAAGCGCTGGAAGCACTACCCGGCGTGGGCCGCAAAACTGCCAATGTGGTACTCAATACCGCCTTCGGGCTGCCCACCATGGCGGTGGATACCCACATCTTCCGAGTGTCCAACCGCACCCGCATTGCACCGGGCAAGAATGTGCTGGAAGTGGAAAAGCGGTTAGTGCGACTGGTGCCGGAGGAATTCCTGCGCGATGCCCACCACTGGCTGATTCTGCATGGCCGCTATGTATGCACGGCACGCAAGCCCAAGTGCGGCGAATGCCTGATCGCCGATTTGTGCGAGTTCCCGGCAAGTCAGCGGCCTTCGTAAACGGCGATTGAGCCCCCCGCCGGCCGTTGCTACTCTGGGATTTCACGGTTCAACCGACGAAGGGACGCGATATGAAACATCCCCTCTTGCTGGCAGCGACGCTGGCCCTGTGCGCACCGGTTATGGCTGGCGACCTGAAGCCCGGCCTGTGGCAGATCAATACCACCATGGAAGGCGACAATCTGCCCCCACAGATGCGCGCCCATACCCAGCAGGACTGCCTCAGTGCCGATCAGGCCGAGGACGTGGTGACCGCCCTGCGCAAGGACTGGAACGCAGAAGGATGCGACCTGGGCCAGGTGGATCGCAGCGGAGACAGTCTGAGCTGGGAGGCTTCCTGCAACCAGAATGGCATGCAGAGCACCATGAAAGGTTCAGTGACTTTGCACAGCGACACCCATTACACCAGCGTCATCGACATGACCATGCCGGGCAACCAGATGGTGTCAACAAGCGAAGGAAAGTGGGCCAGCTCGGATTGCCCTGAATAAGAATTGGCGGTTCGCCTTGCCAGCAAGGCTCCAACGAAATCATCACCTACCACCTAACTGTTGGAGCTATGCTTGCATGGCGAAGGGGCTTAGTCAGATGGTAATACCGGTCATCCACCCTTCGCCATGCGAGCATAGCTCCAACAGCGCAGCGAGGCGCTTCATAGCTTACCGGCAAACACCTTCTCAAAAAACGCCAACACCCGCTGCCAGCTGTCTTCCGATGCACCTGCATCAAATTTTGAGCGCAGCGGCGGCAGTGGCCCCAGTTTCTTGAAGGTGAAGGTCTGGTGGTCATTCATGAAGGAATGGCCCACCTCTTCATAGGTCTTGATATCGTGGGGCACGCCCAGCGCCTCCATGTGTTTTGCCAGACGATCACCATGGTCACCATAGATCATGTCCGTGCGACCCCAGCCACCGACTGCCGGGCAAATGCCGGTCACATCTTTCACGTTTTTCGGGATACCGCCATAGAACGGTGCCACGACCTGCACCGGTGCCTGGCTGGCGTAGAGCACCGCAAAACGCCCGCCCATGCAGAAGCCCATGACACCCACCTGGGTCACCGCCTCCTCGCCCTGATTGAGCAACCATTCCCGGCAGGCTTCCAGCTGCTCGAAGGTCTGCCCCTTGCCGGTCTCATGGGCCTTCAGGGTTTTCACCACACACAGGGCCTTGCTGCCGGGCAGATCATAGAGGTCCGGCACCAATACCGGATAACCGTTATCCGCCAGCCGCTGGGCAATGCGCTCGATATCCTCGGTATAGCCGAAGATGTCATGGATGGCGATCACCGCCGCCTTATGGGGATTAGCGGTTTCGGGGCGCAGCCAACGGGCACGCATGGTATGGCCGCCAGGGATGGGAATGCCTACAGGTTGGTTGGACATGGGAAGACCAATGAATAGTTAATAGTGAATAATGAATAACGAAAACCAGAGGCTACTACTAGCCGGGGCAGACATCCCTGTCCATCGGGGCCACTCCACTTCGTTATTAACTATTAATTATTCATTATTAATTGCTTCTCACCCTTCCTGCATGGCCACCAACCGCGCCTCCTGCAGGGCGGCGGTGCGGTGTCGGGTGGCTTCCCGGTATTCCGGGTCGGCCAGCATGGACGCAAAGGCCTGTTTGGAGGGGTAGCGGACCAGCAGCACGTCGTCCCACTTCTCTCCTTCCGGGGCAATCACGCCTGCCAGGGCCTTGCCCTTCCAGACCATCTCACCGCCGACACCGCGCACCTTGCCAAAGGCCACGTCGGAATATTTCTGGTAGGCCTCGCGCCCGCTGTAGTCTGCTTCGCCATCCTTGTAGCGCGCGGTGTCGTTAAAACGCAGCAGATTCAGCATGACGATGGGGGTATCGTCCGGCAGGGACGCCAGAATCTCGGGCAGGCGTTGCGGGTTGGGATCAATAACCGGTTTCTCTGACATGGTGACTCCGTGTGTTTTTTCAGTGAGGCCGAGTCTTCATTAGGGCTTCGCCTTGCCAGCAAGGTACCAACGGCAGGCTTTACCCGAAATGTCCCCGGCAAGACCAGAAGTCCAATCCCTACCCTGCCGCCATATCCGAAAAAGAGACAGGGCCAATCACGACACCCTGCACGCCAAAGCGGTCACTGTGTTGCCAGGGTAATGTGTTCCGCTGCACACAGGCTTTCCAGATCGGCCAGACTCTGCGTCGGGCAGCGCAACGTCATCGCCACCCGCTGGCTGTATTGCACGTCCAGGACCGCTGCTCCATTCTGCTCCGCCCAGTGTCGAAGACGTTGCTCCAGGGGAAAGTCCAACGCCAGCTGGCAGGTACACTGCGGTACGCTCTCCACCCGTTCTACTTCCGCCAACACCGTTTCCGCGGCAGCCGCGTAGGCACGAACCAGGCCGCCGGCGCCCAGTTTCACACCACCGAAATAACGGATCACCACCACCAGCACATCACTCATGCCCTTGTGCTGGATCACATTGAAAATGGGTTTGCCGGCGGTGCCGGAGGGTTCGCCATCGTCATTCATGGCCGCCTGGGCAGACGCCGGGCTGCCCAGCAGATAGGCGTAGCAATGGTGACTGGCATCCGGATAAAGGGCTCTGGCCTCGTCGATGATTGCCATGGCCTGTTCGCGGCTGCTCACCGGCCGAAGCCAGGTGATAAAGCGGCTTTTGTTGATCAGCAGCTCCCGGTCAACGGGACCGGCGGGTACGGGATAACCTTTGATGGCTGACTCCGGGTATCACTGACAGGAAACGGCTATGGTAAGGTAATTGCCGTTGTTATCCGAATACGTGACCCGCCATGACCGACGCCCTCCGCCGAGACAATGACAGCCTGCGCCGCCGCAAACAGCTGGCCGTTGGTGTCGCCCTGCCTGTGAGTGGCGTGATCTTCGCGCCGTTGCTGTGGGCCCTGTATCAGGATGGCAGCATTGTCTTTCTCACGCTGAGCGCCCTGCTCTGGCTTGGCGCCGGCCGGTTTATCTATCACTTGCTGGCACCGGATGAAAAAGGGCGGCCCATGGCCGCCCGCGATACGGATCAGTGATCCACGTAGAGGTAATGTTGCCAACTCATCATCCGCAACAGCATGCGGCGAATGATGGCCGTAAAGAAGCAATCTCGGAGACGTACAGTACAAACAGAGATGGCTACAGATCCCGCCCGCAGCCACTGTAGAGCGTTTCGTTGTGGGTCACCTTCACCTGATACTCGAAGCTCTCGCCACTCATCGTATCCTCGCAGGGCGTTTCGATGATTTCCACTTTCAGCTGTGCGGTTTCAGTCTCGGCCAGGTAAATGGTTTCCGTGCCTTCAGTCTGGGCGCCCGGGTCGGGAGTGGTGACTTCGGTTTCACCGTAATCCCCGACAAACATCAATTTATCTTCCGGATAAATCGCCAGATGCCAGCCCGGCTCGTTTCCCACCGCCCAGAAAGTGGCCCCCGCTTCCCTGGCGCCTGCCATGCCGGTTTTTGGCGGCTCCGCAGCAACTTTCTGCAGCATGATGGTGGCATCCTCACCGCTGGCTCCTTCACCCAGCTCCACCGTGTGCCGTTCGGTTGTGGTCCATAATAATTGCCCTTCCGGGCCACGAATCTCTGCACGCAACGCATAGGCCATGGGGTGCTCATGCACCACCGCATCTCTGGCATAGCGCAGGGTAAAAGGGACCGGGACCTGCCCCGGGTCATCGATGTGTTGTTCGGCGATCACGGTGGAGGGTGCGTCTGCCAGCGAGACATCTTCAAGCCTCACCGTGAGGGTGGCGCCTTCCGGCATGGCCATACGCTCGCGGTACATGATTTTGCCGCTGAGAACCTGCTGCTCGGTTTTTTCACTCTGTTGCGTCATGGCCGGTTGGTCGCTTTCGGATTCCGGTGTGTTCTGGTCACAGCCGGAGAGGCCCACCAGGGCAATTAGCCCGGCGCCACCAAGCAACACGGGAAGGGAGCGGAGAGTCGGTGTCAAAGATCGCATAATGATTCCTTTTGGTCGTCAGCGTGTTCAGAGTCTCTGCACGTGCGGCGGTTCCCTGCCGAGGTAACACTATTAAATCAAGCCACATAAAAAAGCAGCCTCGCGGGCTGCTTTTTTACCTTTCTTCAAGGTTTTCACCTATACGGTTACGACCAACTCCACATCAATATTGCCGCGGGTGGCATTGGAGTAAGGGCATACCTGATGGGCTTTTTCCACCAGCGTCTGTGCCTGCTCCTGATCCAGCCCGGGGAGATTCACATTCAGGGTGGCCTGAATGCCGAACCCGCCACCCAGCGGACCAATGCCCACCTGACCGGTAATGGCGGTTTCTTCCGGCAGGGACACCTTGGCCTTGCCGGCCACCAGTTTCAGGGCGCCCAGGAAACAGGCCGAGTAACCGGCGGCGAACAGTTGCTCCGGATTGGTTCCCTCGCCGCCCGGACCGCCCAGGGCCTTGGGGGTGGTGAGTTTGACGGACAGCTGGCCGTCATCGCTGGCGGCGCGGCCATCACGCCCCCCGGTGGCTGTGGCTGTGGCTTCGTACAACACTTTTTCCAGACTCATCATGCTCTCCTTTTATGTGCCTTCATGTGATTTGCTGCGCCATTCAATACACACGATTTAATCGTGCACTATTTAGCGGAGCGAAAACGTGCAATTTTGCTTCCTGGCCGGGCCCCGGTAACGGCACCGGGCAACCCAACCCATTCGCTACGGAATCAATCTTCCGCGGCCAGCCGTGAACGCAGCGCATGTAACTCATCACGCAGCTGGACCAGTTCTTCCGGACGGCACTGGCTGGCGCACAATACCGCTTCGGGCACTTTCTCCGCCTGGTCGCGCAAGGCCTTGCCGGACTGGGTGAGCGTCACCTCCACATGGCGTTCGTCCGGCCGACTACGTTGGCGCAGCACCAGCCCCAAGCCTTCCAGTCGCTTGAGCAAGGGGGTGAGTGTCGCCGAATCGAGAAACAGGCGTTCGCCGATTTCCGATACGGACAGCCTGTCCTGCTCCCACAGCACCATCATCACCAGATACTGCGGATAGGTGAGTCCCAGCTCCTTCAACAGCTTGCGGTACACCTTGCTCATGGCAAGCTGCGCGGAATACAGGGCAAAACAGACCTGCAGGTCCAGCTTCAGCCAGGAGGTATTGTCAGGAGCGTCATCGTTCATGGGCTCACTTTAAATAGCACGCTATTTAATAGCAAGCACCTTTTATTGGAGCCTTGCTCGCAAGGCGAATGGCGGGACGAAAAACCCCGGCTTGCCGGGGCTTCAGAATCTTCAGCGTCGCGCTATCAACCGAAGGCCGGAATCCCGGTCTGGGCACGGCCCAGAATCAGGGCATGCACATCATGGGTGCCCTCGTAGGTATTCACCGCCTCCAGGTTCATCGCATGGCGGATCACGTGGTACTCGTCGCTGATGCCGTTGCCGCCGTGCATGTCGCGGGCCTGACGGGCGATGTCGATGGCCTTGCCGCAGTTGTTGCGTTTCATCAGCGAGACCATTTCCGGCGCCCAGTTGCCGCTATCCATCAACCGGCCCAGCTGCAATGCGCCCTGCAGGCCCAGGGTGATTTCGGTCTGCATGTCCGCCAGCTTTTTCTGGATCAGCTGTGTCGCCGCCAGAGGCCGACCGAACTGCTTGCGGTCCAGGGTGTATTGCCGGGCCGCCTGCCAGCAGAATTCCGCCGCGCCCATGGCGCCCCAGCTGATCCCGTAGCGGGCCTTGTTCAGGCAGCTGAACGGCCCTTTCAGTCCTTCCACGTTCAGGCGGTTTTCGTCCGGCACAAAACAGTCGTCCAGCATGATCTGCCCGGTGATGGAAGCGCGCAGGGAGAACTTGCCTTCTATTTTCGGGGTGGTGAAACCGTCAAAACTGCGCTCCACCACAAAGCCGGTGATCTTGCCATCCAGGTTGGCCCACACCACCGCCACATCGGCAATGGGGGAATTGGTGATCCAGGTCTTGGCACCGTTGAGCAGGTAGCCGCCGTCCACCTTCTTGGCGCGGGTGCTCATGGAGCCCGGGTCGGAACCGTGATCCGGCTCGGTAAGCCCGAAGCAGCCCACCCACTCGCCGGTGGCCAGTTTCGGCAAGTATTTCTCGCGCACCGCTTCACTGCCAAAGGCATGAATGGGAAACATCACCAGCGACGACTGCACGCTCATGGCCGAGCGATAACCGGAATCCACCCGCTCCACTTCCCGGGCCACCAGACCGTAGCTCACATGGTTCACCCCGGCGCCGCCATACTGCTCGGGAATGGTGGGACCGAGAAAACCGAGTTCCCCCATTTCCGTCATGATGTCCCGGTGGAAAATCTCGTGCCGGTTGGCTTCCAGCACCCGTGTCATCAGTTTGCTCTGACAGTAATCATGGGCCGCGTCACGGATCATGCGCTCGTCTTCGGTGAGCTGGGTTTCCAGCAACAACGGATCTTTCCAGTCGAATCTCTGCATGTCTTTTCCCAAATTCTTTCGCTGTTAACTATTCACTATTAACTGTTCACTGCCTTTCAATCACCATGGCCACACCCTGGCCAATGCCAATACACAGGCTGACCAGCGCATAACGGCCACCGCTGGCCTCCAGCTGGCGCATGGCGGTGAGGGCCAGGCGCGCGCCGGATGCCCCCAGTGGGTGCCCCACCGCAATGGCCCCACCATTGGGGTTAAGGCGTTCATCATCGCCAGCCAGCCCCAGCTGTTGGCAACAGCCCAGTACCTGGGTGGCGAACGCCTCGTTAATTTCGATCACATCCATCTGGTCCAGGGTCAGCCCGGCCCGGGCCAGCGCCTCCTTGACGCAGACATCGAGCCGCTCGGCATGGGCTCGGGCGGCGATTTCCGGCACCACGCCGCCAAACTCCTTGTGCAGCCCGGTCTGGCCCTCGACCACCGAGGCCAAGACCTGGGCCGCGCCGGGGGCGCCGCGCACCACGGCGGCGGCGGTGTCGTCGCAGCTGCTTTCAAGGCCGAGAAGGGTGAGCGATTGGGTCATCTGACGCGCCGGTTCGTTGCGGAGGGAACAGGGCGCAGGTAACACTTGCCATGATGGCAAACAATCCCGCCCAACACCCGCCCGCGCTGCTGCTGACCCGGCCCCGCGTCGATGCCGAGAGCTTTCTGGCTGATCTGCGCCGGAGCGTCACGCCCGGCACCGTGGTGATTTCGCCGGTGCTGCGGATCGTGGCCACGGGGGCGGTGCCAGATCTGGCCGGGGTGACGGCGGTGATTTTTACCTCGGCCAATGGCGTACGCGCGGGCAAGCTGCCGCCCGGGCTGCGCGCTTTCTGCGTCGGGTGCAAGACCACGCAGGTGGCGCAGGCGGCCGGGTATGTCGCCGAAATGGTGGGCGAAACCGCCGATCAGCTTGTCGCGCATCTGGCCGGGTTGCGGCCCGAGGGTGGCATGCTGCACCTGCGCGGCCGGCATGCGCGCGGCGATGTGGCGGCGCGGCTCACCGCGATGGGAATGAACGCGCGCGAAACGATCGTTTATGATCAGCAGGCCTGTGACTTTACTCGCGAGGCGCGTGCGCTACTTGACGCAGAGAAGCCGGTGATCCTGCCGCTGTTTTCCCCGCGAAGCGCCGAGATCGTCGTGCGGCAGGCCCGGGCGCGGGCGCCGCTCTGGATCGTGGCGCTCAGCCCGGCGGTGGCCGGCTGTGCAGCGCCCCTGAAACCAGAGCGGCTGGTGATCGCCGCGCGGCCCGATCGTGCGGCGATATGCGCAGCCGTGGCCGGGGTCATTGGTGGGGGAAGTCCGCTTGAGGGGCCCTCGAGGGTGCCATAAGGTAATGATATTGCGCCGCAGCAGTAAGATTCG
>Ga0208330_1000235_pt1 | contig 30354 bp, 31 predicted proteins | sample DeeseametaMP1896_FD_184180 | JGI IMG/M metagenome (GOLD analysis project Ga0208330, IMG submission 184180) | Marine microbial communities from the Deep Pacific Ocean - MP1896 (SPAdes) | ecosystem: Environmental > Aquatic > Marine > Oceanic | place: East of Hawaii, North Pacific Ocean | collected... | reverse complement strand
GTCATGCCGCCAAACTTGGCCTTCCAGTTGTAGAAGGTCCCCTCCGACATGCCGTGCTTGCGGCAAAGGTCAGCACACTTTGCGCCTGCTTCGTGCTCGCCCGAGATGCCACTCTCGGCAGCATGCTGCGCATGCGCCTGCCGGGCAATGGATGATCTGTTCGTCCGTGAATCTCGTTCGCTTCATTGTCCTCCTCAAGTTGGGGCGGCCTCTAATCGACGGTGGAGGAAATATCCCGGGGCAGGTCACCGCCTATGCAGGCTGCGGGCCCCACCCCGCAGGAGCGACAAGGGACGGGTGCACGCTATGATGCACCCGTCGCCCCGGCGGCGGATCTGTTGTTGGCGCGGCACTGCCTATTTCGCGCGCAAGCTGGGGGAAATGGCGGATGACGCGCTTGGGGCGCCAAGCCTGCGTAAAGGTGTCAACCGTCGCGCTCTGATTGCCGAGGTGGGGTATCACGCCCGCGCCCTGGCGCTGGCGGTGGCCGCCGCACGGGCGGGCCGGGCGGACCCGATGTGCCAGAGGTTCTGCGGGCCGAGCGGACAGCATCGGGCGCGGCCTGAGCCTGCGCCAAATCCGATCCCGGTTCGCGGGACGTTTCTTGCAGGTCCGGGCAGACCCATCGCCTTCGAACGGAGAGACCGGAGATCACGCGTGTAGAAGCGGATGTGCCGTCCCGCCGCGAGGCTTTCAGTTCTTGTTGGCAAAAAGGATCCACATCGCACGGCCGGCGCGATCCAGGTTGCATTGCCCGATAGGGGCCCCTGGGACCGAGACCTGGCGCCGGACCAGGGATAGGTGTTCCTTGATCGCTTGATCCTGAGCGGCCGCGCCCCGATCGAGCGCAAGCCGATCACCCAGTTTCGTGTTCTAGAACCCTCTCCGACGTTGCGCCCAGCGTCCGGCTCCTGGTCAACGTGGCGAGGTGAACCCGAAGCGGCACCGATTTGATGCCGCCCCGGCTTTGGCGCTCCTCTGACGGTCAGCTTGCCAAAAGCTCCTTGAGCTTGTTGTCGATGAATTTCACATCGTCCGGATTGGTGCCGGGACCGCCCGCGAAATGACCCCAGATTGACGGGATCGGGACGAGTTCGGCGTTGGGCATGTTGGCAACCTCGTTCTCACTGTCCGCAGGCGGGAAATACAGGTCGGTCTGACCGGGCATGACATATGCCTTGGCCTTGATCGCCCCCAGCGCTTTTTTATAGTCGCCGTTGTACAGTTCGTTGTCACTGATATCGCCATTCTGCCAGGTCCAGGCCATGGTCAGCAGGTTGTTCGCGTCCTTGGGCAGGAAGAAACCTTCCCAGAAGGCGATCAGGAAGTCCTCGAGCGAGGAAAAGCCCAGCGTCTCAAGGTCCAGCTCGGCCCGGTAGAAATCCTGCGAGAACCCCCAACCGGCATAAACCCGTGCCATGGCGCGCAGGCCCTTTTCCGGCTTTTCCCTGTAGCGCCCGTTTTCCCAGGCGGCATCGGCGCAAAGTGCCGCCTTGACCCCTTCGAGAAAGACGAAGTTGTGGCGCGAACACTTGGCCGACCCGCAGAACGGCGCGATCGTTTCCATCATGTCGGGATACATGGCGGCCCAGTGAAAGGTCTGCAACGCGCCCATCGACCATCCGGTGACCATTCTGATCTTTTCGATGCCGAACTTTTCAGTCACGAGCCGGTGCTGGGCCCTGACATTGTCATAGGCAGTGACTTGCGGAAAACGATCCGCGTTATAGGGTTCGGGCGTGTTCGACGGCGACGACGACAACCCGTTGCCGAACATGTTGGGGATGATAATGAAATACTTGTCCGGATCCAGCGCCATGCCGGGACCGACAAGCCATTCGTTGTCGTAGTGCTGTCCCGAATACCAGGTCGGGTAGACAATCACGTTGTCCTTGGCTTCGTTCAAGGTGCCGAAGGTCTTGTAGGCAAGTTTGCAGTCCCGGATCGTCGCACCGCGCTGGAATTGGAAATCGCCCAGGTCGAAGATTTCATAGTCTAGGGTCATCGTGGTCTCCTAAAGGTGGCAGGGGGGGCGACGCGACCGTGGCCGCGCCGCTGAATGGTGGTGTCGTGGATCAGGCAGCCTTGGTGCCGGCCATCTTGCTCAGGACCAGATAGGCGATGGCGCCGACGATGCCGGCCGAGATCGCGGTCGAGAGCTGCGGTGCGTACCATTCAACCAAGAAAGCCACGATCGAACCGCAAGCCCAGGCCAGAAAGGCCGTGCCACGCCAGTCTGTATCAATTTCGGATCCTTTGCGTACCACGAACTGGTCCATCAGGATGATAGCACCAATCGGCGGCACGAGGATGCCCAGTAGCGAAAGCCACTCGATGAAAAAGGCCCAGACGTTGGTTGCGGCAATCAAGATCCCGACGACACCCAGCAAGATGGCGAACAGGCGCATATGGCTGCCCAGGATTCGCGACCAGCCAGTTGCGGCATTGTACAGGCAGTGTGCACAGACCGAGCCGAGGTTTGCGTAGAGGAAGGCAAAGGCCAGAACGCTGAGCCAGGTCATCTGCTGGGCGTTCATGTAGCCGAACATGTTGTCGGATCCAAAGGGATTGGCGTCCGGAACGGCCAGCGCCGCGGTCATGACGCCACCCACAAGCATGGCGATCAGGTTGGCAAAGGGGAAGGCGCTGAATGTGGCAACCAGCGAACTGGCATCGTCCTTGGCCCAGCGGTTGAAGTCCGCAGTCACGGTGCCGGCGTCGATGAACAGCGCGATGACAACTGTCAGGCCCACCCCCATCGACATGCTGGCGACCCCGTTGTTGCCGGGATAGGCCATGATCTCGGCCCAGGTGGTGGTGGAGGCGGCATCGCTGGCGACCCACAGGCCGAGCACCACGAACAGCGGAACCGAGACCGTTCCGATCAGGTGCAGGCCCCTGACCCCGATGAAGGTAATGCCGATATACAACACGCCTGCGATCGTTGTCATGACGACGTAGTTCAGGCCGTAGGTGCCGCTGACCAAGGCTCCGGTGATCCCGGTCTGCACCGCGTACCAGCCCAACAACAGTGTCGACAGCAGACCGGAGGCAAACACATAACCCTTGCGCCCGAACACGATGCTGGCCAGCAGGGCAAAGTTCAGACCCTTGCGCGAGCCCAGCAAGCCAAGGGCGCCGACATAGACCAGCATGATCAGGTTACCGATGATCATCGCCTTCAGCGCATTGCTGAAGCCCATGCCAAGTACCAGGATCGAACCGGTCATCGCACCGGTGATGATCATCGGGAAGCCCATCCAGACCATCGTGACCGAGAACATGCTGCGCCGGGCCCCGGGCGGAACGGGGTCGTGTTCATATTCCTCGCCCAGGGCGTGATCGATGTTCTCTTCGATATGTTCGAGCGCTTCCGGCTCGACGTGACGGTGTGGTGAAGACATTTTGATACCTCTCTGTCGTTTCAGGCTGGTTCTTCAGGCAAAAATCATCCTTCACCCGACGGCGTTGCCGATGGGCGCCCAAGCGGACGGTGTTCGCATTTGTTGTGATTGTTTCGTCCACCAACCCGGACGACGCAGAAAGCTTCAGCGGATTGCGTCGGGTCGATGTGTATGGATCGGGTTTTTTTGCCTTGCTTTCAAACCTTTGCAATTTCGCGGCAAGCTCATGCCGCACAACAAAAAAAGCCCCAACCAGTCGATTGTTTATCGACTGAAATCGGGGCTCAACTGCCGTTCTGAAACCCAAGCACGCCTTTGGACTTGGGTGACTTTACGTTAAGTGATTCGAGACAAATTGCAAATGTTGAATTTGAAAGACTGCAGTTTTGACGGGTCACGCCTTGGTTTGCCGCATTTTTATGCGATCTGTCAGTGGCGCGAGCTGGCCATGCCTGAAAACCGAGCGCATCCAAGTTGAGAACGACCCAGCCGATCATGTGACTCGCGCGATCCAAGCATGTCCGGGCGTCCACCCAACCAGTGCCGAAACCAGGTTCAGGGCTTCGGTTGATTGCTTGGGCGGTTGCTGGAAAAACGTCGCGAATCTCTTGTTCTGTTCCCGTGCGGTACCGGAAATTCTGCTCTCAGAACCGCGTGTCAAAGCGATGTTGGGACATGAATATTATTTTAACATGTTGAAAAACAGTATAAATTAATACTTGCAAAGTTTGAGTCGATCCTGAACTATCGAGACAGGCTCAAATGCGAGTCTAAAAATATATCGAGCAAAAAGGCTCTCCGAGCGTGGTGACTGCACCGCATCGGAGGGCCTTTTTTGTTGCCGACAGATGCAGCCGCTCGGATACAACAGAGGAGAAGATTGAATGAAACGTCGTGACTTTCTCGGGGGCATGGGGGCTGTTGGCACAGCGGGCATGTTATCGACACCCGCACTGTTGGCTTCGTCCGGCCGGGCTCTTGCGCAGGGCGCAGATATTCCTGTCGGCTTGCTGTTTTCGCTGACGGGCGCGGTGGCCGTTGTGGAGAGCACTTTGCATGATGCCGCGCTCATGGCGATCGAAGAGATCAACGCCTCGGGGGGCATTCATGGCCGCCAGTTGCGCCCAATCATCGAAGATCCTGCATCCGACCCGGCAACCTATGCCAACCGTGCCCGGCGCCTGATGATCCGTGACAAATGCGTCAGCGTGTTCGGGTCCTACACTTCGGCGAGCCGCCAGGCTGTTCTGCCGGTCACCGAGCAGCGCAACAACCTTTACTGGTACCCGACCCTGTACGAAGGGCGCGAGTGCTCGCGCAACGTCATGTACGGCGGGGCCGTTCCGAACCAGCAGCAAGACGACCTGATCCCCTGGGCCATCGAGAATTTTGGTCCGCGCTTCTTCATGATCGGCAACAACTATGTGTATCCGAAAGAAGAAAACAACTACTGCAAAACCCTGCTTGCCAAATACGGCGGCGAGGTTGTGAACGAAGAATATGTACCGCTTGGCCACTCGGATTTCAGCTCGGTCATCAACCGGATCCGCGCGGAAAAGCCGGACGTCATCTTTGCAACCGTTGTCGGGGATTCGGACGTCGCGTTCGCGCGCCAGTATCATGCTGCGGAACTCGATCCGTCGCAGATGCCCGTTGTCAGCCTGACCCGGTCCGAAGTCGAGGTGAAGGCAATCGGTGGCGAGGCGGCCGCGGGCCATTTCTCGTCTGCGCCGTACTTCATGGGGCACGGCACTCCGGAGAACGAGAAATTCGTCGAAGCCTACAAATCCCGCTATGGCGGCGACAAGGTGACTCATTTCGTGAGCGAGGCCGCATACTTCCAAGTCTACCAGTTCAAGGCGGCGCTTGAAAAAGTCGATCCCGCGAACATCACGCCGCAAACCATTCGTGATGCGGCCGTTGGCCTGACGTTGAATGCGCCGCAGGGCGAGGTCCTGATCGACGAAAACCTGCACACGCATCTTTGGCCCAAAATCGGGCAGTGGAAGACCGACGGTCAGGCCGAGGTTCTGGTTGAATCCAAGGAGCGGATCGCTCCGAGGCCCTATGCCGCCTACGAAGGCCAGACCTGTACCGGTGAGGGCCTGGTCAAAGCCTGACCAAACCAACTCCATCCAAGAAAAACAGGCAGCGCCCGGCTCTGAAAAACGAGCCGGGCCAATGGGAAAGGCTTTCTTATGGACGTTATTGCGAACCAGCTTTTCGCCGGTCTGAGCATGGCCTCGATCCTGCTCATGATCGCTCTCGGTTTGGCGATTATCTATGGCGCGATGGGGGTCATCAACTTGGCGCATGGCGAGTTTGTGATGCTCGGGGCCTATGTCACCTGGGCTTTGCAGACACATGTTGGGATAGGTATCCTGCCAGCACTTCCCATCGTCTTTATTGCCGTCGCCCTTGTGGGACTGATCGTTGAAAAGGCCGTCGTGCAGAAACTGTACCACCGGCCGCTTGATACAATCCTTGCGACCTGGGGTATCGGGATCATTCTTCAGCAGCTGGTGCGCCTCGGGATCGGAGCGGAGTCGCGGTTCGTGAAGGGACCGGAAATCCTGTCCGGAAATACGGAAATCGGTCCCCTGATCATGTCGAATTACCGGATCTTCGTGATCTTCTTTTCGATCGCCGTCCTGTTCGTGACCTGGCGGCTGATGACGCGCACCGAATTTGGCATGAAGCTGAGGGCAGTGATCCAGAACCGTGACATTTCCGAGTGCTACGGTATTGAATCGAAACGGATATTTTCGATCACCTTCGCATATGGTGCGGGCTTGGCGGGAATTGCCGGGGCGCTTATCACGCCGTTGTTCAGCACCATCCCGACGATGGGAACAGGGTTGGTCGTCGATGCTTTCCTTGTCGTTATCGTTGGCGGGCTGGGCAGCCTGGTCGGTTCTGCCGTCGCAGCGGCACTGATCGGTGAGGCAACGGCGCTTTTCTCGATCGTGATCAATGACACGCTTGGCCGCATCGCGGTTCTGGCGGGCATCATTCTGCTGATCCGTTTCCGCCCGCGCGGGCTTTTCCCAACTGAAACACGTCGCTGAGGACACAGGCATGTCATCCAAATTCCAATTCGAGCTGGTGGCCCTCGTGATATTCGCGGTTGTTATCGCTTTCGGTGTGCCAGCGGTCATGAACTATGACGGCTTCGAGCTGAATACTTTCGCCCGGTATCTTGCCCTGGCGATCGTTTCCATGGCTCTTGCCTTGTCCTGGGGCGTTACAGGTCTGCTCAACCTGGGCCAGGCTGCCACCTTCGGCATGGGCTCTTATGCAATGGCCATGCATCTGAAACTGCGCGCCAGTTCGGGCTTGCCCGATTTCATGTCCTGGAACAACGTTTCGGAACTTCCGCTGTTCTGGGTTCCCTTCAATTCCCTTGCTTTCACCCTGCTGGCGGGGCTGCTCATCCCCGCGTCTATCGGCGGCTTGATCGGAATTTTCATGTTCCGTGCGCGAATTGCAGGGGTGTTCGTGGCCATTATCACACTGGCCTTCCTGGTCGCGTTCCAGCTTCTGGTCATCAACCAACAAGGGCTCACGGGCGGGCAGAATGGTCTGACCGGGCTCGCGCAGATGACCTTGTTCGGCTGGGCCTTCGATCCATACAGCATGGGGTTCTACTATCTCGTGGCCGGTTGTGTGACCGTGGCTCTGGCGATCGGTGTCTACCTGACGCACAGCAAGTTCGGACTCGTTCTGCGGGCCATTCGCGAAGACGCCGATCGTACCCGGTTCTTCGGATACAACGTCGCCAATTACAAAACCTTGGTATTCTGCATTTCCGCGGCGCTCGCCGGGTGGGCAGGCATGCTCTACACGCTGGTTCTGGAGTTCGCATCGCCAACTTACATGGGCGTGTCCTTCAGCCTGGCGATCGTGATCTGGTGTGCCGTCGGAGGTCGGGAATCCGTCATCGCAGCGGCCTTCGGGGCCATCGTCGTCAACATGCTCGAGGGGCGCCTCTCGGATATCTTTGTCGAAGGGTGGCACCTCATCCTCGGCGTAATCTTCGTGCTGGTTGTCATGTTCATGCCCCGCGGGATCTTCGGCCTGCTTGTGGAAGGTGCGCAGAAACTTCGCACGGTCGGTCGGGCGCGCCCCGGGCACGCCGTCGAACCGCTCTCGACCACTCCCCTTGAAACAAATCAGGAGCGGTAATCATGGACAGATTGCAAGTTACTGACCTCCATGTGGAATTCGGCGGGGTTCGCGCTGTTGACGGTCTGAGTTTTTCGGTCAGGGAAGGAGAAATCCTCTGTTTGCTCGGCCCGAACGGGGCAGGGAAGTCAACGACGCTCGACCTGATATGTGGCAAGACACAGCCCACCGGTGGCTCCATTCACCTGGATGGTGTCGAAATCTCCCACATGCTTGAGTTTCGCCGTGCCCGTCGTGGCGTTGGACGGAAGTTTCAGGTGCCGTCGGTCTACAAGGATCTGACAGTTGACGAAAACCTGTCCATTGCCCGCTCGAAACGTCCCGGAATCTGGAGTGCACTTACCCGCTTTGCACTGACCGACAGCAGGGAAACCGAACAGATCCTGGATCTGGTTGACCTGGGTGCAAAGCGAAGCGAACTGGCCGGAAACCTGTCTCACGGTGAAACCCAGTGGCTCGAGATTGCGATGCTGATCGCACAGGACAGCAAGCTGATCCTGATGGATGAGCCGACGGCCGGCATGACAATCCAGGAAACCGAACGCACCGCCGAGATCTTTCGATCCCTCAGCGCCAATCATTCGTTGATCGTGGTCGAGCATGACATGTCTTTCGTCCGGTCCGTGGCCGACCGGATCATCGTGATGAACCGCGGGGCGATGCTCGCCGAGGGCTCGATCGAAGAGATCGAGGCAAACGAAGACGTGAAGACAGCGTATCTGGGGCACTGATCATGGCAAGCATCAAAGCAAGAGAGCTGTATTCCTACTACGGCAAAAGCCCGGTCCTGCAGGGCGTGTCGTTCGACCTGTCACCCGGAGAATTCCTTGCCGTGATGGGGCGCAACGGTGTCGGCAAGACTACCCTTCTCAAGACCATCATGGGGCTGACGGATCGGTGCGAGGGCGGCCTTGCCTTCGACGATCAAGATATCCTGGGTCTTTCCACGTCGCAGAGGTCTCGGCTTGGGATCGGCTACATTCCGCAGGGCCGCGAGATCATTCCCCAGTTCACAGTCCGCGAAAATATCCTCATGGGGACCTTCGCGCGGCCGGACGGCAAGCGGGAGATCCCCGACTACCTGTTCGAGATGTTCCCCATTCTGGACGAATTCATCGGGCGCCGTGGCGGCGATCTTTCCGGCGGTCAGCAGCAACAACTGGCCATCGCAAGAGCGCTCGCGATGGACCCCAAGATTCTCATCCTCGACGAGCCAACCGAAGGCATCCAGCCAAATATCGTGAAGCAGATCGAGGATGCGATTGTTTGGCTCAATCGGGAACGAGGGCTGAGCATAATCCTGGTCGAGCAAAACGTGCCATTCGCAAAATCAGCATCGGACCGTTTTCTCTTGCTCGACAAGGGACGGGTCGTTCTCAGCGGAAAGACGGACGATTTGGCTGACGAAGACGCCGAGAAACACCTGACTTTCTGACCAGACCCACAACTCACCAAAACACCAAACAGGAAAGGTAACACCATGAGACACGGTGACATTTCAAGCAGCGACAACACGGTAGGCGTCGCGGTCGTCAACTACAAAATGCCGCGCCTGCACACAAAGGCCGAGGTGATGGAAAATGCCGAAAAGATCGGGGACATGATCATCGGCATGAAGCAGGGCCTTCCGGGCATGGATCTGGTCGTCTTCCCGGAATACAGCACCCAGGGCATCATGTACGATCCCGACGAGATGATGGAAACGGCCGCGAGTGTGCCGGGTGACGAGACCGAGGTGTTTGCGCGCGCCTGCCGCAAGGCCAACACCTGGGGCGTGTTCTCCCTGACCGGGGAGCGTCACGAGGAACACCCCAAGAAAACCCCCTACAACACTCTGATCCTGATGAACAACAAGGGCGAAATTGTTCAGAAGTATCGCAAGATCCTGCCGTGGAATCCGATCGAAGGCTGGTATCCGGGAGATCAGACCTACGTTGTCGAGGGTCCGAAGGGCCTCAAGATCAGTCTGATCATCTGTGATGACGGCAACTACCCCGAGATCTGGCGCGACTGCGCGATGAAAGGGGCCGAGCTTATTGTTCGTTGCCAGGGCTACATGTATCCGGCCAAAGAGCAGCAGGTCATCATGGCCAAGGCCATGGCTTGGGCGAACAACAGCTACGTTGCCGTGGCGAATGCCGCCGGTTTCGATGGTGTCTACAGCTATTTCGGCCATTCGGCGATCATCGGGTTCGACGGGCGCACGCTGGGCGAATGCGGCGAAGAGGACATGGGTATCCAGTACGCCCAGCTCTCGATCCCGGAAATCCGCGATGCGCGTGCCAACGACCAGTCGCAGAACCACCTCTTCAAGCTGCTGCACCGTGGATACACGGGCATCCACGCCTCGGGCGACGGTGACAAGGGCGTCGCTGAATGCCCCTTCGAGTTCTATCGCAACTGGGTCAACGATGCGGAGGCCACGCGCGAACACGTCGAGTCCTTTACACGCACGACGATTGGCGTTGCCTGCTGTCCGGTTGGGGGCCTTCCGACCGGTGCCAAGGAAAAAGAAGCGGACTGAACAGACGCAATTGACGGGGCGGTTGATGGTGACTGCCCCGTCACCCTGGTTTCGTGAGAGAGCAAATGCCACTACTGACAGATCGAATGCATGACATGCAAAGGCGAGAAAAACTCGCCGCCGCGCTCAGGGACGAAAACGCCTCAAGCGTGAGGACTGTTGGTGATCGAAGCCATTCGGCAACGACGCTCGCATCTCGATTCTCTTTCGACCTGGAAAGAATAGAGGCCGAACTGCGCGCCTCGATTATCGGGCAGGAAGAGCCCATTGAACAGGTGATGGAGATTCTCAAGGTTGTTCGGGCTGACATCGGTGATCCGCGCAAACCCTTGGCGTCCGTACTGTTTTGCGGACCGACAGGCGTTGGCAAGACGGAAACCGTTCGCACAATCGCCCGGGCGCTGTACGGCGATGCGGATGCGTATTGCCGGATTGACATGAACACATTGTCGCAAGAGCATTATTCTGCGGCAATCACCGGGGCACCGCCCGGATACGTCGGTTCAAAGGAAGGCACGACGATCCTGGATCAGGAAAAGATCGAGGGGACGCGCAACCTGCCGGGGCTGGTTCTTTTCGATGAACTGGAGAAAGCCAGCAATGAGGTCATCCTTGCGCTCATGAACGTGTTCGACAACGGGCTGCTTGTTGTGGCCTCTGGTGAGCGCACTTATTCCTTCAGAAACAGCCTCATCTTCATGTCTTCAAACCTCGGCGCACGAGAGTTGATGGCGCTTGATGATCGGGTTCCGGGATTCCGCGCGTTCTGGTCGCGAATAACGCAAAGGGAAAAATCTCACAGGGAACGGGCAAATGATATTGTGATGAATGCGCTGCTTGATCGTTTCCCGCCGGAGCTGGTCAATCGCATAGATCACATTGACACGTTCAATTGGATCGGGTTCGACAAGATACCTGAACTTGTCGATGTGGAGATGGAGCGGCTCAACAGGCGGTTGAAGAAACACGACCTGTGGCTGGAGATTTCCCCGGAGGTAAGGGACTTTATCGCTTTGAAAGGGTACGATAAGCGTTTTGGTGCTCGAGGGTTGCGGCGTGCCATGCGGCGCCATCTTGAATTCCCCCTCGCGGGCTACCTGTTGGGGGACCATGGAGACTTTTCCCCGCCGGACGGAAGTGTCATTGTGAAGATCAAGGCCGATTGCCAAAACGACACCGTGTCATTTGGGCAACGCTGAGAAGGGAATGGATCTTTGAAGAGTTGGAAAGTCGGCCTTCTGTTCTCCGAGATCGGGGTAACGTCGATCATAGAACGGTCGCAGTTGCACGGTGCGCTTCTGGCCATCGACCGGATCAATGCAAGTGGTGGTGTCCGTGGTCGACCTGTCGAACCCGTACGATACGAGCCTGAATCGGTGACGCAGAGGTACGGTGAACTGGCCGAAAAAATGATCGTCGAAGACAAGATCAACGTGATTTTCGGATGTTACACATCGTCGTCCCGCAAGGAAGTCTTGCCTGTAGTCGAACGCCGCAACGCGCTGTTCTTCTATCCGACGCTTTATGAAGGCTTCGAGTATTCGCCCAATGTGATCTATGGGGGGGCCTGTCCAAACCAAAACAGTGTTCCGCTTGCGAACTACCTGATGAAGGCCTACGGCAACCGGTTCTATTTTGTCGGCTCCGACTACATCTACCCCAGGGAATCCAACCGGGTGATGCGCAATATCTTGCGCCAAGGCGGCGGCGAGGTTCTGGGAGAGGCGTATTTCGACCTTGAAGCGAAGGGTGCGGATTTTGCTTCCGTCATCGATGACATCATGGAAAAAAAGCCGGATGTCGTATTCGCGACCGTTGTCGGCCAGTCCTGTATAGAATTTGTCAAGGCGTATCATGCGGCCGGCGGCAACGGGCGCCTGTGTCCCATTGCCAGTCTCACCATGAACGAAGGCGAAATTGACGCGATCGGACCCGAGGCGTCGGCGGGGCATATAACCGCCGCCCCGTATTTCCGATCCATAAATTCCCCTGCCAACCGACGGTTCCTGAAATCCTATGAGGAAAAGTTCGGATCAACGGTAGATGTCACCAGTTGCTGTGAGGCCGCTTATAGCCAGGTTCACATGTTCGCCAAGGCGCTTGATGAAACGGGCGAGTTGGAAACAGAATGTTTGCGCGAGGCCTTGCTGGGCGCGAGCTTTGATGCGCCCCAGGGACAGATCAAGATCGACCCGGACAACAACCATACCTATTTGCAGTCCAGAATTGCAAAGGTTGATGAAACCGGCGAATTTGTCGTCGAATCCAAAGTCCGACGTGCCATCAAGCCCGACCCCTATCTGGTCTTCCCTGCCATTCATGATTGGAGTTTCCGAACCCTGAAGGTGGCGGCAAGTGGGCGCGAAAATGAGTGATCCGATTCAGGACATTCGAGACCTCCATGCACTTGTTGTGCACCCGCGGGATAGAAGTGCAGATGAACTGTTACAACAAGTGAACCGGATTGGCTGCAACTTCGAACATATGTGGCCGATGCCAAAGAATCTTCCCGAAAAGTTCGATCTTATTTTCGTGGATGTCACGGATCAAACGGCTCAGCGCCTGACCTCTTTCATCAACAGTAACGAGAAGCCACCGACGACAATTGCGATCATTGGGTATGAAAATCCTTCGGTTCTGGATTTGATTTTCGAGATAGGCGCGCATTCCGTTCTTATGAAACCGGTGCGCGCTGCAGGTGTTCTGAGCAGTATGCTTATGGCGCGCAGGTTTCATCAAGAGCAATTACGGTTTGAGAAGGAATTGAAAAAGGTTCGTAGCAAGCTTGAAAATGTCCAGAAAGTGAACGACGCAAAATTCATTCTGATGCGGCATCGTGGAATTACGGAACGTGAGGCTTATGACCTGATACGAAAACAGGCAATGACGAAGAGATCGACGACGACCGAGATCGCACAATCCATTATCAACGCCGAGAGTATACTGAGCAATATGGGTGACGTTTAGGCTCGGGACCCACTCGAATTCGAACCGAAAGAAATGCGCTTCAACAGGTGACCGTTGGCAGATAGCGGCGGTTACGAGCCCCCGAAATGAAACTCACTCACGACATCAAGCACTTAATAGCCTCTCTTGCGGGAGGATTTTTGCGTTTGCGCCACCCGTGGACGCACCGTGTGACCTGCTGCCCCAAATCCCTCACCGAGACGTAAAGTCTGCGCCAACTGCGAAGGAGCGGAGCACTTCAGTGGGGAAGATCAGGGCCACGCCGAAGCGCGGCACTGTCCCCACGGGTCCGAACGGATCACGGAGCCGGGCCAGCACAATGGCTTCCGCGTCTGCTCCACGAAAGAGACAAAGGCCCTGCGCACCTGGCCGTTGGATACCATTTTCGACCAGTGATGCGGCCTGAGTCGTCACCCCTCTGCACAAAATCTGCACATCTTGCGCGCAAGTCCTGCACGCGGCCAAGGCCATCCTGGCCCCATTCCGACACACAGGAGATTGGGACATGGACAGGCAATTGAGCATCCCCGGGCTGCCAGATGCATTGGCAAAGGACGGTTGGTGGCTGGACGAGGGCGCGACCCCGCCAAGGCAGGGCGGCGGCGGGGACACCCATCGCGGAGCGCGGCGCCCCGGGCGTCTTGTTGCGGTGCTGGCACTGGTGGCGCTGGCGGACCTTTTGTTCTGGGGCAGGGCGCCGGGTCTTTCGGTGGTGATCTTTGCCGCGGCCCTGCTGGCCTGGGGCCTGCAGGGGACAGGGGCAGGGTGGCGTCCCGTGGGCCTGTTCCTGGTCGCGGCGCTGCCGGCGGTCGAGCATTTGCAACCGCTCTCTCTGGCCTTCCTTTTAGTCGGGGTGGGGGGTGCACTGACATGGGCGCATCATCCGGGGACGCCGCTGGCGGCGCTGTCGCGCGCCACGGGCGCCTTCCTGGCGCGACTGCCGCTGGCCTGGCTGGCACAGTTTGACCCGCGCCGCCTGGGGGCGATGCCCCGGACGCTGGCGGAGGCACCCGTTCCTCTGGTGCGGGGGCTGTTGCGGGACTGGGCCTTGCCTCTGGGCGGCGCGCTGGTGCTGGTGGCGCTTTTGATGCAGGCGAACCCGGTGCTGGCGCAGCTTGTGCGGATCGACCTCGATTATTGGCGCTTGGCGCAGCGCATCGTCTTCTGGTGCGGGATCGCGGTGATTGTCGGCCCGTTCCTGGCGCCGGTCCCCCTTCGGGACCGTCGCCCGGTTTTGCCGTCGCTTGCGCCCGGGTGGCTTAACCCCGGCTCGGTCCTGCGGGCGCTCGCGGTCTTCAACCTGCTGATCGCGGTGCAGAGCCTCACCGATGTCTCGATCCTGCTGGGGGGCGCCGATCTGCCCCAGGGCATGACCCTGGCCGAATACGCCCATCGCGGCGCCTATCCTCTTTTGGCGGCGGCGGTGCTGGCGGGGGGATTTGCGCTGGCGGCGCGGCCCTTTCTTGGCGAACACCGCATGATCCGACCGCTGTTGCTGCTCTGGCTGGTGCAGAACATGGTGCTGTGCGGGGCGGCGGCACTGCGGCTGGACCTTTACGTCGAATCCTTTGGGCTGACCTACCTGCGGGTGCATGCGCTGATCTGGATGGCGCTGGTGGCGGCGGGGTTGGGCCTGGCGCTGTGGCAGGTGCTGCGCGCGCGGTCGAACGGCTGGTTGCTGCTGAGGAGCGGTCTCCTGGGGCTGGCAACCCTCTACCTCTGCGCGATGGTGAACTTCGCCCAGGTGATCGCGGCACAGAACGTGACCCGGGCAAAGCCGGACCTGTGGTATCTCTGCGGTCTGGGCCCGATGGCCGCAGGGCCGATCATCGAAAGCGGCCTGGGCCGGGTCACCGGGCGTTCGGTCCAGTTGGGGCCGTGCCGGATCTCTCGTCCGGAGGTCGAGGACTGGCGGGGTTGGGGCTTTCGCACCTGGCGCGCAAGCCGTTATGTTCAAGGCGTGATGGTGGAGCGGCCCTGATGAAGATCCTGATCGTGGACGACGATCCCCGCCTGCGTGAACTGGTGCGGCTGGCGCTGGAACGGGCGGGCCACGCGGTCATCACCGCCGGCGACGGGCAGCAGGCGCTGACCCATGCCGCGCGCGAGGCGCCGGACCTCGTGGTGCTGGACGTGGGCCTGCCCGAGATGGACGGGTTCGAAACCTGCCGCCGCATCCGCACGCGATCCGAGGTGCCGATCCTCTTTCTGACCGCGCGCGATGACGAGATCGACCGCATTCTGGGACTGGAACTTGGGGCCGACGACTATGTGACCAAGCCTTTCAGCCCGCGCGAACTGGTGGCGCGGGTGGCGGCGATCCTGAAACGCACGGCGCGGGGGGCGGTGCCTGCGCGGCTGGAACGGGGGCGGTTGTCGCTGGATTGCCATGCGAGGCACTGCCGCTTTGGCGCCGCCGATATCGCGCTGACCGCAACCGAATTCGGCCTGCTGGCGTGGCTGATGCAGGAGCCCGCCCGCCTGACCCCGCGCGCCGAGCTTGTCGCCGCGCTTTGGGGGGCGCAAAGCGCGGTGTCGGACCGGACGCTGGACAGCCACCTGCGCAACCTGCGCCGCAAGCTGGCCGAGGCGGGCTGTGCCGAGGCGGTCGAGACGGTGCACGGGCAGGGGATGCGCATGGGGCCCTGCCGATGAACGGGCACTGGCGGCCCTCGCTGGCCTTTGTCCTTGGGGGTGCCCTGGGCGGGACGCTGGTGGTGTCTTTCGCGGGACTTGTGGCGCTGCGTTACCTGGGGCCGGTGATCGGGTTCCGTAACGCGGCGATCCTGCTGGCGCTGTCGATCACGCTGGTGACGGCGGTGCTGGGCTGGTTGCTGGTGCGGTTGCTGCTGCGCCCCATTCACGCGCTAGAGGCCTATGCCGAGGCGCAGGAAAGGGGGGGCACCCCGGCACCGCCGCGCCATTTCGGCACCCATGAACTGCACGCCACCGCCCGCGGGGTGATCGCGATGGCCGAGACCCTGCGTGACCGAGAGGCGACGATCCGTGCCTTCACCGATCAGGTCACGCATGAACTGCGGACGCCCGTCTCTGCCATCCGCGCGGCCAGCGAGCTGTTGGAGGATGGCGGAGCGCTGCGGCGCGAGGATGCCGCTCTCGTGGCCGAGGTCGAGGGCGCCTGCACCCAGATCGAACGCCAGCTAGCCGCGCTGCGCGAGGTCGCCCGCGCGCGCGAGACGCGCTACCTCGGCTGGTCCGTGCTGGAAGATCTGCTGCCCGACCTGCGCACGGAACACCCGGGTCTGGCCTTGCGGGTCGAAGGGGGCGCCGTGCCTTTGCCGATTGCCGGGGCGGGCATGCGGATCGTCCTGGGCCAGCTGTTGCGCAACGCCGGCGAACACGGTGCATGCCAGGTTCTGATGCACGCGGGAACCGAGAGCGGCGCAGCCTTCCTGGAGGTGCAGGACGACGGGGCGGGGATTTCACCGGGCAATGCCGCCCGTGTCTTCGAGCCGTTTTTTACCACGCGGCGCGGCGCGGGGGGCACCGGCATGGGGCTGGCCATCGTCCGCAGCCTGCTGACCGCCCACGGCGCGACCATCCGGCTGATGCCGGCAGAGCAGGGCACGCGACTGCGGATCGGTTTCGCGCCCGCCGCGCGCTGAGCGCCGACCAGGCGGAGGCGGGCAGGGGCGCGACCTGCGATAACCGCTTTTCCTTTGTCGAATGCGACGTCGAGAATTTCACCTCGGACAGCTCCTTCGACGAGGTGTATCACCTGGCGTCGCCGGCCTCGCCGCAATGGTACATGAGCGATCCGCAACCCACGATCTCGGCCAATATCGTCGGCGCCATCACCCTGCTGCGCTACCTCAAGGACGATGGGCGGTTCTGCTACACCTCCACGTCCGAGGTCTATGGCGACCCGGTTGTGACGCCGCAGCCCGAAACTTACCCGGGCGCGGTCATCCTGTGATGAAAGCAAGCGCGTGACAGAGGCGTTGCTTATCGGGATGCGACGCACGCGCGGATTGGCTACCCGGGTCGCGCGACTGTTCCGCGACTGTTCAGTGTCGAGGGCCCGCATACCCGCGTCGATGACGCGCGGGCCGTGTCAAATTTCATCCAGACCCGCTGCTGGGGCTATGTTGCACTGGGCCTTGTCTCGTCGCTGTCCTAGGGGATCAGCCTGTGTTTCTTTCTGCCGATCCTGGCGCCTCTGCCCGGCCAGTCCGGGGTGGAGGGTACGCTTCCGCCGCTTCTGGGCTGGGTCGATGACTGGCCGCCGCCGGACCGGGTCTTTAATGGGCGGCGACGGTGTCGTGCCGGGGATCTACGATCACAAATTGCCCCTGCTGACGGTGCATTCCCGGGGCCGCAAGGCACCGGACAAGAAACACGGGCCGAAAGGGGGGTAGGGGTCTCCTTTCGGCCCGGCCTGGGCAGCGGGATCAGCGATCCTCTGCCCGGGGTCCCGTGATCAGTGACTGCGCCGTGTAGACGAGGATCGCCAGCCCGACGGCCCCGGCCCCTGCAATCCCCAGCAAGAGGATCACGTCCACCGGCCCGCCGATGTTGGACAGGTGCGAATGGGTCATGCGCAGCACGAACCAGACCGCCGCCACGGCGCCCAGGGGCATCGACAATTGCGCCAGCAGGAATTTCCGCCAACTGATGCTGCGGTCGCGGATCAGCACGTAGAGATAGGCCAGCGTGACCAGCACGGCCACCACGACCATGCCCCAGAACAGCCCCGTGCCAAAGATCTCTTCGAAGACGGCCAGGATGGTGCCGAATGTCAGGTCTTTCATGTCTTGTCCTCCTCAGGCCCGGCCGCGCAGCATGGCGTTGTAGGTGGCCTTCAACGCGACCTCCTTCATCAGCCAGCTGATCCAGAGCTCTTCGAGCGGCGCGATCACACCGGGAAAGGAGGGCACCAGATCGTTGTTGTAGTCGAACTCGACCAGCATGGCGCGACCGACGCGGGTGATCATCGGGCAAGAGGTGTAGCCGTTGTAGGTCTCGGTCGGCGCGCGGCCCTCGATGGCGGCGATCAGACCGTCCTCGACCACCGGCACCTGCCATTTGACGCTGGCCGCGGTCTTGCCCTTGGGCACGCCGGCCACGTCGCCAAGCGCCCAGATATCGTCAAAGCGCAGGTGCCGCAGACTGGCCATGTCGCATTCGACCCAGCCCTGATCGGTCCACTTGTCCGCCCATGACAGGCCCGACTGTCGGATCACCTCTGGCGCGCGTTGCGGCGGGATGACATGGATATAGTCATAGTCCATCTGTACATCGGCGCCTGTGGCATCGGTAAAGGTGGCCTGTCTGGCGCCCGCGTCGATGGCTTTCAGCGTATGATGCATCGCCGTGTCGATGCCCCGGTCGCCGAACAACATCCGGACCTTCTCGGCCACGATGGGCACGCCGAACAGCGAGTCTTGCGGTGCGGCATAAAGGAACTCTGCTTTGCCGCGCGTGCCGTTGGTGCGGGCGATGTCGTCGATCAGGAAGGTGTGCTTCAACGGCGCACCGGCGCATTTCATCTCTGTCGCCGGGCGGGTGAAGATCCCCACGCCGCCGGTTTCCGTGAACCGTTGCGCGGCCTTCCAGGTGGCGGCGGCATATTGCGGCCCGGCGTAGAGCGCGCCGATGCCGTTTTCGCCCACCATGTCCAGCGAGAAGCCCTCGATGGCGTCGTGATCCAGCACCAGGCCGGGCGCCACGACGAGGAAGTCATAGGGCAGGGCGGTGCCGCCCGTGGTGGTCACGGTGCGCGTCTCCGGGTCGATCCCGGCGGCGGCCTCAGTGACAAGGGTCACGCCGCGCGGCAGCCAGTCGGTCGTTTTCGAGACGACGTAGCCTGCGGGTTTGAGACCGGCGGCCACCAGCGACAGGCCGGGCTGGTAGAGGTGATCCACGCTTGGGTCCACAAGGGTGATCCGGGCGCCGTTCAGTCGCCGCACCAACCGGTTGGCCAGGGCCGTGCCGCCTGCGCCCGCGCCGATGATGACGATTCTGGCATTGGTGGTGGTCTGGGCCTGCGCCCGCTCGGCGGTGCCCGCCGCGGCCAGAGCGCTCGCCCCGGCGGCCAGGGCGAGGAACCCGCGGCGCGACGGTGTGAAAGATGATTCTGTCATATAGCTCCTCCGAGTCACGTGCGGGATTGTGAATATAACCGCAGGCCGTGACATTGACTCAGGTCAAGAAAGTTGAATGTGTGAGGCGGGTTTTCGCGGGCAATCCGGTCATGAAAACGGGTCCGAACCGCAGGGTCCGGACCCGACCAGTGCAGGGCGCGGGCTCAGTAGCTGGCCACGCGGGCATTGGGCGCCATGATCGCGGCGGCCATCGTGCCGGGGTCGGCCACGGTCACGCCGTCCAGCAGAACCTCGGCGGTTGCGCCCTTGCCGGGCAGGTAGATGGCACAGACTTCGACCTTGGCCTTCGGCTTGGTCATGATCATCTGCATCAGCCCCTGGGGCGACATGGCCTTGGGCGGCTGTGCTGCGGTGGCGCTGTCAGGTGCCTCTTTCAGCGCCATATCGCCGGCCGGACCGCAGAGCAGGACATGGGCGGATTTGCCCTGACCCAGGGCCTGCATGGTCAGCACCATCGCCATTAGCTGGGTCTGGGGCTCGGGCGCGGTCAGAACGGTGACAAGCGTATCGGGCGCCTCCTGCGCGGCAGCAGGCAAACCGAGGGCGGCAACGGCCAGCGTGGCCGCAGTCAATAGGGTCTTCATGAGACCTCCTGTCAGGTTTGGGAGTTGGGGACCGGGGCAGGTCGGGGTGACCCGCCCCGGTGGGGAAATCCGCCGCCGGGACGATTGACGGCGGATGTCTCGGGATCAGTGGTCGTGGTCACCCACGGGGCAGTCGCCCTCTTCGGTGAAACAGGCGTCGGTGCGCAGCTCCAGCCACATCGCGTTCAACACGGCAAAGGCGGCGGCCAGCGGCAGGCCGAGAAGCCAGGCGAAATACCACATGTTTTGTCTCCTCTTACCAGGCGAGTGTCTTGACGTCGGGATCGAACAGCAGTCCTTCGACCACCGGCCAGCTGCCCATCGTGACACCGTCGATGTAATCGGCCTTCGTCAGGCCGGCGGCGGCCGAACAGGCGGAACACATGATGACCTGGCCACCATCGGCCATGAAGGCCGTCAGCATGTCCTGGATCGAGGTGCCGTCCTTGGCCATCGGTCCGGGAATATGGCTGGGCCGTTTCTTGTCGGCCAGGTAGACGGCGCGCACGTTCAGCCAGATCGCCACGGGTTCGTGCCCGTTCTTCAGCGCCTTCTGGTGGGCGAACATGATCGCTTTGGCGGCCGACCACGTGTCATCCGTGGTCAGGTTGACGAACAACCCGGGCTTGCCCTCCTCGGCAAGGGCAGCGGGGGCAGAGGTCATGACGGCGCTCAGCGCCAAGGCGGCAGCGGCGACAAATGTGATCAAGCGTTTCATTGGTTTCTTCCTTGTTTTAGTAAACGGTGTCGGAATTGCCGGTGACGTCATCCTCTGTGACCTTGCCCCAGAGCACCTTGTAGACCCAGGCGGTGTACATGAGGATCAGCGGCATGAAGATCGCGGTGACCACCAACATGATGAACAGGGTCTGGTGCGAACTGGAGGCGTCCCAGACCGTCAGCGAACTGTTCGGGTCCGCGGTCGAGGGCAGGATGAAGGGGAACATGGTCAGCCCGACAGAGGCGATGATCCCCGTGATCCCCAGTTTCGACCAGAGGAGCGTGGTCACCTCGCGGCCTGACACCAGCCCGCGCAGGGCCAGGGCGATGCCGAGGAAGCCCATAACCGGGGCGACCGCGATCCAGGGACGCTCGGCATAGGCCGCAAGCCAACTGCCGCCGCGCGTCACCTCGGAATAGAGCGGGTTGGACGGGCCGTCGGGCGCGACGTCGTTCACGAAGGAAAATCCGTCGATCCCCAGGGCCAGCCAGAGCCCGGCCAGCGCATAGCCCGACGCCGCCACGAGCCCCGCAATCACGCCAAAGCGGCGGGCGCGGGCGGCGACCAGACCTTCGGTCTTGAGGTTCAGCCAGGCCGCGCCATGCATCAAGAGCATAGAGATCGACACGACACCCGCCAGCAACGCGAAGGGACGCAGGAGGCCGAGAAACTTGACCGCGAAGTTGCCATCATACATCGGCATCAGGTCATCGGTCAGGTGAAAGGGCACACCCAGCATGACGTTGCCCACGGCCACGCCAAAGAGCAGGGCCGGGACGGCACCACCCGCGAAGAGCGCCCAGTCCCAGCGCGCGCGCCAAGCCGCGCCGTCGCGTTTGGAACGGTACTTGAAGGCCACGGGCCGGACGATCAGCGCCGCCAGCACCACGAACATCGCGAGGTAGAACCCCGAGAAGGAGACCGCGTAAAGCGGCGGCCAGGCGGCAAAGATCGCGCCCCCGCCAAGGATGAACCAGACCTGGTTGCCTTCCCAGACCGGGCCCACGGTGTTGATGACGACGCGCCGCTCCACATCGGTTTTCGCCACGAAGGGCAGCAAGGCGCCCACCCCCATGTCAAAGCCGTCCGTCAGGGCAAAGCCGATCAGCAGAACGCCCAGCAGCGCCCACCAGATGACACGCAGCGTGTCGAAGTCGATCATCTCATACAGGATCATGTCTTTTACTCCGCCGGTGTTTTCGCAAAGGGACCCTGGCCGTCATGCGTGCGCAGACGGTGGATGTGACGTTCCTGCCAGGCCTCGGTTTCGGCCACGTCCTGGAACGGACCCTTGCGGATGTATTTCACCATCAGGCTCATCTCGATCACGAAGAGCACCGTGTAGAAGGTCACGAAGCCGGCAAGCGAGATCAGCAGCTCGGCGACGCTCAGGTGGCTGACCGACAGCGCGGTGGGCAACACCCCGTCCACGGTCCAGGGCTGGCGGCCGAACTCTGCCACGAACCAGCCCAGCTCTGCCGCGAGCCAGGGCGTCGGGATGATGGCGACAGCGGCATAGAGCGACCAGCGCGGGAACTGCATCTGCCGGAAGGATGTCCGGTAGAAGAAGTAGAGCATCACCGCGATAAAGCTGAAGCCAAGCGCCACCATGATCCGGAAGGCCCAGAACAGCGGACCAACGCCGGGGATCGTGTCATTTGCGGCCTGCTTGATCTGCGCCTCTGTCGCGTCGCGGGGATCGTCGACATAGCGTTTGAGGAGCAGGGCAAAGCCCAGGTTCTCGGAGTGCGCCTCAAAGGTTTCGCGCAGCTCGGGTGAGGTCGCGTCGCGTTCCTCGCGGATGGTCATCAGCGCGTCATAAGCGATCAGACCGTCGCGGATGCGCTCTTCGGCCTCGTCCACCAGGTCGTTGATGCCGGGGATTTCCTGCGTCAGGCTGCGGGTGCCGATCAGGCCCATGACCCAGGGGATTTCCACCGCGTAGTGGGTTTCGCGCGCTTCCTTGTCGGGAAAACCGATGGCGGTAAAGGGGGCGGGTGCCTCATGGGTTTCCCACATCGCCTCGATGGCGGCCAGCTTCATCTTTTGCGTGTGGCTGGCCGAATAGCCGGATTCGTCACCCAGCACGACCACCGACAGCGCCGAGGCGAGGCCGAAGGCCGAGGCCACGGCAATCGACCGGCGGGCAAGATCCTTGTGCCGGTCCTTCAGCAGATAGAGCGCCGAAACCCCCAGGACAAAAACGCTTGCCGTGACATAGCCCGCGCTGACGGTGTGCACGAATTTCGCCTGTGCCACTTCGTTGAAGACCACGTCGAAGAAAGAGGTCATCTCCATCCGCATGGTCTCGGGGTTGAACGCGGCGCCGACCGGGTTTTGCATCCAGCCGTTGGCGATCAGGATCCAGAGCGCGGAAAAATTCGAGCCGATGGCCACCAGCCAGGCGACAACCATGTGCTGCACCTTGCTCAGCTTGTCCCAGCCGAAGAAGAAGAGACCGACGAATGTCGCCTCCAGGAAGAAGGCCATCAGGCCCTCGATGGCCAGCGGTGCGCCGAAGATGTCGCCGACATAGTGGCTGTAGTAACTCCAGTTCATGCCGAACTGGAATTCCATCGTGATGCCGGTGGCGACGCCGAGGACAAAGTTGATCCCGAACAGCATGCCCCAGAATTTCGTCATTTGCCGCCAGATGGGGCGGTTCGTCATGACGTAGACGGTCTCCATGATCGCGACGAGGATCGACAGGCCCAGCGTCAGCGGTACGAAGAGAAAGTGATACATGGCCGTCATCGCAAATTGCAGACGCGACAGCTCGACCAGTCCGATCTCCATGATTGGGCTCCCTTGAGCTTTGCAGGTAATTCCACATCCACGATGCGGATTAACGGCAGTTATATTCCTGATGCGCTATGTGTTGTTGATCTGGATCAAAAGTCGTATCATAAAAGCGGAATAAATTCGAGAGAGCGCTGGGCGCAAAAAGCAGCTTCAGGTTGTGGTGGTCAGCGGCAAGATGCGGTCGGCCTGATCCGTCTCTTCCGGACGATGGGCGGCCATCAGGATCGCTGTCTGGGGCAGGGCGGCCCGCAGCCCGGTCAGAACGGCGCTTGCGGTGGCGCTGTCCAGCCCTTCGGTCGGTTCGTCCAGCAGCAAGAGCGTGGGGCGCCGCAGCAGGGCTCGAGCCAGGACCAGCCGCCGCGCCTCTCCCCCCGACAGGCCCGCGCCGCGAAAACCCAGCCTTGTGTCCAGACCCGCCCGGTCGGCCAGCGTCCGGTCCAGATGGACCACCCGCAGGGCCTGCCAAAGCCTGTCCTCGGGGGCCTCAGGGGCGGCGAGGCGCAGGTTTTCCGCCACTGTGCCCGCGATCAGCGCATGGCGTTGCGGCACCATCGCGATGTGCTGGTGAAGGATCTCGTCGGGCAGATCGGTGACGGGTTGCCCGCCATAGGTCACGCGGCCGCCATTGGGGGCCAGCTGCCCGGCGGCCATCAGTAGAACGGTGCTCTTGCCGCAGCCGCTGGGGCCGGTCAGGGCGAGTGTCTCGCCGGGGCCAAGCAACAGGTCGAGGGGGGCAAACAGCGGTGCGCCATCGCCGCGCCGGTATGTGACCTGGTCAAGCCGCAGGATCGGGATGTCGAGCGTCGTGTCGCACCTGTCGTCCGGCGGTGTGACAAGGGCGGGGGCGACGCGGCGGGCGGCAGGGATCATGCGGCCGATCTCGGTCAGGGCACGGCGCACCGGGGCGACAGTTTCCCCCAACGCCAGCGCGACGAAGATGCCGATGGCCGCCTCGGCGGGCGTGATCCGCCCGGCCTGCGCCAGGCTGGCGCCAATCCCCAGCACCAGCGCGGTGACACCCGCGCCGATCAGGTCCAGCCCCAAGCCCATGCGCCGTTCCAGCCTGTCCAGCCCGTCCTGTGCCGAGGCATGGCGGGCGATGGCATCAGCCACATGATTGCGCGCGGCCTGAAGCTGGCCAAAGACGGTCAGGTCCTCGCGCGCGGTGACAAGGTCGATCATCCGGCTGCGCGTGGCCTGCATCGCCGCTTCGGCCCTGCGTGAAGATGTCCGCGCAAGCCTTTGGCCAATAATGAAAATCAGGCTAGGAAGAATGGCATATCCCAGCCCGACCACCAGCGCGATCACGGGATGCACCAGGACCCATAGCGCCAGCGCGGCCAGCAGGATGACCGCCATGCCCGCCAGCCCCGGCAGCAGCAGGCGCAGCGCCACGCCGTCCAGCGCGTCGATATCCGCCGTCACCCGGTTGAGAAAGGCATTGGCCCGCAGCCGTTCCAGCGCGCGATAGGGACTGGTCAGCAGGCCCTGCAACAGCCGCACCCGCAGACGCGACAGGGCGCGCAGGGTGGCGTCATGGGTTGCCAGGCGTTCTCCATAACGTGCCGCCGTACGCCCCAGCGCGAGGAAACGCACCATCGCCGAGGGGCCGAAGACATTGAAGACCGCGCCGACCCCGGCCAGCCCGGCGGCGGCGGCTGCGGTGATGAACCAGCCCGACAGGCCCAGCAGGGCCACGCCCATCAGCAGCACCGTCACCGCCAGCGCAAAGCCGCGCAGGAAGGCGCGGCGCTCGCCCTCCAGCAGCAGGCGGGTGATCCGGGCGAGTGCCTTCATGCCCCGTTCTCCAGCACCAGGTTGCGCGCCATGCGCGAGGACAGGCGTGGGTCATGCGTGGCCACGATCAGCGTGCCGCCCCGCGCGACAAAGCCCATCAACCCTTCGATCACGTCCCCGGCGGTCTGTGCGTCGAGGTCGGCGGTGGGCTCATCCGCCAGCAGGACATCGGGCGCCCCATGCAACGCGCGGGCCAGCATGACGCGCCGCGCCTCTCCGCCTGACAGGCCCGCACCGCGTTCGCCCAGCGGCGTCAGCGTGCCTTTGGGCAGGGCGGCCAGCACCGCGCCCAGCCGGGCGCGATCCAGCGTCTTCGGGTCCAGCGGGGCGCCGAAGGCGATATTGTGGCGCAGGGAACGGTTGAGGAAATGCGGGGCTTGCGGCATCCAGCCGATGCGCGCCCGCCAGGCATCGGCGGTGTCGTCGGTCAGCGGGGTCTGACCAAGATGGATCGTCCCGCTGTCGGGCGCCTCCAACCCGGCGAGCAGGCGCAAAAGCGTGGTCTTGCCCACGCCGCTGGCGCCGGTGATGGCGACACTGTCGCCCGGCGCAATGGCCATGTCGGGCCAGGACAAGGCGCGGCCCTCGCGGGTCAGGGTCAGGCCCTGCCAGCGCAGGCCATCGAACCGGGGCCCATCGTCATACACCCCGCGCCCCAGCCGTTGCGGGCGGGTTTCCTCGCGCCAGTGGTCCAACTCATCCTTGACGGCATCGGCACCGGCCTTGTCGTGCCAGGCGGCGGCAAGGTCCCGCAGAGGTTGGAAAAACTCGGGCGCCAGCAGCAGAAGGTAGATGCCGGCAAAGGGCGTCAGCGGCGCGCCCCAGGTGCCCCAGGACAGTTCCCCAAGCAGCGAAAAGCCGACCCAGACCGCGATCATGGCGACGCCCAGGGCGGAAAACAGCTCGAGCACGGTGGAGGACAGGAAGGCGATCCGCAGCACCGCCATCGTGCGGTTGCGCAACTCCTCCGAGGCCCCGGCAAAGCCGTCCACCACGGCGCCGCCCGCACCGATCAGGCGCAGGTCCGACAGAGCGGCCAGGCGGTCGGCCAGGAGGTCGCTCAGGGCGCCGATTTCGCCCATCTGGCGGGCGCTGGCCTCTTTCGCGGCCCAGCCGACCAGCGCCATGAAGACCGGGATCAGCGGCCCCGCCATCAGCAGCACCAGCGCCACGGCCCAGCTGTGCCAGGCAGCAATGCCCAGGATCAGCAGGGGCAGAACGGTCGAGCGCAGGTGGGCCGGGCGATAGCGCAGGGCATAGGGGCGCAGTGTCTCCAGCTTTTCGGTGAGTAGGGCGGCGATGGCCCCGGCGCCTCCGCTGCGCGATGGCGCGGCGGCGGCGGTTTCCACCGTCAGGATCTCTGTCCGCAAGGCATGGATCTGCGCCGAGGCGGCAGCGGACAACATCCGCTGCGCCGTCATGTCCAGCAAGCCTCGCAAACCTGCCAGTGCCAAGAACCCCAACGCGGCCCAGAACGGCGACAGCCCGGTCGATCCGGTCAGCAGATCGGCCAGAACGCGGGCGATCAATACGGCCTGAACCGGCCAGACCAAGGCCGCGCCCAGCGAGAGCGCGGCGCCGATGCGGCTGGACCGCTCTGCCCTTGTCCTTGAATCCTGTCTCATTCGCGCGTGTTTTCTTATCTCTCAACCGGCCCTAACGCATCGAAGGCGCGTGTGACCTGATCTGGATCAAAGAAATCGACATCGAAGATGCGGAATAAAGAGGGGGCAATCAAGAGAGACAAGATGCGCCTGACCATACGAACCAATCTTGCCGCGCGCGTTCTGATGTATTGCGCGGTCAACGCCAGCGAGCTGGTGCGGACCTGTGACATCGCGCGTGACTGCAATGCCTCGCTCAATCATGTGGCGCGGGTGGTGCAGCAATTGCAGGCCGACGGGTTCATCGAAACGGTGCGTGGGCGCGCGGGCGGGCTGCGGCTGGCGCGGCCAGCGGACCGGATTTCGATCGGGGCGGTGTTTCGCCTGTTCGAGACCGACATTCCCTTTGCCGAGTGTTTCGACCCGGACAACAACACCTGTCCGCTGACCGGCGTGTGCCGTTTGCGCAGCTACGTCACGCGCGCGCTCGAGGCGTTTTATCACGAGTTGGACATGGTAACGCTGGATGACCTGGTGCGCGGAAATTGCGGATTGGTCGAACTCTTGTCCGCGGGTCCGCACCTGCCGGACAGCTGCGGACGGCCGGGAACGGTCTGACCCGTTCCGGCAGCAGGTCGACTCAGTGATCCAGCGTGCGCTTGAGCTCTCCGGTGTCGAGCACGGGGGAGGCGTCGAGATCCTCGGCGTCCAGCATCGCCGCAACCCGTTCCAGGCTGGAGACCAGCATGGATTGCTCCCAGTCCTCCATGGCATCGAACTTGCGCACGAACCGCTGTTGCAGCGGGTCGGGCGCCTCGTCCAGCGTCCGGCGGCCCTTGGGCGTGATGTGAATGTTGGTCTGGCGCCGATCCTGTTCGGATTTCTCACGGACAACCATGTCCTGGCGCACCAGCTTGTCCACCAGTGAGGTCACCGTGGCCTGTGACACGCGCATCCGGACAGAGATTTCCTTGGCCGTCGCGTGGCTGCGTTCAGAAATGATCTGAAGGACACGGAACTGGACCGCCGTGATGCCGGACGTCTGTTTCAGCTCACGACCGTAAAGTTCGGTCGCGCGCAGGATTCGGCGGATTGCGATCAGGCAGGTGTCAACACGGTCCATCAGTGTTCCATTGATTAGCATAACTAACGATATAGGTCTCTCACGGGGTATTCAAGGCCATAGTGCTTCGCCATCCTAAGCTAAATAAGGCCGAAAGGGGAGCCTCTGAGGCCATATTTGGCGGAAATCCGATAAAAATTGCTTTGCCAGTTGAAATGTCAGGGCCGACACGCTATTTCGACATCCAAAGCAAACGAGGAGACTTCATCCTATGCAACATCCGCGCGATATCGCCCGTTCGTCCCTGCCCAACCTGCGTGTCCCGACAGCAGAAGACGGGTCGGCGATCTGGGAGCTGGTACGCTCGTGCAAGCCGCTCGACGAAAACTCGATGTACTGCAACCTTTTGCAGTGCGATCACTTTGCCGACACCTGCGTTGTTGCCGAACTGGATGGGGAGATCGTGGGTTGGGTGTCCGCCTATGTGCTGCCCAGTGATCCCGATACTCTGTTCGTCTGGCAGGTCGCCGTGTCCGACAAGGCGCGCGGCATGGGTCTTGGTGGCCTGATGCTTCAGACCATCCTGGACCGCGACCTCTGCGAGGACGTGACCCGCATGCAGACCACGATCACCGGTGACAACGACGCCTCCTGGGCGCTGTTCCGCAAGTTCGCGCGCCGCATGGGCCGTGGCCTCGACGTGCAGCCCTACTACACGCAGTCGCTGCACTTTGACGAACGGCACAAGACCGAGAACCTCGTGACCATCAAGGTGGCCGAAGAGATGGCGCAGGCGGCCTAAGCCCCGCGCCCTTCGCCCACATTCCTCACACAGAACGAGAGACCAACAATGTCTTCCCAGACCTTTCACCCGACGATCTTCAAACGACGGGAGTCGGAAGCGCGCAGCTATTGCCGCAACTTCGACACCGTGTTCACCACCGCGCTTGGCTCGGAGATGACCGACGCCGCCGGGCGGACCTACATCGACTTTCTCGCTGGCTGTTCCTCGCTGAACTACGGTCACAACGATCCCGACATGAAATGCGCGCTGATGAATCATCTGTCGCAGAACGGGATCGCGCATGGCCTGGACATGCACACCGGCGAAAAGGCGCGTTTCCTTGAAACATTCGAGGAGGTGATCCTGAAACCGCGTGGCATGGACCACAAGGTCATGATGACCGGCCCGACCGGCACCAACGCCGTCGAGGCCGCGATCAAGCTGGCCCGCAAGGTCACCGGGCGCACAAACGTGATCGCCTTCACCAACGGCTTCCACGGCATGACGATGGGTGCCCTGGCCGCGACCGGCAACGCCGGCAAGCGGGCAGGCGGCGGCACGCCGCTGTCGGGCACCACGCATATGCCGTTCGAAGGCGCCTTTGGCGAGGATGTCGACAGCCTCGACATCATTGACCAGATGCTGAGCAACTCTTCCTCGGGCGTCGATGCGCCGGCGGCCTTCATCATCGAGCCCGTTCAGGGCGAAGGTGGTCTGAACGCCGCGTCGAAGGAATTCATGCAGGGCATCGCACGCCTTGCCAAGGAACATGGCGCCCTGCTGATCGTCGACGACATCCAGGCAGGTTGTGGCCGGGCCGGAACCTTCTTCTCCTTCGAGGAGATGGGCATCGAGCCGGACCTGATTCCGATGGCCAAATCGCTGAGCGGGATGGGGCTGCCCTTTGCCGCACTGCTGATCAAGCCCGAGCTGGACATCTGGAAACCCGCCGAACACAACGGCACCTTCCGCGGCAACACCCATGCCTTCGTGACCGCCCGCGTGGCGATCGAGAAGTTCTGGAGCGACGACGAGTTCCAGAAGGACATCAAGCGCCGCGCGCAGACGGTTGAGCACGGGCTGGAGACCATCGCCTCGATGATCCCCGACGCGAAACTGAAGGGCCGTGGCATGATGCGCGGCGTGGACGTGGGTTCGGGCGACCTGGCGGCGGCTATCTGCGCCGAGGCCTTTGAAAACGGCCTGATCATCGAAACCTCGGGCGCCGAGGACGAGGTGGTCAAGGTGCTGGCCCCGCTCACCACCCCGGATGAAACACTCAAGGATGGTCTGAACATCCTGATCGACGCGGCGCGATCCGTCCTGTCGACCCAGAAGATTGCAGCGGAGTAACAGTCATGATCGTCAGAGATTTCGAAGAGATCAGCACGAACGAGAAAAACCGTGTCGTGTCGGACGCGCAGTGGACCAGCGTTCGCATGCTGCTTGCCGATGACGGTATGGGCTTCTCGTTCCACATCACCATTCTCGAAGCCGGTTCGGAACATACGTTCCACTACAAGAACCACTTCGAGAGCGTTTATTGCATGCAAGGCAAGGGGTCGATCACCGATCTCAAGACCGGTGAGACTCACCAGATCAAGCCAGGCACCATGTATGCGCTCAACGAGCACGACAAGCATACGCTGCGGGCCGATGAAGAACTGTGGATGGCCTGCTGCTTCAATCCGCCGGTGACCGGCAAGGAAGTGCACCGCGAAGATGGATCCTATGCCGCCCCCGAGGAGGTGGAGGCCTGAACCTATGACCCACACTGTTGAAAAGATCGGCGGG
>Ga0208330_1000234_pt1 | contig 30386 bp, 16 predicted proteins | sample DeeseametaMP1896_FD_184180 | JGI IMG/M metagenome (GOLD analysis project Ga0208330, IMG submission 184180) | Marine microbial communities from the Deep Pacific Ocean - MP1896 (SPAdes) | ecosystem: Environmental > Aquatic > Marine > Oceanic | place: East of Hawaii, North Pacific Ocean | collected... | reverse complement strand
CCCGCCATACCGGGCGGGGGGCACTGCCCGGCAACGGAATTCGGCCCAGCAGGTGCGCCAAACCCAGAGCCAGCGGCAACCTCAGCAGCGGCTCCAGTTTGTGCAGATTGCGCAACGGGGTGCCGTCGGCATCGAGGAACGCCTGCACCTGAGCCGCGATCGGGGAGCCGAGCCCGCCGGAGTACCCAGCCGCCAACAGCGCGACACCGATCAGCAGCATCGTGATCAACCGACCGCGCGCCGGCATCGTGCGCAACGCCAGACCGGCCAATCCCGCCGCGGCCACCAGCGTCGTCGCCAGCACCGCGACCGACCCCGTCACCAGCGGAGCCCCCGCGGTGGCGCCCGGCGCGACGTACGGCGTCCACGCCCCGGTGCCGCGCAGCATCTCGGTCAGCGACATCCACTGCGTGGTGACCCCGGAAGATTCGATGAAGTCGAGAAACGGTGGGCTGATGCGGCCGAGGTGCAGCAATGCCACCACCCACCACGTCACCGCCAGCACCGTGCAACCCAGCCACCACGCGGTGAACCGCCACCACGTCCGGTTCGGGCGGTGCGCCAACAACCACACCACCGCGCACAGGCACGCCGACAGCGTGGCGACCGCGTTGATCGCACCCATCAGCGCGATCGCCAGTGCTGATCGCGTCGCCAGCAGCCGAATTCGCGGATCAGCCCCTCCGGACCCAGCCCGGGCCCCTCCCACCCCTCCGGACCCACCCTGGGTGTCTCCCACCCCTCCGGACCCACCCTGGGTCTCTCCCACCCCTCCGGACCCAGCCCGGTTTTCTCCCACCCCTCCGGACCCGCCCTGGAAGGCGAGGATGACCGGCAGCAGCACCCACGGTGCGAGCATCATCGGCCACGTCTCCGACGAAATCGCCCCGAGCGTGGTCAACACCCGCGGCGACAACGCGAACGCAATGGCGCCCAGCACCCGTGAGGTCGGCGTACCGATGCGCAGCGCCTCGGCCACGCGCAGCACACCCCAGAACCCGACGGTCAGCACCAGTGCCCACCACAGCCGCTGCGTCACCCAGCCGGGAACCTCGAGCAGGTCGCCGAGCAGGAAGAACGTCCCGTGCGGGAACAGGTAGCCGTACGCCTGGTTCTGGGCCTGCCCGAACGGCAGGTCGCTGTTCCACAGGTCGAACGCGCGGGTCAGGAACCGCAGCGGATTGGCCGTCAGGTCCAGTTTGGTGTCGGGTGAGATCTGTCCGGGCGACTGGGCGAAGGTCAGGAGCAGAGCTACCGCGCCGACGAGCCACAGCCAGCGCCGTCGCAACGGCGTGACCGAGGCTACGGACGCATCAACTGCGGTTGCCGTACTCGACCCTGTTGAGCACTGACGACGCCGGATCGCCCGCCTGCAGCGGAGGCTTCGTGTCCTGCTGCACCATCAGCGTCACCCCGAACACGGCAGCCGCGCCCAGCAGCAGGCCGACGACGATGCTGGCCGCCGCGGGCACGAGAAACCGATCCATGGCCGCCAAACTAGCACGATGCGTGTGCTGCTCGATCGTTGCTGCATCGACCGGCTACTGTCGGGGCCTATGGTCACACGCACGACGGTGCCGAGAGCACTGACCGGGGTGCTGGCGGCGGCGTCGCTGCTGGTGGGCTGCGCGTCGCCGGCCCAGGAACCCGCCGCGGGTCCTCGCTCGACGGTGACGATGGCCGCCGGTCCGGTACCGCCGGCCGTGGTGCCCCCACCGGCCGCTCCGGCCCCGCCGGCGTGCGGCGACCCGAACGCGGTCGTCGCATCGATGTCGACCCGCGACAAACTCGCCCAGCTGCTCATGGTCGGCGTGACCGGAGCCGCGGACGCCCGCGCGGTCGCCGACAGCCATCACGTCGGCGGCATCATGGTCGGCAGCTGGACGGACCTGTCGATGCTTTCCGACGGTTCGCTGTCCGAGATCGCGGCCGGGGCGGGACCGCTGCCGTTGGCGGTCAGCGTGGACGAAGAGGGCGGCCGGGTGTCGCGACTGTCCAGCCTGATCGGCTCCCAACCCTCGCCCCGGGTGCTGGCACGCACCAGCAGCCCGGAGGAAGTCCGCCAGATCGCCGCCGATCGCGGCCGCCAGATGCGGGCCATGGGCATCACCATCGACTTCGCGCCCGTCGTCGACGTCACCGACGCCGCCGACAACTCGGTGATCGGTGATCGGTCGTTCGGTTCGGACCCCACCGTGGTCACCGACTTCGCCGGGGCCTACGCGCAGGGCCTGCGCGACGCCGGCATCCTGCCCGTCCTCAAGCACTTCCCGGGTCACGGCCAAGCCTCCGGCGACTCGCATGCCGAAGGCGTCGTGACACCGCCGCTGGACCAGCTGCTGGACCAGGACCTGGTGCCGTACCGCACGCTGACCTCCGCGGCGCCGGTCGGCGTGATGGTCGGCCACATGCAGGTCCCGGGGCTGACCGGCAGCGATCCGGCCAGCCTGAGCCCGGCCGCCTACGCGCTGCTGCGCTCCGGTGACTACGGCGGCCCACCGTTCGCGGGTCCGGTCTTCACCGACGATCTGTCGAGCATGCGCGCGATCAGCGACCGATTCGGCGTCCCCGACGCCGTGCTGCGTGGCTTGCAGGCCGGTGCCGACGTGGCGCTGTGGGTGACCACGGCTGAGGTACCGGCGGTGCTCGACCGGCTCGAGGCGGCGGTTGCCGCCGGTGAACTGACACTGCCCAACGTCGACGCGTCGGTGCAGCGGGTGGTCGCGATGAAGGGGCCCTCACCGCGCTGCGGCGGCTGAACGGCCATTCGATGCTTACCCTGGGGTGAAAAGCTCGCTGTACTCCGGTGAACTTCTTCTCCGGTGAACACTGTCGGGTGAACAGTGCTCTCGGTCTGACGGACCCGCTCAGGAAGGCTCTCGCATGGCAGGTGGAACCAAACGGTTACCCCGTGCGGTGCGGGAGCAGCAGATGCTCGACGCCGCGGTACAGATGTTCTCCGTCAACGGCTACCACGAGACGTCCATGGACGCCATCGCGGCCACCGCGCAGATCAGCAAGCCGATGCTCTACCTGTACTACGGCTCCAAAGAAGAATTGTTCGGGGCGTGCCTGGATCGCGAGCTGCGCAGGTTCGTCGACGAGGTCCGCGACAAGATCGACTTCGACGAGGCCCCCAAGGAGCTGTTGCGCAACGCGGTCTCGGCGTTCCTGCGCTATATCGACGAGCACCGCGCGTCCTGGATGGTGCTCTACACCCAGGCGACGAGTTCGCAGCGCTTCGCCCACACGGTCCGGGAAGGTCGTGAACGCATCATCGACCTGGTCGGCCGGCTGCTGCGCACCGGAACCCGATTCCCGGGACCGGACACCGATTTCGACATGATGGCCGTCGCGCTGGTGGGGGCCGGGGAGGCGGTGGCGTCGCGGGTCAGCACCGGCGACGCCGATGTCGACGACGCCGCCGAGCTGATGATCAATCTGTTCTGGCTCGGCCTCAAAGGTGCGCCGTCCGACGGGGCCGGGCCGGTCCCGGACACCGATTTCGGCACCGGGACCGACGCGGACGTCGTCACCCGCGCGTGAGCCGGCTGACTTTTCCGGTCAGATGTGGATAGCCCTTCGACAGGTGGCGCAGCGTCAGCTCCCAGCCGTCCTGGTCGTGCTCGACGTACAGACCGGCCCTCGCCGGTAGCACCACGGGTTTGGCGAAGCGCACCGAGTAACTCACCGCATCCGGCAGTTGGCCCTCGATGTTGGCCAGCACCGCGGCGGCGCTGTACATGCCGTGGGCGATGACGGTCGGGAAACCGAACAGCTTCGCCGCGATCGCATTGGTGTGGATCGGGTTGTGGTCGCCACCGACCGACGCGTAGTGGCGGATCTCGCCGGGGGTGATGCGCAGCACCGCGTTGGGTGGACCCAGCTTGGGCTGCTTCTCCGGCGGCGGCTTGGGCTCATCCGACAAGCTCGTCCGCTGCTGGTGCAGGAACGTCGTGACCTGATGCCACGCCACGTCGTTGCCGACCTTGATGTCGGTGACGATGTCGACGAGCAGACCCTTGCGGTGCTCCCGCAGGTTCTCGGCGTGCACCGCGGCGTCGATGGTGTCGGTCACCGAGATGGGCCGGTACTGGGTGATGTGGTTCTCCAGATGCACCGAGCCCATCGCGGCGAACGGAAAGTCGAAGCTGGTCACCAGCGACATCACCGTCGGGAACGTCAGCGCGAACGGATACGTCAACGGCACCTGGTCACCGAACCGCAGACCCGTCACGCCCGCGTACGCGGCGACGTGATCGGGGTCGATGCTCAGATCCGACACCGTCAGCGTGCGGTTGGGCAGGCTCTCGCCGCGCGGTACGAACGGCAGCGCGCCGGCGGCGGCCCAGAACAGGTTCTTCAGCCCGGAGGGCTGTGCGCCTTCACTCATGAACTCTCACGCACCCAGCATGGCCTGGCCGCAGACCCGGATCGTGTTGGCGGTCACCGCGTTGGAGGCCGGGCTGGCGAAGTAGGCGATGGCCTCGGCGACGTCCACCGGTTGGCCGCCCTGGAAGAGCGAGTTGAGGCGGCGGCCGACCTCACGGGTGGCCAGCGGGATCGCCTCGGTCATCTTGGTCTCGATGAAGCCGGGGGCGACGGCGTTGATCGTGATGCCCTTCTCGCCGAACTGGGGGGCCAGCGCCTCGGTGAGGCCGATCATGCCTGCCTTCGTCGCCGCGTAGTTGGTCTGCCCGCGGTTACCGGCGATGCCCGCCATCGACGACAGACCGATGATGCGGCCGCCCTCACCGATGGTGCCGTTGCCCACCAACCCTTCGGAAAGCTGCAGCGGTGCCAGCAGGTTCACCGCGACCACGCTGTCCCAGCGGGATTCGTCCATGTTCGCCAGCAGCTTGTCGCGGGTGATCCCGGCGTTGTTGACCAGGATGTCGAGCTTGCCCTCGTAGTGCTGGCCCACGTGTTCGGCGATGCGGTCCACCGCGTCGGCGGCGGTGACGTCCAGGGTCAGCGCGGTGCCGCCGATCTTGGTCGCGGCCTCGGCGAGGGCCTCGGCGGTGTCGGGCATGTCGACGGCGATGACCTTGGCCCCGTCTCGGGCGAACACTTCGGCGATCGTGGCGCCGATCCCGCGGGCGGCGCCGGTGACCAGGGCGACCTTGCCGTCGAGCGGGCGGTCCCAGTCCGCCGGCGGGGTGGAGTCGGCCGCGCCGACGTAGAACACCTGGCCGTCGACGTAGGCCGACTTCGCCGACAGCAGGAAACGCAGCGTCGACTCCAGTCCGGTGGCCGCCGGTTTCGCGTCGGCCGCCAGGTACACCAGCGCGACGGTGGAGCCGTTGCGCAGCTCCTTGCCCAGTGACCGGGTGAAGCCTTCCAGCGCGCGCTGGGCGATGCGTTCGCCGACCGACTCGGCCTGCTCGGGCGTGGTGCCGACGACGACCACCCGGCCGCTGTGGCCGAGATTGCGCAGCAGCGGGGTGAAGAACTCATAGAGCTGCTTGAGACCCGCGGGCTCGGTGATTCCGGTGGCGTCGAAGACCAGCCCGCCGAACTTGTCGGCCCACCGACCGCCGAGGTTGTCGCCGACGACGTCGTAGTCCTCGGCCAGTGCGGCCCGCATCGGTTCGATGACGCGGCCCTCCCCGCCGATCAGCAGGGACCCGGCCAGCGGCTCCTGGCCGGGCCGGTAGCGGCGCAGCGGCTCGGGCTGCGGGACCCCGAGCTGTTTGGCCAGGAACGAACCGGGGCCGGAGTTGACGACTTGGGACAGGAGATCGGAAGCCACAGCGCTGCCTTTCGCGTGAGTCGAGGTGCACGGTCATTCGTGCCGCGTTGGACGCGGCCGGGTGTTGGGTACCCCACTGTCGTGTCGATCACGAACTTACTCCAGAGTAAGAACGGTGGGTAGTATGACCCTCGACACTGCAATGTTCCTCGCGACGCCGGGAGGCAGACGTGGCTGAGACCAAGAACACCCGCCGAGTGGCCATTCTCGGAGGTAACCGGATCCCGTTCGCGCGGGCCGACGGCGCCTATGCGCACGCATCGAACCAGGACATGTTCACCGCCGTCCTGGACGGTTTGGCCGACCGTTTCGACCTGAAGGGCACCAAGCTCGACGCCGTGATCGGCGGCGCGGTGCTCAAGCACAGCCGGGACTTCAACCTGATGCGCGAATGCGTGCTGGGCAGTTCGCTGTCGTCCTACACGCCCGCGTTCGATCTGCAGCAGGCCTGCGGTACCGGCCTGCAGGCGGCCATCGCGGCAGCCGACGGCATCGCGATGGGCCGCTACGAGGCGGCCGCCGCGGGTGGGGTGGACACCGCCTCCGACGCTCCCATCGCGTTCGGCAACGATCTGCGGCGCGTGTTGCTCGGCCTGCGCCGGGCGAAGTCGAACGTTGACCGCCTCAAGCTGGTCGGCAAGCTGCCCGCCTCGGTCGGTGTCGAGATCCCGGTCAACAGCGAGCCGCGCACCGGGATGTCGATGGGTGAACACGCCGCGGTCACCGCCAAGGAGATGGGCGTCAAGCGCGTCGATCAGGACGAGCTCGCCGCGGCCAGTCACCGCAACATGGCCGCCGCGTACGACCGGGGGTTCTTCGACGACCTCGTGTCGCCGTTCCTGGGTCTCTACCGAGACAACAACCTGCGCGCCGACTCGTCCCCGGAGAAGCTGGCCAAGCTCAAGCCCGTGTTCGGGGTGCGCAACGGCGACGCGACGATGACCGCCGGTAACTCCACACCGCTGACCGACGGCGCCTCGGTGGCGCTGCTGGCTTCCGAGGAGTGGGCCGCGGAGCGCTCCATCCCCGTGCTGGCCTACTTCGTCGACGGTCAGACCGCCGCGGTGGACTACGTCAACGGCCGCGACGGGTTGTTGATGGCGCCGACCTACGCCGTTCCGCGGATGCTGGCCCGCAACGGGCTGACGTTGCAGGACTTCGACTTCTACGAGATCCACGAGGCCTTCGCGTCGGTGGTGCTGGCCACACTGGCAGCGTGGGAATCCGAGGAGTACTGCAAGGAGCGGTTGGGCCTGGACAGCGCGCTGGGATCCATCGACCGGTCCAAGCTCAACGTCAACGGTTCGTCACTGGCGGCGGGTCACCCGTTCGCGGCGACGGGCGGGCGCATCCTGGCGCAGATGGCCAAGCAGCTGGCCGAGAAGAAGGCTGAGACGGGGCAGCCGGTGCGCGGTCTGATCTCCGTCTGCGCCGCCGGTGGGCAGGGTGTCACCGCGATTCTCGAGGCGTAAGAAATTTCTTTCGCGGCCTTGTAACGCCGGGCTGTGAGAGGTCGATACACGGGATAGCTCCGTGTTGCCGTCTGACCCCCCGACCCGACGGCAACACGGGGTTTTTCTGTTCCGTGCTACCTCCGGCGCTACAGTCCAGGCATGCAGATCAGCATGTTCGGGCAGCTCTCCGGCCTCGGCGACGGGTCGCCGATCGACGCCACGGTGGAGTTTCTGACGCTGGTACGCGACGAGGGCTTCGGCCGGGTCTGGATGAGCCAGCTGCCCTACGAGCCCGATCTGCTCACGGTGCTGGCCGTGGCACTGCACGAGGTCGATCGCATCGAGGTGGCCAGTGGCGTGGTGCCGATTCAGAATGTGCATCCGATGCTGATGGCGCAGCGGGCGTTGACGCTCAACCTGGCCTCCGGTGGCCGTTTCCTGCTCGGGCTCGGGATGACACACGCCGCGGTGACCGAGGGCATGTGGGGGATTCCCTGGGACAAGCCGGTGCGTCGGCTCGGCGAGTACCTCGACGGACTGCTGCCGCTGCTGGCCGGGGAGGCGGCCGACGCGCCCGGGCAGACGGTCACCACCCGCGGTGCGCTGATGATCCCCGGCGCGCCGCGTCCGGACGTGTACATCGCCGCACTGGGTCCGCAGCTGCTGCGGCTGGCGGGCCGGCGCACGTCGGGCACGTGCACGTGGATGACCGGGCCGCAGACGCTGCGCGGTCACGTCAGCCCCACCCTGCGGCAGGCGGCCGCCGATGCGGGTCGCCCCGAGGACGCGGTCCGCGTGGTCGCGGCCCTGCCGGTGGCCGTCACCGACGACGTCGAAGGCGCGCGCACACAGGCTGCTGAGCAGTTCGCCGTCTACGGCACATTGCCGTCCTACCGGGCGATGCTGGAGCGCGAGGGTTACGACGGGCCGGCCGACGCCGCGATCATCGGCGACGAGGCGACGGTGCGGGACCGCCTCGACGAGGTGCGCGCCGCCGGCGTCGACGAGTTCGTCGCGGCGCCGTTCGACAGCTCACCGGAAGGACGCGCGCGCACCCGCGCGCTGCTGCGTTCCTACGCGGCGCAGAACTGACGTTTCACCCTCTGGTGTGAGAAGCATCACAGGGGTAGCATCGACCGCACGACGGGTTCGGGAGTGACCTATCCGAAGAGCCGAACAAGGGATGAAAGTCGGCCGCGCGAGACTGATGTGACGCGCCCACTGTCCTCCCGAACCCGCCCTTATCTGCTGTCATGGCAACGCTTTTCGCAGTGGGTAACCCGCGAGCAGTCACACCCCCGAGCAGTCTGCGACTGAGTTGCTGGTCCCTGCCAACGCGCCACATCCGACTTCTGCTGATGACGTTTCGCGGTACGCCTGCAGGACTCGGATCTCAACGCAAGACGCCCCCGGGAAGAGTCCGGGGGCGTCTTGGTCGGTAGGGGCGAACGGTCAGAACGCCGCCTCGTCCAGTTCCATGATCTCGTTGTCGAGGTTGTCCAGGATGGACCGGGTGCTGGTGAGCATCGGCAGCATGTTCTTGGCGAAGAACGACGCCACCGCGATCTTGCCTTCGTAGAAGGCGCGGTCGTCACCCTGCGCACCGGCGTCGAGCTTCTCGATGGCCACCGCGGCCTGCTTGGCCAGCAGCCAGCCGATCATCAGATCGCCGACGCTCATCAGGAACCGCACCGAGCCCAGGCCGACCTTGTAGATGCTGGCCTGATCCTCCTGCGCGGCCATCAGGTAGCCGGTGAGCGTCGCGGCCATGCCCTGCACGTCCTCCAGGGCGGTGGCCAGCAGCGCACGCTCGGCCTTGAGCCGGCCGTTGCCGGTCTCGGACTTCACGAACTGCTCGATCTGGCCGGCCACGTGGCCCAGCGCCACACCCTTGTCGCGGACGATCTTGCGGAAGAAGAAGTCCTGCGCCTGGATGGCGGTGGTGCCTTCGTAGAGCGAGTCGATCTTGGCGTCGCGGATGTACTGCTCGATCGGGTAGTCCTGCAGGAAGCCGGATCCGCCGAGGGTCTGCAGGCTCTCGGTGAGCTTGGCGTAGGCCTGCTCGGAGCCGACACCCTTGACGATCGGCAGCAGCAGGTCGTTGACCTTGACGGCCAGTTCGGGCTCGATGCCGTGCAGCGTCTTGGCGACCTCCGAGTCCTGATGGGTCGCGGTGAACAGGTACAGCGCGCGCAGCCCCTCGGCGTAGGCCTTCTGGGTCATCAGCGAGCGGCGCACGTCCGGGTGGTGGGTGATGCTGACGCGCGGCGCGGTCTTGTCCGTCATCTGCGTCAGGTCCGCGCCCTGCACCCGCTCCTTGGCGTACTCGAGTGCGTTGAGGTAGCCGGTGGACAGCGTGGCGATCGCCTTGGTGCCCACCATCATCCGGGCCTGCTCGATGACGTCGAACATCTGGGCGATGCCGTCGTGCACCTCGCCGACCAGCCAGCCCACGGCGGGGGTGCCGTGCTGGCCGAGCGACAGCTCGCAGGTCGCCGAGACCTTCAGGCCCATCTTGTGCTCGACGTTGGTGACGAAGACGCCGTTGCGCTCGCCGGGCTCGCCGGTCTCCGGGTCGAAGTGGAACTTGGGCACGAAGAACAGCGACAGACCCTTGGTGCCGGGACCGGCGCCCTCGGGGCGCGCCAGCACCAGGTGCATGATGTTCTCGAACAGGTCATCGGAGTCGGCCGAGGTGATGAAGCGCTTCACGCCGTCGATGTGCCAGGTGCCGTCGGGCTGCTGGATGGCCTTGGTGCGACCGGCGCCCACGTCCGAGCCGGCGTCCGGCTCGGTGAGGACCATGGTCGAGCCCCAGCCGCGGTCGGCGGCGAGCTTGGCCCACTTCTTCTGCTCCTCGGTGCCGAGGTGGTAGAAGATGTCGGCGAATCCGGCACCCATCGCGTACATGTAGACGGCGGGGTTCGCGCCCAGGATGTGCTCCTGCAGGGCCCACGACAGCGCCCGCGGCATCGGGGTGCCGCCGAGCTCCTCGTCGATGCCCAGCTTGTCCCAGCCGCCCTCGATGACCGCGCGCACCGACTTCTTGAACGGCTCGGGCAGCGTCACGGTGTGCGTCTTGGGATCGAAGACGGGAGGGTTGCGGTCGCCCTCTTCGAAGGACTCGGCCACGGGACCCTCGGCGAGACGGGCCATTTCAGCCAGCATCTCGGTCGCGGTCTCGGCGTCGAAATCGGCGTAGGCACCCGTGCCGAGCACCGTGTCGACGCCGTATACCTCGAACAGGTTGAATACCTGGTCGCGAACATTGCTCTTGTAGTGGCCCACGGAAATTCCTCCTCGTCGAGAACGCCACGTGCGGTTGGGTACTCGGGACAAGTTACCCACCAGTAACTGTGCGTAACTATACCGGCTGGTAACTTCAACGCAAGATGACTGTGGGCGATTTCCCGCCCCCGACCAACCGAGCGGTTGGCCGACCTGCGCTTCGTCGCGCTTGCGGGCCTCTGAGCTGCACTTTTCCTGATTTGTGATGCTGGTCACGTGACGCTGGATATGGTGTCCGAGTGCTGTCGCAACTCGGGGTCGCGGTGTGGGGAACGGGCAACATGGGGACGACGGCGATCCGGTCGCTGACCGCGTTTCCGGGGCTGCGGTTGACCGGTGTCATCACGTCGTCCGAGGACAAGGCCGGGCGGGATGCGGCCGCGTTCGCCGGTTTGAACAGGGAAACCGGCATCGCCGCGACGACCGACGTGGCGGCGGCGCTGGCCGGCTGCGACGCGGTGGCCTACATGGCCTCCGGGGACATCCGCCCCGATGAGGCCGTCGCCGACATCGAACGCTGTCTGCGGTCCGGCGCCCACGTCGTCACCCCGTCGCTGTACTCGCTCTACGACCCGCGCTCCGCGCCGCCGGACTGGGTGCAGCGGTTGACCGCCGCGGCCGAGGAGGGACGCGCCACGCTGCTGGTCAGCGGCGTCGACCCGGGGTGGGGCAACGACGCGCTGGCGGTGACAGCAGCCGGGCTGTGCACCCGCATCCGCACGATCACGTGTCAGGAGATCTTCGACTACTCGACCTACAACCAGCCGTACGCGGTCACGGTGTCCTGCGGCTTCGGCGGCTCGATGGACGAGACACCGATGATGCTGCTGCCGACCATCCCGACGATGGTGTGGGGCGGCAACATCCGCCTGATCGGGCGCGGGCTGGGCATCGAGATCGACGACATCACCGAAGAAGTCGAACGCGTTGCGCTGGAGCACACCGTCGAGACGGTGATGGGGTCGTTCGAGAAGGGCACCCAGGGGGCGTTCTACCTCAAGGTCATCGGATGGTCGGCGGGGCGGCGGCGGGTGGTGATCGAGCACATCACCCGGATCCATCCGTCCTGCGCACCCGACTGGCCGCAGCCCGATGACGCCGCCGCCGGCGGGGCCGGCGACCACCGGGTGATCGTGGACGGCGACCCGCAGCTCACCATCGTCGTGCGCGCTGACGTGCCGGGCGGCACCCGCGCCGACGGCGGCAACACCACCGCCGCCAACCGGTTGCTCGGTGCCCTGCCCTGGCTGGCCGAACAGAAACCGGGCATCTACGACGGGCTCGACGTTCCGCTGCACCCCCCGCTGCCCGCGCAGCTGGAGGCGCAGCGCTGGAGCTGACGCCGGCTACTTGTGGGCGAGCTGCTTGTTGACCAGCCGGGTCAGCCAGCCGGGGGAGAACCGCGAGGCCAGCGCCAGCGTCTTGGCCTGTGCGCCGACCGGGAAGTGCACCTGGCGCAGCGTGCGGCGCGTCCACGGCGCGTCCACCGCCGCGACGATGTCGTCGGCGATGTCCTGTGCGGTCAGCCGGATCCCCAGCGACTGCGTGGTTCCGGTGGACACCCCTTTGGTCATCGCGGTGTTGACGTAGAGCGGCCACATGTCGATCACGCGGATGTCGTGGCCGGCCCACTCGATGTTGAGCGCTTCGGTGACGGCCCGGACGTAGAACTTGGTGGCGCTGTAGTTGGCGAGCTCGGCCTGCCCGTAGATCGCCGACGCCGACGCCAGGTTGATCACCGTGGAGCCGGGCGTGCTCTTCAGGAACGGAAACGCCAGATGCAGGCCGTTGACGACACCCTTGACGTTGACATCGATGTCACGGTGGTGCGTGGCGAGCGGGATCTCCTCGAAGGCGCCGGCGGTGAGCAACCCGGCGTTGTTGATCATCACGTCCAGCCGGTCACCGGCGGCCGCGACGAACTCGGCCAGTCGGGTCGACATCTCCTCGACGTCGGTGACGTCGAGATGCCCCACCGCCCCGGTGCCGCCGACGGCGGCGATATCCGCCTCGAGCACTTTCAGCCCGGCCTCGTCGAGGTCATACCCTCCGACGAAGTAGCCCCGGCGCGCGAAGTTCAGCGCGGTCGCCCGGCCGATACCGGTGGCGGCCCCGGTGATGAACACCGATTTCTTCACTCGATTTCTCCTTCCAGAGCGGCGGGCGTCATGAGTTGAGTTGCCAGACCGCGAAGTTCAGTGACAGCGCGAACGCCGACCACAACAGATAGGCCACCAGCATCGCTCCGGCGGGCCGGCTCAACCGCCAGAACATCACCACCGTGGCGATCAGGACCACCAGCAGCACGCTGAGCTCGGCGAACGCGATGCCGCGCCAGCCGAGGCCGAAGAACAGCGGCGTCCACGCCGCGTTCAGTACCAGCTGCACGGCGTAGAACGTCAGCGCCAGGCGCGACTGGGCGGAGGGGCCGGTGCGCCACACCAGCCAGGCCGCTACCGCCATCAGCAGATACAGCACCGTCCACGTCGGGCCGAACACCCAGGACGGCGGCGCCCACGACGGCTGCTCGAGACGGCCGTACTCTTCGGACGCGCGGCTGCTGGCCAGCCCGCCCAGGCCCGAGGCCACCGCGACAGCGACCAGCGAGACCGCCAACGCAAGCAGCGATTTCGGCCGGGTTCGCGAGGAGTCGGCCACCATGGTCTGTCACCGTACCGCAGCGTCTCGCCGCCGAATCTGATCATTCGGTGACGGGGGGTTCCTCCTGCGGGGCCGGCTCGGGTGTCTCGGCGTCCGGCAGCTGCCCGACGAGGTACTCGGCCAACCCGCCGATGGTCGGATAGTCGAACACCGCGGTGGCGTTGATCGTGAACGCGCCACCGAACTGGCTGTGCAACCGGTTGCGCAGTTCGATCGCCATCAGCGAGTCCGTCCCGAGGTCGAGGAACCGACTGGTCGCGGCCGGCGGTTGAGCCAGCCGCAGGAAGTTCTGCACCTCGCGCTGCAGGAACTCGGTGACGAACCCGGCCCGCTGGGGCACGGGGATCTCCTGCAGCTGACGCAGCAGCTCGCTGTCCCCGGTCGTCTCCCCGGCGGCGCTCGGCAGCACGAGATCCAGAATCGGCGGACGCGCACTGCCCAGCACCTTGGCGGCACGCTGCCAGTTGGCCTTGAGCACCGTGGCCTGTCCGGTGCCGTTCGCGACCACCTCGGCCATCGCGCTCAGCGCGGCGGACGGCTCCAGCGGGATCAGACCCTGGGCACTGATGTTGGCCACCGCGGCCTCGGAGGAGGCCATGCCGCCCTGCGCCCACGGCCCGAAGTTGATGCCGGTGGCCGGCAGCCCCTGCGCGCGTCGCTGCGCCACCAGGCCGTCGAGCAGCGCGTTGGCCGCCGCGTAGTTGGCCTGGCCGGGCGAGCCGAACAGGCTCGACACCGACGACGACACGAGGAAGAAGTCGAGGTCGTCGTCGCGCGTCAGATGGTCCAGATGGCAGGCGCCGAATGCCTTGGGCGCCAATGTGGTCCGGAACCGCTCCAGGCTCTGCTGGGACAGCAGTGCGTCGTCGAGGACACCGGCCAGATGTGCCACCCCCGCCAGCGGCGGCAACTCCGTGCGGATCCGCTGCAGCAACGCGGCCACCTCGGCGTCATCGCCGACGTCGGCGGTAAAGGTGTGCACGCGGCACCGGTACCGCTCGGTGATCTCGTCGATCACCCGCTGGGCGTCGGCATCGGGGGCGCGTCGGCTGGTCAGCACGATGTCCCCGGCGCCGAGCTGGGCCAGATACGCCGCGGTGTGCAGGCCGATCGCACCGAGTCCACCAGTGACCAGGTAGCTGCGGTCGGGGCGCGGCTGCAGGACCACGATCTTGCCGATGTGGCGCGCCTGCTGCATCCGTCGGAACGCGGCCCTGGACTCCGTGATCGGGTAGATCTCGGCGGGCAGCGGTGCCCACTCGCCGGTGCCCAGTCCCTGCGACACCTCGGTCAACAGCCGGTGGATGTGACCGGGGTCCTGCAGCGGCGTGACATCGAGCGCGACGATCTCGTAGGCGATGTCCGGCCGGGCGGCGGCCATCTGTTCGGGGGTCCAGATGTCGCGCTTGGCGATCTCGGCGAAGCGACCGTTCGGAGCCGTGGCCCGCACCGTCGCCTCGACGAACCCGTCGTTGGTGAGGCTGTTGAGCACCACGTCGACACCGGCGCCGTTGGTGTCGGCCAGGATCTGGTCGGCGAAATCCGTGCTGCGGGAGTCGTAGACGTACTTGACGCCCATCTTGCGCAGCGTGGCGCGCTTGAACGTGCTCGCGGTCGCGAACACGGTGGCGCCGCGTTGCTGCGCCATCTGGATCGCCGCCAGGCCGACACCGCCGCTGGCGGCGTGGACGAGGACGCGTTCCCCAGGCTGGATCTGCGCCCAGTCGAACGCCAACCGCACCGTGAGCGCAGCGGCCGGAATGGTGGCCGCCGCAACCGAGCTCAGCCCGTCGGGTACCGGAGCCAGCAGCTGTGCGGGCACGTTGAAGCGGCTGGAGAAGGCGCCCTGCATGAAGCCGTAGACCCGCTGATCGACCTCCAGGCCGCTCACGCCGGCCCCGACCTGGGTGACGATGCCGGCGAAATCGCCGCCGATCGGGCCGGGGTCGCCGGGGTAGAGGCCCAGGACGTTGAGCACGTCACGGAAGTTCAGCCCCGCGGCCTCGACCCGGACCTGCACGTAGCCGTCGGCCGGCGGTGCCACCTCCACCTCGGACAGCCGCAGGTTGTCGATCGCGCCGCGCTCGGTGGGCGCCAGCACGTAGTCACCGGCCCGCGGCACCGCCAGGTGACCGCTGCGTGCCCACGGCAACAACCGCGAGGCCAGCAGCTTGCCCTGCCGAAGCGCGCACTCGGGCTCTGCCACGGGGTTGCTCAGCAGTCCGGCCAGCGCCGACACCGCCTCCGCCGACCCGTCGACGTCGATCAGCCGGCAGCGCAGCGCCGGCTCCTCGTTGATGGTGGTGCGGCCCAATCCCCACAGCGCGGCCTGTGCCGGGTCGACGGGCTCGCCGGACTCGCACGCGACCGCGCGCTCGGTGACGATCCACAGTCCGTCGGGCAACGTGACCGGTGCGCTCCCGGAGCCGCCCTGCACCGCGTGCACGGCGCTGAGCAGGTGATCGATCTCGGCCTCCAGCCGCGCTGCGACGTGGTCGGCGTCCGCGCTCTCGGTGGGCGCCGCGGCGCGCCAGACGACGCCGGAGAACGGCAGGCCGCGGTCCCGCGCCTCGGTGAGAACCTGACCCAACGGGGCCGCGTCGGGCCCCCGGTCGAGCGGGACGCAGCCGGGCACGGCCGCTGCCAGCTCGTCGAACCCGGCGATCAGCCAGGTGCCGGCAGCCTCGTCCTCGCGCGGCTCCGGTGGCGCGACCTCATGCCAGCCCAGCGTGTAGAGCAGGCGGGTGGTGTCCCCGCCGAGGCCGCGCAACAGCGCCTCGCGGGGTGCGCGCTTGACCGTGAACTCGCGGATCCCGCCCAGCAGGCGGCCGTCGCGGTCGACGAAATCGAGGTCGAAGATCTGGGTTTCGCTGTTCACCTCCGCCGCGCGCCACCTGGCGCGGCAGTAGAACCTGCGCGGCATCTTCTCCCGCAGCATGACCTGCCCGTACCGCAGCGGCAGGAACAGGTCGTTGACGCCCTGCTCGGCGGCCAGCAGCGCCGGGAACGCCGGGAACGCGACGCCGGTGCACAGGTCCATCAACACCGGGTGCATCGGTTCGGAGCCGAGCTGTTCGGCGAGCTCCGCACCGACCAGGATGTCACCGATCGCTTCGCCGTCGCCGAGCCACAACGACTTCAGCGAACCCGACCAGGTCGGTCCCCACGCCAGCTCCAGATCTGCGAACGTCTCGAACAGCTCCTGGGGCCGCATACGGGTGCACCGCTCGATCGCGTCGTCGACCGCCTCGGCCTGCTCGGCGGGCTGCTCGTCGTCGAGCCCGGCGGCCACCGTGCCTTCGGCGTTCAACGACCAGTCGGTGTCGCGCTGACCATAGGGCCGGCTGTGCACCTGGAACGTCCAGCCACCGGTCTCCTGCGGGTGCAGCGTCAACTGGACCTCGCGAGAGCTCTTCTCCGGCAGGATGATCGGCTCGTAGAAGAAGACGTCCTGCACGCGCGCGGGGGTACCGACCGCGGCCAGGGCCATCGCGGCATAGGTCGCACCCGGAACGACGACGGTGCCGTAGATGACGTGGTCACTGAGCCAGGGCTGCGACCGGACCGACAACCGGCTGGTGTACACGGTGTCGCCGGACGCGAGATCCTTGGCGCTGCCCAGGATCCCAGAGGTGGTCGCACCGCCGCCCTCCATCGCGACACCGGCCGATCGGGGCCAGAAGCGACGGCGCTGGAACGGATAGGTCGGCAGCTCGACGCGGCGACCGGCACGGCCGTGAACCGCCGAGAAATCAGGACGGTGGCCACCGATGTACGCGGCGGCCAGGGCATCAGCGATCTGACGGCGGTCGGCGACACCTTTGCGCAGCGAGACCACGGCCCGCGGTGCGGCCACGTGCTCCGGCCACACCTGGACCGCGGCCCCGGTCAACACCGGCTGCGGCCCGATCTCCATCAGGATCGAGCACCCCAGCGCCGCCACGGTGCGCACACTCTCGGCGAACTGCACCGGCTGGCGCGAATGCCGGCGCCAGTAACCGGCATCGATCGGGGTCTGGGCGGTGAGCACGGTGCCGGTGCGGTTGCACACCAGCGGAAGTGTGGGCGCGGCGAACGACATCGTCGCGGCGTAGGACTCGAACTCGTCGAGTACCGGGTCCAACAACTCGGAGTGGAACGCGTGACTGGTTTCCAGCCAGGTGCAGCGGATGCCGTCGGCGCTGAACCCGGCGACGATCTGCTCCAGGTCCTCGCCGGGGCCGGAGAGCACCGTGTTGGGACCGTTGTACGCCCCGATCGACACTCGCGGGAACTGGGCGGCGGCTGCCTCGACACGATTGGCGTCGGTGAACACCGCCACCATGCGCCCACCCGGGGGCAGGCTGCCGAACATCCGGCCGCGTTCGGCCATCAGCCGCACCCCGTCCTCGAGGCTGAACACGCCGGCCACGCAGGCCGCCGCGTACTGGCCCACGCTGTGACCGAGGACGACGTCCGGTTCGATGCCCCACGATTGCCACAGCCGCGCCAGACCCATCTCCACGGCGAACAGCGCCGGCTGCGCGAAGGACGTGTGCCGCAACCGTTCTCCGGCCTTGCCGCCGGTTTCACGGTCGGTGGCGAACAGCACCTCCAGCAGCGGATCGGGAAGCAGGTCGGCGACCGCCTCCGCGCAGCGGGTCACCGTGTCGGCGAAGACCGGTTCGGTGTCGAACAGTTCCCGGGCCATCCCCGGGTACTGGCTGCCCTGTCCGGTGAACAACCATGCCGTCGTGGGACGGTGGGTGTGCTCGCCGCGCAAGACCCCCGGGCGCAGCCGATTCTCGGCCAGGTCGGTCAGCGCCGCGCGCGCACCGTCGATCGAGTCCACCACCAGCGCGGCGCGGTGCTCGAAATGCGACCGCCCCGTCCCGGCCGTCAGGCACACGTCGCCCAGATCGGCATCCGGGTGGGTGCTCAACCAGCCGTCGTAGCGCTGCGCCAAGGTCACCAGCGCTTCCGGCGAGCGTGCCGACAGCGGCAACACGTGCACGGCGGAGCGGTCCGCGGTGGCTGCGGCGCAGTATCCGGTGCGCCAGAAAGCTCAGCTGCGGCCGGGGCAGGTTCCGGCTGGGGCGGTTCCTCGACCAGGACGTGGGCGTTCGTGCCGGTGAACCCGAACGAGCTCACCCCGGCCCGGCGTGGCCTGCCGTTGGCCTGCCACGGCATGGCCTCGCCCACCACCCGCACGGGCAGCGAGTCCCACGGGATGTGCGGCGACGGCTGCTCGAAATGCAGGCTCTGCGGCAGCACCCCGTGCTGCAGGGACAACACCACCTTGATCAGACCGGCTGCGCCGGAGGCGGATTCAAGATGGCCGATGTTGGTCTTGACCGATCCCATCAGCAGCGGCCGGTCGGCGTCGCGGGAGTCGCCGTAGGCGGCCGCGGCGGCCTGCACCTCGATCGGGTCGCCCAGCGGGGTGCCCGTGCCGTGCGCCTCCAGGTAGTCGACGTCACCGCCGGACAGCCCGGCGCGGGCCAGCACCGTCGAGATCAGCCGCTGCTGGGCACCGCCGTTGGGAACGGTCAACCCGCTGGAGGCGCCGTCCTGATTCACCGCGCTGGCGGGAATGACCGCACTGATCCGATCCCCGTCGCGCACCGCGTCGCTGAGCCGCTTGAGCACCAGGACGCCACATCCCTCGCTACGGACGTAGCCGTCTGCGGACGCGTCGAAGGTCTTGCACCGCCCGGTGGGGGACAGCATGCGGGCGCGGGACGCCGCGACGACGGTGACGGGACTCAACAGCACGTTGACCCCGCCGGCCAGCGCGAGATCGCAGTCGCCGGAATGCAGTGCCTGGCACGCCTGGTGCACGGCGACCAGCGCCGAGCTACATGCGGTGTCCACGGCCACGGCGGGCCCTTCGAAGCCCAGGGCGAAGGCGACCCGGCCGGAGATCGCGTTGAGCGCGTTGCCGGTGATGAAGTGCGGTTCGATCTTGTCGATGGGCTCGGCGGAGAGCAGGTGGGCGTACTCGTTGGCGGCTACTCCCACGAACACCCCGGTGCGGCTGCCGCGCAGGGCCGACGGAGCAAATCCCGCTCTTTCCAGCCCCTCCCACACCGTCTCCAGCATCAGCCGCTGCTGCGGCTCGATCCAGACCGACTCGCGAGGTGAGATACCGAAGAACTCGGGGTCGAACCCGTCGATCTCGTCGAGGAAACCGCCCGACCGCGTGTACGTCTTGCCCGCGGCGTCGGGATCGGGATCGTAGAACTCGTCGATGTCGAAGCGATCCTCCGGGACCTCGCGGATGGCGTCGACACCCCCGGACAGCATGTCCCAGAAGGCCTCCGGGTTGGGTGCGCCGGGGAAGCGGCAGGACACGGCGACGACCGCGATCGGCTCGTCGGTCCGGGCGGCGACCACGGTCGCCGGTTTGGCGGCGGCCTGGCCGCTGAGTCCGAGTACGTCGGCCAGCAGGTAGTCCGCCACATCGGAGAGCCTGGGGTGATCCATCGCCAGGGTGGCCGGGATCTGCGCGCCCACAGCCTGTTCGATGCGCTGGCGCAGTTCCACGGCCATCAGAGAATCCATGCCGAGATCGAAGAACCCGGCATCCTCGCGGATCTCGTCGGCGTCGATGCGGGTCACCTCGGCCACCGCGTCGCGCAGGTGGTCGATCAGCAGCGTGCGGCGCTGCTGCACAGGGGCATTGGTGAGTTTCTCGACCAGAGCCGTCCTCCCGGACGGAAGCGCCGCCACCGGCTGTGCGGGCAGACCGTGCTGCATCTCGGCCAGGAATGCCCGCTGGCCCGCCTGCTGATACAGCGGCAGGAAGCGGGCCCAGTCGATGCGGGCCACCACGCCGTGCCCGGACGTGGTCGTCGCGACGTCGGCCAGCCCGGCCAGGGCGTCGGCGGGCGAGAGGGTCTGCACTCCGCGCTGCGCCAACCTGGCGCGGGACTGCTCGTCGGCCATACCGGCCGACCAGGGGCCGAAGTTCACGCTGATCCCGGCGATGCCCTGGTCTCGCTGATGCCAGGACAGTCCGTCGAGGAAGGCGTTGGCGGCGCCGTAGGCGGTCTGACCGAATCCACCCCAGACGGAGGCGATCGAGGAGGTACTGAGGAAGAAGTCGAGCTTCAGGTCCGCCGCGGCCTCACTGAGATGCCAAGCGCCCCAAACCTTTCCGGCGAAGACACGGTCGGTCTCGGCGTCGTCGAGGGCGCTCAACGGGGTGGTGCCGACCTCGCCGGCCGCATGCACGATGCCGGCCAGCGGCGGAAGGTCGGCGGCGATACCGGCCATCAGGCGCGCCACGTCGTGGGCGTCGGCGACGTCGGCGGTGATCACCTGCACGGTGCAACCATGCTGCGCGCGTAGCGCGTCGATCCGCTGGGCGGTGGCGTCGTCGGGCGCGCGTCGGCTGGTGAGCACCAGATGTCCGGCGCCGTGGGCGGCGAGGTACCCGGCGATCTCCAGTCCGATCGCCCCCAGCCCGCCGGTCACCAGATAGGTGGCGTCGTCGCGCAGCGGCAGCGGGTCTGCTGCGGGCCGGCCGGTCCGGCGCACCAGACGGGGAACCAGCACCGCCTGGTCGCGGATCGCGACCTGGTCTTCCCGGGCGGCCGAGTCGGGTGCGCTCCCGATCAGGTCGATGAGGCGGGCCCATTCGTGCGGCGCGGTGTCGCGGTCTGCGGCCAGGTCGGCGAGGCCGCCCCACAGCTGCGGCAGTTCCAGAGCCGCGGCGCGGCCGAAGCCCCACAGACAGCTCTGCTCGGGCGCCACGGTGTCGGCGTCGGTGGCGTGTTGCGCGCCCCGGGTCACCAACCAGATCGGGCTGCGCAGTTCGGCGGCCGCTGCCGCACGGAACAACCGGCGCGTGCCGCTGAGGGTGCGGTGCTGCATCCGCAGCAGTGAGCGCATCGACGGGCCGGCCGTTGCGGACGCGTTCGCGTCCAACGCGGCGAGGTGCACGACACGCACTGCCGAGCCATCCTCGGCGAGGGTGCGCAGCGCGGCGGCGAGCTGCTCGGCGTCGGCATCCGATGCCGGTAAGGCGACCGACTCGCACCGCTGGCCGCGTGCGGTCAGTACGTCGACGAGGGGCTGCGCCGCCGCGGCGTCGCCGACCAGGACCCAGGTCGCGCTCGCGCTGGGCGAGGGGCGGAACGACGAGACCTCCTGCCACTGGATCTCGTAGCGGTCGTCGGTGATCGCCTGGGTGGTGCGTTGCTGATTGTGCTGTGCGGCAAGCTTGTTCAGGACAGCCACCGCCTGCTGGTCGTCCGCGCTGTCGAGCAGTGCCGCGAGCTCGGCGATGCGCCCGTCCTCCAGGAGCCCGATGGCCTCGGTGCGCGGACCGCTGCGGCGTTGTGGCTCAACCGAATCGGCCGTGCCGTCGCGACCGTCGGAGAACCAGTACTGGCGCCGCTCGAACGGATAGGTCGGCAGATCCAGCTTGCGTGCCTGCGGACGGCGTAGCGCGGCGAAGTGGGGCAGGTGGCCCAACACGTAGGCGTCGGCGAGGGCCTCGGTGATCTGGCGGTGGTCCGCGGTGGTCGGGCGCAGAGACGCGATCACCCGCGGCGTGGTCGCCGGGTCGGGCCAGGCGCCCAGAGCCGCGGCGGTCAGCACCGGTCGCGGGCCGATCTCGACCAGCACCTTGCAGTTCAATTCGGCGAGGGTGCGCACGCTCTTGGCGAACTCGACCGGCTGGCGTGCGTGCCGCCGCCAGTAGGTCCCGTCGAGTTTCACACTGCGCCCCAGCGCGGCCCCGGTGCGGTTGTCGATTAGGATCCGTTGCGGCTGGTTGACCTCGAATTGCGCTGCGAACGACTCGAATTCGTCGAGGATAGGATCGAGCAGCGCGGAGTGGAAGGCATGGCTGGTGTCGAGCCAGTCGCAGCGCACCCCGGCAGCGGCCAGTCCCGAGGTAGCCTGCGCGAGGTCGTCGGCCGGTCCGGACAACACGGTGTTCGCACCGTTGTAGGCGGCCACCGACAGGGTGGGGAACTCGTCGGTCAGCGCTTCGACCCGCTCCGGGGCCGTGAACACCGCGACCATCCGGCCACCGGCGGGCAGGCTGGCGAACAGGCGGCCGCGCTCGGCCATCAGCCGTGCCCCGTCGGCCAGTTCGAAGACGCCGGCCACGCACGCCGCCGAGTACTGGCCGACGCTGTGGCCCAGCACCACGTCCGGCTCCAACCCCCACGACTGCCACAGCCGGGCCAGGCCCATCTCCACCGCGAACAGAGCGGGCTGCGCGGCAGACGTCTGGCGCAGCTCCTCGTCGCTGGACCCGAAGATCACGTCGAGCAAAGGCTTCTCGAGCACATCGGCGACCGCGTCGGCACACTGCCGCAGCGTGTCGGCGAACACCGGTTCGGTGTCGAACAACTCGCGGGCCATGCCGGGGTACTGGCTGCCCTGCCCGGTGAACAACCACGCCGTCTTCGGCGACTCGTGGGACTCGCCGCGCACCAGGCCCGGAGCGGGCCGATCGTCGGCGAGCGCGCCGAGGAGTTCGAGCGCCGCATCCTTCGAGTCGACCACCAGTTGCCGCGCGATGCTCCAGGTGGGCACGCGCCGTGCCCGCCGTGTGGCACACGTCGGCCAGTGTCGCCTCGGGATGCTCGGCCAGCCAGCTGCGGTAATGCTCGGCGAGGGTTGCCAGTGCGGCCGGGGTGCGGGCGGACAGCGGCAGCAAGCGGTAGGCGGCCTCCGGCTCGGCCGCCGTGATGGTGGCCGGCTCCGCCGCGGGGTCCATCAGCGGCCCCGCCGCGAGGCCCGTCAGCGGCCCCGCCGCGGGGTCCATCAGCGGCTCCGCCGCCGGGGCCTCTTCGAGGATGACGTGGGCGTTGGTGCCCGCGAAGCCGAACGAGCTGACCCCGGCGATGCGTGGCTGGCCGTTGCGCTCCCACGGCACGGGATCGGTGACGACCTCGACCGCCAGGCGGTCCCACGGAATGTGCGGCGAGGGCTTCTCGAAGTTGAGATGCCGCGGCAACATCTCGTTCTCCAAAGACAGGATGACCTTGATGACGCCGGCGATCCCGGCGGCCGCCTCGAGGTGGCCGATGTTCGTCTTGACCGAGCCGATCAGCAGCGGCCTGTCGGCGGGGCGCCCGGCGCCGAGCACCGCGCCCGCGGCCTGAGCTTCGATCGGGTCGCCCAGCGATGTCCCGGTGCCGTGGGCTTCCAGGTAACCGACGTCGGCGGGATCGACCCCGGCGCGGTCCAGCGCATCGGTGATCACCCGTTGCTGAGCCACGCCGTTGGGCACCGTCAGCCCGCCCGAGGCGCCGTCCTGGTTGATGGCGCTGCCGCGGATGACCGCGCGGATCCGGTCGCCGTCGCGAAGCGCATCCTCGAGGCGTTTGACGACGATGACGCCGCAGCCCTCGCCGCGTACATAGCCGTCGGCGGCTGCGTCGAACGTCTTGCACCGGCCGTCGGGCGCCAGCATGTGCGCGCCGGAGAAGGTGATCATCGTGGCGGGCGTGAGCAGCACGTTGGCCCCGCCGGCCAGTGCCAGGTCGCACTCGCCGAGGCGGAGCGCCTGGCACGCCTGGTGGATGGCGACCAGCGATGAACTGCAGGCGGTGTCGACGGCAACCGCAGGCCCCTGCAGCCCGAGCCGGAAGCTGATCCGGCCCGCGGCGGCCGCGTTGGACGTCCCGATGGCCATGTAGGCCTCGATTTCGGGATAGGTGAGTTCGTCGGAGGCCATGCCCAGGTAATCGTGGGTGGCCAGCCCGACGAACACGCCGGTGTTGCTGCCGGCAAGCGACGTCGGCGCGATCCCGGAGTGCTCCACCGCGCGCCACGCGGTCTCCAGCAGCAGCCGGTGCTGGGGGTCCATCAATCGGACCTCGCGGGTCGACATCCCGAAGAACGGAGCGTCGAAACCCTGTCGCGTCGTCGACGAAACCCGCGCGCCGGGTGACCACCTTGCCCGGCGTGCCCGGCTCCGCGTCGAAGAACTCGTCGACGTCCCAGCGATCACCGGGGACCTCGGAAATGGCGTCGCGGCCTGCCCGCAGCATGTCCCAGAACCGGTCGGTGTCCGGGGCGCCCGGGAAGCGCGCCGCGTAGCCGATGACGGCGAACCGCGGGGCCTGACCGGTCGGATGCTCGGCGGATCCCATGCCGTTGTACTCCCTTGCTTCGACGGTGAGAATCTGACTGCACAGGTCACCTGTCGCGCCCTGAGATCGACTTCCCCCGACGGACACTATGGCACGTGTGCAGGTGCCGTGTGGGGTGTTGCTGTCCCGGGCTGGTGCGGCGCGGGACGGCGGCACCGGTATGTTGATCCAGCAGTAGTCGGCGCCGGTTCCGGAGTCGGCTGAGCGGGGTGTATTCGGGAGGGTCGAGTTTTGCGCATCGGCAAGATCGCGGTTGGCGGACTTGACGATGGTCGCTAACCCCGGGTGCTGTCGTCTCATGGCATCCGACGGCGGAAGCGCAGGACAAGGCCCGGCAGGCGCCCGTCAGTTCGGTGCCGGTCAGCTACATGCAGGGCCAGCATCTTCGTAACTACTGTGACCGTGCCGCGGCGGGATTGAACTTCTCCCGCCAGATCATCGCCAGCTGTGACGTCTCGGGCCAGTGTGACATCGCGGCGATGGACCATGCCGTCAACGCCTACCTGCGGCGGCACGACACTTTTCGCAGCTGGTTCCGACATGTCGGTGACAACGAATTCATCCGCCACGCCCTCGAGGATCCGGCCGACATCGAATTCGTCCCGATCGAGCACGGCGTGATGACCGTCGAGCAGATTCACGAGCACGTGGTGGCCATCCCGAGTCCGTTGGAATGGGGTTGTTTCACGTTCGGGGTCATTCAGAACGACGAATTCTTCACGTTCTTCGCGTCCATGGACCACGTGCACGGGGACGCCACCCTGATCGGTACCACGATGCTGGAAGCCAACGGAATGTATTCGGCGCTCAGTGGCGGCGGATCGGCGCTCACTCTTCCCGACGCCGGCAGTTTCGACGCATTCTGCGTCCGCGAACGCGAATACACCGCGGACCTGGATGTGGATTCACCCGGTGTGCAGGCGTGGATCGATTTCGCCGAGAACAACGACGGCGGTTTCCCCGAATTCCCGCTGCCGCTGGGGGACCCGCAGGAATCGGTGAGCAGCAGAATGACCTCCGAAGTGCTGATGGACGCAGCGCAGACGGAACGTTACGATGCCGCCTGTGCCGGCGCGGGTGCGCGTTTCGTGGGCGGATTGTTCGCCTGCCTCGCCCAGGTCGAGCACGAATTGACCGGCACGTTGACCTATTACGGGTTGACTCCGCGGGATTCGCGCAACGCCGGCGACAATTTCATGACCCAGGGATGGTTCACCGGGCTCATCCCGATCACCGTGCCGATCGGGGCGGCGTCATTCGGCGAAGCCGCGTGGTCGGCCCAGTCGTCATTCGATTCCGGTTTGAACATGGCGAAGGTGCCGTATTACCGGGTGCTCGAGCTGGCGCCGTGGCTGAAATGGCCGCAGCCGAATTTCCCGGTGTCGAATTTCCTGCACGGCGGCGCCGCTCCACTCAACGCCATTCTGGCGGCCGGTGACATGGGCCTGGCCGACAACATCGGCATCTACCCCGACGGCCGGTTCTCGTATCAGCTGACGATCTACATATTCCGCTACGGCGAGGGCACCGTGATGGCCATCATGCATCCGGACAATCCGGTCGCCGAGAAGTCGGTCACGCGTTATCTGCAGGCGATGCGGTCCGTGTGCGGGCAGGTCGCCGACAACGGTCATTGGGGACGCGTCGCCTGACGGGGCGCAGCGAGGTGAGAGCGACATGCAGGTGACATGCGGAGACTAGCCGGCGTCGTGGTGCGCTGGCCCTGGGCCGTGATCGGGGTCTGGGTCGCGATGGCGCTCGCGCTGCCGCTGACGTTCCCCTCGCTCGGTGAGATGTCCGAACGGCACCCGCTGGTCATCCTGCCCAGCGACGCGCCATCGAGCGTCACCGCCACCAAGATGGCCGAGGCGTTCGGCGAAACCGGGTCGGACAACCTGATGGTCGTCGCGTTCATCAACGAGTCCGGGCTGACGCGGGACGACGAAGCGGTCTACCGCGACGTGGTGGACGCGTTGCGCGACGACATCACCGACGTGGTGTCGGTGCAGGACTTCATCAGCACCCCGCAGCTGCGGCAGTTCATGACCAGCGAGGACAAGACGACCTGGGTGCTGCCGGTCAGCCTCGACGGCGAATTGGGCACCCCCCGGTCCTACGAGTCGTTCAACCGGGTGTCGACGATCGTCGACCACCACACCGCCACCGGCGCCTCGGGAGACGGCCTGGACGTCTATGTCACCGGGCCCGCGGCCACCGTCGCCGACCTGACCGTCGCCGGCCAACAAGACCGGCTGGCCATCGAGATCGCCATCGCGGTGCTGGTGCTGGGCGTGCTGCTGCTGGTCTACCGCAACCCGCTGACCATGCTGTTGCCGTTGGTGACCATCGGGTCGTCGCTGCTGATCGCGCAGGCCGTGGTCGCCGGCTACTCGCAGCTGACCGGCTCAGGGGTGTCCAATCAGTCGATCGTGTTCCTCAGCGCGATCATGGCCGGCGCCGGGACGGACTACGCGGTGTTCCTGATCAGCCGCTACCACGACTATCTGCGCTCGGGCGCCGGCTACGACCAGGCGGTCACCCGGGCGATGATCTCCATCGGCAAGGTGATCACCGCGTCGGCGCTCACGGTGGGCATCACGTTTCTCGTCATGAGCTTCGCCCAGATGGGGGTGTTCCGGACCATCGGGGTGTCGGCGGCGATCGGGATCGGTGTCGCCTACCTGGCCGGGGTGACGCTGCTGCCGGCGATCCTGGTGCTGGCCGGGCCGCGCGGCTGGGTCAAGCCGCGGCGGGAACTGACCGCCCGGTTCTGGCGCCGTTCCGGTATCCGCATCGTCCGGCGGCCGGTACCCCACCTGGTCGCCAGCGTGCTGGTGCTCGCGTTGTTGGCCGGCGGCGCGACGCTGGCCACCTTCAACTACGACGACCGCAAGGCCGTCGCGGACTCCGCGCCCAGCTCGGTGGGTTACGCCGCCCTGGAACGCCACTTCCCGATCAGCCAGTCGATCCCGCAGTACGTGCTCGTCCAATCGCCGCACGACCTGCGCACCCCCCAGGCGCTGGCCGACCTGGAGCAGATGGCCTCCCGCATCGCCCAGCTGCCCGACGTCGCCCGGGTCATGGGCGTCACCCGCCCGCTGGGTGAGGTGCCCCCGGAGTTCCGGGCGACGTTCCAGGCGGGCATCGTCGGTGACCGGCTGGCCGCCGGTTCCGCCCAGATCGGCGAGCGCTCCGGAGACCTCAACGAACTCGCCGACGGGGCGAACACGCTGGCCGACACCCTCGACGACGTGCGTGCCCAGGTCGACGAGATCGCGCCCAGCCTGCAGAGCCTGATCGGCACGTTCTCGTCGGTGCGCGCCGAGTACGGCGGCGAGAAGCTGGTGCGCGACGTCGAAACCGCGGCCAAGCTAGTCGACAGCGTCAACAAGCTGGGCCTGTCGATGGGGGTCAACTTCCGCGCCGTGCGCGACATGTTCGCCTGGATCGGACCGGTGCTCACGGCGTTGCAGGGCAACCGGGTGTGTGACGCCAACCCGTCCTGCGTCGAGACCCGCGCCCAGTTCGAAAAGGTGATCGCCGCCCGCAACGACGGTCGCGTCGACGAGATCAACCAGCTGGCCGGCGAGCTGCAGGGCGTCGACGACCGCCAGAGCCTGACCGCCACCGTGAACAAGCTCAACGACGCGCTCGCCACGCTGACCGCGGCCGCAGCCGACCTGGGGCTGGACTCGCCCGCCGGTGCGCGGGCCGGGCTGGCCGACGTGCAGGACGGCGCCGACCGGCTGGCCGACGGCAGCCGGCAGGTGGCGGGCGGCGTCGATCAGCTCGTCGAGCAGATCAAGGTGATGGCGGCCGGCCTGGATCAGGCCTCGACGTTCCTGCTGACGATGCGCGCCGAGGCGTCGGGTTCGACGATGGCCGGTTTCAACATTCCCGCCGAGGTGCTCAACGCCGTGGAGTTCCAGCAGGCCGCCGAGGCGTTCCTGTCCCCGGACGGTCGATCGGCGCGCTACCTGGTGCAGACCGAGCTGAATCCGTTCAGCCCGGAGGCGATGGACCAGGTCAACGTCATCAGCGACGTCGCCCGCGGCGCGCAGCCCAACACCACGCTGTCCGACGCGTCGATCTCGATGGGTGGCTTTCCCGCCGCGCTGCGGGACACCCGCGACTACTACGAGCGCGACATCCGTTTCATCATCATCGTGACGTTGATCGTCGTGCTGTTGACGTTGATGGTGCTGCTGCGCTCGCTGGTCGCGCCGTTCTACCTGGTGGGCTCGGTGGTGTTGTCCTATTTCGCGGCCATCGGCATCGGCGTGCTGTTCTTCCAGGTGCTCCTGGACCAGCAGCTGCATTGGAGTGTGCCGCCGCTGGCGTTCGTGGTGCTGGTGGCCGTCGGCGCGGACTACAACATGCTGTTCGTGTCGCGGATGCGTGACGAGTCGCCGCACAGCGTGCGCTACGGCGTCATCCGCACCCTGGGATCCACCGGCGGGGTGATCACCGCGGCGGGGCTGATCTTCGCGGCGTCGATGGCCGGGCTGTTGTTCTCCAGCATCGGCATCGTGGTCCAGGGCGGGTTCGTCATCGGGGTCGGCATCCTGCTGGACACGTTCGTCGTGCGCACCATCACGGTGCCGGCCATCGCCGCGCTGGTGGGCACGGCGAACTGGTGGCCCTCCAAGCCCCCGCAGATCGGACCGCGCCGGTCGGAGTCGCGGGCGCCGGCAGAGATCGACTGACCGAGGTCGGCAGTGCTGCGCGAACCATGTGAAACTACGAGACCGAGGCCCTTCCCCGTGCCACCCCTTATGACGCCAACCCTCATGACGCCAACCCTCATGACCTGTGCCACCCCTCATGACTCGACGAGCTGATACGGACCCATCGTGACGACAACGTCTGAGTCGACGATCCTGTCGATGTTGCACGGCCGTGCCAGTCTGCGGCCCGACGAGATCGCTTTCACGTTCACCCATTACGACCGGGATCCCGCCGGTGTCGCGGAGAGCCTGACGTGGTCGCAGTTGGCGCGACGGACGATGAACGTGGCCGTGCGGCTGCGGCGGCACGGATCGGCCGGCGATCGGGCGGTGATCCTGGCCCCGCAGGGCCTGGAGTACATCCTGGCGTTCCTGGGTGCGCTGCAGGCCGGTCTGGTCGCGGTGCCGTTGCCGCTGCCGTTCCCCGGGTCGGGTCACGAGCGCGTCGGTGCGGTGCTCACCGACACCGAGCCCGCGGTGGTGCTGACGACGTCGGCAGCCGCGGTCGACGTGGGTGACTACGTGGCGAAGGCCGACCTGGCCTCGCCGCCGCAGTTCGTCGAGATCGACGGGCTGGACCTGGACGCCGATCAGGTCGGCGCGGGGCTGGGACCTGTTGGCGCGCAGAGCCTGGCGTATTTGCAGTACAGCTCGGGTTCGACGCGTCAACCGACCGGGGTGATGCTCTCGCACCGCAACCTGACCGTGAATTTCGAGCAGCTGATGCGCAGCTTCTTCGCGGCCGCGCCGCTGCCCCCGGACGCCACGCTGGTGTCGTGGCTGCCCTTCTACCACGACATGGGCCTGGTACTGGGGGTGTGCGCCCCGATCCTGTGCGGCCGGCGCGCGCAGCTGATGAGTCCGGTGGCGTTCCTGGAGAAGCCGTCCCGCTGGGTGCGCGCTCTCGCCGAGAACCCGCACGCGTGGTCGTCGGCGCCGAACTTCGCGTTCGACATGGCGGCCCGCAAGACCGCCGACGCCGATCTCGCCGGCCTGGACCTGGGCGGGGTGGTGGGCATCATCAGCGGCGCCGAACGGGTCGAGCCGGCCACCCTGCACCGCTTCGTCGACCGGTTCGCCCACTTCGACTTCCGCGACCACATGATGCGCCCGGCCTATGGTCTGGCCGAGGCGACGGTGTTCGTGGCGACGGGAACGTGGGACGAATCGGCGCCGGCGGCGTTCTTCGACGCCGAGGCGTTGGCGCAGCGTCAGGTGCGGCCGTGCCGGGCGGGACAGGGCACGGCGCTTGTCCGGTACGGGGTGCCGCAGTCCCCGTCGGTGCGCATCGTCGACGGCGACTCCGGACGCGAATGCGCTGCGGACGCCGTCGGTGAGATCTGGGTGCACGGCGACAACGTCGCCGACGGGTACTGGGGGCGCCCGCCCGCCGAGCAGGTCGGCT
>Ga0208330_1000231_pt1 | contig 30670 bp, 34 predicted proteins | sample DeeseametaMP1896_FD_184180 | JGI IMG/M metagenome (GOLD analysis project Ga0208330, IMG submission 184180) | Marine microbial communities from the Deep Pacific Ocean - MP1896 (SPAdes) | ecosystem: Environmental > Aquatic > Marine > Oceanic | place: East of Hawaii, North Pacific Ocean | collected... | reverse complement strand
CACAGCGCGGACGAATACCCCGGCTCCGGGATCGGGCTGGCGCTTTGTGCCCGCATTGTCGAACGTCACACGGGACGACTCGATGTCGTGTCCGAGGCCGGACAGGGTGCGACGTTTCGTGTGTGGTTGCCGAAAGCGACAGGCGACCAAGTCCCAGCCTCACAATAAAAAAGCCGGACCCACTGTGGCAGTGAGCCCGGCCGGATGTCGCGAGCGGCCGATCAGGCGTTCTTGTACGCCTCGATGGACTTGTTGATTTCGGCCTTGGCCTTGTCGGCGCCTTCCCAGCCGGTCACCTTGACCCACTTGCCTTCTTCAAGATCCTTGTAGCGTTCGAAGAAGTGCTGGATTTCGTTTTGCAGGCGCACCGGCACATCGGCCAGGTCTTTGATGTCGGCGTAGTACTTGGTGGAGACCTTATCGGTCGGCACGGCGAGGATCTTGGCGTCCAGGCCGGACTCGTCCTCGGTGCCCAGCACCGCGACCGGGCGACACTTGATCGCGCAGCCCGGCACGATCGGATGCGGAGTCAGCACGAGTACGTCGACCGGATCGCCGTCGTCGTAGAGCGTGCCGGGCACATAGCCGTAGTTGGCCGGGTAATGCATCGCCACATTCATGAAGCGATCGACCATCAGCAGACCGCTGTCCTTGTCCACTTCGTATTTGACCGGGCCGGCGTTGGCGGCGATTTCAATGACGACGTAGATTTCGTCCGGCGCTTTGTCGCCGGGTCCCAAGCTGTCAAACGACATAGTTTCTGTGTCCTGATTGAGTGGATTGGAGGGTTAAACGGGAAAATCGCGTCCGGTTTTCTTGTCGACACGAATCTTCTTGAGCCGCACAGGGCGGGGAAGGCCATTGACAAAGGGTGGCGTTCGTTCGCCCTGTATCAATGGCTGCAGGTAACGACGGCAGGCATCGGTGATGTGGTAGCCGTCGTCTGAAATATAGGATGCCGGCATGGTTTTCTCGATATTGGCGACGCCGGTTAATTCGGCTTCGCCCAGCGTCCACTCGTACGGATCATCGGCCATACGCTGAATGCTGACCATGATCCCGGAGCGCCCGGCCAAGGCATAGTCTACGGCGGCCTTGCCCACGGCGTAGGCCTGATCCAGGTCGATGGCCGAGGCGAGGTGGCGTGCAGCACGCATCATGTAATCAGCGAGGGCGTGATGCACCTTGAAGCCCAGTTGGGTTCTGATCAGCGTAGCCAGCGTTGCGGCAACACCGCCGAGTTGCTGGTGGCCGAAGGCATCATGCGAATCGGCGTCAGCCACGTAATCGCCGTTGCTGCGGCGCAGGCCTTCGGAGGCCACGATCACGCAGTATCCGTAGGTGGCCACACAGTCGCGGACGCGGACGAGAAATGGTTCGGCCTCGAAGCGGATTTCCGGAAACAGCAATAGATGTGGCGGTTGCGCCTCCGACGATCCCGCCAGTCCGCCGGCTGCGACGGTCCAGCCCGCATGGCGGCCCAGCACTTCCAGAATGAAGACCTTGGTGGAGGTGCTGCACATGGATTCGACATCCAGCCCCACCTCGCGAACCGATGTCGCGACATATTTGGCTGCCGAGCCGAAACCGGGGCTGCAATCGGTGTTGGGCAGATCGTTGTCAATGGTCTTGGGGATGTGGATCGCTTGAACCGGGTAGCCCATCGATTCACCCAGCTGCGACACCTTGAGACAGGTGTCCGCCGAGTCGCCCCCGCCGTTGTAGAAGAAATACCCGATGTTGTGCGCGCGGAAGACTTCGATCAGGCGTTCATATTGAGATGGATCTGTCGCTATCTCCTGGAGTTTGTACCGACAGGAGCCGAAGGCTCCGCCGGGGGTGTCCTTCAACGCGGCAATATCGGCGGCGGACTCCTGCCCGGTGTCAATCAGATCTTCGGTGAGAGCGCCCAGAATGCCGCGGTGCCCGGCGAACACTGTGCCAATGCGTTCCGGATGCTGGCGCGCGGTTTCGATGACACCGGCGGCCGAGGCGTTGATGACAGCGGTTACGCCGCCGGATTGTGCGTAGAAGGCGTTCGTCACCCCTGGCACGGGCGTTTCCTCGGCATCGGGTGGCGCAAGAGAATAATCGAAATGCCGGCTGGGATTCGACCGGCCGGGGCGTCCCCATTCGTGGGATGCAGCGGCCTCCCGGCGGGTGCCGTGTAGGAAATCGCAGACTTTAGTCGAGAGTGCTGAAATATCCCGGCTTCTCGAGGTGCTCCGCAAGCCCTTGTCGGGTAAGGTATTTCACTTGCGTGGCGCTTTGGTCGCCGCTGCGGGCGTGGCGTCGCAAGTCCGCAAGATCGATTGACGCCTCTCAAAGGCTCAGAGTACCGTTGCCGTTCGCCGCCACCGCGCGGCTTGATGGTGTGCGGCAGCAGAATCGCGCCCAATCGTCTCATTCGACATTCGGACTAACTACATGCGAATCGTATTGCTGGGCGCGCCCGGTTCCGGAAAGGGCACGCAGGCCGCGAAGTTGCAGGAAAAACATGGTGCACCGCAAATCTCGACCGGAGATCTGTTGCGGGCCGCAGTGGCAGAAGGCACCGAGCTGGGCCTGAAGGCCAAGGCCGCCATGGAAGCGGGCGAACTGGTCGCAGACGAGATCGTCGTCGGTATGATCCGGGAGCGGCTGGAAGCGCCCGGTGCCGACAGTGGCTTCATTCTGGACGGCTTTCCGCGCAGTCATACCCAGGCTGCGGCTTTGGATGAAATGCTCACCAAGCTGGGGCGCCCGCTGGAAAAGGCTGTTCATCTGGTCGTCGACAATGACGAGATCATGAGCCGCTTGCTGGAACGCAAGCGTGCGGATGACACCGAAGACACGATCCGCCATCGCCTGGAAGTATTCGAAAGCCAGACTAGGCCGGTCGTGAATTACTACGCTGCCCAGGGCAAGCTCTCGACCGTCACCGGTGTCGGCGAGATCGACGAAATTTTTGGCCGAATCGAGCAGGCGGTGGGCGTTTAGTTAGCCGCGTCTCTCTTGGCCGGCCGGCCGCCCAATGGCGTTCGGCAACCAGAAGCCCGCAAATCTGCGGGCTTTTTTGTGCGTGCCTAGACCGTCGTCAGCGTGGGTGGCGTCCCCGGCGCGATCCGCAGACTCTGGCCGCCGGTCAGGAAGGCGACCAGCGCGTCGCCGGCCACGCGGGCGCGCCAGCCTTCCAGCAGGTCGAGATCGCGATCACCCGCGGCCAAGCGGGTCAGTTCCGCGCGTCCCGCGATGGCACTGGCCGTCATCTGGTGGCTGAGTGCCTGCTGGCGCAGCAGCGCCATCAGGGCATCGACCACGGGTTCGGCTTCTGCCGGTAGCGGCCGTTCATCCTTGGTGTCGAGGTCGGGCCAGCTTTGGTCGCCGGCCACGGCCGCGAGGATGGCTTCGCCATCGCGGGCGATCGCCTTGTCCTCCAGGCCGCGAATGCGTTGCAGTTCGCTGGTCTGTCGGGGTTTGCGGCGGGCAATATCCAGTACGACATCGTCCTTGAGAACCCAGCGGCGCGGCAGATTGCGCGCCAATGCGGTGGTTTCGCGCCAGGCGCATACCCGTGCTGCGACATGCCGCTGATTGGGGCGGAGCTTGCGGATGCCCTTGAGCTTGCGCCAGGCGTTGTCCGGTTTGACCACCCAGCGTTCAGGGCGGCTGATGGCGGCGAGGTCTTCGTCCAGCCAGCCGCTGCGACCGAGTCGTTCCAGCTCTTCGCAGAGCTTGGCGTAGGCCCCCTCCAGCCAGATCACGTCCGCCGCCGCGTAATCCAGTGCATCCGGGTCGATGGGGCGGGCCATCCAGTCCATGCGTGAGAACGCCTTCGGCAAAACCTCGCCTAGCGTCTTCTCGACCAGGGCGCCGTAGCCGATCTGGTCGCCGTATCCGAGCAGACTGGCCGCGAGCTGCGTGTCGAAAACCGGGGCGGGCGCCATGCCCAGGGTGTGGTGCAGCACCTCCATATCCTGCCCCGCGGCATGGAACACCTTGATTTGCTCCGGCGCACCCAACAGCGCGCGCAGGCCTTCGCGGGCATCAAAGGCCAGCGGGTCGATCACCGCGCACTCGCCTTCGGCGCAGACCTGGACCAGCGCAAGCTGTGGCCAGTAGGTGCGTTCGCGCATGAACTCGGTGTCCACACAAAGTGATGTGGCGGTGCGGGCGCGGCCGGTGTAGGCGGCCAGCGCATCGCTGTCGGTGATCAAAAGAAAGTCCATGTAAGTGCTGTGTCTGCGGTGAACAGATAGACTATAGGTTCTCGCCCGAACGGGTGCGCTCCTCGCACGATGTCTCAATTTCTTCCATTGCTGGGCCGCTTGCTGCTTTTGCGCTGCGGTCCGCAAGACCTGCCTTACTCGACGACCCTGCTTGGCGGCAGTATCGCTGCCAGTCTGGTGGCGAATATTCTCTCGCTGGGTATCGGAACCACGGCGTTCACGGCGATTCCGCAGACCTTGCTCGCAACCTTGGTTTCCATCGGTTTCGTCATCGGCCTGTTGCAGATTCGCGAGCGTACGCCGCGGACGGTCCAGACCCTGACCGCCCTATTCGCGACGCAGGCCGTCCTCGGGCTACTGGCGTTGTTCCCCCTGCAGGCCCTTGCGCCGATCTTTCAGCAGATTGCGGAGAATCCGGACGCCGCTTCGACGATCCAGGCGCCGTCCTCGGCAGTGGCCGCATGGCTGGCCTTGGGTCTTTGGAGCGTGATGGTCACCGGGCATATCTTCAGGAACGCGCTGGACGTGCATCTGCTGGCCGGCGTTGGCCTGGCGATTCTGCAGGGCTTGCTGATCTGGATCGTGCTGATCCCGTTCGCCTGAGGCTTCGTATTGGCCCACGTCCACATCCTCGGTATCTGCGGTACGTTCATGGCCGGCATCGCGCTGATTGCGCGGGAGGCCGGCCATCGCGTCACCGGCTCGGATGCCAACGTGTACCCACCGATGAGCACGCTGCTGGCCGAGCAGGGCATCGCCGTGTCGCCCGGGGAGGATCTGGCGCAGCTAGACCCCGCACCGGATGTGGTCGTGATCGGCAACGCCTTGTCCCGTGGTCACCCGGTTGTCGAGGCCGTGCTCGAGCGCGGCCTGCGGTACACCTCGGGCCCGCAGTGGCTGTCCGAGGCCATACTGCAATCGCGCTGGGTGCTCGCCGTGGCGGGCACGCATGGCAAGACGACGACCAGCTCCATTCTGGCCTGGATGTTGGAATCCGCGGGATTTCAGCCGGGGTTTCTGATCGGTGGGGTGCCGGGCAATTTTCCGGTGTCGGCCCGATTGGGCGGTAGCGACTTCTTCGTGATTGAAGCCGATGAATACGACACCGCGTTCTTCGACAAGCGCTCCAAGTTCGTGCACTACCGGCCGCGCACCGCTGTGCTCAACAACCTGGAGTTTGATCACGCCGACATTTTCGATGATCTCGCTGCGATCGAACGACAGTTTCATCATTTGATTCGCACCGTGCCGGGCCACGGGGCGGTGGTGGCGCCAGCCGACGATGAAGCGTTAACGCGCGTGCTGGCCCAGGGCTGCTGGAGCGAGCAGATTCCGCTATCCGCCCCCGGTGGCTGGCAGATGAGGCCGCTTAGCGAGGACTGGTCGCAGTTTGAACTGACCGATCCGGCAGGAGCTACGGCGCAGGTTAGCTGGACCATGCTGGGCGCGCACAATGCGCGCAACGCCATGGCGGCCGCTGCGGCTGCCCGCCATGTCGGTATCACGGTCACGCAGTCGGCCGGTTCGCTGCGTCGCTTCGAAGGGGTGCGGCGGCGGCTGGAGACGCGTGGCAAGGTTGGTGGCACGGTGGTTTACGATGACTTCGCCCATCATCCGACCGCCATTTCCGAGACGATTCGCGCGCTGCGCGCGCGCGTGGGCGACGAGCCGATCATCGCGATACTCGAGCCGCGGTCCAACACCATGAAGCAGGGGCACCACCGCGATGCGCTCACGGCCAGTCTGGCCGGGGCCGACGCGGTTCATGTGCTGGAACCCGCCCAACTGGGGTGGAGTCTGAGCGAAACCTTGCAACCATTGGGTGCGCGTGCCCAGGTTCACCAAACGGTCGAATCGATTGTGCAAGCCGTCGGCCACGACAGTGTTTCGCCGATGCGGCGTCACCTGCTTGTGATGTCCAATGGCGGCTTCGAGGGCATTCACGCCCGCCTGCTGCAGCGTCTGGAGGATGCATGACCAGCTTGCCGACCCAAACCATTGATCAACGACTGCCCGACCCCGACGCACTGGCCGCGAGCCTGCAGCGGGTGCTGGAACAGGCCACTGCTGCGGGTGCCACGTCGGCCGGCGCCACCATGTCGATTAGCGTCGGGCTGAGCGTGACCGTCCGCGCCGGTGATGTGGAATCGGTGGAGTTCCAGCGTGACCGCGACCTGAGCCTCACGGCTTACCGCGGGCAGCGGTCGGGATCGGCCAGCTCGGCCGACTGGTCGGAAGCCTCGCTGAACGAGGTGGTGGAGCGGGCGCTGGCGATTTCCAGCCACACCGGAGAGGACCGTTACGCCGGCCTGCCCGATGCAGCGCGGCAGGCGAGCGATTTTCCGGACCTGGACCTGCACCACCCGTGGTCGCTGTCAGTGGCCGATGCGATCGATATCGCGCTGGCCTGCGAGGCGGCTGCGCTGGCCGCCGATCCGCGCGTGCATCAATCCGAAGGCGCTACCGTGAGCACCCACGCAGGTCTGACCTTGCTGGCGAACACGCAGGGTTTCGTCGGCCATCGCCTCGGGACTTCACACAGCCTCTCCTGTTCCGTGCTGGCGAAGTCTGGCGACGAGATGCAGCGTGACTACTGGTACAGCTCGGCCCGGCGGCACGAAGATCTGCAGGCGGCCGCCGACATCGGTCAACTGGCCGGCGAGCGGGCGGCATCCCGGCTGGGCGCGCGCTCGATCGCCACTGCGTCCATGCCGGTGATTTACGTGCCTGAGCTGGCGCGCGGCCTATTCGGGCATCTTCTTGCCGCCATCTCCGGCGGCAACCTCTACCGGCGCGCCTCGTTTCTGCTGGATGCGGTTGACACGCAGGTACTGGCGCCTGGTATCCGGATCACCCAGCGTCCGTTTCTCTCACGGGCTGCGGGCAGCCGCAGCTTCGACAGCGAAGGCGTGGCAATGAGTGATCGCACCTTAGTCGATGAGCAGGGCGTATTGCAGGGCTATCTGCTCGGGAGTTACTCGGCGCGGCGCCTGGGTTTGGAGACCACGGGCAACGCGGGTGGCCCCGCCAATGTCGTCATCGAGCCCGGCAAGTTGGATTTAGACGGCCTGCTGGCTGAGATGGGCGATGGCCTGCTCGTGACTGAATTGATGGGCCAGGGCTTGAACCTGGTGAACGGTGATTACTCGCGCGGTGCCAGCGGCTTTGTCGTGCGCAACGGCGCCATTTGCGAGCCGGTGGATGAGATCACGGTGGCCGGCAATCTAGCCGACATGCTCAAGAACATCCGCGCGGTTGGGCGGGATGTCGATGTTCGCGGCAATTGCCGTACCGGTTCCGTCCTTATCGATGGCATGACGGTCGCCGGTCAGTAACGCGACTGGCCGACGACTCGGGCGGCCGGCTCAGACCGATTTCTTGGCGGCTACGGTGGTGAGTCCGTGGGCATCACTGAGCGGCACGGTTGCGCGTCCGGGACGGCTGCGAATCCCCCGCTGGAAGAACAGGTTGTTGGGCAGACGCAGGGTCACATCTTCGCGTTCGCCGTCGGCGCTGGTGATGGTTTCACGCAAGGTGACGAACAGCATGTTCAGGTCGATCACCCGGCCGGCCAGCTTGAAGCCATTCGCCGGGTCCACCAATTCCACTTCGTCGCCAACGCGAAACGGCGCGTAGATCAGCAGCAGCATCGAGCACAGCGCATTGGAGAGCACGCTCCAGACGGCGACAAAGCCCACCGCGATCATCACCAGCACGGCGGAGACTGCCGCCCAGACGGTGCCCGTGGACACGCCCAGTTGCTCGAGCATGAACAGGCCGGCGATGAGCAGCACGATGACACGGCTAATGCCCCGAAAGGCAATTTCGCCACGGCCGGTCAGCAGCTTGCGGTCGATGAGCTGGTGCATGACACGCCGCGTCAGCCGCAGCGTGATCCAGGTCAGCGTGGCGATGAGCACTATGCGTGCGAGCAACCAGATTTCATCCGGAGCGTTGTTAATCGATTCGAGCAGGGCAACATCCATCTGGGTTTGTGGTCCGAAGTGAACAGTCTGAGAATTGTGACCGTAACGCCCGGTCTCATAAAGCAATCCCCACCGGTTTGACCGAACAGCATTGGCTTCATGATGAAACGACGCGATATTCTCAAGGCCGTACTTGCACTAGGCGTGACAGCGCCTGCGGTTCACGCCAACAGCGAGGACGATATGGACGTTGAACTAGATCTTTCAAAACGTGAATGGCGCAAGATTCTCGATGATGACGCCGCATTTCGCGTGCTGTTCAAGGACGGGACCGAACGTCCCTGGAGCAGCGACCTGAACCAGGAGAAGCGGGCCGGGACCTACATCTGCAAGGCCTGCTTCCAGCCGTTGTTCGATGCGAGCATGAAGTTCGAAAGCGGCACCGGTTGGCCAAGTTTCTTCGACACACTCGAAGGCGCGGTGGGCTTAAAGCGGGACTTCAAGCTCATCCTGCCGCGCACCGAATATCACTGCACTCGCTGCGGTGGACATCAGGGCCACGTGTTCGACGATGGTCCGCAGCCGACGGGAAAGCGCTACTGCAATAACGGTGTGGCACTGACCTTCGTCGCGCAGGGCGACGAGCTCCCAGAGCTGAGGGCGATGGCTTCCTAGCCCTGGTGCTTGATGCCTGAATCTCCTGCGGGGCCGGCCCGGCCATCAGGAGTAGCCGGAATTTTTCAGTTTCCAGGGGCTCGATCTCCAAGGCCACCGGCTGCTAAAGTAATCGCTGGGGCAAGGTTCAAGGCTGTCTGGGGTTTCCTGGATTAATCGCGACACTCTGTGCGGGTTGTCCGCAGGTGCTCGCAGAGTCTTAGGAATGATCCGCTGGATCCACCCGGGCGGGTTCAGTGCTAAGCGCATTTCTCATGTCAGGTTCTTGTGCCGCGCCGTTTTCGCGCGAGCCGACGCCGTGTGACCAACGCAGGTCGGATTTCGCAAATAACAGTAATTACCACTGATAGGGGGGTGGCTTGAATTTCCGAGAGATTTTTCCTGCGCTGGCGCTGGTATGCATTGCTGCCACATGGTCGCCGGCCGCACTAGCCCAAAGCGTGTCGGACGACGTTGAAAGCGCCTTGCAAACAAGTGCGCGAGCCGAACTCGCGAACCGCTTAGAACGGGCTGCAGAACGCCGTACTGCGGCGATCACGGGCCTCGTCATTGGTGGAGTGATCATTGCCGGTGGCGTACTGGCGACCGCATCGTCCGCGGAGACGGTATACAACGAAGACACTCAGCAAAACGAAACCGAACTTGAATGGGCCGGCGCTGCGATCGGTGCGGTCGTGGGCGGTCTGGTGGTGGGAGGCAGTGTTTCAACGCTCGTCTCTGCCAACCGCGAACTCCGTGAGTTGCGGCGGCAGCAGCGGCGTTTGCACATTGGTTATAAGCCGAGCACGCAGTCCTTGGTGCTGGCGTTTCATTTTTAGAGCTTGGGGGGAGTGATGAAAGCCGAGTCCATGGCACGACGGTACAAGTTGTTGCTAGCGACCTGCATGGTGCTTGCCGGCAGCGTGGTATTTGCAAGTTCGGACGTGACGGATCAAGAGGTTGATCGCTATCTGACGCAATACCGGGCCGTACCAGATCACATCAAGCAATTGGTTGAGCAATTGAAGTGGAGTGGTATCGGTGATCCGCGGTTGTTTGATCCGATTGCATCGGATTTGCAGCAACTGGTTGAAAAGGGCGACCTGGATGCGGCAGAGGTCGAGCAGGGTGCGTGGCTGGTCCATGCGCTGGCCTACTCAGGGCAAGAGCGGTACCGGCCTTTGCTCGAGCGAATCGAAAACGCTTACCGAAAGAAAATGGAGCACAAGGATAAGAAGCTCCACCGCAACGTGAGCACCGCACTGACGTCGCTGGAGAACCATCAAAAGTGGAATCTCGTTATAGGGCGGGGTACAGAACAGGCTTCATCGGTTGATGAGCTGCGGCGTCTGCGTGTCAAGAACATGTTGTCTGCCGAAGAACCGGTGCTCGTGCGTGTCGGCGCCAACTTGATGATTCATGATTTCCTGCGTGATCGCGAGGTCACGGACCTCGCGCGGGACAGGCTCTTGGAACTGCACGTTGAGGCAGAGGCGAGTCGAGATCACGCAGACGCCGTCGCGTGGCTCTGTAAGGCACTGGGGGCGACCAGAAACGAAGCATATGCTCCGGCGCTCAAGAAAGTGCAGCGTGGAGCGACCGTCCGCACGGTAGAGCGTTGGTCCGCAATCGGTCTGCGGCAGGTCGGGGGCTGAACTCGGTGATTCCGGTGGACGCCGGGTTAGAGCAACAGCAGCGCACCTAGCCCGAGAAAAGCGAAAAAACCCACCACGTCGGTAATGGTGGTCAGCACCACGCTGCCCGCGAGTGCGGGGTCGATGTTCAGTTTTCGCAGGATCAACGGGATGCCAAACCCCGAGAATGCGGCGAAAAGCTGGTTGATGATCATTGCCAGCGCAATGACCGCGCCCAATGTCGGGTTTCTGAACCACACCAGCACGATCGCGGCGACAACCAGGGCCCAGAGCACGCCGTTGATCGCGGCGACTGCGAGTTCTTTGCGTAGCAGCGACCGCGTGTTGCCGCCGCCGATCTGACCCAGCGCCAAGCCCCGAATCATCAGTGTCAGCGTTTGGCTGCCGCTAATGCCGCCCATGCTGGCGACGACGGGCATCAGCACGGCCAGCGCCACTACCTGGTCGATGACATGCTCAAACAATCCAACGACCTGAGCCGCCAGCAGCGCGGTGAGCAAATTGATGCCCAACCAGACGGCGCGCCGTTTCGCGCTGGCGGCGACGGGCGCGAAGATATCCTCTTCCTCGTCCAGTCCAGCCATGCTCATCAGGTTGTGTTCGGCCTCGTCCCGGATGACATCGACCACGTCATCGATGGTGATCCGACCGATGAGCAGACGATGCGCATCCACCACGGGCGCGGAGATCAGGTCGCGGTTTTCAAACTGCTGGGCCACTTCCCGTGCTGGCAAATCGTCCGCGAGCGGTTCGAGTTCCGTATCCATGGCTTCGGCCACGCGCACGCTGGGGTCGTGCGTCAGCAACCGCTCCAGGTTTAGCCCGCCGATGAAGCGGCCGTAGCGATCTACCACGTAGATAACGTCGGTGTGCTCGGGCAACGAGCCGCGTAGCCGCAGGTAGCGCAGCACGACGTCCAGGGTTACATCTGGCCGGATGGTGACGGTATCCGTGTTGGTCAGGCCGCCCGCCGTGTCCGGCGCATAGGACATGACCTTCTCCAGGGCCTGGCGATTGGCCAGGTCCATGGAGCGCAGCACCTGCTCGGTGAGCGTCTCGGGGAGGTCATCAACAAAGTCCGCGAGATCGTCGATATCCAGATCGCGGGCCGCGGCGATGATGTCTTCCGGGTCCATGCCCTGGATCAGGGCGGCGCGCACCTCGTCATTGACATGCAGCAGCACCTCACCCTGGTCATCAACATCGACGACGCCCCAGACAACCTTGCGCTCGGCATGCGGCAGCGACTCCAGCAGGCGAGCGATTTCGGCAGGATGCAGGGATTTGAGAATGCGCCGGACCGGCACCAGCCGGCCACTGTCCAGCGCGTCCCGGAGACGCTCCAGCCGATGTTCTGCGGTTTGTTGCTCAGCCGCTTCGGCCATGAAGGTGCTCCCGGAGACTGAGCGGCATTTTACGCAGCTTGTGGCGCCGGAGCAGCGGCCAATGTGGCGTCAAGCCGGGTGGCGATCGGTCTTTACGGCAAACCGGGGTTACATCGCGGCAATCTGATCGATGATCTGGCGTGCGGCATCGGGATCGGTGCTGGCCAGCAGCGCATCGGTGCGGCTGCGCAGCTCGCCCAGATGTGAATCGCGGATGATTCGTTTGACTTCCAACACACTGGCCGGGTGCATGGAGAATTCGCTCAAACCCAAGCCCAGCAGCAGCCGGGTGTGCAGGGTGTCGCCCGCCATTTCGCCGCACATGGACACCGGAATGCCGGCGTCTCGACCCGCTTCAATGGTGCGCCGGATGAGTTGCAGCACGCCCGGATGCAATGGGTCGTAGAGATAGTTGACCTCATCATCCACGCGGTCGATGGCCAGCGTGTACTGGATCAGATCGTTGGTGCCGATGGAGAAGAACTCGCACTCGCGCGCCAGCCAGGGCGCGGCCAGCGCGGCGCCGGGCACCTCGATCATTGCGCCCACCTGGGCATGCTCGTTGAATTCTCGCTGCTCGGCAGCCAGTTCGCGCTTGATATCGTTGATCAGCTGCAGGCATTGCCGGAGTTCGAAGATGTTGGAGATCATGGGGATCATGATCCGTGCCTGACCAGCGGTCGCCGCCCGCAGCAGCGCGCGCAGCTGGGTACGGAACAGGTTGCGGTCCCGCAGGCACAGGCGCACGGCGCGCAGCCCCAGCGCCGGATTGGTTGCCTGCGACACCCGGACCGCGTCGGACTGCTTGTCCGCGCCCAGATCCAGCGTGCGAATCGTCACCGGACCATCGACGGCGGCGATCACCTCGCGATAGGCAAGGTATTGCTCTTCCTCGCCCGGTGGCTCGTCCCGGTTCATGAACAGGAATTCGGTGCGGTACAGCCCGATGCCCTCGGCGCCGACCTCCTGTGCCTGGCTCACGTCGCTGGGCAGTTCGATATTGGCCAGCAGGCGCAGCCTCTGACCGTCCTTGGAGGTGGCGGGCTCGTCCTTGAGGCGCAGCAGCATGCGCCGGTAGCGGGCATCGCGTTGCCGGCGGCGGGCGTAAAAGTCCAGCGTGATCCGGGCAGGCGCGGCGACGACATGACCGGCATGACCGTCAACGATCAGCGCCTCACCATCTTCCAGCAGCCGCCTTGCCCCATGCAGTCCGACAATCGCCGGAATGCCCAGGCTGCGGGCAAGAATGGCGGTGTGCGATAGCGGGCCGCCGGACTCGGTGACAAACCCGGCCACACCCTGGCGATGCAGCAGGATGATGTCCGCCGGAGTGATGTCGTCAGCCACGACGATGGAGGTCCCTTCATGCGCGGCCTCGCGCGTGCCCAGGGGCTTGTCGTTCTTCAGCAAAATGCGCTGGATTTGCGAGACGACGTGTTCGACATCATCGCGGCGGCTGCGCAGATACGGGTCTTCCATCGCCTCGAACACGCGGATCAGCGTGTCGCGCTGGCTTTTCAGCGCGGCTTCGGCGTTGACGCCGCGCTCGCTGATCAGTTCTTCCACCGCTTCGGAGAACGCGCGGTCCTCCAGCATCAGCATATGTGATTCGATGAAGGCCGAAATTTCGCCGGGGGTCCCCTTGGGAATCCGCTCCTGCACGTCCTTGAGCTGTGTTCGGGCCCGCCGCAGGGCCGAACGGTAGCGCCTGATTTCGGCCCCGACTTCGAAGGGTTCCAGCGCGTACTCGGGTATGTCCAGATCGCCGGAGACGATCTTCAGCGCGCGACCGATGGCAATGCCGCGCGCGACACCAATGCCCGAGAGCCAAAGGCTCATGCCAGCGGCTCTCGTCCTGTATGCCGGCGTCTGGTCACGCGTCCTCGCCGAAGCGGTCGGCGATCAGGGCTGCGACCGCTTCCAGCGCGGCCTCCGCGTCGGCGCCTTCGGTCTCCAGTTCCAACTCGGTGCCTTTGCCGGCGGCGAGCATCATCAATCCCATCATGCTTTTACCGCTGACCTCGCGGTCGCCGCGGCGCAGCGTCACCCGACTTTCGAACTGCCGTGAACAGGTCACGAGCTTGGCCGTTGCCCGTGCGTGCAGGCCGAGTTTGTTCACAATCGTGACGGTCGTGTTTGGCATGGCGATGGTCTGATCAGTCCGGGTGCTGGCAGTCGACGATACCGCGTCGTCCGCCCTCGATGGCGGCAGTCGACAGCGCATCCAGGGCCTGGTCGTGGTAGTTGAAGACCCGCAGCAGCATCGGCATGTTCACGCCGGCCACGACGCGCGTGCGCTGATCGGTCGCCACGCGCGTGGCCAGGTTGCCCGGTGTGGATCCATAGGCGTCGGTGAGGATGAGCACGCCGTCGCCAGAATCCAGCCGTTCGATCATGCGAGTGCCCTGGCGGATGAGTACCTCGGTGTCCTGAACGCGGCGCACTTCGAGGATATCGGTGTCCAGCGGCAGTTCGCCGATTACGTCCCGCACGGTGGCGAGCAGGTGCTGGCCTAGCCGGCCGTGGGTGACGAGCAGAAGTCCGCAGCTCATGCCAATTCCGAATGTCTGATTTGAATCGCCCGGCCGGCCGCGCGAAAGCGCTCTGCTAGCGCCTCCACGAGGTAGACGGATCGGTGCCGGCCGCCGGTGCAGCCGATGCCCACGGTGATGTAGGTTCGGTCCTGCCCCTCGAAGGCAGGCAGCCAACGGTCGAGAAAGCTGGCGATGTCGTTCTCCAGGGCCTGGCAGGCGGGCAGGCTGGCGAGGTAGTCGGCAACATCCGCATCCTGCCCGGTCTGCGGCTTGAGCGCCGGTTTCCAGTGGGGGTTGGGCAGGCAGCGTACGTCGAACACGTAGTCGACATCATCCGGCACGCCGTACTTGAAGCCAAATGACAGGAACAACACCGTTAGAGGGGCATCGGGCGTGCCGCCGATACGATGTCGCACGCGTTCGCGCAGTTCGTGGACGTTGGTTTTGGATGTATCGAGGATGATCTCGGCGCAATCGGCGATCGGATCAAGCAGCGTGCGTTCGGTGGCGATCGCATCGCGCAGCGTGATGTCGGCATCGGTCAACGGATGCTTGCGCCGGGTTTCGCTGAAACGTCGCAGCAGAACGTCTTCGTCGGCTTCCAGGAATAGCGTCGAGACGCGAACCCCCCGCGCGCGCAGCGCAGTGATGTGCTCGCTGTACCCGCGTAGCTCGTTGCGCGATGCACGCGCATCAACGCCAACCGCGAGCTGGCGCGGCGCTTCAGGCGCCGCTTCGGCATGCGTTGCCAGGGAATCCAGCAAGGCCATCGGCAGGTTGTCGATGCAGAAATACCCCTGATCTTCCAGCACGCGCAGCGCGACCGACTTGCCGGCCCCGGACAGGCCGCTGACGACAATCAGTTCCACGTGGCGGCTCCGGTGGTTTCGGCGGCTTTGCGGTGCAGTCCGGCAGCAAGGACGGCGGTCTCGATCAGCTCGGGTGAGGCGGGCGCAGCATCGACCGGGATGGACCAGCCAGGCAAGGTCGTGCCAAGAAACTCGAAGGATCGCGGCCGCGAGCCTGATAGCGGTCTGGCGTCGGTTTCCGGGGTTCGGGTCAGTTCGATCAGGAGATCAACCGGGGTGGACGCCTGAATCGCCGCGGGGCCGAGCAGGGACGGCACGTTGATCACGCCGATGCCCCGCAGTTGCAGGCGACCGTGAAGGGCATCCGACGCGCGGCCGATCCAGCGGTTGGCATGACATTCGAACGCCGGTGCGTCGTCGGCGACCAGGGCATGACCGCGACGGATCAGGCGTAGTGCCAATTCGCTCTTGCCGGTGCCGCTATCGCCGGTCAGGAATACGCCGCACCCGTACATGGCCATCAGGACGCCGTGCCGGGTGGTCAAGTTCGGATCAGGCCTGAGCCGGCAGTTCCGAGACGATGTGCTCATGCAACGCCTCGTCCGAGGTGGCATCGCGCATCGCCTGAACGAATGCGTCGTCGGACAACCGCTCCGCGATGGTCTTGAGGATTTCCAGATGGGTTTGCATCGCATCCTGCGGGACCAGCAGGCCGAAGATCAGATCGACCTTCGAGCCGTCATCGGCGTCGTAGTCGATACCGGATTCAAGGCGGACAAAGGCCGCGGCAGGTTTGTCCAGACCACGCATGCGGCCGTGGGGAATCGCAACGCCACCTTTCAAGGCCGTGCTGCCCAGCTTTTCACGATTGACCAGGCTGGTCAGCACGTCGGATGCGCTGAGGTCAGGAGCCACTTCAACCAGCAGCTTGGACAATTCTTCCAGTGCGCGCTTCTTGCTCGCGATCGATCCGAGTGTGCGGACCTGGGCAGGCGCGAGGAGATCAGCTAGTTCCATTGGAAATCTCCGTGACGAGTCGGTAGGCGGTGAATGATCAGTGGGCGTTAGTGTAACAACCAAAACGAAGCGAGGCCGGGTCGCTAAGCGGCCCCGGCCTCGCTGGTTTGGGCTCCTCCCTCGGGCAACCGTTACCGGTCTCCCAGGAAACCCGACGTGTTTACTGCAGCATCTCTGCGATGCGTTGCGGTCCCTTGCCGTGATGGTTGGTGACTCGTTCCTTGAAGCGTCGGGTCTGGCGATCCAGCTTGTCGATCAACTGGTCAATCGCCTTGTACATGTCGTCTGCGACGGCCTCCGCATGGAGGTTCTTGCCGCTGGCGTGGAGTGTTGCCTCCGCCTTGTGTCGAATCTTTTCGACGGTGAGGACGACCTCAGCATCGATCAGATGATCGAAATGCCGCTCGACTCGGGACAGCTTTTGCGTGACGAAATCACGCATCGCATCGGTGAGCTCGACGTGGTGGCCGGAGATATTTAGGTTCATGCGTTCACTCCTGAATCTGAAATCATTCGACGGCCCCCGAAAGTGGAAGTCGTCGGGTCAGACCAAGCGGCGACGCTCGTGGGAAGGTGGCAGGTCCATCGCTTCTCGATATTTTGCGACGGTGCGCCGTGCGACCTGAATGCCGTCTTCCAGCAGCAGTTTGGCAATGCGGCTGTCGGACAGTGGCTTCTCAGGAGACTCTTCCTTGATCATGCGCCGAATCATGGCCTGGATCGCGGTTGCTGAGCACTGACCTCCTTCCACGGTAGACACGTGGCTTGAGAAGAAATATTTCAACTCGAACAGCCCACGCGGCGTGTGCATGTATTTCGACGAGGTCGCACGCGACACCGTCGACTCATGCACGCCGAGCTGCTCGGCTACGTCCCTCAGGACGAGAGGCTTCATCGCCTCCTCACCATATTCCAGAAAAGCACGCTGCTGTTCAATGATGCACTGCGCAACGCGTAGCAGAGTCTCATTGCGGCTCTTGAGGCTGTTCAGGAAGTAACGCGCCTCCTGCAGGTGCTGTTTCATGCACTGCTGGTCTTCGCTCTGATCTGCGCGCTTAACCAAGCCCAGATAGTCAGTATTGATCCGCAGCTTGGGCGTGATGTCGGGATTCAGCGAAACCGACCAGCGCCCCTGGCGCTTGCTCACGAAGACTTCGGGAGCGACATATTCGGCTTCGTGGTCGACAAAATCAGCCCCAGGATGGGGTTGCAGGTTGCGAATGAGGTCGACGGATTCGGCAATGACATCGACCGGTTGCCGCAGCACCCGCGACAGGCCGCGCAGGTCGTTCCGGGCGAGCAATTCCAGATGCTCGGCTGCGATGTCCTTGGCCAGGTCGACCACCGGCCCGCGATTCAGGCCATCGAGTTGCAGGCAAAGGCATTCAGCCAGGTGACGTGCGCAAACACCGGCCGGATCGAAACGTTGCACGGTGTCGAGCACGGGCGCGATGGCATCTGGTGTGTAGCCAAGTTCGAGCAGTCGCTGCTCCACCACAGGCCAGTCCGCAATGTAGCCGCGATCGTCGACGGCATCGATCAGGTGTGCGGCAATGTCGTTCTCGGCCGCGGACAGGCTCGCCAGATCCGCTTGCCAAGCGAGATGTTCGCGCAGGCTGGTCTTGCGATGCAGGTTCGCCTGACGGTACTCGTACCAGGCTTCGTCGGCCTCGCGCGAGCGGTGCGACGTGCCGTCGTAGATATCGGTCCATTCTGCGTCGACGGGTAACTCGTCGGGGATGGCTTCGTCGTTGGTTTTTGAATCGGCCGCGTCTTGGGCCGGCGTTTCGTCGGGGGCAGCGTCGATGTCCTCCGCGTGTTCCAACATCATGTTGGAGTCCAGCGCTTGCTGAATTTCCTGTTGGAGATCCAGCGTGGAGAGCTGGAGCATGCGGATGGCTTGCTGCAGCGCCGGCGTCATCGCCAGCGACTGACCCATGCGTAGTGCAAGGGCTGGACGCATTACTGTTCGGAGTGGCTAATGGGCATGGCTTGAAGATACGCCCCAGCAATCCGCTGACGCAAGCGGATGGCAGTATTCTTGCTTAACAAGAAATTAATATTTGCAATTCGCGATGCGTCGTGGCTAAAGCTGGAACGTATCGCCCAGATAAACAGCCCGAACCTGCGGATTGTCGAGGATCGTTTCGGGTGGACCCTCCGCAATGACTTCACCGTCGGACAGAATGTAGGCGCGTGAACAAATGCCGAGCGTTTCACGCACGTTGTGGTCGGTGATCAACACGCCGATGCCACGATCCTGCAGGTGCCGGATGATCTGTTGTATGTCGCCCACGGAGATCGGGTCGACGCCGGCGAAGGGTTCGTCCAGCAGGATGAACTGCGGATCCGCCGCCAGTGCGCGGGCAATTTCCACCCGCCGACGCTCACCGCCTGACAAGCTCATGCCCAGGGTGTCGCGCACATGCTCTATGTGCAGTTCGCCGAGCAGGCCTTCGAGTAGATCCTGGCGTTGCGCCTTGGACAGGGATCGCCGGGTTTCCAGGATTGCGAGGATATTTTCGGCCACCGTGAGTTTGCGAAACACGGACGCTTCCTGCGGGAGATACCCCACACCCAGGCGTGCACGTGTATGCATCGGCATGCGGCTGATGTCTCGTTCGCCCAGCGTAATCCGGCCTGCATCGGCGGCGACCAGCCCGACAATCATGTAGAACGAAGTCGTTTTACCGGCGCCGTTTGGGCCAAGCAGGCCGACGACTTCGCCGGCGTTGACGTGGATGCTCACATCCTTGACCACGGTGCGCTTCTTGTAGCTCTTGCGCAGATTGCGGGCGCGTAGCGTCGTGCTCATGGCGCGTTGCTGACATCAGGGGCGGGGATGGTGATGCGGACCCGTTCGGAGTCGCCGCCGGCGGCGCGCATGCGCTGGTCGGCCAGGTTGTACTCGATCTTTCCGGCACTTAGCGTGTCGGCGCCGCGTTCGATGCGGGCGCCGCCTTCCAGTGTCAGTTGCCGTGAGCCGGTGTCGTAGGTCATTGAGGTTGCGGTGGCGGTGATCGGCCCGTCGGCATTGTCAGGCGTGTGTGTCAGGCGTGCAGGTTGGCCTTCCATCGTTGCACGTAGCTGGCCGTTGCTGGGTCGCCGAATGGTCAGGCGGTCACCGGTCAGGTCGATGCCTTGCTGCTGTAGCTGGACGTTGCCGGAATAGACGCTATAGCCCTGCGATTCATCGAGTTCCGCGCGATCGGCGTCCACGGTCAGCCGGCCAGTCTGAGCCAGGGCGGTGGTGGGCAGCAGGGTCAGCCCCGTTAGCAGCAGCGGCACGAGCCGGTTCAGTTTATTCATCGATTTCGGCCCGTACCCGGTTCAACAGTTCCACTTGTGTCCCCTGGAAATCGGCGACGAGGCCGATCGCTTCCACGTGCTTGTCCGGGCTGCGCAGCTCAACCGGTGCCTCCGAACGCAAGGTTTCGGATTCGAGTTCTACCAGCAACTGTTCGGTGTTGAAGTCCACCGGAACCCCGGCTTCGTCCCGTCCATGGACATTCACGGCGCCGGTCAGTTCGATGCGGTCCTGGCTGGGCGGCACGCGGCCGCTGGGTGCGGACAAGGTCCAGACACTTTGCCGACCGCCAAGATAGTCGACATCCACCGTGCTCAATGCCAGCGAACCGTCGGCGAAGTAGGTCGCGCGATCGGCGGTGGCGCGGTACTCAAGTTGGCCGTCGTCGCCGAAGCGGCGCAAGCGCATGTCTGCCAGATAAGAGCGGGCATCCGGCGGCGGAGCGGCGATGTTCTCGGGTGGCGACGAGTCGCCTTGCAGCAGCGCGATCCCGACGGCGCCCATAATCGCAACCGCCAGCAGGGGGATTCCGGGCGCGGTCAGCGCGCTCATGCGTAGCCGGCTCTTGCGCTCGCTCACTGCTGGGCATCCAGAATCAGGTCACAGGCTTCGCGTACGGCGCCATGTCCGCCATCGAACTGGCTGATCCAGTCCGCCGCAGCCTGGGCCGAGTGGTGGGCGTTGGCGACGGTCAATGCCAGCCCGGCACGCTGCATGATGGGTACATCCGGCGCGTCGTCGCCCATGCAGGCCACCTGCTGATCGTCCAGACCCAGTGCATCAACGAGGTGTTCATAGGCCGGCAGTTTCACCCGCGTGGACAGGACGATGTGCTCCACGCCCAGCTTGCGCAGTCGCTGTTCGTAGGCTGGGGATGGCCGACCGCTGATGACGGCGACATGAATGCCGGCGTCGATGAGCAGGCGCAGGCCGAGGCCGTCGCGCACGCTGGAGGTCTTGAGCTCGGTGCCGTCGGGGGCAAGGTAGAGCTTGCCATCGGTCAGCACGCCATCGATATCGAAGATGACCAGGCGGATTTTCGATGCGCGTTCGCGGATGTCGTGGGGTTCAGACAACGCCGGCTCTCAGCAGATCATGCATATGAAGAAGCCCGGTGACGCGTTGATGGTCGTCGCGAACCACCAGGGTGGTGATGCTGAAATCCTGCATGATCTTGACGGCTTCTGCAGCCAGCGTGCCGGGGGCGATCACCTTGGGGTTCTTGGCCATCACCGAGGCGATTGGCGTTTTGTGGACATCGAGTCCGCCGTCCAGCGTGCGGCGCAGGTCGCCATCTGTGTAGATGCCGACCATTCGGCCTTCGGTGTCGTCGATCACGGTCATGCCCAGGCCTTTCTGTGTCATCTCGACCAGTGCCTCGGCGACGGTGACGGTCTCCGCCACTCGGGGGATATCGTCACCGCTGTGCAGCAGATCATCGATTTTCAGCAGCAGGCGGCGTCCGAGCGAGCCGCCCGGATGCGACAGTGCGAAATCCGCTTCGGTGAACCCGCGGGCCTCAAGCAGCGCAACGGCCAGCGCATCGCCCATCGCCAGTGTCGCGGTCGTGCTCGCGGTAGGTGCCAGATTCAGCGGGCAGGCTTCCTTGTTGACGCCGACGTCCAGATGAACATCGGCCATGCGTGCCAATGTCGAATCTGCCCGGCCTGTCATCGCGATGAGCGGCACGCCGAGCCGCTTGATGACCGGGAGAATGGCGGTGATCTCTGCCGTCTCGCCCGAGTTTGACAACGCGAGGACCACATCGGCGCGTGTGATCATGCCGAGATCGCCGTGGCTGGCTTCGCCGGGGTGGACGAAGAACGCGGGGGTGCCGGTGCTTGCCAATGTCGCCGCGATCTTGTTGCCGATATGGCCCGACTTGCCCATGCCGACGACCACGATTCGCGCGGTGCAGGCGATGCAGAGCTCACAGGCACGGACGAACGCATCGTCGATCCGGTCGATCAGATGGTCGATGGCATCGCGCTCAATCTGCAATACGGACTGGCCAAGGCGACGAATTTGTTCTGGGTGCAGTGACGTCATGGTTTGTTATCCGGAGATGAGCAGAAGAGTCTCATAGCCCACAAAGGCGACGAGCAGCAGGCTGCCCTCGATGCGCGTGATCTGCCCGCGTCCACGCCAGCCCGCGCACATCAGAAACATCAGCGCCGTGAGGGCGAGCATGACCGGCATGTCGCGTGTCAGCACCGCGGCATCGACGAGTCCCGGACTCAACCAGGCTGGCATTGCGAGTACCACCAGCAGGTTGAACAGGTTGGAGCCCAGTACATTGCCCAGTGCGATCTCGGGTTCGCCCTTGAGGGCGCCGGCCACGGAGGCGGCCAGTTCCGGCAGGCTGGTCCCCAGTGCGACGATGGTGAGCCCGATCACCAGATCGCTGATCCCGAAGGTGTTGGCGACGTTGACCGCGCCCCAGACCAGCAACTGCGAGGACAGCGGCAGCACAATCAGTCCGACGACCGTCCACAGAATGGCGCGCCCCATCGGTGCCTGCTCGGGGACATCGACGGCCAGATCGTCTCCTGCCGCGAGTGGCGCTCCGACTTTCGCCATTCGGGCCATCCAGACCAAGACCGCGATCAGGGCGACCAGTAGTACGACACCATCCGCGCGGTCGAGCTGGCGGTCCCACATCAGCACGAAGGCGCCGATGCAGACGACGGACAGGACAGGCAGCTCGCGCTTGAGGACCGAGCTGTTCACGACCAACGGCGTGACCAGCGCCGTGACGCCCAGGATCAGCGCGATATTAGTGACGTTCGAGCCAATGGCATTGCCGATCGCCAGTCCGGACTTGCCTTGAAGCGCGGCCACCGCCGCGACAAACATCTCCGGTGCCGATGTGCCTAGCCCCACCACGGTGAGTCCGACCAGCAGCTTGGGTACGCCCAGATCCTGCGCCAGGGCGGCGGCACCGGCGATGAACCGGTCCGCGCCCCAGATCAGCAGGACGAATCCGACGGCGATGGCGAGGACGCTGAGCAGCAATGTGGGGTCCAAACGAAGACCTGGGCATTCAGGTGGGCGGCGAATGATAACGAACCCGCGTCGTCACGCGCGGCGGCGAGTTCAACTTGTGCCGTGGTCAGCCCTTGATGGTGGCATAGGCGTCGAGTGCTGCCTGTCGGCTGGCTTTCAAGTCGACTATGGGTTCGGGGTAGTCGCGGCCCAGTCGCAATCCCGCGTCATGCAGGATCTCCATGGGCGCGGCCCAGGGCGCATGAATGTGCCGGTCCGGCAGTTTTGCCAGTTCCGGCACGAAGCGGCGCACATAGTGGCCACCCGCGTCGAACTTCTCACCCTGCGACACCGGATTGAAGATGCGGAAATACGGTGCGGCGTCGGCGCCGCAGCCGGCGATCCACTGCCAGCCCAACGTGTTGTTGGCCAGGTCGGCATCCACCAGCGTGTCCCAGAACCAGCGCGCACCGTCCATCCAGTGGTGGCGAAGGTTCTTGGTCAGCAGGCTGCCCACGATCATCCGTACGCGGTTGTGCATCCATCCGGTCTGCCAGAGTTGGCGCATGCCGGCGTCGACAATGGGAATGCCGGTCTGACCGCGTTGCCAGGCCCTGCGCTGAGCCGGGTCTCCGTCCCAGGTGAATGAGCGGAATCGTGGGTTGAGAGCCTGCTCCGTCGTTTCGGGGTAATGGAAGAGCAGGTGATGGGCGAATTCCCGCCAGCCGACTTCCGACAGGAATTTTTCGGCGTTGCTGGCGCGGCGGCTGCCGCCTTCGTCGCCGCGGGCCTGGCGCGTCGCCTGCAGGATCTCTCGCGGTCCGATCTCGCCAAAGTGCAGGTGTGGTGACAGGCTGGAGGTCAGGTCTTCCGACGGAATGTCGCGCCCGGTGTCATAGCGTTCCAGCTGGTCGGCGAGAAAGTTGCTCAACCGCCTACGGGCGCCCGTGGCGCCAGGCGTCCAGTGTTGGGTGAAGCCATCCGCCCAGCCGCTTCGTGGCAACAGCTGCAGGCTGGCGAGCGAATCGCTCCGTAGCCTCGGCGCGGCGGGCAGCGTTGGGGTTGGACAGGGCTCCAACGCGTCCAGCGTCGGCCGAATTGCGCGCCAGAAGGGCGTAAAAACGCGATAGGGTCCGCCGCTCTTGGTCTGGACTGTCCAGGGTTCGGTGAGCAGCGCGGCATTGAAGCTCCGGACTTCGATGCCGGCCTCGCGCAGGACCTGCTTGATGTGCCTGTCGCGTTCGCGGATCGCCGGCTCGTACAGCCGGTTCCAGCACACGCTTTTTGCGTCGGTTTCGTCAAGGCAGGCCTGTAGCGCTTGCAGGCTGGGGCCGTGGCGAATGATCAGCCTGGAGCCGGCCTGTTCCAGTTGCTCGGTCAGCCGTGTCAGGCTTTGATGCAGCCACCATTGGCTGGCGGCGCCGGGCGCCCACGGCGCCTCCTCGTCTGGGGCATGAATGTACAGCACCAGCAGCCGCTCGCTGCGTGAGGCCGCGTGCAGCAGCGCAGGGTTGTCATGGAGGCGAAAATCACGACGTAGCCAGACGATGCGCGTGGACATGGTGGCGGGTAGCCCGTTCGAACAAGACAGATGCAGGTGGGCCCGTATAATGCGCGGCCTTTTCTCAAGGTAACCGAGTGGAATGACCCAAGCGATTCGTGTCGAGGGCGTACACAAGCGCTTCGGTGACCTGCATGCGCTCAAGGGCGTGAGTTTCGGGATCGAGCAGGGCGAATACTTCGGCTTGCTAGGCCCCAATGGCGCCGGCAAATCGACCCTCATCAACATCACCGCCGGACTGGTCCGCGCCAGCCAAGGCCAAGTGTCGGTGATGGGGCATGATGTCGTGGGCGCGTTTCGCCCGGCAAGACAATCGCTGGGCGTCGTGCCGCAGGAGATTGTCTACGATCCGTTCTTCTCCGTCCGCGACATCCTGCGCATCCAGGCCGGCTACTTTGGCTGCGGGCGCGATGCGTGGCCCTGGATCGACGAGCTGCTGGAGCGACTGGACCTGACCAGCAAGTGCGACGCCAGCATTCGCCAGCTGTCCGGCGGGATGAAGCGGCGCGTGCTGATCGCCCAGGCACTCGTTCACCGTCCGCCGGTGGTCATCCTCGACGAGCCGACGGCTGGAGTGGATGTGGAGCTGCGGCGCACGCTGTGGGAGTTCACGCGTGAACTCCATGCCGCCGGCCACACCATCGTGTTGACGACCCATTATCTGGAGGAGGCCGAGGCCTTGTGCGAGCGCATCGCCATCATGGACCACGGTGAGTTGCGCGCGCTGGAACGCACCGATGATTTTCTTTCGCGGCACCCATTCCGGTTTCTGCGGTTATCCATTGACGGGCCCGGAGCCGTGCCAGATGCGATCGAGCGGCTGGTCTGTGCTCGCGATAACGATGAGCTTGAACTGCGCCTGACCCGTGGCCAGGATTCGGTGGCTGACGTGCTCGACGGCCTGCGAGACGCCGGCTTTCGGGTCACCGACGTGCACACACGGGAGCCGAGCTTGGAAGACATCTTTGTCGAACTGACGGGAGATCACGATGCATAGCCCCGTTGATTCCGCTGCCATGGCCCGGCGCTTCAACCCGCGCGGCACGTGGACGCTGTTCCAGAAGGAAGTCCGCCGGTTCTTGAGCGTGATCGGCCAGACCGTGCTCGCGCCCGTGGTCACCGCCGTGCTCTACCTGCTGGTGTTCCAGCATGTGCTGGAAGATCGCGTCAACGTCTATCCGGGCGTCGGCTACACCGCGTTTCTGATTCCCGGCCTGGTGATGATGAGCATCATCCAGAACGCATTTGCGAACACCTCGTCGTCGCTGACCCAGTCGAAGATCATGGGCAACCTGGTGTTTCTGCTGTTTGCGCCGTTGTCCGCCGTGGAGATCTTTGTGGCCTTTGTCGGCGCGGCCATTGTGCGCGCGTCCTGCGTGGCGGTCGTGCTTTATGCGGTCGGTTGGCTGTTCATTCCGCTGCCATTGCAAGCCCCGCTTGCTGCGATTGCGATGCTGGTGCTATCGGCCGGCTGTCTGGCCGTGTTCGGACTGATCGCAGGCATCGTGGCGCAGAAGTTCGACCACCTCGCCGCATTCCAGAACTTTTTCATCATGCCGTTCTCGTTCTTGTCCGGCGTGTTTTACTCGATTCACTCACTGCCCGAGTTCTGGGAGCAGGCCTCGCGGTTCAATCCGTTCTTCTACATGATCGACGGGTTTCGCTATGGCTTCTTCGGTGTGGCCGACGCGCCGATTGCTCACTCGCTGGGCGTGGTGACCTTGTTCTTCTTGATCTTGGCTTGCGTGGCGCTGTGGATGTTGCGCACCGGGTACAAGATCCGCAGCTAGGGAAACACTGATCTATGCCCACCACCAAGACGGAGCCGGTTTTCGCGCAAGCCCAGGCTTGCGCGAAAACCGGCCCGTTCCATACGGATTGCGCCTGAAAACAGGCCATGCGGCGTTACTCGCCGCTTATTTGGAATGACCAAACTTCGCTTCTCGCGCCTTGCCTGGCCTGTTGTCAGGCAGCAACTTGGCGGCGGGAATAGGTCAGAGTTTCCCTTAACGACCGGATACCCAAACAAATGGATGCACTCACCATCAAAAGCCTGATCGAGGCTGGTCTCCCCGATGCCGAGGTCGAAGTCATCGGAGACGACGGTCAGCATTTCCAGGCGACCGTGATCTCGCCGTCGTTCTCCGGCCAGTCAATCGTGGCCTGTCATCGCATGGTCTACGCCGCGTTGGGTGATCGCATGGGAACCGAGATTCACGCCCTGCAATTGCGCACTCGCGCGCCCGCTTAAACAGGCCCCCCATGGACAAATTAGCGATCACCGGCAATGGCCCGCTGGATGGCGAGGTGCGCGCCTCCGGGGCCAAGAACGCCACGTTGCCGATTCTCTGCGCGGCCTTGCTCACGGAGGAGCCGTTGATGGTGCACAACGTGCCCCATCTCGAAGACGTGACCACGACCAACCGGTTGCTCGCGCGTCTGGGCGCCGACGTGACCATCACCGATCAATATGGCGTGCGTGTTCACGCGGCCAATCTGGAATCGCATGAGGCGCCCTACGAGCTGGTCAAGACCATGCGCGCGTCGATACTCGTGCTGGGGCCATTACTGGCGCGTCATGGTGCTGCGCGTGTCGCCCTGCCGGGCGGATGCGCCATCGGCTCGCGTCCGGTGGATCTGCACATCGCCGGCTTGCGTGCGATGGGCGCCGAGATCGAGGTGGACGCCGGCTTTATCGATGCCCGCGCCGGTCGCCTCAAGGGCGCTCGGATCGTCATGGAAACGGTGACGGTCACCGGCACCGAGAACCTGATGATGGCGGCCTGTCTGGCCGATGGTGAAACCCTGCTGGAAAACGCCGCGCGTGAGCCGGAGGTCATGGATCTAGCGCGTTGTCTCATCGCGATGGGCGCACAGATTGAAGGCGCGGGCACCAGCACCATCCGTGTACGTGGCGTGGCGGCGCTGCATGCTGCCGAGCATCGCGTGCTGCCGGATCGCATCGAGACCGGGACCTTTCTGGTGGCCGGTGCGATCTCGCGCGGGCGAGTGCATGTGCGCGACACCGATCCGACGCTGCTGGATGCCGTGCTGCTCAAGCTCGAATCAGCCGGAGCCAAGATCGACACGACCGCGTCGACGATCACCCTGGACATGCAGGGTCGGAGGCCGACGGCCGTGAATGTGCACACCGCCCCGCACCCTGCGTTTCCGACCGATATGCAGGCCCAGTTCACCGCGTTGAACACGATTGCCGACGGTGTCGGCACCATCACCGAGACGATTTTTGAGAACCGCTTCATGCATGCACTGGAGCTCCAGCGCATGGGCGCGGACATCAAGATCGAGGGCCACACCGCCATCGTCCGTGGCCGCGAACGCCTGCGCGCCGCGCCCGTGATGGCCACCGATCTGCGCGCCTCGGCGAGTCTGGTGATCGCCGCACTGGCTGCGGAAGGGGAGACCGTGGTTGATCGGATCTACCACATCGACCGCGGCTATGAATGCATCGAGGAGAAACTCTCCCAGCTCGGTGCGATCATTCGGCGCATTTCCTGAATCAGACCACCGGGTCAGTCCCATGCTTTCGATTGCAGTCTCCAAAGGGCGGATTCTCAAGGACACGCTGCCGCTGCTTGCCGCGGCCGGTATCGAGCCGGTCGAGGATCCGCACACCAGCCGCAAGCTGATCTTCGAGACCCATCGCGGCGACGCCAAGCTGATCGTCATCCGCGCCTCGGATGTTCCGACCTTCGTCGAGCATGGTGCGGCGGATATCGGCATCGCCGGCAAGGATGTATTGATGGAGCATGGCGGCGATGCTGTCTACGAGCCGCTGGATCTCAAGATCGCCCGCTGCCGTTTGATGGTGGCCGGTCGTCCCGGCTGCCTAGATGTGGGGCAGCGGCGCCTGCGCGTGGCCACCAAGTATGTCGAGACCACGCGTCGGTTTTTCGCCGCGCAGGGCCGGCAGGTCGAACTGATCAAGCTCTACGGTTCCATGGAATTGGCGCCGCTCGTGGGTCTGGCCGATTGCATCGTCGATCTGGTTGACACCGGCAATACCCTGCGCGCCAACGGTCTGGAGCCGCTGGAGCCGGTGGCCGAGATCAGTTCACGGCTAATCGTCAACAAGACCGCGATGAAGATGAAGCATGCGGCCGTGCAGCGATTGATCGACCAGCTCGCTCAGGTGACGGCGGATGCTTGATATTCAAACCATCGCCGCCGGCGATGCCGATTTCTGGTCGCGCGTCGATGCGCTGGCCACCAGCGATGCGGCGGAACGCGCGGACGTGCGCGAGGCCGCAGAATCGATCTGCCGCGACGTTCGCGAGCGTGGCGATGCCGCCGTACTGGAATACACGCGCCGTTTTGATCGTCGGGGTGACCTTGCCGGCGTCGCCGAACTCCGGTTGTCCCCCGAAGCGATGGCGCAGGCCTTCGAATCGCTGGACGCAGCGGCCCGCGACACGCTGGTCCGCACCCACGAACGTCTCGTCCGCTTCGCTGAGCAGCAGGTGGCGACGAGCTGGCGAATCACCGACGACATCGGTTGCGAGCTGGGCGAGCAGATCACCCCGCTCGATCGCGCGGGTCTTTATGTGCCGGGTGGCAAGGCCAGTTATCCGTCATCGCTGCTGATGAACGCAGTGCCGGCGCGGGTGGCGGGTGTCCGCGAGCTGGTCATGGTTGCGCCCACTCCAGATGGGCAGATCAACCCATGGGTGCTCGCCGCCGCGCATCTCGTCGGCATTGACCACGCGTTTTGCATCGGCGGCGCACAGGCCGTGGCTGCCATGGCTTATGGCACCGAGACCGTGCCTGCGGTGGACAAGATTGTCGGGCCGGGCAATGCCTACGTGACGGCGGCCAAACGCCATGTGTTCGGCGCGGTGGGCATCGACAAGCTGGCCGGTCCGTCGGAGATCTTGGTGATCTGTGATGGGCAGACCGACGTCGACTGGACGGTGCTCGATCTGTTCTCGCAGGCGGAGCACGACGAGGATGCGCAGGCCGTTCTCGTTTGCCCGGATGCCGACTACCTTGCACAGGTTCGCGCGCGGGCCGACGAGATGGCGAGAGTGCAGTCGCGCGAGGCGATTATTCGTGCGTCCTTGGCCGCGCGCGGCGCACTGATTCATGTCGAGAACCTCGCGCAGGCAGCCGAGGTGGCGAATCGACTGGCGCCGGAGCATCTGGAGTTGTCAGTCGCTGATCCGGACGGTCTGCTGCCGAGCATTCGGCATGCCGGCGCGATCTTCCTGGGGCGGCACACGCCGGAAGCATTCGGTGATTATTGTGCCGGGCCGAATCACGTGTTGCCGACCGGGCGGGGGGCACGATTTTCGTCCCCGCTGGGCGTGCAGGACTTCCAGAAACGCAGCAGCCTGATCAAGGTTTCTCCCGCTGCCGCTGCCCAGCTGGCGCCGCTGGCCGGGCACTTTGCGGACGTGGAGGGGCTCGCCGCGCATGCGGAGTCCGCGCGTCGGCGCGGTGGCGGCGTCTGAGGCTGGTGGCATGCGCATTCGAGGTGTTTGGTCGGCGCTGAGCCGTTGGTCGCTGTGCTATACTCGCGCACTGCCTGAGCGAACCGGCACCACCTGTGTGCACGCACCGTATTCGGTGTGCAGGGCCACGCCGCCAGGCGTCAATAGCGTGGTCAATCCAGCTTTGTCTTTTCAAGTTGTCAATCAATTAGGGGCAGCATGAGCCAGGTGAAAGACGAGGGCGTCGACGCGGGGAAGCGTCGTTTCCTCACGCTTGCAACCTCGGTGGTCGGCGGCGCAGGAGCCGCGGCGGCCGCCGTTCCTTTTATAGCGAGCTTCAAGCCCAGCGCCCGGGCGAAAGCTCTTGGTGCGCCGGTAAAAGCGGACGTCAGCAAGGTTGAAGACGGCGCCCGGGTGACGTACACCTGGCGTGGCAGTCCGGTCTGGCTCGTCAAGCGCACGCCGACGATGCTGGGGACGCTGCCCAAGCTGTCAGGCCAGCTGGCCGACCCGGAATCGAAGCAGCCGCAGCAGCCGGATTACGTCGACGGCGAAACCCGTTCGATCAAGCCGGAATTGCTGGTCATGGTCGGTCGTTGCACGCATCTGGGCTGCTCGCCGCTGTACCGCCCCGAGCCGGAAGCGGCTGACGTGCCGGGCGAATGGATGGGCGGGTTCTTCTGCCCCTGTCACGGTTCCAAGTTCGACCTCGCCGGCCGCGTCTACAAGGGCGTGCCTGCACCGCTGAACATGGAAGTGCCGCCGCATCGCTACGAGTCCGAGGCAGTGATTGTCATCGGCGAAGACACGGAGGCCGCGTAACATGGGCATCCAGGCAAACCCCCATAAGACGACCGGCTTTCTGGGCTGGATCGATGATCGCTTCCCGCTCACCAAGATGTGGAAGGATCACGTATCGGAGTACTACGCTCCGAAGAACTTCAACTTCTGGTACTTCTTCGGCTCGCTGGCGATGCTGGTGCTGGTCAACCAGCTGCTGACCGGGATCTTCCTGGCGATGCACTACAAGCCGGATGCCGATCTGGCTTTCGGCAGCGTCGAGTACATCATGCGGGATGTCCCCTGGGGCGACATCATCCGCTACATGCACTCTACCGGGGCGTCGGCGTTCTTCATCGTCGTCTACCTGCATATGTTCCGCGGCATGCTCTACGGCTC
>Ga0208330_1000230_pt1 | contig 30743 bp, 23 predicted proteins | sample DeeseametaMP1896_FD_184180 | JGI IMG/M metagenome (GOLD analysis project Ga0208330, IMG submission 184180) | Marine microbial communities from the Deep Pacific Ocean - MP1896 (SPAdes) | ecosystem: Environmental > Aquatic > Marine > Oceanic | place: East of Hawaii, North Pacific Ocean | collected... | reverse complement strand
CCCGCCGGGAGGCCCAGGCGCGGGCCACCGCCATCGAGGAGGCCCGCCGCGAAGCCAAGCGTCGGGCGCTGGGGCTCTCGACGCAGCAGTCCGGCGCGCCGGGTCGCGGTGCGGTCCGCGGCCTGAAGGTGCTGGCATGGTCGGTGGCGATTGCGGTGCTGGTGGTGGGACTGGGCCTGGTCCTGTACTTCACCCCGATCATGTCGGCTCGCAGCATCGAGGTCACCGGCCTCGGGGTGCTGCCGCAGGAGGACGTCGTCGCGGCCGCGGCCGTGGCACCGGGGACACCGCTGTTGCAGGTCGACACCGACGCCGTGGCGGGCCGGGTGGCGTCGATCCGGCGGGTCGCCTCGGCCAGAGTGCAACGGCAATACCCGTCGACGCTGCGGATCACCGTCGTCGAGAGGGTCCCGGTGGTGGTCAAGGACTATCCCGACGGGGTCCACCTGTTCGACGAGGACGGGGTGGATTTCGCGACCGGCCCCCCGCCGCCCGGGGTGCCCTACCTCGACACCGAGAATCCCGGGCCGAACGATCCAGCGACCAAGGCCGCGCTGAAGGTGATGACCTCACTGCGCCCGGAGGTGGCCGGCCAGGTGGGCAGGATCTCGGCCCCGTCGGTCGCATCGATCACGTTGACGCTGGTGGACGGCCGGACCGTGGTGTGGGGGACCACCGATCGGACCGAGGAGAAGGCACTGAAGCTGGCTGCACTGCTGACGCAGCCGGGGCAGACCTACGACGTGTCGAGCCCGGACCTGCCGACGGTCAAATAGCCGGCGCGACCGTTGGTGGGCCTCGACGGCATGCACCTGACGCGCATCACCGCGAATTTTCTCGTGTCGTGTCGGCGCGCCTGCTCGGCACCCGTGCACACCGGCCCTACCGTTCTGTTTGCACCGCACTACTTGACATAACTCTAAGCCTATGGTTGAGGTTGAGGGTTTAGGGGCACGCTCAAGAGGTGCGGAAATGGACCGGGAACATCAGGCAGGAAGGGCGCACATGACCCCCCCGCATAACTACCTCGCTGTGATCAAGGTGGTCGGTATCGGCGGCGGCGGCGTCAACGCCGTCAACCGGATGATCGAGCAAGGCCTCAAAGGCGTTGAGTTCATCGCGATCAACACCGACGCGCAGGCGTTGTTGATGAGCGACGCCGACGTCAAACTCGACGTCGGACGGGACTCGACCCGCGGTCTCGGTGCCGGCGCCGACCCCGAGGTCGGTCGCAAGGCCGCCGAAGACGCCAAGGACGACATCGAGGAGCTGCTGCGCGGCGCCGACATGGTGTTCGTCACCGCCGGTGAAGGCGGCGGCACAGGCACCGGTGGAGCACCGGTCGTGGCGACCATCGCCCGCAAGCTGGGCGCATTGACCGTCGGAGTGGTGACGCGGCCGTTCTCGTTCGAGGGCAAGCGGCGCAGCAACCAGGCCGAAGCCGGTATCACGGCGCTGCGCGAGAGCTGCGACACGCTCATCGTCATCCCCAACGACCGGTTGCTGCAGATGGGCGACGCCGCGGTGTCGCTGATGGACGCCTTCCGCAGCGCCGACGAGGTGCTGCTCAACGGTGTCCAGGGCATCACGGACCTGATCACCACGCCCGGCCTCATCAACGTCGACTTCGCCGACGTCAAGGGTGTGATGAGTGGTGCGGGCACTGCGCTGATGGGCATCGGCTCGGCACGCGGCGACGGGCGTGCGCTCAAAGCGGCCGAGATCGCGATCAACTCGCCGCTGCTGGAAGCTTCGATGGAGGGCGCCCAAGGTGTGCTGCTGTCGGTGGCCGGCGGCAGTGACCTGGGCCTGTTCGAAATCAACGAGGCGGCCTCGCTGGTGCAGGACGCCGCCCACCAAGAAGCCAACATCATCTTCGGCACCGTGATCGACGACTCGCTGGGCGACGAAGTGCGGGTCACCGTCATCGCCGCCGGGTTCGATGCGGCCGGCCCCGGACGCAAACCGGTGACCGGGGAGGCGCAGGCGCAGGGGGCTACCGGGAGCACCCCGATCACCCCGGGCAAGGCCGGCCGGGTCAGCTCGTCGCTGTTCGAGCCCTCGGATCCGGCCAGTGTGCCGGTGCACACCAACGGCGCCACGGTGCGGATCGGCGGCGACGATGGGGGCATCTCCGATGACGACGTCGACGTGCCGCCGTTCATGCGCCACTGATCACGTCCTACGGTCACGGCATGGCTGATCGTGCGTCCTCCGGCCGCGGGCTTGATCGTGCGTCCTCCGGACGGGGGGCTGATCGTGCGTCCTCCGGCCGCGGGCCTGCTCGCGGGTCCGGCCTACGGGTCAGGCGCGTCACCACCGCCCGCGCTGGCGGGGTGTCCAGGCCGCCGTTCGACAGCTTCAACCTCGGCGACCACGTCGGCGACGACCCGGCCGCGGTCGCGGCGAACCGACGCCGGCTCGCCACGGCGACCGGGTTGGGTGACGACGGGATCGTCTGGATGAACCAGGTCCACGGCACCCATGTCGAGATGGTGGCCGACGCCGGTCGCACCTGCGACGCCACGGACGGTTTGGTCACCGCCACACCAGGATTGGCGCTCGCAGTGGTCACCGCCGACTGCGTGCCGGTGCTGCTGGCCGACGCCCGAGCCGGCGTGGTCGGCGCGGTGCACGCGGGCCGAGTCGGTGCGGCGCAAGGGGTCGTCCCCGAGGCGCTGCGTGTCATGGTCGACGCCGGCGCACGCGCCGAAGACGTGTCGGTCCTGCTCGGCCCGGCGGTCAGCGGCCCCAACTACGAGGTTCCCGACGAGATGGCTGCCGAGGTCGAGCGGTCGCTGCCGGGCAGCCGCACGACCACCCGGCGCGGCACCGCGGGGTTGGACCTGCGCGCCGGCATCGCCGCCCAGCTGCGCTCGCTGGGCGTCACCGCCATCGACATCGATCCCCGTTGCACCGTCGACGATCCCACGCTGTTCAGCCACCGCCGGGACGCGCCGACGGGCCGACTGGCTTGCCTGGTGTGGCTGGAGCCGCAGCGGTGAACGCGACCGAGCAGCGGGAACGGGATCTGGGGGAGGCGCTGGCCGGGCTGCGCGCGCGGCTGGACCGCGCGGCGCAGGCTGCCGGACGTGACCCCGCCGACATCGAGTTGCTGCCGGTCACCAAGTTCTTCCCGGCCAGCGACGTGGTTGCGCTACACCGCCTGGGCTGCACCGCATTCGGTGAGTCCCGTGACCAGGAAGCCACGCAGAAGATCGCCGAGGTGGCGAGCAGTGGAGCGGTCGGCGAGGTGCGCTGGCACATGATCGGGCGTATCCAGCGCAACAAGGCCCGGTCGATCGCGGAGTGGGCCTATGCCGCTCACTCCGTCGATACGGTCAAACTGGTCAACGCGCTGGACCGCGCGGCGTCCGACGCGTTGGAGCGCGACCGCCGGGACGCGCCGATGCGGGTGTACGTGCAGGTCAGCCTCGACGGGGACGAGTCCCGCGGCGGAATCGACGTGGCCGCGGCCGAACGGATCGACACCGTGTGCGCCGCTGTCGACGCGGCAGCGGGACTGCAGTTCGTCGGCCTGATGGCGATTCCGCCGATGGACGCCGACCCCGACCAGGCCTTCGCTCGTTTGGACGCCGAGCGGCGGCGGGTACAACAGGGCTACTCGCAGCGGCTCGAACTGTCGGCCGGCATGTCCGGTGACCTCGAGGCGGCGGTCAAACATGGTTCGACATGTGTGCGTGTCGGTACCGCGCTATTGGGATCGCGACCGCTAACGTCACCGGCAGTAGTCACACGAGTCACACCTTCATCACAGACACCAGATTCCACGGAACAGGCTGAGGCCGCAGAGACCTCACAGTCATCCCGCACCACACCAGCTTCACCGCACGAAGGGTCCTCACAATGAGCACACTGCACAAGGTCAAGGCCTACTTCGGTATGGCACCGATGGATGACTACGAGGACGACTACTACGACGATGACGACCGCGCACCGGTGCGCGGGTACCGCCGTCCGCGCGAGGACCGCTTCGAAGACGAGGGCTATGCGCGCGGGTTCGAGGGCATGGGCGCGATGGGCTCCATGGGTGATGACCGCCGCCGCGAATACGACGAGCCCCCCGCCTACCGCGGCGGTTTCGACGACGCCCGGTTCGAGCCCAGGCTGCGCACTCCCCGCGAATTCGACCGCACCCCACCACGATTCGGTGGAATGCGCGGGTCGACCCGGGGTGCGCTGGCGATGGACCCGCGCGGCATGGCCGAACTGTTCGAAGCGGGCAGCCCGCTGGCCAAGATCACCACGCTGCGGCCGAAGGACTACAGCGAGGCGCGCACCATCGGTGAGCGGTTCCGCGACGGCACACCGGTAATCATGGACCTGGTGTCGATGGACAATGCCGACGCCAAACGGCTGGTCGACTTCGCCGCCGGCCTGGCCTTCGCGTTGCGCGGATCGTTCGACAAGGTCGCGACCAAGGTGTTCCTGCTGTCGCCGGCCGACGTCGATGTGACCGCTGAGCAGCGCCGCCGCATCGCCGAGGCCGGCTTCTACGCCTATCAGTGAGTCCGCCGCCCCGCGGCGACCGGATGCCCGCGCGGCACCGCGGGTAGGCTGACGGCGGCTGGGACCCCAGAGGCCCGGCAGTGTTTCCACCGTCAGACAATCGTCCTGGAGTGAGGTCGCTCAGTTGGGGCTCTTCTTCTCGATCCTGGGTTTCGCGCTGTTTCTCTTCTGGCTGCTGTTGATCGCTCGGGTCGTCGTCGAGTTCATCCGCTCGTTCAGCCGTGACTGGCAGCCCAGGGGCGCGACCGTGGTGGTCCTGGAGGTCATCATGACCTTGACTGATCCGCCGGTGCGGTTACTTCGTCGGATCATTCCGCAGCTGACCATCGGCGCGGTGCGCTTCGACCTCTCGATCATGGTTCTGCTTCTGCTGGCCTTCATCGGCATGCAACTCGCGTTCAGCGCCGCGGCCTGAGCGCACCCCTCTGAACAGCGACTTTGCGCGTGGGCGAGGTCGGGTCGGAGGGTTGCTCGTCTCCCGCCCCGGTCTGCTGCGGAAGCGGGCAAAGCTGAAATTCGGTCTTAATATCGGCCTCTTCTGCAACCGCCGGGTCTGGTGTGACAGGATGGACGCCAGTTACCATCCAGCACTGCTTTACACTTTGAGATCGATTGACGGTCCAGACTTCAAGGGGGCAGACGATGCCGCTCACTCCTGCCGACGTGCACAACGTCGCTTTCAGTAAGCCACCGATCGGCAAGCGCGGCTACAACGAAGACGAGGTCGATGCCTTCCTCGATCTCGTCGAGAACGAGCTGGCCCGTCTCATCGAGGAGAACAGCGACTTGCGGCAGCGGGTCAGCGAGCTGGATCAGGAGCTCGCCTCGGCCCGCGCGGGCGGTGGCGCGCAGCCCACACAGACGCTGCCAGTCTACGAGCCGGAGCCCGAACCCGCACCGGCTCCGGAGCCCGCCTACGAGGCCCCGCCGCAACCGCAGCAGCCGGCCGCGGCCACCGAGGACCAGCACCTGCGTGCAGCCAAGGTGCTCAGCCTGGCCCAGGACACCGCAGACCGGCTGACCAACAGCGCCAAGGCAGAGTCCGAGAAGATGCTCGCCGATGCCCGTGCGCAGGCCGACCAGATGGTCACCGAGGCACGGCAGACCGCCGAGACCACAGTCGCCGAAGCGCGGCAGCGCGCCGACGCGATGCTCGCCGACGCGCAGACCCGTTCGGAAACGCAGCTGCGTCAGGCGCAGGAGAAAGCCGACGCGCTGCAGGCCGATGCCGAGCGTAAGCACTCCGAGATCATGGGCACGATCAACCAGCAGCGCACGGTGCTGGAAGGCCGGCTCGAGCAGCTGCGCACCTTCGAGCGGGAGTACCGCACGCGGTTGAAGACCTACCTGGAATCTCAGCTCGAGGAGCTGGGCCAGCGTGGCTCGGCGGCGCCGGTGGATTCCGGAGCCAACAGCGACGGCGGCTTCAACCAGTTCAACCGGGGCAACAACTAGTCACGTGCGCCACCGTCCAGTCTTGTCCTCCCGGACCGTTCCGTGCTGATCGTCGCGCTGGTACTCGCCGTGATCGGTCTCGCGGCGCTGGTCACTGCTGTGGTGACCAGCAACGAGCTGATCGCCTGGGTGTGTATCGCCGCCAGTGTCATCGGCGTCGTGCTACTCATCGTCGACGCGCTGCGGGACCGCTCCCGGGCCGGCGCCGACGAGGAATCCGACGCCGAGGCGACCGACGACACCGACATGGCCGAGACCACGTCTGATGTCGAGGATTATCCCGACGAACCGCCGATCGCCGACTACCAGGACGACGCCGTACCGGCGGAGGACGAGTCCGACACCGTGGCGGCCGAGCCCAGTTCGACCGAGGGCGACAACGGGGACACCGCCCGGAACTGACGCGGCTGGTTCACTGCGGCGCCGAGACGGTCGGGCTGGCCAGCGCGGCCCGGACTTCGTCGTCGCCGACCTGGTGGAAGTCGGCGAACACCTGACCCACCGCGTGGAAGTCGGCGGGTGTGGTCGAGCAGACCACGTCGTCGGCCTCGTCGCGAAACTCGCGCCACACCGAGGCCGGGCCCACCGGCACCGCGACCACGACCTGTGCTGCGCCGGCCTGCCGCACCGAGCGCGCGGCGGCGACCATGCTGGCTCCGGTCGCGATACCGTCGTCGACGAGGATCACCGTGCGGCCCGTCAGGTCCAGCGGAGGTCGGCCACCCCGGTAGGCCTGCTCGCGCCGGTGCAGTTCGGCGGTCTCCCGCTCGATGGCCTCCCGGACCTGATCCGGCCCGATGCCCAGACTGCGCACCAGGCCTTCGTTGAGCACCACCCCGCCGCCCGTGGCGACAGCGCCCATGGCCAGTTCGGGGTGCTGCGGTACCCCCAGCTTGCGCACCAGGCAGACGTCCAGCGGCGCCTGCAGGTGAGCCGCGACCTCCCAACCGATGGGAACCCCGCCGCGGGCCAGACCCAGTACCTGCAGGTCCTGCCGACCCCGGTAGCGCTCCAGATCCCGCGCGAGGATCTGACCTGCCTCGCGGCGGTCTCGAAATGTTCGCGGTATCCGCGGTATCTCAGTCATGGCACGCTCATCGCCGGATGGTTCACAGTGTTCGCCTCTGCACGGGTACCCGCGCGCTTTCCGGGCAATCCGGCGCGGTACCGGTGACGAATACTGCGCAGACGACACGACAGGTTCGGAGGAACATGGGCATCGAACACGAGAGCCACCTCGATCATCCCGTCGACACCGTGTGGGACTGGCATGCCCGGCCCGGCGCGATGCCCCGGCTGGTTCCGCCGTGGCAGCCCATGACGGTGGTGCGGGAGGCCGAGTCGCTCGCCGACGGAGTCGCGGTGCTGGGGCTGCCCGGCGGGCTGCGCTGGGTGGCCCGCCATGATCCGTCGGCTTACGTGCCCCGCAGTCGTTTCGTCGACGAGTTGTCCGCGCAGGGGCCGGCGTCCTGGCCGGCTCGGCTGGTCGGAAGCTGGCGGCACACCCACACGTTCGCTGATGTGGGTGGACGGACCCGAATGCACGACAGGGTCGAGACCATCGTGCCGGAAGCGGCGCTGCGCTCGACGTTCGTCTACCGCCACCGTCAGCTCGCCGACGACCTGGCCTCGCACCGCGACGCCGCCGACGCGGGTCTGGGGCCCTCGGTCATCGCGATGACCGGCTCGTCGGGTCTGGTCGGCAGTGCGCTCTCGGCGTTCCTCACCACCGGTGGGCACCGTGTCATCAGGTTGGTGCGCCGTGCGGCGCAGGGTGACGACGAGCGCACCTGGGATCCGCAGAATCCGGACCCCGATCTACTCAGCGGCGTCGATGCCGTCATCCACCTGGCCGGTGCCTCGATCGCCGGCCGCTTCACCGAAGCTCACCGCGCCGCCATCCGGGACAGCCGCATCGAGCCGACCCGCAAGCTGGCGGTCGCGGCGACGGCCGCGCCGGACGGGCCCCGGGTGTTCATCAGTGCCTCGGCAGTCGGCGTGTACGGCTACGACCGCGGGGACACCCCGCTGACGGAGGACAGCTCACACGGCGGCGGGTTCCTCGCCGACGTCGTCACCGACTGGGAGGCTGCGACGGCGCCTGCGGTCGACGCCGGGCTGAGGGTGGTGACGGTGCGAACCGGCATCGTGCAAGCCGCGGCGGGCGGAACGCTGCGGCTGCTGCGGCCGTTGTTCGCCGCGGGCCTCGGCGGTCGGCTGGCTTCCGGGCGGCAGTGGCTGGCCTGGGTGGGTCTGGACGACGTGCTCGACGTCTATCACCGCGCCCTCTATGACGAGCGGCTGACCGGGGCGGTCAACGCGGTGGGACCCGAACCGGTGCGCAACTCCGAGTACACCGCCGCCCTGGCCTCGGTGCTGCACCGGCCCGCGGTGTTGCCGGTGCCTGCGCTGGGCCCCCGTGTACTGCTTGGCGAACAGGGCGCCCGCGAGCTGGCCGAGGCCAGCCAGCGGGTGCTACCGGCGAAGCTCACCGCGCTCGGACACCGCTTCCGCCACCCAGACGTGGGTGACGCGCTGGCCCATCAGCTCGGCCGGGACTGACCTGCGACGTGGGTCAGGAAGCCCGCTACCAGCGTCCTGATCCGGGGTGCGACATCGTCAGCCAATTCTGTTGTGCGGGTGCGCAAGTCGTCGGCATTCAGGCCCAGCGCGGCCAGCTCTCCGACGTCGTCGCCGGTGATCCAGTTCTCCAGCAGCGCGACATCGACCTCCGGATGGAACTGCAACGCCAGAGCTCGGCCCAGGGTGAAGGCCTGCGACGCATCCGGGGTCCTGGCCAGCTCGACGGCCCCAGGCGGAAGGGTCCACCGATCGAAATGCCATTGGAACCACGCGCCACCCGGCACGATGTCCGGCCGGGCGCTGGCGGTGTCGAACCAGCCGATCTCCGGGCGCGTCGAACGCTCGACGGTGCCGCCGAAGGCCTGGGCCAGCAGCTGACCACCGAAACACACGCCCAACAGCGCGATCCCGGCCGCCGCGGCGTCACGCACCAGCTGCACTTCGGTGCCCACCCAGCTCGCCCGCAACGCCGGGTCGTACACCGGCCAGCGGGCACCCAGCGGGACTATGACGTCGTAGCCGCGCGGGTCGGGAAAGACCACCTCGCCGGCAGGGTCGTGGGCGCGGTCGGCGGTGACCACGTCGAAGGTGTCGACGTCGTAGCCGAACTCGCCGAACGCCTCGGCGAGCAACGCCTCGGTCGCCAGGGGGTCGTTGCGCAGAAACAGAACCGTGCGAGTCACCGGCCCATTATCGCGTCCGAGCGGGTGCGCTCGTCGGGCCGGCCGCCACCCTCCGGTGCCCGATGAGCGTCAGGCGCTCCTGCGGAGCGACGCTCGCTCAGCCCTCAGCAGCCTCAGAACTGTAGGGGCCCAGCAGATCCCGCGCGGATACCACCCCGACCAGGGACCCGTCCTGTTCGACCAGGATGTGGCGGATGTAGTGCTCCATCATGCGGTTCGCGACCTCGTCGACGGTGTCCTCGGCGCTCGCCCAGACCAGCCTGGTACTGGCGACATCACCGGCCCTCACGGTGGTCGGATCGCTGCCGGCGGCCACCACGCGGACGACGTCACGCTCACTGAGGACAGCGGCGGGGCGTTGCTCGTCTCCGACCACGACCATGCCGACGTCACGGGAGACCAGCGCACGGGCCACGTCGGCGATGGAGGCGTCGGCGGACACCCGTGCCACCGAATCGCCGGTGAGAGTCGAGACCGGGGCGGAGCCAACCAGCGGTATACGTGTCATCCCTTCATGCTGCTCGGTGCGCTCGCCTGCGCCTAGTGACCTCCGTCCCTTCTTCTGGGGATCTCGGACCCTGCGCCGAGATCTGGCAATCGATGTTGCTGACTAATGGTCGTCCTTGTCGCATCACGCGCTCAGCAATTTGCTCGCTGTGACGGAGACGTATGCTTGGTGGAAGTGACGTAGCCCTGCGGTCACCGCAGCTGTCATTCCTTTGGACACCGGTACGGCAATTGTTCGCCTATTCGACAATCGCAAAGAAGTTAGTCACGGGACTACCTGTCGGCCGCCCGACGCGCGCCTGGAAGCCGTAGAGAATCTATTTGCCGAACCAGCCGACTCCTTGTACCGTGATCCATTCTGAACAGCTAATAACGGCGAAAAGCGGTTGCGCGACAGTTAGCTTAGATAGTTCAACTATGCGTTCTTTGCGTCGCGTCTGGTCGGGAAAATTGCATCCTTGACGCTGCCGCCGGAAGTCGGGTTGAATGCTTTTCACAGACGTTAATATCGTTTCGTGATCGGAGTGCGGGCCGTGGCCGGCCGCCGAGATGCGGGCGCTGAGGTGGAACGGGAGTGCGTTGCTGATGGGTTACGGACGATTTGTCGGACGCGTTGGTGTGTTAGCTGTGGCGCTGGGGATCGGTTTGGCCGGTCCAGCGGTGGCGACTGCGGACCCCTCCGACGAGAGCAGCACCAGTGGAGCCGGGCCCGACAACGCCACCACCGGGCCCGCGAAGACCGGAGCGGCCGCGGAGGCCTCGACAGATCCCGACGACTCGAACTCGGACACCGATCCGGCAGGTGCGGGCGACGCCGCCCTCGATGACGCCGAACAGGACGAGGTCGATGCCGCGGACGCCATCGCCGACGAACTGGATGAGATGACGGAAGAGGAGGCCGTGGAGTCCGAGGCCGTCACTGCCGAGGAGGAAGAGGGCGTTCTTGCCGGCGGGGCTGCCGACACGGCAGGCTCCGATGACGACGTCGCCGACCCGGACGGCGCCCCCGTCGACGTCGGGACCGAAGGCCAGGTGAGCCCCGGTGTCGATCTGGATTCCCCGGTCGGTGATGTCGAGTCGGACGGCGCCGCCGCCGTTCCCACCGCCGACACCGCTGGCTCCGGGTACGGCTCGCAACCGGCCGAGCAGGGGCCCGCCGAGTCCGAGGTGGATACGCAGACCGCGTCTGAGCTGCAGCCGGAGCCTGACCTGACCGACGCCGCTGCCGGCGGCGACGGCGATCAGCCGGCGACAGCCGCCCGGTCCACCGTCACGGCGCTGCGGCAGCAGGCGGCACCTGAGGCCACCACTGTCGTCGACACGCTCGACGCGTCGGTCGACCCTGCGCCGCAGTCGGTGACCACGGGCCTGGCCGGGTTGGTGTCGAAGTTCCTGGGACTGCTCGGGATCGGGCCCTCGGCCGGCGACACCGGCGTGCCGCTGCCGTCCTTCGAGTTCGTCACCGCGGTGTTCGGGGCCATCCGCCGGGAGATGGACCGACTGTTCTCCAACGACGGGCCCAGCGCCGCGCCGGTGCTCACCGGGCAGGCAGGCGCCGGAGTGCTCACCGGGTCGCTGGGTGCCACGGATCCCGAGGGCGACCCGCTGCGCTACAGCGTGGTGCAGGCGCCCGGTCTGGGTGCGGTGACGGTCGACGCGGACGGTGACTTCGTCTACACCGCCGGCCCGGATCTCGCCGCCGCCGGCGGCACCGACACCTTCGTCGTCCGGGTCCGCGACACCGGGTTCCGGCTGCTGTCCGCGGGCCCGCGCACCACCGAGGTCCCGGTGACCGTGACCGTTGCCGCCGCCGAGGCCGACAGCGGTGAGTCCTCGGCGGCCGCCGCGCCGACCGCCATGCTGCTGGCCGCGGCGCAGGCCACCTCCACCGGCAGCGGCTCGGTGTATCAGGTCAGTGCGTCAGGTCCGGACATCGTCGGCTTCGACCCGGCCAAGGACAAACTCGACCTCGGTGACGTGTCCGTGCACAACTTCATCGTCGTCGACACCGCCGAGGGCGTCGGCTTCCGCAACCCGTGGTCAGGTGAGACGGCGATCATCCAGGGCGTGTCGCTGGGTCAGCTCACCGTCGACAGCTTCACCCCCATCATCAACGACCATCTGCGCCAGGATCTGTCGGGTGCACTGGCGTGGGAACACGGCGTCACCGCGGCGCCCGGCACCGTGTATGCGCGGTCCCACGAAGTCGGCCAGATCGACCGCGTCGCGTTCGACGCCGCCACCGACGTCGTCGACTTCCGCTACTACGGCACCCGCGAACAGCTCTACATGACCGACACCCCCGAAGGCGTCGTCATCTCGAACGCGGGGACGGGTCAGGCCCTGATCCTGCAGGGCGTCACCACCGCCCAGCTCACCGCCACGAACTTCATCTTCCACAACGCCCAGGTCCGCGAGGACCGGTTGCACCTGCAGCTCGGAATCGGCACCGTGCCCAACTCCCAAGTTCTCCCCCAGGGGGTGCCGATCGCCGGCACCGACAACTGGCCGACGGCCGCCGGGAACGGTGCACCCCCGAGCGGGCAGACCGGCACCACCACGACGATCGCGTGGCAGTACGGCACCCACACCACGCTCGAGTTCGACCCTGCCGCCGACACGCTGGACTTCGGCTGGTTCAAAGCCCACGAGTTCACCGTTGACGAGGTCAGTGGCTCGACCCGCATCGCCATCGTCAACAACAACCAGTCGTACACGTTGACCGGCGTCGGCCTTGGCGAGCTCGAGATGAGCAACATCGTGGCCCTCGACGACACTGCCCGCGCCAAGTGGCAGACGCTGATCTCCCACGCGGCGCCGCCGGTTTCGAGGCCGACCGTCTCCGTCGGTGACGCCAGTGCCGCCGAAGGCGACTCGGATTCCACGACGCTCACCTTCACGGTGACCCTGTCCGAGCCGGCCGGTGAGCCGGTCACGGTCAGCTACTCGACAGCCAACGGCACCGCCACCGCGGCGGGCGCTGACTACACGCCTACGGTCGGCACCCTGACCTTCGCCGCCGGTGAGACCGTCAAGACGGTGAACGTCGCGGTCACCGGTGACACCATGGTCGAGCTCGACGAGCAATTCACTTTGAACCTCTCGGCGCCGGTCAACGCTGTCATCGGTGACGGCGTCGGCGTCGCGACCATCGTCAACGACGACGTCGACACCGCCCCGTCGACTCCACCGGCGGTGTCCATCGCCGACCTCACCGTCGCCGAGGGCGACGGTGAGCACAGCCACTTCATGTTCACGGTGACCCTGGACAAGGCGTCCGACGAGACCGTGACCGTGCAGTACTCGACGTCCGACGGCACGGCCATTGCCGGTGTGGACTACACCGCCACCACGGGCACCGTCACGTTCGCGCCGGGCGTCACGACACAACTCGTGCATGTCGACGTCATCGGTGATGCCGCCGCAGAGTCGAACGAAACGTTCACGGTCACACTGTCGAGCCCGGTCGGCGCGACGCTGGCCGACGGTAGCGCGATCGGCACCATCACCGACGACGACACCGTCACCACCGTTCCCGGACTCAACTCCGGCAACCCGGGCGACGAACTGTGGGGAGAGGCGTTCTACGCCCCCTACGTCGACATGGGTCTGTGGCCCGTTCCCGACCTCGTCGCGATTGCCCAGGGCCGCGGCGCCTCGTTGGTGACGCTCGGCTTCCTGCAGGCCACCCCCGACGGCAAGCTGGCCTGGGCCGGTCTGTCTGCGTTGGCGCCCGATTCGGACTTCGAACAGGCCCAGGCCATCAACAGTTCCATCGCGGCGCTGCAGGCGGCCGGTGGTGACGTGATGATCTCACTCGGTGGAGCCTCCGGCACCAGCCTGGCCCAGTGGTACGCCACCCGCGGGCTCAGCGCCCGTTCCCTGGCCGACGCCTACGTCGCTGTCGCACAGACGTATTCACTGAATCGTATCGACTTCGACATCGAGGGGGCCGCCGTCGCAGACGCCGCCTCGATCGCGTTGCGCAGTCAGGCGTTGGCCTTGATGCAGCAGGATCTGCCGGACCTCGAGGTGTGGTACACGCTGCCGGTCCTGCCCACGGGCCTGACCTCCGACGGCCTGAACGTGGTCCGCTCGGCGGTCAGCGCGGGCGTCGAACTCGACGGCGTCAACGTGATGGCGATGGACTACGGCGAGTCCGCCGCGCCGACCAGCGGCCCGAACGCCAAGACCATGGGCGCCTACGCGATCCAGGCTGCCGAGTCCACCTACGCCCAATTGGCAGCGCTCTACGGTGAATTCGGTCAGTCCTTCGGCTGGAATCAGGTCGGGGTGACGCCGATGATCGGGGTCAACGACGTCACCACCGAGGTCTTCACCGTCGCCGACGCCCAGGCGCTCGAGGACTTCGCCCGCGCCAAGGGTCTCGGGATGCTGTCGATGTGGTCGGTGGCCCGCGACACCCCCGGCAGTCTCGGGCAGGCCTCGCCCACCGCATCGGGCCTCGACCTGCCCGCCGGCAGCTTCAGCGCGGTCTTCAACGACTACGGCACCGCCAACGACGTCGGTGACACGCTGCCCACGCTGTCCATCTCCGATGCCGCCGTCGTCGAGGGCGACGGCGGGCAGACCCACGTGATGTTCACCGTGACGTTGAGCGCGGCCTCGGATGAGGCGGTGTCGGTGGGGTATGTGACGTCGAACGGGACCGCCACCGCGGGGGTGGACTACACGGCGGGATCCGGGGTGGTGTCGTTCGCGCCGGGGGTGACCTCGCAGATGGTGCATGTGATGGTCGCCGGGGATGTTGCGGTGGAGGGTGACGAGACGTTCACGGTGAGTTTGTCGAATCCGTCGGGGGCGACGATCGCTGATGGTTCGGCGGTGGGCACGATCACCAATGACGATGTGGCGCCGACTCCGACGCCGGGTGCGTCGTCGGTGACGTATGTGGTCTCCGATGATTGGGGTTCGGGGTTTGTCGCCGGGGTGAAGGTGACTGCGGGTTCGGCCTTTGACGGCTGGACGGTGGAGTTCGATACGCCGGCTCGGATCAGCAATATCTGGAACGCCGAGATCGTCAGTCATGTCGGTCAGCACTATGTGGTGCGTAATGCGTCGTGGAACGCCAAGGTGGCTGCGGGGCAGAGTGTGGAGTTCGGTTTCCAGGCGGCGCCGGGTGGTGGGTCGTCGGCGGTGACGGGGTTCGTGGTCAACGGGTCGTCGACCGGTGGGCCCGCGCCGGTGGTGCCGAAGGTGTCGGTGGCTGATGCCTCGGTTGTCGAAGGTGACAGTGGCACCACGCAGTTGACGTTCACGGTGACGTTGGATACGGCCTCGGATGAGGTGGTGTCGGTGGGGTATGTGACGTCGAACGGGACCGCGACCGCGGGGGTGGATTACACCGCCGGTAACGGCACCATCACCTTCGCGCCCGGGGTGCTGTCCCAACAGATCAGCGTCACCGTCACCGGGGACGGGACCGCCGAAACCGATGAGACGTTCACGCTGACCCTGTCCAGCCCGTCCGGGGTGACGGTCGCCGACGGTTCCGCGACCGGGACCATCGTCAACGATGACGTGATCAACCCGGCGAACCTGATGCTGAGCATCTCCGACGCGTCGGTGGTCGAAGGCGCGCCGGGCAGCGGCGTCGCCCCCGGCTGGTTCAGCACGTCGGGCAACCAGATCGTCGACTCAGCAGGCAATCCCGTGCAGATCGCCGGTATCAACTGGTTCGGCATGGAGAGCGACATCTTCACCCCGCACGGGCTGTGGACCCGCAACTACCAGGACATGATGGATCAGATGGTGGCCTTGGAGTTCAACACCATCCGGCTGCCCTACTCCAGTGAGATGCTGCACACCACCAAGATGCCGTCCGGCATCGACTTCTACCGCAACCCCGAACTGGCCGGGCTGACCCCGATCGAGATCATGGATGAGGTCATCCGCTATGCCGGCGAGGTCGGGCTGCGGGTGATCCTCGACCACCACCGCAGCAGCGCCGGGGCCGGCGCCACCGCCAACGGGCTGTGGTACGAGGGCCAGTACACGGAGGCGCAGTGGATCGCGGATTGGCAGATGCTGGCCGCGCGCTACGCCGGCGACCCCACCGTGATCGGAGCCGACCTGCACAACGAACCGCACAACGGGACATGGGGCGGTGGGGGAGCGACCGACTGGGCGGCGGCCGCCGAGCGTGCCGGCAATGCGATTCTGGCGGTCAACGACAACTGGCTGATCTTCGTCGAGGGCGTGGCCACCTACGAGGGACAGCACTATTGGTGGGGCGGCAACCTGATGGGGGTGGCCGACCGGCCCATCGTGCTCGACGTGGCCGACCGGGTCGTGTATTCGCCGCACGACTATCCGAACTCGGTCTATGCCCAACCCTGGTTCCAGGGCGCCGATTTCGGGGACGCGCTGCCCGACAAGTTCGAGCAGATGTGGGGCTACATCTACGAGCAGAACATCGCCCCGATCTATCTCGGCGAGTTCGGCACGCGGCTCAGCGATCCCAAGGACGTCGTCTGGTACGAGGCGATCACGTCGTACCTGTCGGGTGACTTCGACAACGACGGCACCATCGACATCGCCGCCGGCACCCAGGACATGTCCTGGACGTTCTGGTCGTGGAACCCCAACTCGACCGACACCGGCGGCATCCTGGCCGACGACTGGAACACCGTGAACGAGAACAAGCTGGTCTACCTCGAGGCCTTGCAGTTCGACTTCGACGAGGACACCTCCGGTGTGCTGGCCAACTTCGTGGTGACCCTCGCCCAACCGTCGAATCAGACGGTGACGGTGCAGTACGCGACGTCCAACGGAACCGCCACCGGCGGTGACGATTACGTGGCAACCACCGGCACGCTGACGTTCGCACCCGGGGAGACCAGCAAGACCATCAGCGTGGTGGTGCTCGGCGACACCGTTGCCGAGGGCAGCGAGAGCTTCCTGGTCACGCTGTCCAGCCCGACCGGCGCCACCGTCGGTGACGGCACCGGCACCGGCACGATCACCGACGCGACCGTCGTCTAGCCAGAGGTCCGAACCCGCTCGCGGCACCGTCTTCGCGACGAAGACGGTGCCGCGATGTGCTTACGCCTGGACCTCACCCGGGGACTGCGTCGGTGTGTTCACAATGTCCAAAATGTCCGTTGCGTTCACATCGGTGACCTGAGTCACTTTGGCGCTCACTATTGCTGAGCATCACAACCAAGTGACTGGGAGACCACATGTTCGCAACTGGCCGACGCCGACGATTCAGCGGCGCGATGTCCGCTGTCGTAGTGGCGCTGCTCGCCATCTTGCTGCTGTCGGCATGCGGGGTCACTCGCGGGGGCGAAACCGGGCCGCACCGGCTCCGCATGATGGTGCCCAACAGCCCGGGCGGTGGATACGATCTCACCGCTCGGACCGCCGTCAAGATCATGGAAGACGACGACATCACCGGTCGCGTCGAGGTCTTCAATGTCATCGGTGCCGGCGGCACTGTCGCCATGGCCCGCCTGATGAACGAGCGCGGTAACGGCAACCTGATGATGATGGGCCTCGGCGTCGTCGGTGCCGTGTTCACCAACGGTTCGACGGCCCGCGCTTCCGATGCCACGGCACTGGCCAAGGTGGTCGAGGAGCAGGAGGGGATCCTGGTCCCCGCCGATTCACCGTTGCGCACGGTGCAGGACTTCATCGCCGCCTGGAAGGCCGACCCGGCCAAGATGACGATCGGGGGTGGATCCAACCCGGGCGGCCCGGATCACCTGTTCCCGATGGAGACCGCCAAAGCCGTCGGTGTCGACCCGACGAAGGTCAACTTCGTCTCCTACGACGGCGGCGGTGACCTGCTCACCGCGTTGCTCGGCAACAAGATCTCGGCCGGGACGTCAGGGCTCGGCGAATACGTCGACCAGATCGAGGCAGGCCAGGTGCGCGTGCTGGCCGTTTCCGGCAACGAGCGCGTCCAGGGCGTCGACGCTCCGACGCTCAAGGAAGCCGGTATCGACCTCACGTTCACCAACTGGCGCGGAATTCTGGCCCCACCCGGGATATCCGACGAAGACCGGCAGGCGATGGTGAGGATCCTCGAGGAACTCCACGCCACCGAGGCGTGGAAGGAGGCGCTGGTGACCAACGGTTGGACCGACGCCTTCATGACCGGCCAACCGTTCGAGGACTTCCTCGAAGAACAAGATCAGCGCGTCGAGTCGACGCTGACAGATTTGGGACTGGTATGAGCAGCGAACACCTCGACCTCGAAACCCGCGACAAGCCGGACTACGCCCAGTACATCGTCTGTGCGGTGATGGTCGCGGTCGGAAGCTTCCTCGTCTACGACGGGCTGTCGATGCCGGGCGGTTATGCCGAAGTCGATCCCGTTGGGCCACGGCTCTTTCCGGTCTTCATCGGAGCATCCCTGCTGGTGATGGCCGTGGTGCTTGCCGTCGCGATTCCCCGCGGACTCAATGGGGAGGCCGACGCGGGCGAGGACATCGATCCCGACATGCCCAGCGACTGGCGCACCGTGGCTCTGCTGGTCGGACTGTTCGTGTTGCTGATCGCGTTGGTCGAACCGCTCGGCTGGACCGTTGCCAGCGCGCTGTTCTTCGGCGGGAGTGCAACCGTGTTGGGCAGCAAACACTACGTCCGCAACGTCGCGATCGGCGTGTTCCTCGGCATCGCAAGCTTTTACGCGTTCTATTCCGGGCTCGGAATCCCGCTGCCCGCCGGCATCTTGGATGGGATTCTGTAAATGGACAACTTCGACTGGCTCCTCCAGGGGTTCGCCGAGGCGGCGACGCCGACGAATCTGCTCTACGCCGTCATCGGCGTCCTGCTCGGCACCGCGGTCGGGGTACTGCCGGGCATCGGCCCGGCCATGACGGTCGCGCTGCTGTTGCCCATCACGTACAACGTCAGTCCCAGTGCCGCGTTCATCATGTTCGCGGGCATCTTCTACGGCGGCATGTACGGCGGCTCGACGACATCGATCCTGCTGAACACGCCCGGCGAGTCGTCCTCGGTGATCACGGCCCTCGAAGGCAACAAGATGGCCAAAGCTGGACGAGCCGCCCAGGCACTGGCCACTGCGGCGATCGGATAGTTCATCGCCGGTGCCATCGGCACGGCCCTGCTGGCCGCGTTCGCGCCGGCGATCTCCCGGTTCGCGGTCACCCTCGGCGCACCGTCGTACCTGGCGATCATGCTCTTCGCGCTGGTGGCCGTCACCGCGGTATTGGGCTCGTCGAAGATGCGCGGTGTGATCTCGCTGCTCCTCGGGCTGGCGATCGGCATCGTGGGCATCGACTCGTTGACCGGTCAGCCCCGGGCGACCTTCGGGCTTCCCCTGCTCTCCGACGGCATCGACATCGTCGTCATCGCGGTGGCGGTCTTCGCCCTCGGCGAAGCGCTCTGGGTGGCAGCGCATCTGCGTCGTCGTCCAGCGGATGTCATCCCCGTCGGTCGCCCCTGGATGGGCAGGGATGACTGGCGGCGTTCCTGGAAGCCGTGGCTGCGTGGCACCGCCTACGGGTTTCCCTTCGGCGCGCTGCCTGCCGGCGGTGCCGAGCTGCCGACGTTTCTGAGTTACATCACCGAGAAGAAGCTCAGCAAGCATCCCGAGGACTTCGGCAAGGGCGCCATCGAGGGTGTCGCCGGACCTGAGGCCGCCAACAACGCCTCGGCGGCGGGCACCCTGGTGCCGATGCTGTCACTGGGTCTGCCGACCAACGCGACCGCCGCGGTGATGCTGACGGCATTCGTGTCCTACGGCATCCAGCCGGGACCCACGCTGTTCGACAAGGAACCGCTGCTGATCTGGACGCTCATCGCCAGCCTGTTCATCGGCAACTTCCTGCTGCTGGCGTTGAACCTGCCGCTCGCGCCGTTGTGGGCGAAGCTGCTGCGCACCCCGCGGCCGTACCTTTACGCCGGCATTCTGTTCTTCGCCACTCTCGGTGCCTACGCGGTCAACCTGCAACCCCTGGACCTGATCCTCCTGTTGGTCTTCGGCCTGATGGGTCTGATGATGCGGCGCTTCGGACTTCCAGTGCTGCCGTTGATCATCGGCGTCATCCTCGGTCCCCGTATCGAGCGCCAGCTGCGGCAGAGCCTGCAGCTGGGCGGCGGTGAGTGGAGCAGCCTGTTCACCGAGCCGGTGGCGATCGTGACCTATGCCTTGATGGCGTTGTTGTTGCTGGCGCCGTTGGTGCTGAGGGTGATGAACCGCAGCGAGGAGAGCCTGTTGATCGTCGAGGACGACAAAGATCAGAAGCAGAAGGCATCTCAGTCGTGACCGCGGACGAGCACGTCGCCGCGGCAACGCCCGCGCTGCGAAGGTCGAAGGGAGAGAGATGATGATCGTCGTCGGATACACCGCCGACCCGTTCGGGCACGCCGCGCTCGAACACGGCATCGCGGAGGCCAAACTGCGCGGCGCGGGGCTGCTCGTGATCAACGCGACGTCAGGGGAGTCCTACGTCGACGCCCGGTTCGCCGGGGAGAACGAGGTGCACGACGTGCAAGCTCGGCTGGCCGAATGCGAGGTGCCCTACGAGCTGGTGCAACCGGTGGGCGTCGATCCCGCTGACGAGCTGCTTGCCGCGATGGAACGCGGCGACGCGCAGCTGCTTGTCGTTGGTATCCGGCACCGCAACCCGGTCGGCAAGTTGCTGATGGGCAGCGTCGCGCAGAAGCTGATCCTGGAGTGTCCCAAACCAGTGCTGGCGGTCAAGCCCGCCACAGTGTGACAACCTGAAGGCATGGGAAGGTACGCAGGTGTTTTCGGCCCGCACGCTCCGGAAGCCACCTATGTCGCGCACGACTACGCCGAACAACTCTTCGACACCGGCGAGGTCGAGCTCAACTACGCCGTCACCGGCCGGTCCGACAAGCCGGCGCTACTGCTGATCCCAGGCCAGTCGGAATCCTGGTGGGGCTATGAGGCCGTGATGCCGCTACTGGCGGAGCACTTCCATGTGCACGCCGTGGATCTGCGCGGGCAGGGCCGTTCGACCAGGACCCCGTTTCGATACACCCTCGACAACATCGGAAACGATCTCGTTCGTTTTCTCGACGGGGTCATCGGACGTCCGGCGTTCATCAGCGGCCTGTCCTCCGGCGGGCTGGCCAGCGCCTGGCTCTCCGCCTACGCCAAGCCTGGTCAGGTGATCGCGGCATGCTGGGAAGATCCGCCGTTCTTCAGTTCGGAGACCGCGCCTGTCGTGGGGCCACCGATCACCGACAGCATCGGTCCGCTGTTCGGGATGTGGGCGAAGTATCTCGGAGACCAGTGGAGTGTCGGCGACTGGGATGGGTTCGTCGCCGCGGTGCCGGAGGAACTGGCCGACTGGCAGGCCCACGTCGCGCTCGTCGTCGGTACCGAGGAGCCGGCCCAGAACCTGCGCGAGTACGACCCCGAGTGGGGGAAGGCCTTCATCACCGGAGCGTTCGCCGCCAGCTGCCCCCACCACGTGATGCTGAGCCAGGTGAAGGTTCCAGTGCTGTTCACCCATCACTTCCGGATGATCGACGAGAGCTCCGGGGGGCTGATCGGTGCGTGCTCGGACGTGCAGGCCGGACGGGTGACCCAGTTGGTCAAAGGGGGTGGCGCGACGCTCACCTACCGGTCGTTTCCGATGACGGGTCACTCCATGCACGGCCAGGACCCGGCAATGTTCGTCGAGACCTTCGTCGACTGGTCATCCACGTTCACGCGGTGACGGACCGGCCACGGCGCGGCGGTGAAGAGCTGCACCCACACTCGCCGCATCTCACGGGTTCAGTTCGGCGTGACTCGGATTGTGCCGTCCACGGCTTCGACCGCATAGGAAGGCACCGCCAGGTCCACCCCGGACACCTCGCGGCCCGTGCACAGGTCGAATGTGTGATTGTGCAGCGGGCACACGATGACCCGGTCGTCGGCGAGGCCGTCGGCCAGCGGTCCGCCCTTGTGCGGGCAGACCGCGCCCACCGCCCGCAGAGATCCGTCGCGAAGCCGGAAGACCGCGATCTGCTTGCCGTCGACGGCGAAGGTGCGCCCCTCGCCGACGGGCACCTCGTCCAGGCGGCCGACCTCGATCATCGCGACACCTTCCGTCGAGACTGCGCCGGCAGCGGGATTTTCACCGAAAACACGACGCTGGACGCAGTCTCAACGCGGTCGTCGCACTCATCGGACCGGCACCTTGGGCAACGGCAGCAACGGTAGCGATGACCGGAACTGGCCCTCCGAACGCGGTTCCTGCCCGTCTCGCCACGGGTCGCGGTAGGCGTCGATCGACTTCTGCATGCGCTCGTCGAGAGCGGTGACGAAGTCGTCGTCGGGATCCTCCACGAGCACCTCGCGCAGGTGCTCGATGCCGACCCGCGGCACCCACTTGTACGTCCGCTCGAGCCAATTGGCGCTCTCACGGTAGTACTGCAGGAAGCGGCCGGTCAGCGTCATCACCTTCTCGGGTGAATCGACGGTGGCCAGCAGGTCGCCCTTGCGAATGTGCGCGCCCGCCGCGCCGCCGACATAGATTTCCCACCGACCGCCGTCGACGGCGACGACGCCGAGGTCCTTGCAGAGTGCCTCGGCGCAGTTGCGGGGACAGCCGGTGACGGCCAGCTTCATCTTCGCCGGGCTGGCCAGCCCCTGGTAGCGCTCCTCGATCGCGATGCCCAGCGCCGTGGAATCGCCTACGCCGTAACGGCAGAAGTCGCTGCCCACGCACGTTTTGACGGTCCGGAAGCTCTTGCCGTAGGCATACCCCGACGGCATGTCCAGATCCGCCCACACCGCGGGCAGATCCTCTTTGCGCACCCCGAGCAGGTCGATGCGCTGCCCGCCGGTCAGCTTGATCATCGGGATCTCGTACTTCTCGGCGACATCGGCGATCTTGCGTAGCTGCGCGACGCTGGTGACACCGCCCTTCATCTGCGGCACCACCGAAAAGGTGCCGTCCCGTTGGATGTTCGCGTGCACCCGGTCGTTGATGAACCGGGCGTCCCGCTCGTCGACGTACTCGTCGGCCCACATCATGTCCAGCAGTGAGGCCAGCGCCATCTTCGAGCCCGCGTCCTCCTTGCCGTCGGGTGCCAGGGCCGCGAATACCGAGGACACCGAATGCAGCTTGAGCTCACGGATGTGGCGCATCAGGGTCGGCTTGTCGTAGGGGACACCCGGGACGTACCACGACGCCGAGGGGTCCTCGGTGACGGCGCCACCGGCCGCCCACTCGACGACCTGGCACACCAGTTCCTTGCACGAGCCGCAGCCCTTGCCCGCTTTGGTCTTGGCCATCACGCCGCTCACCGACGTCTCACCGTCCTGCACGCAGGACACCAACGCGCCTTTGGACACCCCGTTGCAGTTGCACACCTGTGCGTCGTCGGCCAGTTCGGCGACCCCCACGCCGACGTCGGGGGTGCCGATGTCGAACAGCAGCTCGACCCGCTCGTCGGGCAGCGGCAGCTGACTGTCGAACGCCTGGGTCAAGAACGACACCTTGGACACGTCGCCGACCAGGGTGGCGCCCACCAGCTTGCCGTCGCGGATGACGATCGTCTTGTAGACGCCGTGCCTGGGTTCGGAATACTGGACGAACTCGTCGTCGGGGTGCTCGGGCGCCTTGATGCCCATCGAGGCGACGTCGACGCCGGCGACCTTGAGCTTGGTGGCGACCCGCGACCCGTGGTAGGCCGAGGCCGCGTCTCTGCCGGTCAGATGGTCGGCGAGCACCTTGGCTTGTTCCCACAGCGGCGCCACCAGGCCATAGACCTGGCCTCGGTGCTGGGCGCATTCGCCGACGACGTAAACGTCGCCGTCGTCGACCGAGCGCATGTGGTCATCGGTGACGATCGCCCGCTCGACGGTCAGTCCAGCGCGTTGCGCCAGACCCACGTTGGGCCGGATCCCGGCTGCGATGACCAACATGTCGCAGTCCAGGCCCGAACCATCGGCGAACAGGATGCGCGAGAGCCTGCCGTTCTCGACGACGACCTCGGTGGTGCGTTTCTCGGTATGTACCCCGATGCCCAGGCCCTCGACGGACTTTCGCAGGATATCGCCGCCGAGCTCGTCGAGCTGCGCGTTCATCAACGTCGGGCCGGCGTGCACGACGTCGACGGTCAGGCCGCGGTTCTGCAGGCCGCGGGCGGCTTCGAGGCCCAACAGCCCACCGCCGATGACGACGGCCTTCGTGCGGCTGCCGGCCTCGGCGATCATCGTCGCGGTGTCATCGAGGGTGCGGAACCCGAAGATACCGTCGGCCAGGGTCTTGTTGTCGGCCCACAGCCCGGCCATGGGCGGGAAGAACGAGCGGCTGCCGGTGGCCAGGATCAGCTTGTCGTAGCGCATCGCGGTGCCGTCGTCGGCATGAACAAGATGGGCGAACGTGTCCACCCGGACCACTCGCACCCCGGCCTGCAGGTCGATACCGTTGTCGGTGTACCAGTCCATCGCATTGAGGTAGATCTCGCCCGGATCGTCGACGCCGGCCAGCACGTTCGACAGTAGGATGCGGTTGTAGTTGCCGTACGGCTCGTCACCGAACACTGTGATGGTGAACTTCTCGGCGCCGTCGCGGGCCAGCACCTCCTCGATGGCCCTGATCCCCGCCATGCCGTTGCCGACGACGACGAGGTTGGCCTTGGCCGTGGTCTCTCGATGGCCGTTGGTCGGTGCGGTCTCGATGACGGTCATCTAGACCTCCACCAGCCCGAGATCGATGATGACGCTGCCGGCCGTGCCCTCGGGCGCGGCCAGGTAGAGCTCGAGCACGGTGTCGGCAAGCAGATCCTCGACCACCCGCAGCGCCACATGGGTGGCCCCCTTGGCGGCGATCGGGAAGTAGCGCATCGGTTGGCCGTCGCGATAGAGCACGACGGTGATCATCTCCTCGCTCGAATTGCCGCCCCGGAAGTAGACCGGTTGGGTGGTGGCCCCGGCCGGGACGGTGTACCGCAGCGATGCGTCGATCGGCGCGGGTTTGTCATAGCCGGCGCCGTCGAATTCGTATGCGCCCTGCAGGAATCGGGGTGTGCTGCCGTCGGTCATGCGCTGTTCTCACCTCTCGTGGAGTCGCTGTCGTCGGCCGGGGCTGCTCTCGACCACGGTGCTGACGAGGTGATGCCAACCAAATCCGTTGTGCCACAGAATGAAAAGCGCTAACATCGGTGGACCGCCAACGGTGGCGGAATCAGGGCTCGGCCCGAAGCTAGAACTCCATTGTTACGGCATTGTTTCAGCGATGATGCGGCGATGAATACCGTCGCTGACATTGGCGCCGCGGTGACGTTGAGATCTTTGTTTCGGTCGTTTAACGCCTTTCGCGGGGATCTGTAACACGGGATTCGTAGCGTCGAGCGCACACCCCTGGGCTCCGAGACGGCGCCTGGACACCTCGGCTGAGGCCGCCCATCCCGATGACAGGAGACCATTGTGACCGTCACCTCCAACGCGGTGCCCGATACCGGGGCGCCTCCGCACCCCCATCACACGGGCAAGCACTGGATCGACGACTGGCGGCCCGAGGACCCGGAGTTCTGGAACACCACCGGCCGCCCGATCGCCCGGCGCAACCTGATCTTCTCGATCTTCGCCGAGCACATCGGATTCTCGGTGTGGCTGCTGTGGAGCATCGTCGTGGTGCAGATGACTGCCGCTGCTGACGGCAGCGCGGCCGCATCGGGATGGGCGTTGACCACCACCCAGGCGCTGTGGCTGGTGGCGGTTCCCAGCGGCGTCGGGGCATTCCTGCGCATCCCGTACACGTTCGCGGTGCCGGTCTTCGGCGGCCGGAACTGGACGGTGATCTCGGCGCTGCTGCTGTTGATCCCGTGCTTGTTGATGGCCTGGGCGGTCGGCAACCCCGAGTTCCCGTTCGTGGGGCTGTGCCTGATCGCGGCCACCGCCGGCTTCGGTGGCGGCAACTTCGCCTCGTCGATGGCCAACATCTCGTTCTTCTATCCCGAACGCGAAAAGGGCTGGGCGCTGGGACTCAACGCTGCCGGAGGCAACATCGGTGTGGCGGTGGCGCAGAAGATCATCCCCTTGGTGGTGGTGGCCGGCGGCGGTGTGGCACTGTCGCGGGCGGGGCTGTTCTACGTGCCGTTGGCGCTCGCCGCGGCGGTATGCGCGTTCCTGTTCATGAACAACCTCACCGAAGCCAAGGCCGATGTGAGGCCGGTCTTCCAGTCACTGCGCCACACCGACACCTGGATCATGTCGTTGCTCTACATCGGCACGTTCGGGTCGTTCATCGGCTATTCCGCGGCATTCCCGACGCTGCTGAAGGCAGTTTTCGACCGCGGTGACATCGCGCTGATGTGGGCGTTCCTGGGTGCCGGTATCGGCTCGATCGCTCGTCCGCTTGGCGGCAAGCTCTCCGACCGTATCGGCGGTGCCCGCATCACTGCGCTGAGCTTCGTGATGCTGGCCGTCGGTGCGGCGGCGGCGCTCTGGTCGGTCAATGCGGTGAACCTGCCGGTGTTCTTCATCGCGTTCATGTTCTTGTTCGTCGCCACCGGCATCGGCAACGGCTCGACCTACCGGATGATCTCGAAGATCTTCCTGATCAAGGGACAGGACGCGGGTGGTGCGCCCGAGACGATGGTGCAGATGCGCCGCCAGGCCGCGGGAGCGCTGGGCATCATCTCCTCGGTGGGCGCATTCGGCGGGTTCATCGTTCCCCTGGCCTACGCCTGGTCGAAGTCTCAATTCGGCAATATCCAGCCCGCCCTGCAGTTCTATGTCGGATTCTTCCTCCTGTTGCTGGTGGTGACCTGGTTCTTCTACATCCGCAAGAGCACCCGCATGGGTCAGGTCGGGGTGTGAGCCGAGCCGAAATGATGCACGCTAGGAGAACATGGCAGCCCCAGTTGATTCGCCGGCACTGACCCGTACGGCGTGCTCCTACTGCGGGGTCGGATGCGGAATCTCGGTCGAGACCCGCACCGACCCCGCTACGGGTGCTCCGGTGATCGCACGGGTGAGCGGAGATCGCCTGCATCCCACGAACTTCGGACGGCTGTGCACCAAGGGCGCCACCCACGCCGAACTGATGGCCGCCACCGAGGGCAGGCTGACCACCGCGCTGGTGCGGTCGGGCCGCGACGAGGACGCGGTGAGCACGCCCGTCGACGACGCGCTCGCGCAGGCCGGTGCGCGGCTGCGCGCCGTCGTCGACGAACACGGCCCGGATGCGGTGGCCCTCTACGTGTCGGGCCAGATGTCCATCGAGGCACAGTATCTGGCGACCAAGCTGGCGAAGGGCTACCTGCGCACCATTCACATCGAGTCCAACTCGCGGCTGTGCATGGCCAGCGCGGGCACCGGGTTCAAGCAGTCGTTGGGCTCCGACGGCCCACCGGGCTCCTATGCCGACTTCGACTCCACTGACCTGTTCTTCGTGACCGGGTCGAACATGGCCGACTGTCATCCGATCCTGTACCTGCGCATGGTCGACCGGCTCAAGGCAGGCGCGAAGCTCATCGTCGTCGACCCGCGTCGCACCACGACGGCCGACAAGGCGGACCTGTTCCTGCAGATCCGGCCCGGCACGGATCTGGCTCTGCTCAACGGCCTGCTGCATCTGCTCGTGCAGAGCGGCGACATCGACACCGACTTCATCGCCCAGCACACCGAAGGCTGGGAGGCGATGCCGGCGTTCCTCGCCGACTATCCGCCGCAGCGGGTCGCCGAGATCACCGGCCTGGCCGAGGACGACATCCGCACCGCCGCGCGGATGATCGCGGGGGCGGGGGAGTGGATGAGCTGCTGGACGATGGGGCTGAACCAGAGCACCCACGGCACCTGGAACACCAACGCGATCTGCAACCTGCACCTGGCCACCGGGGCGATCTGCCGGCCCGGCAGCGGACCCATGTCGTTGACCGGGCAGCCCAACGCCATGGGTGGCCGGGAGATGGGCTACATGGGGCCGGGTCTGCCGGGGCAGCGGACTGTGCAGTCGGGCGACGACCGCGCCTTCGTGGAGCAACAGTGGGACCTCGAGCCCGGCACGATCCGCACCGACGTCGGGCCGGGGACCGTGGAATTGTTCCACCGGCTCGGTACCGGGGAGATCAAGGCGGTGTGGATCATCTGCACCAACCCGGTGGCCAGCGTGGCCAACCGGGCGTCGGTGATCGAGGGCCTGCGCGCCGCCGAGCTCGTGATAACCCAGGACGCCTACGCCGACACCGTGACCAACCGTTACGCCGACATCGTGCTGCCGGCGACGCTGTGGGCCGAATCCGATGCGGTGATGGTCAACTCCGACCGCAATCTGACCCTGCTGGCGCAGTCGATCCCGCCGCCGGGGGATGCCCGCCCGGACTGGGAACTGATCTGCGGGGTCGCCCACCAACTCGGCTTCGGCGACGCGTTCAGCTACAAGACCAGCGAGGAGGTCTTCGACGAGATCCGCCGCTTCCACAACCCCGCAACCGGCTACGACCTGCGCGGGGTCAGTTACGAGCGACTGCGCGAAACCCCGGTGCAATGGCCGGCCCCGCCGGGCTGCGCCGACCGCAATCCGCTGCGCTACGTCAACGACGGTGTGTCCCAGGACTTGTTCACCGATAACGGAGGTCGCCGGCCGCGGTTGGCGTTCGCGACCCCGTCGCGCCGGGCGGTGTTCCACACCCGCCCGCACATGGACGCCGCCGAGCTGCCCGACGACGAGTTCCCGATGGTTCTCAACACCGGCCGGCTGCAGCACCAGTGGCACACCATGACCAAGACCGGCAAGGTGGCCAAGCTGAACAAGCTCAACAGCGCCCCGTCGATCGAGATTCACCCCGGCGACGCGGCGGCCCTGGACATCTGGGACGGCCGTCAGGTCGAGGTGTCCTCCCGCCGCGGCCGGGCCGTGCTGCCGGCCGTCGTCACCGACCGGGTGCGCCCCGGGAACACGTGGGTGCCGTTCCATTGGAACGACGAGCAGGGCGACGCCCTGGCCGTCAACGCCGTCACCAACGACGCCGTCGACCCGGTGTCGCTGCAGCCCGAGTTCAAGGTGTGCGCGGTGCGGCTGACCCCCGTTCCCGTCGCGACAGCCCTGCCTGTCTCGACGGACGCCCCCGCGTTGACCGACGACGAGAAGCTCTACCTGTCAGGCTTTCTGGCCGGGCTGGATGGCGGGCTGCCCGGGATCCCCGTGCTGCCCGACGCCGCCCCGGTCAGTGCCAGGGTCCGGGTGTGGGCCGACGGCCTGCTGGCCGGCCGGTTCTCCCGCCTGCCGCCAACTGCAGCCGACAGCGCGGCGGATCCGGCCCCGGCCGATGCTCCGCTGGTGCTGTGGGCGTCGCAGACCGGTAACGCCGAGGAGTTCGCCGGCACGCTGGGGGATCGGCTGCCGGGTGCCCGGCTGCAGGCCATGGACGACACGCCGCTGTCCGAGCTCGCGGCTGCGAACCGAATCATTCTGGTCACCAGCACCTTCGGCGACGGCGGCCCCCCGGACAACGGCGCCGACTTCTGGGAGCGGCTCGCGGCGCCCGAGGCGCCGTCGCTGGCCGGAGTGCAGTACACGGTGCTCGGAATCGGCGACCGGTCCTACGACAACTTCTGCGGCCACGCCAGATCGCTGGATGCGCGGCTGGCGGAGCTCGATGCCACCAGGATGCTCGACCGCACCGAGTGTGAGGCCTACGACCAACAGCAGATGACGCAGTGGGCGGACTCGGTCGTCGATCTCGTGGCCACGTCGGAGGAGGCACCCCCGGGAGTGGTGAGGACGGACACCGCCGCGACGATCGCGCCGGCCACAGATCCGGAATACACGCTGTTCACCCGGGACCGCCCGATCGACGCGCCGCTGTGCCGCAACATCCGGCTCACGCCGACCGGAGCCGCCAAGGACGTGCGGCAGTTCGGCTTCGACATCAGCGCCCACGACGTCAGTTACGCGGCCGGGGACTCGCTGGGCGTCTACGTGACCAACTCGGACTTCGTCGTCGAAAACTGGCTCACCGCAACCGGATTGCGCGGTGATGCGGCCGTCGTCGTCGACGGCGTCGAGATGCCGATGCGGGAGGCGATCCGCGGGCATTTCGACGTGTGCAAGGTGACCCCCGGCCTCGTCGGGTTCGTCGCCGAGCATGCCCCCCGCCACGCGAAGCTCAAGAGGCTCCGCAGTGACCGTGACGAGTTGCAGGCGTGGCTGGGACAGCGCAACGGACTCGACCTGGTGAGCGAGTTCGGGGTGCGCGCGGATCCGCAGGAGTGGGCCCACGTGCTGGTCCGGCTGACTCCGCGGCAGTATTCGATCTCGTCGAGCCCGCTGGTGAGTCCTCACGAGGTGCAGCTGACGGTGTCGGTGGTGCGCTACGTGGGTGCCGACGGCGGCCCGCGCGCCGGGGTGGCGTCCAGCCATCTGGCCGAGCTGCCCGACTGCGCCCCGGTGCCGATTTTCCTGCAACGGTCCCCGCATTTCCGTCCCCCGCAGGACCCGCAGACCCCGATGATCATGGTCGGACCGGGCACCGGCATCGCCCCATTCCGTGCGTTCCTGCAAGAGCGGCGCGCGCTCGGCCACCCCGGGCGCAACTGGCTGTTCTTCGGCGACCGGCACCGCGCCCAGAACTTCTACTACCGCGACGACCTGAGCGACATGGTCGACGACGGGCACCTGAATCGCCTGGACCTGGCATTCTCGCGTGATCAGGCCGAGCGGGTGTACGTCCAGCACAAGATGCTCGACTACGGCGCCGATGTGTGGGACTGGCTGCAGGACGGGGCACATTTCTACGTCTGCGGCGACGCCACCCGGATGGCCAAGGACGTCGACCGCGCGCTGACCGCGATCATCCGGCAGCACGGCGGCATGAGCGAGGATGCGGCCCGCGACTACAAGCGGCGCCTGGTGGCCGACAAGCGCTACGTGCGCGACGTGTACTGACTCCGCCGGCCGTTCGGTAACGGACTCGACCCCGCAGCCGTGGGTCTGGAAGCGATGATCGGCCCCAGTGTTCGGGCTGTGGGTCGACCGCTGTCGGAATCGATCGACCTCTGCGGTCCAGCTGCGCTGATGC
>Ga0208330_1000228_pt1 | contig 30994 bp, 28 predicted proteins | sample DeeseametaMP1896_FD_184180 | JGI IMG/M metagenome (GOLD analysis project Ga0208330, IMG submission 184180) | Marine microbial communities from the Deep Pacific Ocean - MP1896 (SPAdes) | ecosystem: Environmental > Aquatic > Marine > Oceanic | place: East of Hawaii, North Pacific Ocean | collected... | reverse complement strand
CCGCGGAAAGGCGGCGATGACCTGGCCATTCGGGGAAGGCGTCACCGAATGGCCGCGATGCGGAAGCGGGAACTCCCAGACGAGCGCTCCGGTGGTGTCCAGCGCGACCACCGCATAGTTGCCATCCGAACGACGGACAGCGCTGACCAACCGCGGTGTCTGCGCCGAGGCGCGCAGTGTGACCAGCCCGCCAGTGGTGACGAAACCCGCCGCCGCCAGGCCTTGCAGAACACGCCGCCGCGACAGCCGCGAGAAGGGTTCGCCCTGCGGGCCCGCCACGGTTCAGTCCCCGTCGGAGGAATTGAATCCGACGCCGGTCCGCACGGCACCGGCATGTGCCGCCACTTCGGCCATCTCATGACGAACCTGTTCGCGATCTACTTCCGGCTGGTTCAGCAAGGCCAGTGCGGTGGCTGGATGCACGACCAGATCCTTCATGTGATAACAGTCGGCGCCGGGCGCCGGATCCGGCAGCGCGGCGTCCTGGTGGTAGTCACGTTCGATGGTTTCCGGGTCCAGGTCCTGCCAGGTGTCGGTGATCTTCAGCGCGGCGTTGAGGTGTTCCTTGCAACCCGGGTAGACCTCGACGTATGCGGGCACGATGGTTTCCGACAAATCCATCAACGCCTGCGCCTGGGCGCTAAGCGTTGCGTCGTCGGCGCCTGAATCGAAGCTCTGCACAAAGGCACTCGCCTTCGTAGCATAGGTTTGCAGGTCGGTCGTCGCCTGCTCGGACAGGCTGATGCTACCTAGCGACACCGACTCGTTTGGGGTTTCTTCACTCTGACCGCACGCCGCCAACACCACGACTGCCGCCACTGTACAGACTCGATACACCGCTTCCTCCGGATTCCCTGGCGCCCGCGTAAAGCACGCAGACCATGATCAAAGCGGCTATCGTCCATGCATTCAATTGAGAATGCAACGCAATTACAGATTCGCGGCGAAGATTCGCGGCCCGCAGCGCGGCCCGAGCTCCGACTGGTCTCCGACCCCCTGAGCCAGCGTCGCTGGCTCTATGCGGCGTCGACCTCGGAATCGACCTGGGGATCGGCTCCGGACAACACAGGCGGCTTCAGCGGCACGGTCTCCAGCACCCAGCTGAAGTCGGGATTCTCACGGCGGGCGGGCGACGGAATCGTGAAGGTCTTGAACCCTTCGTACGGCCGCATCGCCGCGCTGTCGATCTGCCAGCCTATTTCTTCTACATGCCACCGCCGGAAGCTCACGAACCGGTCCGCGTTGACCGAGATCTGGAGTTCCCGGCTACGCAACAGTGACCGCCGAGCACCTTCGGGGCATTGATCGAGGAGCGAACAGCTAGGTCCTGCCGCAGCAACAGAGGCAAGAAAAAGCCCCCGCCGATCAAATCGGCGGGGGCTGAATGATGCTTCTTCTAAACGCGCTCTGGCATCAATGCAGGCGTCGGCGCCGACGTAAGCCAGCAAGGCCTGCCAAGCTCAGCAACAGCGCTCCACCCATTGCACCGCTGCCACCACCTGACGTCGCGTCGGGCTCAGCGGCTGGATCTGCGGGTACTGCGCTGACCTCGGATTTCGCTGTAGACGTTTCGGTTTGCTGCGGATCGCTGTCGTTGGTGAACGTCACCACCACGGTCGGTTCGAACGTGCCTGCCGCCGTATAGACGAACTCGACCAAACCGCTGGTTTCGGTCAGATCCACCGCCCCGTCTCCATCAAAGTCCCAGGCATAGCTGGTGATGGCGTAACCCGGCGCCGTGGTGCTGGTCGTGGCGTCAAAGCCGACTTCGTGAGGCACCTGTCCGGAGGACTGATAACCCGCCTGCAGCTTCAAGCGGGCTGCGTTGACCGGGTCATCGGACACATCGATGACCAGCACAGCCTCGTTGGTCGTCTCGGCGTAGTCCGTATTGCCATCCTGGTCCGTGACCACGACGTAGACCGAATGTGTCCCGGCGGCGTCGTAGCGAATCGTCGCAGTCGGGGAGCTGGGGTCGGTCTGCTCAATGGTTCCGTCGCTGCCAAATTCGAACCTTGGGCCGCTCAGTTCCGCGGTCGGCTCCTCCTCATAATAGGAATCAGACGCATCGCAGTGAAAGACGAACGAGTCGTTCTCATCGGCCACACATTCCAGCTCAGCGACCAACGTGCGGTCAACCGGCTCGCTGGGCTCCTCACCCTCTTCTTCAACCGTGATTGAGACAGTTGCAGGCGTGGATGAATCAATGCCGTCAGTCACCGAGAAGGTGAAGGAATCGGCTCCAGAGAAGCCGTCTTCGGGTGTGTAAATCACAGCACCACTGGCGGAATCAAAACCCGATAGCACACCGGAGCTCGGGTCCGATTCGAGCGAGTAGCTCAACTGGTCGCCGGCGTCGGCGTCGGTACCGCTCAGCGTGATATTTGCAGCTGTCTCGTATGGCGTGGTCACGCTGATCGCCTGAGCGACAGGAGGCGTGTTCACATCACCAGGCGCACAGGCTTGTGCGGCGAGGCTGGTGTAGCTGCCCGCAGGCGCCAGATCGCCCGGCATGTTGTCAGGCGTCAAGACACCGAAGGCCACGCGGGTCAGGAAGCTGTGGATGCGATCCTGCTCAGGACCTGCCAACGCAGGTACATCATCCGGCGATAGCACGAAGCGGATCAGGCCCTCGGGTGTGAACTCGCTACTTTCGTGCAGCGGCACATCCTGCGACTCTCCACCCGCCGGCGTGTAGGTCAATCCAAGAACTGGAGCCACCGGGATGGTCGCATCCAGGAATGCCTCGAATTCACCCGCGTCGTCTCCGATCTTGAATTCCAACGGGTAGATGGTTCCCGGCGCAGGCGTAGTCAGGTCCGCGATCTTCAAGTGGAGCTCAAGCAGGTATTCACCGGATGCACTGTAAGGCTGAACCACGGCGAGGTACTCGGCATCCAGACTCGGCGGAGATGCCGGGTTGCCTTCGATCAGAATATCGCCGGACGAATCCGTCAAGATCCGCAAGCCAGGCGCCTCGCAGGCATCGAGCAGGTCGACCACTTCTTTCGGGACATCAGGCGGCGCCTCGCCCCGCAGGTGGGCGATCGCGTTCGGCACATTGACCATCCCGCTACCGACGATCCAGGACCCGTACATGTCGCCATTCCCGTCAAACATCGGGTCGGCGGTCACTTTCAGCGCTTCGAGCACGTCTTCGAAGTTCGCCTCCGGTACCGCCTCGAGCATCAACGTGACGATACCGGCGATGTGCGGCGTGGCCATCGAAGTGCCGCTCTTGGACGTATAGAACGGGTTGGCCGCTGGCACCGCCGCACTGGTTGTCGACTTGGCGGCAACGATGCTCGACCCAGGCGCCGTAATGTCAGGGTCACGCGCGCGGTCGTTCGGGTTGCCGGTATTGGAGAAGTCGCTCCAGCGACCGCTCTTCGTTCCACTGGCTACGCCGATGGCGCAAGGGTTGATCGCGTACGGACTGATGGAGTCCGGCCCGTTGTCATTGCCCGCGGCAAAAGCGGTGATGATGTTTGCATCGTATGCCGCTTTGATCGCCAGGTTGATCGGGTCGTTCGGGTTGAAATCGACCGGGTCGATCGGGCCGTAGGAATTGTTGGTCACGCGAAGGTTATGTTCGGTGATAAACCCTTCGTCCAGCATATAGTCGTAGGCAAGCGTGGCATCCAGGACCAGTACGACCAGCCCCATGCCGAAACCAATGAGGTTCGCTTCGGGCGCCATGCCAACGTACAGGCCATCACTCACTGCGCCCGTTCCAGCGACCGTACCTGCCACATGGGTTCCATGGCCTGACGTCAGGTCGCTGTTCTCAGTCGGAATGAACATCAACGATCGATCGATCGCCGATAAGTTCACCGCGAGCGCCGCAGGGTTCAGCTGGCCATTGAAGGTGACGTTGTCGAAATCACCCTGAAGTTGGTCGATACCGCTGTCGACAATCGCCACACCAACACCGGCACCGGTGACGCCGAAGTGCTCGCGAGCGAACGGTGCGCCTACTTGGTCCGACGACTCGGCCAGGTAGTACTCCAGCTCGTGGTTACTCCAGATCGAGCGCAGGCCGAATGACTGTCCGACATCGATGATGCCTTCGACCACTTGTTCGGTAACCAGCGAAACCGGCAGGGCCAACAGCGGCAGGTTGTTCAGCGCGAAAGCGCCATCGGACAGGTACGCCTGAAGCGGAAGGTTGGCCGTCAGCGCGGGCAGCGCGAGTCGATGATTGTCTGTGCCGGAGAAGCTGAGAATAAGCGTGTCGGTCTGACCGAATTTGAGATTGGGGTCGACGACGACATCAGCGCCAGCATCGGACGCGGCAGACGACGTATCCCCTGCAGTTCCAACAAATGTGGCTTCACACTCGGTAAGTGATTGGCCAAAAGCGAACTGCGGAGCAACAGCCGCGACTGCTGCTACCAACATTGGTACAAGTTTCATTACACCCTCCCCAGGGAGTTGATTTGACTCGGCCGGCAGCCCTAGCGGACTGCACCAAGCGGCGAAGTTACATGCGACGAGGCCTGCGCACGGCAAGTATCGTGCCGTTATTCACGCAATGGCACTTTGGGCCTCTTATCCCACAAATTACTACCTCAGTAGCAACTCCCTTGCAAGCGGAACCCAGCGACATTCGGCTCCTGCGTACACGCGCCCGTGCCGCAGCCACACCAGGAGCCACGGCAGCCCACCCCGCCGCTTCACCTAGCCGCCCCGTTGAACCAATGATTTTCTGACGGATGAACGGATGATTACGCTGCATCGGCCATTGAGATCCCGCCTGATGCACCTCGGTCTTTCGCTGCCTCGACCACCCCCCGGAGCGAAGAGATCGACGCTCATTTCCGCAAGAAAACCGCACTTGCTCAGCGGGGCTAGCGCAACTATCCGTGATCGATTCAGCCCGACTGACGAGGCTTGAGGCATCCCGTAGCGGGGCAGCGCCCCTTTTGAGTGCGATAACCATCTCCGCGGTTGCGTAACGGCCGCCCCCGGCTGCGGTTCACCAGCGTGCGACCAGCCTGTCAGCGCAGTCGCCACGCCGCGGTCGACATGACAGTAAAGGCATACAGCACCATGAGCGCCCCAATGGGGGTCAGGACAATGGCCAGCGACGGATCTGATTCAGTGTTGCCGACACCGCCAAGCAGGAAACCGGCGGGAACCAACCCGCTGCCCCAGCGCAGCATGACTGACGCCAAGGCTCGGCTCCGAGCATCAGCAATACAGGCACCGGCGGTCGCCGCAAAAGCCAGATTGAGCAGCGCCAGCAATGCGCCATGCGCGTGTGCCAGCACCCATAGTTCTCGGCGGATGCGCAGATCCAGGTACCACGGCGCCTTGACCAGATGCAGAAATTCCAGCGTCAGCCCCAGGAGCAGAAACATCACCAGCGCGGTCCAGCCGAACCGCAAACATGCACGCACCGGCGTGTCGCTTGTATCGATTTTCAAGCCTACTCCCCGATCTCGATTCGCTTGGCATTCGCCCGTGCCTGGGCGCGCAACTCCGACAATAGGTTGGGGTTGACCGCAGCACCAGCAATCCAGGCTGGCTGATCGCGGCGTTGAGCTGCGAAGTCACGCCAACGCCGCCACAACTTTCGCCCCAACTCGCGACGCGTAACCGCGTCGCCAATGAAATCATAGTGATCCAACAAGACTCCGAATTGCGGACCCTCAGTTCCGAACTGTTCGTCCAGCGTTCGCAAACTGTTGGCAGAAAATCGGCGAACGGCCGGGTAGTCGTCCGCGAGCGCGTTGAGTAGCGGCGGCACCAACCACAGCCGCGCAGCGCCTGTTAACGCCACGCCGTCTTGACCCGCCGCCTCGGCAGCGATTGCACGCTGCACCGGATCGCCGCCCAACAAATCCATCAGCCACTGAGGCGTGCCAGCATCCGCGGCAGGACGCGACTCCTCGCCGATCGCGCTCGCCAACCAGACAGCGCTCTTATCAAGGTGACAGCTGCTACAGGCATCCGGGCGATCCTGCTCCGCATGGCCAACCGGGTCTGGCACTTCAATGTCGTGGCTTCGATGGATCGCCATCACCCCGTACACGATGCGCGGCATGTGACAACTCACACAGTCGCTGGCTTCGGATTCGGCCGGGTGGCGGGTGTGCTTCGAAACATCCGCCGCGATGGTTTGATGACAATTCAGACAACTGGCGCCGGCGCGGTTCGGCTCCGTAATCATGCCTTCGGCGCTACCGCCATGCGCCTCGTGGCAGCTGATGCAAGTCGCTTTGCCTTCGGTAAAACACGGGGTTTGTCTCAATCCCGTGTACTCATAGGCAGATAATCGCGGCGTGCCATCCGGCCAGAAACGCAAACGATATATGTCCGGCTTGGTCACCGTGCCGGGCGTGTCCGGTGAGATCAGGCTGACGTGATCCAGTAGGTCATCACCAGGCCGGTAGGTGGGACCGGTCTTCAGCCAAGTTTCGACCAAATTGGTGCGAATCGGTAGTCGCTGCGCGTGGCATTGGCCGCAGACCTGCGCCGAACGCTCGGGCGGCAACTTGCCCGGATGGACGATGCCCTCCACTTCGGCATCTTCGTTAAAGGCATGCCAGTAGCGCTTGAACGGGTTACGCATCTGCGCGGCGTGTTCGGCACCAGGACCATGACAAGATTCGCAGGCGACGCCCAACTCTTCGACCTGCGACTCATACCGAGCATTGGCTAGAAAATTCAGCCGCTCGCCCATCGCCAACCGCCGATGTAAGGCCTCGTAGTTGACGATGTTGGGCTGTGGCCCGGTGTTGTGGCAGTAGATGCAGTTGTGATTCCAGGTCGCGGCGTGATCATTGAAGCCCTGATCATCGCTATAGAGGAACGCGCCGTTCATATGTACCCAACGCTGTTCGCCCATATGCCAGAGCAGGTGCAGGCGAATATAGTTATCGCCGGTCGCCGACCCCTGCGACAGATATTGCTGGTAACGATGGCTGCCCACGGTTCGCGTGATGTGAGCCACACTCGCGACGTCGCCGCCCGGTGCGTCCAGATACTCGAAGTAGAACTGCCCGTCACGCTCTACCGGTCGGATCGTGCGCCCCCAGTACGTCACCTCACGCCCATCAAAAGCGCCAAGCACAGATGACCCGGTCGCCTCCTGCGTCATGGTGCGATGAAAGGTCCGGTGCCAGCTAGCGTAGTGATCCTGGTGACAGGAACGACAGCTATCCGAACCAGCCCAGCCGAACGAGTCGCGCTCGGCCAGCGCCACGCCGCCTGGCAGCACGGCGAGCATCAGCAGCGTCAGTGTTATGACGGCGCCGCGACGTCGAGCGGCGTCCACTTCCAGGGTGCTGGGCATTCAGCGATTCCCTTTGCCGCAAGGCGAGGTACGTAACAAGGCCCAAACGCTAACCATCCTTTGGGAACCCGGCAACACTGAAAAGCCCGAGTATTTCGGGTCTCAGGCAAAAGAAAGCCCGACGCTTGGGCCGGGCTTTCTTGTCGCATTGATGGCCAATGCGATTTTATGGCTGGGGGACCAGGATTCGAACCTGGATTGACGGAGTCAGAGTCCGTAGTCCTACCGTTAGACGATCCCCCATCTGGTGATCGTTGGGCCGGCAATTCTAGCGCCGCCCCGCTCTCACCCCAACTCGGCTAACCGATTTGGGCGAGAGATTTTCGTTCGAATCAAGGCGCGGGATTGGCGAGCAGCGGAGCGTACATCAGTACGTGCGCAGCGCAGCCAATCACGCAACGCCCAGTCGCGCGAAAAGATCCGCCGATATCAGCGCTTGGAGAACTGCGGGCGCTTACGTGCCTTGTGCAGACCAACCTTCTTGCGCTCGACCTGACGGTCGTCACGAGTGACAAGACCGGCGCCGCGCAGTGGCCTGCGGTTTTCTTCGTCGTAGTCGATCAACGCGCGGGTGATGCCATGGCGCACGGCACCAGCCTGGCCACCCGGACCACCGCCTGCGACGGTGACCTTGATGTCGAAACGACCGACGGATTCGGTGACTTCCAGCGGCTGACGAACCACCATCTGCGAGGTTTCGCGGCCGAAGTAGTCTTCAACAGCCTTGCCGTTGATGGTGATCTGACCGGAGCCCGGCTTGATGAAGACGCGCGCGGTCGCGGTCTTGCGACGGCCAGTGCCGTAATTCTGTGTTTCTGCCATGACTTATAACTCGACGGCGATCGGTTGCTGAGCGGTGTGGGGATGCTCGGCACCCGCATACACCTTGAGTTTCTTGAACATCGCACGGCCCAGCGGGTTCTTCGGCATCATGCCCTTGACCGCAGACTCGATGACGCGCTCGGGGTGCGTTTCGAGCATCTTCTGCAGGGTCGTGGCCTTGATGCCACCCGGATAACCGGTGTGACGGTAATAGGTCTTGCCAAGCAGCTTGTTGCCGGTGGTCCGTACCTTTTCGGCATTGACCACGACCACGTAATCCCCGGTGTCGACATGCGGGGTGTAGATGGCCTTGTGCTTGCCGCGCAACCGGTTGGCGATTTCGCTGGCGAGGCGACCGAGAGTCTTGTCAGAGGCGTCGACGACCAACCAGTCGCGCGTGACCTCGGCCGGCTTGGCGGAAAAGGTTTTCATGCTGCAAATCCGGAATTCAATAGGGTTCCAACCGGGGTGCCGGCTGAAAGGGCGCGAAATATTAGCCGAGCCGGTCACAATGCGCAACCGCCTGCGGGCAGAAGATTTCGAACGTGGGCCGGGCGGGAAAAATCCTGCGTCGCGGCTAGATTTTCAGTCGCTCGACAGGCTGCCCATTCTTCAGGTGCGACTCGATGATCTCGTCGAGATCCGATTCGTCGATGTACGTATACCAGGTCTCGTCCGGATAGACGACCGCAACCGGTCCCAGCTCGCAGCGATCCAGGCAGCCGGCCTTGTTGATGCGAACCTGCCCCTCGCCTGCCAAACCCTCCGCCTTGATCTTCTTTTTGACGTAGTCACGAAAGTGGTCGGCGTCGTTTTCCTGGCAGCTTGGGCGGTCGCCATCCTCGCGCTGGTTGCAGCAGAAGAACATGTGGTGCTTGTAGTGGCCCATTAGTCATCCTTGCCGAATTCGTAGGACAGCGACACCGACAGATAGGTGTCGGTCTTCTTGGTCTCGTCCGGCACGTTGCTGTTGTGCTTCACCGTGTAGGTGATGCCGGCGAATGTCGGACCGATGATGGTCAGTTTCAGGCCCGTCACAGACTCCGTATACGTGTTTTCTTCGCCCGATTCGGTCAGCAGTTTCTGCGTGAACTCGGAGGTTTCGCTGATCTCGAACTCATAGATCAGCGCGCCGCGCACAATCGCGTCGCTTTCGCGCAGTGATTCGGGCTTCTGTGATTCCTGCTGCCGGGCACCGGCGCCGAGTTCCACGTTCAGCTCGTTCCGATCACTCTTGAGTAGACGCCGACCGTAACCAACGGTTTCGGTCGTGCGCTCGCGCACGCCGCCGAACAAGTCCTTTTCGTAGGACAGGTTGGCAAACACGTAGTTGAACTCGGTGAAGTCGAAGCTGGTCTTGAAGGTCGACGAGTAGCGCTCGGCGTTCTGCTCGTTGTCTTCTTCGGCGGTGAAGATCGTGCCGGTGAACTGGTTCTCCCAGCGACCGACCTCGTGCTGCAACGCGATCGAGGTATTGATGCTCTGCGACTGCGAATTACCGCTGGTCTTCAGCACCCCCAGTTCGGCCTTACCTCCGATAGCCGCCTGCGCCACACCGGCCGAGGTCAGGAACAGAATCGTGCTCGCGAGCATTCCTACGCGTTTGATCATCGTCTAGCTTCTCTTTGTGAACTGGGAAAATCGTCGGGTAGACCACATGGCGGCGCAGATGATTCCGGCTCGGCGCCCGATGTCGGGCCGACCGCCGAAACAAGCAGCGACTCGCAGCGGCGCCAAGTGATCGAAGCGCTTGCGGCGGGCTGTATTATACGAGCGCTCCCCGCACAGCCCCAATGCACTGATGTCCAACCACCTGCTCAACGACACCGACCTCTGCGTCAAGTGCGGCCTCTGCCTGCCGCACTGCCCGACCTATGGCGTCACCGCCGACGAGGGCGACTCACCGCGCGGCCGGATCAGCCTGATGCGCGGAATGATGGAGGGCACGCTGGACGTCTCGCCAAAGCTGGAGGATCACCTGGATGGCTGCCTGAGCTGCCGGGCCTGCGAACTGGTCTGTCCGGCCGAGGTGCCCTATGGCCGAATGATCGACGCCGCCCGCGAGCACATGGCCGAGCAGAAACCCGAACGTACCCGGCTGGACCGGCTGATGGCCGGCGTGCTGACACACGTGGGTCGCCTGCAACTGATGACCTGGCTGGTGTGGCTCGGGCAGCGCCTGGGTTTCGTCAAGTTGACGCGCTGGCTGTTCAGGAACCGATCACTAGGCCGGATGGCATCGCTGTTGCCGCCGTTGGCGCGCCCCCGGTCCTGGACTGGCAGCTACCCCGCGGTGGGTGAACAACGTGGCCATGTGGCGTTGTTCCTGGGCTGCGTCTCGCGAATGGTGGACGGTCAGACGCTGGGCGATTCGATCAAGCTGCTGACGCACCTGGGCTATCGGGTCGACGTGCCGGCCAGGCAGAGTTGCTGTGGCGCGCTGGCGAGCCACAACGGCTTGATGGACCGTGCTGACGCGCTGGTGAACCAGAACCTGCAGGCTTTTGCCGGCGACTACGACGCCATTCTCGGCACCGCCAGCGGCTGCACCTGCACCCTGGCCGAGTACAACAAGCTCAGCGACCGACCGGAGGCCGGGGCCTTCGCCGACCGTGTTCAGAATGTGGACAGCTTCCTGGGCAAGGCAGACTGGTCGGAGACGGCATTTCGCGCCGATGCCCCCATCGACGTGCAGGTTCACACACCTTGCACCCTGCGCAACGTGTTGCAAGACGCCGACGGCGGCATCCGCCTACTGCAGCGGGTGCCGGGCGTGACCGTGAAGGCATTGCCCGAGAACAACCGCTGCTGCGGCGCGGCTGGCAGCTATTTCGTCACGCGACCGCAGATGGCCGACACCCTGGTCGCGAAGAAACTGGCAGGCGTGGACGATACCGCCGCCTGCGTGGCGACCTCGAACGTGGGCTGCGCCATGCACATCGGCGGCGCACTGCGGCGAGCGGACCGCGATCAGGCCGTGGTCAACGCGGTGTCGGTAGCTGCTGCTCGCCTCGCATAGCGGGCTCCGCCTGTGCGCTGGGCATCATGAGCGAGGCCTCGAGACGCAGCATCATCAGCTCGGCAAGCTCTGCCTGGATCGCCTCACGCAGCTTCAGTTCCTCGGCTTCCTTGGCGAGCACGGCATCGGCGTTAAAGCTGTAGTCCCGTGACAGCGACAGCGTCTGATGCGGCAGCACGGTCTCGCCATCCGCCTTGACCGTGTACTGGATGGTCGTCGTCAGCTCGTATTCAATAGCCTTGCCATCGGGACCGACGGAGATGACCTGACGCTGTTCGACCAGCTCCTCGATGACCAGCTTGGCGCGAGCGTCGCGTTCCTTGCGCTCCACCTCTGCACCCCTGGCTCGAAGCGCGGCGCGTAGGGAACCGACGATTGGTGGCTCCAATGTCCGGTATTCCTGATTGACCTCGATGAACACGCTGCGCAGCACGTCTGGCAGCGGACGGCCACCCCGCAGCTGAAAACCGCAGGCGCTGATCAGCGCCACGGCGAGCAGAATCGCCGGATGCCTAAACAACGATATTGACCAGCTTGCCCGGCACAACGATAAACCGCCGCAGCGGCTTGCCGTCGACGAAGCGCGCCACGTTCTCATCGGCCAGCGCTATCGCCTGGAGCTGCTCCTCGTCGGCGCTGGCGGGCACTTCGATGCGACCGCGCATCTTGCCGTTGACCTGCACGCTCAGCGTGACCGCATCGGCCACCAGCAGGGATTCATCATGCTCCGGCCAGGCCGCGTCCTCGATGGGGTCGGTCTGGCCCAGCGCCTGCCAGCAGGCGCGGGTGATGTGGGGAGCAAAGGGGTTGAGCATTTGCGTCAGGGCGATGGCCGCCTCGCGCAGCACCGCTGCGCCCTCGCCGGCGGCATCCACCTTGTAGAGCAGGTTGGTCAATTCCATCATCGCCGCAATCGCGGTGTTGAAGGCCTGCCGGCGGTCGATGTCGTCGGTGACCTTGGCGATGGTCTCGTGCAGCTTGCGCCGCGCCTCGACGGCCGAGACACCACCCTGCCCGGCCGATTCACCGGCGACCACCGCCTGCACCAGACGCCAGTACCGTCCCAGAAAGCGGCTGGCGCCCTCCAGCCCGGCATCTGACCACACCAGGGTCTGATCCGGCGGCGCTGCAAACATCATGAACAGGCGCACGGCATCGGCGCCGGCCTGTTCGATCGCCGACTGCGGGTCCACGCCATTGCGCTTGGACTTGGACATTTTCTCCAGCGCGCCCACTGTCACCGGCGCAGCGTCGGCATCGGCAACGGCGCGGGTCACGCGGCCCTTGTCGTCACGCTCTATCGTGACCTCGTCCGGTGAGAAATAGGTTTTCTTGCCATCGGTGGACTCGCGGAAAAAGCACTCCGCCAGCACCATGCCCTGCGGCAGATAACGCTTGAACGGCTCGTCTGACTGCACCAGCCCAGCATCACGCATCACCTTGTGGAAGAAGCGCGAGTAGATCAGATGCATGGTCGCGTGTTCGACGCCGCCGATGTACTGATCCACCGGCAACCAGTAATCGGCGCGCTGATCCAGCATGGCGGTATCCAGCCCCGGGCAGCAGTAGCGGGCGTAATACCACGACGATTCGAAGAAGGTGTCGAAGGTGTCGGTCTCGCGCTGCGCCGGCTCACCGGTCTGGGGCGAAATCACGTCAGTGAACGGTGCGTAGCCCTTGAGCGGCGAGCCACTGCCATCGGGCGCCAGGTCCTCTGGCAACACCACCGGCAGATCGGCCTCCGGCACCGGGGTCAACGCACCATCGGCCTCGCGGATCACCGGAATCGGACAACCCCAGTACCGCTGCCGGGATACACCCCAGTCGCGCAGGCGGAAATTGATGCGCCGCTGCCCCTTGCCGTCGGCCTCCAGGGCATCGGCAATCCGCTCGAAAGCGGCCTGGGAGTCCAGACCCGTGTAAGGGCCGGAGTTAACCAACACGCCTTTCTGGGTAATCGCTGCCTCATCCAGGTCGGCATGACCGCCCGCGGGCTCGATGACTTGCCGGATCGGGAGGCCGTAGGCTCTGGCGAACTCCCAGTCACGCTGGTCGTGGGCGGGCACGCTCATCACCGCGCCGGTGCCGTAGCTCATCAGCACGAAATTCGCGACCCAGACCGGCACCCGCTCGCCGCTGATCGGGTGGATGGCGTCGATACCCAGCGCATGGCCCGCCTTCTCCTGCGCCTCGATCACGGCCTCGGACACCGTGGAGCTGCGGCATTCGTCAACAAATGCCCGCAACGCCGCGTCGCCGCCGGCCAGTGCCTGATCCACCAGCGGATGCTCGGGCGCCACGGCCAGATAGGTCACGCCCATCAGCGTGTCCGGACGCGTGGTGAACACGGTCAGCGGCGCACCGCCGTCCACGGTGAACTGGACCTCGATGCCCACGCTGCGGCCGATCCAGTTGCGCTGCATGGTCTTGACCGCATCGGGCCAGCCGGGCAGCGCATCCAGGCCATCCAGCAGCTCGTCGGCGTAGTCGGTAATGCGGATAAACCACTGTTCAATCTCGCGCCGCTCCACCAGCGCACCAGAGCGCCAGCCACGACCATCCACCACCTGCTCGTTGGCCAGCACGGTCTGATCGATGGGGTCCCAGTTGACGACAGCCGTCTTCCGGTAGGCCAGCCCGCGCTCGATCATCTGCGTGAACAGCCATTGCTCCCAGCGGTAGTAATCCGGTTTGCAGGTCGCGAGTTCGCGCGACCAGTCGTAGGCCAGCCCCAGCCGTTGCAACTGCTGGCGCATGTGGTCGATGTTGGCGTAGGTCCAGTCCGCGGGCGGCACCTTGTTCTGGATGGCTGCATTCTCCGCCGGCAGGCCGAAGGCATCCCAACCCATCGGTTGCAGTACGTTGTAGCCGCGCTTGCGCTTGAACCGGCTGATCACGTCGCCCAACGTGTAGTTGCGCACGTGGCCCATGTGGAGATGCCCACTGGGATACGGGAACATCGACAGGCAATAGAATTTTTCGCGCGTGTCGTCTTCCTGCACCGAAAACGTGGCGGCCTCGCGCCAATGGGACTGGGCTTGGGCTTCGACCGCAGCGGGATCGTACGACTGGCTCATGTGTTAAAACGCGGCACGCGCCGAGAACTGGAAAGGCGCGCAAGGATACCGAATGACGCACCCCCCGCCCATGCGATCTCTGCTGGACGCCAACGGCCACGCCAGACTGGGCGTGTTCGAGACCACGCCCGAGCAGGTGAGCTGGCGCCGGGCCGCCTTTCGCAGCCCGCTGGGACGGCGCCACGGACCACTGCGCCGGCGCCTGGCCTACAAACAGTTCGAGTACTTCGGCATCGTCGCGCCGGACCTGTTCGCCGGCTGCGCGCTGGCAAACATTGGCTGGGTGGGCGCCGCGTTCATGTACGTGTTCGTTCCATCCACCGGCAAGATGGACGCGATCAGCGTTCGCCGCCCGTTCGGCATGGGACTGACCCTCACGGATCGGCCCGTCGACGGCCACAGCCACCTCGCCACCCGTCCGGCTCGCGTACACCTGCGCTATTCGCGCGCCGGCCGGTCGCTGCAGGTTGAGACCCGCAGCGGCATCGATATCGACGCCACCTTCAGCGAGGGCCCGGAGCACTGCCAGCCGATGTCGCTCTGCACGCAAACCGCCCGCAATGGCTGGGTCTACGCCCGCAAGATCGCCGGCACCCGCGTCTTCGGCCACGTGAAAGGGGCCGGCGTGTCGCTCGATCTCGGCGAGATCGGGGCTTTTGCCCACCATGACTATTCCGCGGGATTCATGCGCCGAGAGACGTTCTGGAACTGGGCCTGCTTCACCGCGCAGGTCGGGGCGCAGCGCGTCGGTCTGAACGTGTCCTGCGGCGTCAACGAAACCGGATTCTCCGAAAACTGCCTATGGATCGATGGTGAGCGCCTGTCCGTTGGACCCACGCATTTCGACTATTCCCGCCACGACCTGACCGCGGCATGGACCGTGCGCAGCGCCTGCGGGGCGCTGGATCTGCGCTTCACCCCCTGCGGCCGCCATACCGAACGGCTGAACGCCGGGCTGATTGCCAGCGACTTTCGTCAGGACTTCGGTTATTTCTCCGGCGTGATTCAGCCGGCCGGCCGGGCAGCCATGACGGTTCGCGACATCCCAGGCTTCTGCGAAGACCAGTTCGCCCGCTGGTAGCGAATCAGGCGGCGGCGCGGCGGCCTGCAGCCAGGCGCCAGACCAGCAGCGCCAGGCCTAGCAACGCAGAACCCCACCACAACGGCCGATCATCCCAGCGCATGTAGGGGGTCTGGCCCCGCACCGGCTGAACCCGGCCACGCAGCGTGGCGACCTGAAACTGCGGAACCTGCTGCTGGATCTCGCCATCCGGCCCGATAATCGCGGTGATGCCGGTCTGCGCCACCTTGAGCATGGGACGCGCGGTTTCCACGGATCGCATCCGCGCTATCTGCAAATGCTGCGGCGCGGCGGTCGAATCATGGAACCAGGCATCGTTGGTCACATTGACGAGCAAGCCGGAGCCGCGGGCCTCGCGAGCGATTTCGTCGCCGAACACATCCTCGAAGCAGATCGAGATCGACGCCGCCGTCTGCCCGATGGGGAAATGCGGCTGCCCGGCATCGCCGGTGTCGAGATTGGCGAAACGCAGATCGACGACATCGAGCAGCGGCCGCATGAAATCCGGCAGCGGAAACACCTCCCCGAAAGGCACGAGATGGCGCTTGAGATAGGTGCCTTCGGTTGCACCGATGCCGACCACGCTGTTGAGCATCTGCGTGCGCTCATCATTGGGGATCAGCGTACCCAGAACCACGGCCGTCTCGGCGTCTGCGGCCCGGCGCCCGATGCGCGCCAGATAGCCATTGCGGATCTGCGGATAGGTGTAAGGCACGGCGACCTCCGGCCAGACCACCAGATCGGCGCCCAGTGCCGCATCGGTCATCCGCTCATACAGACCGGCAATGCGCGGCCCTTCGGAATCCCGCCACTTGTCGGCCTGCGCGACATTGCCCTGGATCAGCGCGACATCCAGCACCGGGCCGTCCGCCTCGGTCCAGCTCGAAGGCGCGGGCAGCACCCACGCAGACACCACTACCGCAAGCACCGGCAGCCCGTGAACAAGCCAGCGGCGCTGCCACAACAACGCGACCACGCAGGCCACGACAGACCAGAGCAGCCAGCTCATCCCATGGACACCCAGTACGGGCGCCCAGCCGTGCATGGACGTGTCGGCAAAGGCATAGCCGGTGGCCAGCCATGGGAAGCCTTCCAGTACGGTCCCGCGGATCAGCTCAGAGGCCGTCCAGGCCGTGCCGACGGCCAGCGGCCAAACCGGCGAGGCCGATGGCAGCAACCAGCGCCCGAACCACAGCAGGACAGCAGGAAACAGCGCCAGCACCGCTGCGAGCAGGCAGACCAGCACCACGCCTAGCCAGGGCGCGGCGTTGCCGTAATAGACAGTGGAATAGAAAACCCAATAGATGCCACTGGTGAAATGGGTGAGGCCGAATGCGAAGCCCAGCAATGCCGTGCGGCCCGGACCCTGCCCTCGGATCGCCACCAGCAGCGCCAGCATCGCCAGCAGCGTCAGCGGCCACCAGCCGAAGGGCGCGAAACCCAGGGTCGCCACGCCGCCTGCCGCGGCGCAGCCAAACAGCCGAACCCACATCAGCGAGAACCAGCCCGCCGCCAGGTATTCAGTGCTCGGCCTCGTTGCTGTCGACCAGCGCCACCTGCAGGGTTTGCACGCGGCGGCTGTCCGCACGCTGCACCGTGAATCCGAACGGCCCGATGGAAATCGACTCGCCGCGCGACGGCATGCGGCCGAAGGCATGGGTGACCAGGCCGCCGACCGTGTCGAATTCCTCATCCGAGAACTCGGAACTGAAGTAGCGGTTGAACTCCTCCACCGGGGTCAGCGCCCGTACCAGATAGCGGTGCTCGTCCTGCCGCAGGATGTAGGCGCCCTCGGCCTCGTCGTACTCGTCGTCGATTTCGCCGACGATCTGCTCCAGCACGTCCTCGATGGTCACCAGCCCGGCGACGCCGCCGTACTCATCGACGACAACGGCCATGTGATTGCGGCTGGACCGGAATTCCTTGAGCAACACGTTCAAACGCTTGGATTCCGGCACAAAGCCCGCGCTGTGCATGCCGCTGCGCACATCGAAGCCGGATTCGGCGTCGCCACCGGCCACGCTGACATAACGCAGCAAGTCCTTGGCCAACAGAATGCCCAGCACCTCGTCGCGGCTCTCGCCGATGACAGGAAAGCGCGAATGGCCGGATTCGACCACGATATCGACCACTTCCCGCAGGCTGGCATCGGCCTCGATCACGACCATCTGCCCGCGCGGGATCATGATGTCGCGAACCTGGGTCTCCGCGACTTCCAGCACACCCTCGATCATCCAGCGGGCGTCGCTGTCGATCAGCTCGTCATCTTCAGCCTGGCGAAGCGTGGCGAGCAGGTCTTCCCGGGTGCGCGGTGCGCCCCCCAGACTGCGGCCAAGCCGGCGCAGCCAGTTGTCAGAAGAATCCTGCTCGATCGAACTGGGAGGTTCCGAATCGTTCATGCGGCGTGTTGTGTCTCGTTGTAAGGATTGGGTATGCCGAGCGTCGCCAGAATGGCGATCTCCTCCGCCTCCATGATCTCCGCATCGGATGACAACTCGTGGTCATAACCGGAGAGATGCAGCAGGCCGTGAGTGGTGAGGTGCGCCCAGTGGTGGAGCGGCGGCTTGCCCTGGGCCATCGCCTCTTCGGCAACAACCGGGCCGCAGAACACCAGATCGCCCAGCAGTTCGGGCACATCGCCGTAACCGAAGGACAGCACGTTGGTGGGCTTGTCCTTGCCGCGCCATTGCGCGTTGAGGCTTTGGCTTTCTTCGCGATCGACCAGACGCAGCGTGAGTTCGCCGGCCAGCGGCAAACGCGTGTCCACCGCCGCGATCCAGCGGGCAAAGTCGGTGTCAGCCGGAGCATCATGACCCTCGGCCACACGCTGTACCGTCCAGTCGATCTGTTCGAGGCTCACGTGTCCTCCCGATCGTAGGCATCGACAATCCGCTGCACCAGCGGATGACGCACCACGTCCTTGGCCTGAAAGCGCGCAAGACTGATGCCATCCACGCCCTCGAGCAGATCCACAGCGTGTCGCAGCCCGGAGCGCTGACCTCGCGGCAGGTCAACCTGCGAGGTATCCCCGGTGACAACCGCCTTGGAGCCGAAGCCGATGCGGGTCAGAAACATCTTCATCTGCTCGACGGTGGTGTTCTGCGCCTCGTCGAGAATGATGAAGGACTCGTTGAGCGTCCGCCCACGCATATAGGCCAGCGGCGCCATCTCGATCACGCCACGTTCGGACAGACGGGCGACACGGTCGTGACCCAGCATCTCGTACAGGGCGTCGTACAGCGGACGCAGGTAGGGGTCGATCTTCTGCGCCAGATCACCCGGAAGAAAACCGAGTCGCTCGCCGGCCTCGACCGCAGGCCGCACCAGCACCAGACGGCGCACGCGCTCCGTTTCCAGAGCCTCGACAGCCGTCGCGACGGCGAGATAGGTCTTGCCGGTGCCGGCCGGCCCGATGCCGAAATTCAGATCATGCGCGCGAATGTTCTCGATGTAGCGCCGCTGGTTCGGCGTGCGCCCGCGGATGCTCACGCGACGCGCCCTGACGGGGCCATCCTCAAGCGCGGCATCGGGCGCAGAACCCGGCGCGCGCTCATCAAACTCTGCGCGTACCGTGGCCAGAGCCATGTGCACGTCCTCGGTGGACAGATCGCCCACGGCCCGCTTATGCAGATCACGCAACACGGTTTCGGCCATGTCGGCCACCTCCGCGGCACCGAGGATCTGGAAACGGTTACCTCGGTTGCGGATGTCCACGCCCAGGCGCTGCTCGATTTCCCGCAGATTGACGTCCAGCGGGCCGCAAAGCCGTGCCAGCCGGCCATTGTCGGCCGGCATGAGCACCACGTCGCGCGCGGTGGGCGCTTCAGTTGGGGTTACAGAATCCATGCGAGAAAGAGATTCGCTTCAGGCGGCCACGGAAGCATTGACCAGGCGACCCCGCAAGGAGTTCGGCAATGCCTCGGTGATCACCACGTCGACCATTTGCCCGATCAGCGATCGATCGCCGTCGAAATTGACCCAACGATTGTTACCGGCACGGCCAGCCATCTGGTTCGGCGATTTCACCGAGGCACGCTCGACCAGCACCTGCTGCGTGGTACCAACCAGCGACTCGGCGTAGCGCATGCCTTGCTGGCGCACGCGGGTCTGCAGAATCTGCAAGCGCTTGGACTTTTCTTCCGCCGGCACGGTGTCGGCCAGATTGGCGGCGGGCGTCCCCGGCCGCGGGCTGTAATTGAACGAAAACGCGTGATCGAACGCGGCCTCATGGACCACGTTCATCGTCGCCGCGAAATCGGAGTCAGACTCGGTCGGAAAGCCCACGATGATGTCGGTGGACAAGGCGATATCGGGCCTTGCCGCACGCAGGCGCGCGATCTTGTCCAGATACTCGGCAGCCGTGTGACCACGTTTCATCATCGCCAGAATCCGATCGGAGCCCGCCTGCACCGGCAGGTGCAGATAACCCGCCAGCTTGGGCACCTCGGCGTAGGCGGTGATCAGATCATCCGTGAACTCGGCGGGATGCGACGTCGTGAAACGGATGCGCTGAACCCCAGGCATTTGCGCCGTGTAGTGGATGAGCAGCGCAAGGTCGGCGGTGGCGCCATCGGCCATCGCCCCCCGGTAGGCGTTGACGTTTTGTCCCAGAAAGGTGATTTCCCGCACGCCCTGTTCGGCCAGCTGCGCGACCTCGGTCAGCACATCGTCCAGCGGGCGGCTGATCTCTTCGCCGCGGGTGTAAGGCACGACACAGAAAGTGCAGTACTTGCTGCAACCCTCCATGACTGACACGAAGGCGGTCGGGCCATCGGCGCGGGGTTCCGGCAGGTTGTCGAATTTCTCGATTTCCGGAAACGAGATGTCGACGACCGTGCCCCGCTTCGCGCGCGCCTGATCGACCATCCCTGGCAGGCGATGCACCGTCTGCGGTCCGAAGACGAGATCCACATAAGGTGCACGCTCGGCGATGGCATCGCCTTCCTGCGAGGCCACGCAGCCGCCGACTCCGATGAGCAGATTCGGGTTGCTGTCCTTGAGTGGCCGCAGGCGTCCCAGCTCAGAAAACACCTTCTCCTGCGCCTTTTCGCGCACGGAGCAGGTATTGAGCAGCAGCACGTCCGCATCGTCGGGATTGTGCGTGCGCTCCAGTTGGTGTGAACGCGCCAGGACATCGGCCATTTTGTCCGAGTCGTAGCTGTTCATCTGACAGCCGAAGGTCTTGATGTAAAGCTTGCCGCGCGACATGACGGATCAGGGCTCGAAAGAACCCGGCAGTATAAGGGATGGTGATGACAGTTTGTCGGGAAACCGCCACATGGCGGTCGATGGACTCGCTAGACCTTGCTCATCCAGTCATCGATCGACGCCTCGGTATCGCGCCAGGCCTGCTCGAAGGCCTCCCGCGGGCGGCGGTACGGGTCAGCCACCTCAGCGTTGTCACGCCAGCGACCAATCAGATGCACCCGACCGCGCGACATGGGGAAGTTCTGGTGAATCCACCGCATATGGCTCTTGTCCATCACCAGAATCAGGTCGGACTTGGCGATCATGTCCTGATCGATTTGCCGCGCGCGATGCTCGCTCGCATCCAGCCCGTTGTCCGTCATCACCTCCAGCGCGAATGGATCCGCTGGATGGCCAACCAGCGCACCGATTCCGGCGGACTCCACGACGGCATTCGGCCGGTCGGCCAAGCGCTGACGTAGCAGGTATTCGCCCATGGGGCTGCGGCAGATATTGCCGGTGCAGACAACAAGAAAACGATTGAACATCGGGTCGGGTGCGATCAGTTCGGTGACAGGCGCAGCGCGCGTAACGCGCTTCAGGCCGCGAAGAATATCAGAGCGCCATCGCGCTCCGCTGTATTCGGCGGCGTGGAACCAAATGAAATTGCCCAGAGTCTGAGCAGGCAAGGAGACGTCACAAGCCCGACCGGGGACGTGACGGGCGGGGGAACCCACTAGAGGGTTCTCTTACATGGACAGATCGGATCGCATCGGCTTTGCCGTTTTTTTCGTGGCTTGCCTGTTCCTCGCCTTTCTCGGCGGGGCGGCCGTCATGTTGACCAAAGTCTTCCCGTCCGAGCCGCTCTCGAACGCCTACAAGGCGGGCCGCGCACTTGTACTCCAGCGCGAGATCGAAAACTCCTACGTGCAAACGGACCAGTGGCGCGAGGCCCGTACCGACGCCCGCGGCACCACCGTCCACGACCCGGCAAAGGCTTACGCCGGCTACACCCTGTACACCCGCGGCGGCAGCACCACGGCCCATCTGATCGGCATGGACGGCGACGAGGTCCATCGTTGGAGCCTGCCCTACCGAGAGCTGTGGAACACCACACCGGATGGCCGTCCGGCTCAGCGCGATGAGCTGATGTACTGGCGCAAGGCGATCATGCAACCCAACGGTGACCTGATCGCGATCTACATCGCCGCGGCCGACACGCCCTGGGGCTACGGCATGGTCAAGCTCGATGCCGATTCCAACGTCATCTGGTCGTATCACGGCGCCGTGCACCACGACTTCGACCTGGGATCGGATGGCCGCGTACTGGCGCTCACCCATGGTTTCCGCGACCAGCGCTACGAAGTGTTCTCGTCGCTGGCGAAACCCTTCCTGGACGACTGGGTGGTCGTGATCGACGGCGAAACCGGTGAACCGCAGCAGCCGATCTCCGTTTTCGATGCGTTCTACGAATCGAAGTACCAGATCATCCTGACCGCAATTCCCTATTTCGCGCTGGAAGACCCGCTGCACACGAACAGCATCCAGCTTATCGACGAGGAACTGGCCGGCGTGTTCGCCCCGGCCGACGGCAAGGCGAACCAGGCCTTGATCTCCATGCGTCATCCGGCCGCGCCTGCCCTGATTGATCTGGATTCCGGCGAGATGACCTGGGCGACCAAGGGCCCCTGGCATGGCCAGCACTCGATCCAGGCCTGGCCGAACGGCAACTTCACCGTGTTCGACAACTACGGCCACTACACCGACGGCGACCGCAGCCGGATTCTCGAAGTGGACCCCGCCACAGGCGGCATCGTCTTCTCCTATGCCGGCAGCGACGACAAGCCGCTAGAAAGCAAGCTGCGCGCCGCCGTCACCAAACTTCCCAACGGCAACTATCTGATCACCGAATCCGATGGTGGCCGTTTGCTGGAAGTCTCGCCGCAAGGCGAGATCGTCTGGGAGTTCGTCAACCCCGTTCGCGGTGGCGACAACGACCAGTTCATCCCCGTCATGTCATCCGGCCAACGTCTGGCTGCCGATGAGCTGACACCGGAGTTCCGCGCACGCCTGCAATCCGAGACAAGGAGTTAAGCCATGAACCATCGTCAAATGAAATCCAACCCGCGTTCCCTGCAGTGGCTGCTGGCCGTGATGTTCTGCATCGCCCCGCTCACCGCTGCCCAGGCTTATGTCGGCCCCGGCGCCGGCCTCAGCCTGCTGGGCGCCCTATGGGGCCTGGTCGCAGCGCTGGGAGCCGCCGTGTTGTTTGTGGTGCTGTGGCCGATTCGCCGCGCACGACGTCAACGCAAGCTGGCCGCAGAGGCCAACCAGGCCGACACCCTGGAGGTGATGGACGATCCCGCCGTGGATGTCAGACAGCCGCAGGGGCCGGACTCCAGCCGCACGGCTTGAGCCGACGGCTGACCGGGAACCACTCATGGGATTCTTCGACTGGCCCGCACCGGGCTTCACGGCTCTGGACCAACTGATGGCGACGGCGTTGCCGGACTGGCTGCGCCTCACCATCTGGGCCGGGGTTGCGGCTATCGGCACCATGCTGCTGTACAAGTGGCTATCGCCGCAGTCACGCATTGCCGAGGCCAAGAAGAACGCCCGTGAGGCCCGCCAACGACTCAACGCCTTCGATGGCGACTTCGCCGATGCCGGGCCGCTGATCAGGCGACAGTTCGCGACTGCCTTTCGCCATGTGGGACTGGTCGTGCCGGGCACGCTGCTGGCGATCCTGCCCTTGCTCAGCCTGCTGTTGTGGGCTGAAACCTACTACGGCCACCGCCTGCCGCCACCGGATGACCCGCCCACCGTACGCACGGTGCCCGAAGGGGCCGAAACGCGCTGGAACGGCGCCCAGCAACCGGCCGAGCTATCGGTCTTCAACGGCCCCACGCTGGTCGCTGCGATCGACATGACAGCCCCGGTCGGCATTGTCACCAAACAACCCTGGTGGCACTGGCTGGCGGAAAACCCGCTGGGCTACCTCCCCGATGATGCCCCCGTCGAACAGGTCTGGATCGCGCTGCCCGAACGCCATGTGCTGCCTTTCGGGCCGGACTGGCTGCGATCCTGGCTGGCCGTGTTCATGCCGGTGATGTTCGTCGTGTCACTTCTGATGTACCGCTGGGCCAACATTCAATGAACGCGACACTCGACCCCAAACGCACCGCCAGATCCCAACCCAGCGACGCCGCGGTCGAAAGCTTCGCGGTACCGACCTGGATGCACTGGCTGAGTGGCTGGCAACACAAGCACCGAGATTCGGCCATTGGACTGGGCAATTTCGATACCCGCCTGGCCGAGGACGCAATCGCCCAGGTCGATATCAAGGCGCCGATCTACGTCGCCGGCCTGGCTCGCTCCGGCACCACGATTCTGCTGGAATTGCTGGCCGAGCACGCCGACGTCAGCACACACCAATACCGCGACTATCCGCCGGTGATGACCCCCTGGCTTTGGGACCGCTGGCTGTCGCGGGTTCCGGAGTCCAAGGAAGATGCCAAGGAAAGGGCTCACGGCGACGGCATCAGCGTCACCTCACGCAGTCCCGAAGCCTTTGAAGAAGTGCTCTGGATGGCGTTTTTTCCCGATACGCATAACCCCAGCCGCAGCAATGTGCTGAACGAGACCACCAAACACCCGCAGTTCGAGACGTTCTACCGCGAGCACATCCGCAAGCTGCTGGCGATTCGTGGGGGCTCACGCTATGTCGCCAAAGGCAACTACAACCTGATGCGCCTGGAATACCTGCTCAAGCTGTTTCCGGACGCGCGCTTCCTGCTGCCCATCCGCGACCCGGTCTGGCATATCGCCTCGCTGATGAAACAGCAGACGCTGTTCGAAGCCGGCGAGCAGGCGCACCCGCGCTCGCTGGAGCACATGCGTCGCGTGGGGCATTTCGAGTTCGGGCTGGACCGCCGGCCGATGCACACCGGCGACGACGATGCGATCCGCGAAGTTCAGGACCTTTGGAAGAACGGCCGCGAGGTCGAAGGCTGGGCCAAGTACTGGGCCATGGTCTACACCACGGTGGCCAATCAGCTCGACGCCAGCCCCGCGCTGCACCGGGCCTGTCAGGTCATCCGCTACGAAGCCCTGTGCAAGCACTCGGAGCAGGTGCTCAATGCGGCCTATGCGCATTGCGAACTTGAGGTCGACGCGCCGGTCATCCACGCTGCCGCCGCACGCCTGAAGCTACCGGATTACTACCAGCCTGCCTTCGAGGCCAGCGAACTGGACCTGATCCGCCGGATCACCTGGCCAACGGCCGCTCGTTTCGGCTACACCGACTAGGCCGGGTGAGCCTGGGCGAATCACCCTGCGTCTTCGCAGCGGTATCGACGCAGCTCGCGTTCGCCGGTTAGATCGATCAGCGCCTGGCGGTTGTTGGACAACCGGTACCGGTAAGTCCGATCCCAGAAATCTCCTTCGCCGCTGAACCGTAGATCAACCCGGATCTCCTGCGGCGTGATGCGCTCCACCGACTGCACATAGGCCGTGCTTTCGTAGAACTGCACCCGGTCGGCGCCGATCCGCAAGCGCGTGTCGTTGCGGCCACTGCCGCAGTCCTCGAACTGCCGGTTCCATTCGCCATGGAAGGACGCGGGAATCTCCGAGGCGACCACGGCAGTCCGACCGTCGCAACCGATTTGCATGCTGGACGCCAGCAGCAAACACAGCGGCGCCGCCACGCGGCGTCGGCGACCAAAACGCTCGGCACCGCTCGTGAGTCGGGGGAACATAGCTCGATGGTTGCAGGGAAAGGCCAGACGGTAGTCAAAGCGAACCCGTCACCGCAAGAACATGCACCCTGCGGCGGGCGGCTTCCGCTTTCATCGACCTTGCATTTCGCGTTCCAATGCACCGGCCAGCCAACGGGATCACCCCATGAAGATTGTTGTACTCACCGGTGCGGGCATCAGCGCAGAAAGTGGGCTGCCGACCTTTCGCGGTGCCGGCGGACTCTGGAACGGAGTCCGCGCCGAGACGCTGGCAACGCCGGAAGCCTTCGCCGACAACCCGCAACGCGTCCTCGATTTCTACAACTTTCGCCGGGCGATGGTGCGCGAGGCGGCGCCCAACGCGGCGCATCAGGCGATCGCCGCGCTGGAACGTCACCATCCAGTTAGCGTCGTCACACAGAACGTCGACAACTTGCACGAACGGGCAGGCTCCACCGATGTGCTGCATGTCCATGGCGAGATCATGCTCGCCCGCAGCAGCCGCAACCCAGGCCTGAAGGTTCCGATGCAGGATCAGGACATCCGCCTGGGTGATCTGGCCGATGATGGCGCGCAGTTGCGGCCCGACGTCGTGTGGTTCGGCGAGGCCGTCCGCCACATCGATGAGAGTCTGGACCGCATCCGCGAAGCCGACCGCTTCCTCGTGGTCGGCACCTCGCTACAGGTTTGGCCAGTGGCCGACTGGGTACATCACGCCACCCGAGCCGGCGAACGCGTGATCATCGCTCCCGAACTCCGAACCTGCCCGGATCACTTCGAGTGGATTTGCGGAACGGCCTGCGACGAGGTCCCGCCAATCATGTCCCGCTGGGCGCGCAGCGCGTTGGCGGACTAGAACGGAATGTCGTCGTCACCAAAGTCGTCGACCGGCTGCGGGGCCGGCGCATTGTTGCCGCCACCACCACCGGAGCGACCACCACCGTAACCGCCACCGCCACCGCTGCTGCTTCCGCCGCCGCTGTAGCCGCCGCCCGATGACGAGCCGCCGCCGAAGCCGCCACCACTACCGCCGCCTGCGCCACCGCGGCCACCCAGCATCTGCATTTCGCTGCCGATCACCTCGGTGGTGTAGCGATCCTGACCGTCATTGCCCTGCCACTTGCGAGTGCGCAGCGAGCCTTCCACATAGACCTGCGAACCCTTGCGCAGGTATTCGGCAGCAATCTCGGCCAAACGACCGAAAAACGCCACGCTATGCCACTCGGTCCGTTCCTTTTGCTCGCCGGTCTGCTTGTCTTTCCAGCTTTCGGACGTGGCGATCCGAATATTGGTGACCTGCGCGCCACTGCTCGGAATGCGCCGGGTTTCCGGATCTGCTCCAAGGTTGCCGACGAGAATGACTTTGTTGATGCCGCGCGCCATGCGAGAGCCCCTGCGAAACTGGTGTGAAGTAGCCGGATAGCCTACCCGCAGTCGCGCCGTGGTGACTACCGCAGCCGGCGATCAGGCTGTCTTGAGCGTGCGCCAGGGCGTGCGAGGCGCAAACAGCAGCCAGCTTGCCAGCAGCGCACCAGCCGCGATGAGCACGCCGTTCATGCCCCAGCCGGACATGATCCAGCCCCCTGCCGCGCCACCCGTGAACGCGCCAAGAAACTGCGCGGTGGAATACATGCCCAGGGCTGCGCCGCGCGCCTCGATCTGCGCGGCCTGGGAGACCAGCGACGGCATGGTCGCTTCCAACAAGTTGAAGCCGGCGAAATAGAGACTAAGCGCGAATAGCATGGAGCCCGTTGCGACCACCTGGGTCATGCCAACCAACGCCACGGCCGCCATGGCAATGCACAGCAGCACCACCGCTGCCTGATGGCCTCGGCGCTCGGCCAGCCAGATCAGGATGGGTAGCGGAAGAATCGACACCAGCATGGCCGGCGCAAACACCGACCATTGGTCGCCAGCCTCCATGCCCAAGCGGCGGCTCAACAGCACCGGCACCGCCACGAATACCGCGGTCATGGCCGCGTGCAGCACAAAGATGCCGGCATAAAGCGGATGCAGTGACGAGTCGCGCAGCGCCGCACGCAGGCCGCTGATCAGCGTCGTGGGTTCACGCCGCTCCGGGCGCGGAATGAGCATCAGCAGCAACAGAATCGCGACAAAGGCGAACACGGCCGCCAGCCGGAACACGCCCTCCAACCCCAGCCAGGCCGTGAGTACCGGCCCGATCATCAGCGCCACCAGAAACGCCATGCCAATAGAGATGCCGAGAATGGCCATCGCCGTGGTGCGCACGCTGGGGCGGGTCAGATCGGCCAGCAGGGCATTGATGGCGGCAGCCACCGCGCCGGCGCCCTGCAAGGCGCGCCCGATAATGAGCCACTCGATGGTCTGCGCCGAGGCCGCGACCAGACTCCCCGCGAGAAACACAACGAGGCCGAACACGATCACGGGAATCCGCCCGACACGATCCGAGGCCAGACCGAACGGCAGCTGCAGCACGGCCTGCGTGAGCCCATAGACACCCACCGCCAAGCCGATCAGCACCGGCGTGGCGCGCGTGTAGTCGTTGGCGTAGGCGGCGAGCACGGGCAAGACCATGAAAAGGCCCAGCATGCGTAGCCAATAAACCAGCGCCAGACCACCCACGGCGCGGCGTTCGAGGGAATTCATCCGGACGGGGGACACATCGAGAAAAAACGCCTGTGCATGGTATCACCCGGCACGCTGCTAAACTTTCGCGCTTCCCCGATTCCACCAGCCACAGGTTTCCTGTCCCTATGGACACCATCGAGATCCGCGGCGCGCGCACGCACAACCTGCGCAATGTCGACCTGACACTGCCTCGCGACCGCCTGATCGTGATCACCGGGCTGTCCGGCTCCGGCAAATCATCGCTTGCCTTCGACACCATCTATGCCGAGGGCCAGCGGCGTTATGTGGAAAGCCTGTCTGCCTATGCGCGGCAGTTCCTGTCGATGATGGAAAAGCCGGACATCGACTCCATCGAGGGCCTGTCGCCGGCGATCTCCATCGAGCAGAAGTCGACATCGCACAACCCGCGCTCGACGGTGGGCACGGTCACCGAGATCTACGACTACCTGCGCCTGCTCTATGCGCGCACGGGCATTCCGTCCTGCCCCGACCACGGCGGCGAACTGATTGCGCAAACCGTAAGCCAGATGGTGGACAAAACGCTGGAGCAGGAGGAGGGCTCGGCGTGGATGCTGCTTGCCCCGGTCATCGACGGCCGCAAGGGCGAACACAAGCAGATCATGGAGCAGCTGCGCAGCCAGGGCTTTATCCGTGCCCGCATCGACGGCACGGTGATGGAACTGGACGAGGCGCCGGAACTCAACAAGAAGACCAAGCACACCATCGAAGCCGTGGTCGATCGGTTCAAGATCCGCGACGACATCAAGCAACGTCTGGCCGAATCCTTCGAGACCGCGCTGAATCTCGCCGATGGCGTCGCCACCCTGGCGCCGTACAACCGCGAGGGCGAGTCGATCACGTTCTCATCGCGCTACGCCTGCAAGGTCTGCGGCTGGGCCATTGGCGAGCTGGAACCGCGGCTGTTTTCGTTCAATAACCCGACCGGTGCCTGCCCCACCTGCGATGGCCTCGGCCAGCTACAGGTGTTCGACAAGGACCGCGTCGTCGCCCATCCCGACGTTCCGTTGGGTGACGGTGCCATTCGGGGCTGGGACAAGCGCAATGCCTACTTCTATTCGCTGATCGAATCACTATCCGGGCACTACGCGTTTGATCTGGACACACCCTTCGACGAGTTGCCGGACGAGATCCAGCAGGTCGTGCTCTACGGCAGTGGGCGAGATGCCATCGAGTTCACCTACCCCGGCCAAGGCGGGCGCACCCGCACACGCCGCCATCGCTTCGAGGGCATCATCCCCAACATGGAGCGCCGCTACCGCGAGACCGATTCGGTGGCCGTGCGTGAAGAACTGGCCAAGTACCTAGCGAATAAGGCCTGCCCCGACTGTGATGGCGAACGCCTGAACCGCGCCGCGCGACACGTAAAGGTTGATGGTCGCCGCCTGCCTGAGCTAGTCAGCACCTCAGTGCACGAAGCCCAGCACCAGATGACCCAGCTGGACCTGCAAGGCCGCCACGCCGAGATCGCCCGCCCCATTCTCAAAGAAATTAGCGCACGCCTGCGATTTCTGGTCGATGTCGGCCTCGATTATCTCAGTCTGTCCCGAAGTGCCGACACGCTCTCCGGCGGCGAGGCTCAGCGCATTCGCCTTGCCAGCCAGATTGGTGCTGGCCTGGTTGGCGTGATGTACGTATTGGATGAGCCCTCCATCGGCCTGCACCAGCGCGACAACCGCCGCCTGCTCGACACGCTGTTTCGCCTGCGCGACCTCGGCAACACCGTGATCGTGGTCGAGCATGATGAAGACGCCATTCGTCTGGCCGACCATGTCATCGACATCGGTCCCGGCGCTGGCGTGCATGGCGGTCAGGTCGTCGCCCAGGGCAAGCCCGAAGACATCGAACGCGCAAGCGGCTCGCTCACCGGCGACTACCTCAGCGGCAAGCGCGGCATCGCCGTACCCGAACAGCGCCACGCGCCGAATGACAAGCAGTCGCTGATCATCGAAGGGGCCACCGGCAACAACCTGCGCAATGTCACGGTCAAGATTCCTGTCGGGCTGATGGTCTGCGTCACCGGCGTGTCCGGCTCGGGCAAATCGACGCTGATCAACGAGACGCTCTACAAGCATGTCTCGCGCGAGCTGAACCGCGCTCATCACCACGCCGCGCCGGCACGCGCCATTCACGGCTTGGAGCATTTTGACAAGGTCATCGACATCGACCAGAGCCCGATCGGCCGCACGCCACGTTCGAACCCCGCGACCTACACCGGGCTGTTCACGCCGATCCGTGACCTGTTCGCCGGCGTGCCCGAAGCCCGCGCCCGCGGCTACAAGCCAGGCCGCTTCTCGTTCAACGTCAAGGGCGGCCGCTGCGAGGCCTGCCAGGGCGATGGCGTGATCAAGGTGGAGATGCACTTCCTGCCGGACGTCTACGTGCCCTGCGATGTCTGCAAGGGCGCGCGCTACAACCGCGAGACGCTGGACATCCAGTACAAGGGCCGCAGCATTGCAGAGGTGCTAGGCATGACGGTCGAGGAGGCCACGGATTTCTTCCAGCCCGTTCCCGTCCTGCGCCGCAAGCTGGAAACCCTGATGGAAGTCGGCCTGTCCTATGTCAAGCTCGGCCAGAACGCGACCACGCTGTCCGGCGGCGAGGCGCAGCGCGTCAAACTCGCGCGCGAACTCTCCAAGCGCGACACCGGAAAAACGCTCTACATCCTCGATGAACCCACCACCGGGCTGCATTTTCACGATATTGCCCAGCTGCTCGGGGTACTCTCCAGACTTCGGGATGCCGGGAACACGGTGGTCGTGATCGAACACAATCTGGATGTCATCAAGACCGCTGACTGGATCATCGACATGGGTCCGGAAGGCGGCGACGGCGGCGGCATGGTCGTCGCAACCGGCACGCCGGAAGACGTGGCCAATGTCGAGGCCTCCCACACCGGTCGCTTCCTGCAACCGCTGCTCCAGCGCGAGCCGGAACCGGCATGACCCAGTACACCCGCTCCGAAATCCGCGCCAAGGTCTGCGACCTGCGGGCCGAACACCGCCAGCTCGACCTCGCGATCATGGAGATGGAAATGCTGGTCTACTGCAACCAGCTGGAACTGCGACGCCTCAAGAAGCGCAAGCTGCAACTCAAGGACGCCATCTCACGATTGGAATCGATGATGATTCCGAATCTGGATGC
>Ga0208330_1000226_pt1 | contig 31203 bp, 30 predicted proteins | sample DeeseametaMP1896_FD_184180 | JGI IMG/M metagenome (GOLD analysis project Ga0208330, IMG submission 184180) | Marine microbial communities from the Deep Pacific Ocean - MP1896 (SPAdes) | ecosystem: Environmental > Aquatic > Marine > Oceanic | place: East of Hawaii, North Pacific Ocean | collected... | reverse complement strand
GGTCGCGGGTGCCGGTACGGCTGCCCGAGACCGATCTGTTCGCCGGAATCGAGGGACGGTGACGAAGAGCTGTGAGTGACCTGCTGACGCTGGGCGTCGAGCTGACGACCGGGCTGCTGGCCCAGGACGGACCCCGCCAGACCGGGCCGGATTTCGGCAAGGCCAGCCCGGTCGGCCTCATCGTGGTGATACTGCTGCTGATCAGTGTCTTCCTGTTGGTGTGGTCGATGAACAAGCACCTGCGCCGGCTGCCGAAGTCCTTCGGTGACGATGATCCGCAGAACACCGGGTCGGCTGAGGACTCCAACCGCGACCCGCGCTGAGGCGATGGCCAACGCCCTGGCTTCGGCGACCAGTCCTTACCTGCGCCAACACGCCGAGAACCCGGTGCATTGGCAGGAGTGGTCCGCTGCGGCGCTGGCCGAGGCGACCCGGCGCGACGTGCCGATCCTGCTGTCCGTCGGCTACGCGGCATGCCACTGGTGCCATGTGATGGCGCATGAGTCGTTCGAGGACGTCGAGGTGGCCGACGCGATGAATTCGGACTTCGTCTGCATCAAGGTCGATCGCGAGGAGCGCCCCGACCTCGACGCGGTGTACATGAACGCCACGGTGGCGTTGACCGGTCAGGGCGGCTGGCCGATGACCTGCTTCCTCACCCCGGATGGCCGTCCCTTCTTCTGCGGCACCTACTACCCGAAGCCGGCCTTCCTGGAGTTGCTGGCCGCGGTGGCGCAGACGTGGCGCACCCGCCGGTCCGAGGTCGAACAGGCCGGCGACCACATCAGCGGCGAACTGCGGGCCATGGCCTCCGGACTTCCGGGCGGGGGTCCGCCGGTCGAGCCGCAGCTGTGTGACTGGGCCGTCGCGGCGGTGCTCGCCGACGAGGACACCGTCCATGGTGGTTTCGGCGCGGCCCCCAAGTTTCCACCGTCGGCCCTGCTGGAAGCGTTGCTGCGCAACCACGAACGCACCGGCGACCCCGCCGCGCTGGCCGCGGTGCAGCGCACCTGTTCGGCGATGGCCCGCGGTGGTCTCTACGACCAGTTGGCCGGCGGCTTCGCCCGCTACAGCGTCGACGCCGCCTGGGTGGTGCCGCACTTCGAGAAGATGCTCTACGACAACGCCCAGCTGTTGCGGGTCTACGCGCACTGGGCGCGCCGCAGCGGTGACCCGTTTGCGCATCGGATCGCCAGGGAGACAGCACGTTTCATGCTCGACGAGCTGCGCGCCGACGGCATGTTCGTGTCGTCGCTGGACGCCGACGCCGCAGGGGTCGAGGGCCTGACGTACAGCTGGACCGTCGATCAGCTCCGCGAGATTCTGGGCGTCGACGACGGAGACTGGGCGGCAACACTTTTCGGCGTGACATCGGCGGGCACGTTCGAGCGCGGCGCGTCGGTGCTGCAGTTGCGCGGCGACCCCGCGGATCCGGTGCGATTCGACCGGGTGCGCGCGGCGCTGCTGGCGGCGCGGGCGCAGCGGCCGCAACCCGGCCGCGACGACAAAGTGGTGACCGCGTGGAACGGCCTGGCGATCACGGCTCTGGTTGAGGCCGGGTTCGCGTTGCGGCGCCCTGCTCTGCTGGCAGCGGCCGCCGAGTGCGCGCGCTCGGTGCTGGATCTGCATGTCGTCGGTGGGCGGCTGCGTCGCGCCAGCCTGGGCGGCGTGGTGGGCGCGAGCGCGGCCATCCTCGAAGACCACGCCGCGCTGGCCACCGGGCTGATGGCGCTCTATCAGGCGCAGCCCGAACCTCATTGGCTCGACGAGGCGATGGCGCTGCTCGACGTCGCGCTCGACCACTTCGCCGATCCCGCCCGGGACGGTCGCTGGTTCGACGTCGCCGACGACGCCGAGCAGCTGGTGTCGCGGCCCGCCGACCCGCTCGACGGCGCCACCCCGGCCGGTGCGTCGCTGATGGCCGAGGCGCTGCAGATGGCGGCGCACCTGGCCCCGGGCGGGCGGGCCGAGAGGTACGCCGCGGCAGCGGAGGCCACAGTGGCCGGCGCGGCGGTGGTGCTCGACCGCGCGCCGCGCTCGGGCGGGCACTGGCTGGCTGTCGCCGAGGCAGCAGTGCGCGGGCCGATCCAGATCGCCGTCGCGTGCGACTCGGCCGACTCGGCGTTGCTGGCGGTCGCCCGAGCGGTTGCCCCCGGTGGGGCTGTGGTGCTCGGCGGCCCGACGGGGTCCACCGAACTGCTGCGGGAGCGCCCTCGCATCGGCGACGCAGACGCGGCCTACGTCTGCCGGGGACGGACCTGTGACCTCCCGGTCACCACCGCCGAGGATCTGGCTGCCACTCTCGCACCCTCCGTGTAGCCTGCGGCACATGAGTTTCGAGCCCGACGTCCTGCAAGGTTTCGTCCAGCGCTACCTCGACACCGTCGCCGGCGGCAAGGCCGACGACGTCGCCGCGCTCTACGCCGAGGACGCCACCCTCGAAGATCCGGTGGGTGGCGGCGAGGTGCACATCGGGCGGCAGGCCATCGCCGGGTTCTACAAGGTGATGGAGGGCGGCGAGATCAAGACCGAGCTCCTGTCGTTCCGCGCCGGCGGGCACGAGGCGGCGTTCGTCTTCGCCATCACGGTGGGCGGCGCGATGCGCATCGAGCCGATCGAGGTGATGACGTTCGACGGCGACGGCATGATCACGTCGATGAAGGCCTACTGGGGCCCGCAGAACGTCACCCAGCTCTAGCGAATTCGGCGCGTTTCGCGCCACCGGCGGTGCTTCAGCGCGCCCGATTCGCTAGAAGACCGCGAACCACATCGCGATGTAGTGGCAGATCGCCGCGACCGCGGTGCACGCGTGGAAGAACTCGTGATGCCCGAACGTGGTCGGCCACGGGTTGGGCCATTTCAGGGCATAGAGCACGCCGCCGATGCTGTACAGCGCTCCGCCGACGATCAGCAGCACCACCGCGGCCACGCCGGCGCCGTGGGTGATCGGACCGATGAACCACACCGCAACCCAGCCCAGCAGGATGTACAGCGGCACCCCCAGCCAGCGCGGCGACGACGGCCACAGCATCTTGAGCGCCACCCCGGCCAGCGCGCCGCCCCAGACGATCCAGAACAGCACCATGCCGTCGTTCTCGGGCAGCGCCAGCAACGCGAACGGGGTGTAGCTGCCCGCGATGAACACGAAGATCATCGAGTGGTCGGCGCGCTTCATCCAGGTGCGCGCCGTCGTCGACGTCCAATGCACCCGGTGATAGGTGCCGCTGACGGTGAACATCGCCACAATGGTCAGCGTGTAGATCAGCGTGGCGATCCCGGCTCGGAACGACTCCAGCGACCACGACACCGCGACCAGCGTGGCGCCGCAGATGACCGAGATGGCCGCGGCGTAGACGTGAATCCAGCCCCGCAGCCGAGGTTTGCCCAGGAACTGAGCGACGCCTTCGACGACCGCCTCGGGCAGATCCTCGGGCTCTCGCGGGGTATCGGCGGTACCCCGTGGATCGACAGATGTCGGCACGTCACCTCCGCTGACTGGCATTGGGTTTCCCCGCCTCACAGTAGTCTGGACCATCGTGGACCTCATTCCGCGGCGACTCAAGGAGCCGATGTACCGGCTCTACGAGATGCGGCTGCGTCAGGGGCTGGCACCGGCGAAATCCGAGCTGCCCCGCCACATTGCGGTGCTGTGTGACGGCAACCGGCGCTGGGCGCGTGAGCTCGGCCACAACGACGTCAGCTACGGCTACCGGGCCGGTGCACACAAGATCGCCGAGATGCTGCGGTGGTGCCACGAGGCGGGCATCGAGATGGCCACCGTGTATCTGCTGTCCACCGAGAACCTGCAGCGCGACGCGCAGGAACTGGCATCGCTGATCGAGATCATCACCGAGGTCGTCGAGGAGATCTGCGCCCCGGCGAACCAGTGGAGTGTGCGAACCATGGGTGACCTCGAGCTGCTCGGAGAGGAACCGGCCCGCCGGCTGCGCGACGCGGTGCAGTCCACCGGAGATGGCGGGCTTGCTCGGTCTTTCCATGTCAACGTCGCCGTCGGGTACGGCGGCCGGCAGGAGATCGTCGACGCGGTCCGAGGGCTGCTGGCCAAGGAGCTGGCCAACGGCGTCTCCGGGGAGAAGCTGATCGAAGCCGTTACCGCCGAGGCCATCTCGGAGAACCTCTACACCTCGGGGCAGCCCGACCCGGACCTGGTGATCCGCACGTCGGGGGAGCAGCGGCTGTCGGGATTCCTGCTGTGGCAGAGCGCCTACTCGGAGATGTGGTTCACCGAGGCGTACTGGCCGGAGTTCCGCCGGGTGGATTTCCTGCGTGCGCTGCGCGACTACAGCGCCAGGCATCGACGCTACGGGCGCTGAGGACGGCGGTCGTGGTCGCGCTCTCCGGATTGGTCTTCGCGCTGAGCTGGTGGCTGGGGCTGTATCTACTCGCGCGCGACCCCCGCAAGCCGGTACTGGTGCTCGCCGCGGTCGGGCTGACCAGCTTTGCGCTCGTGGTGGCACTGGACGCGGTCCGGCTGGTGAGCCAGTCTGCGCTGCTGAGTCGTATCGAGATCTATCTGGTCGCGCTGCCGGGCATCGCGTGGCTGGCGGTGCTGCTCGAGCTGTCGCGCCCGCGTGACAGCTGGCGGAGCCGGGCCGGACCGGCCGGGCTCGTCGCTGCCGTGGCCGCCGCGGCGGTGACGGGTGCCACGCTCGCCGGCGACGTCGACGGCCCGTTGCGGCTCGGGCACTGGGTGATGTTCGCCGCACTGTCGGTGCCGGTGCTGGCCGCGCTGATCCACGCCGTGGCCCGGCGCGCGCAGCCCCGCCCGGTGGTGGGCTTCGTCGTCGTCGCGACGTTGTTCTTCGCGCTGGGCAACGCGATCCTGATCATCCCGCTCGGGCTGGTACCCAGCTGGCTGGCGTTGGCCTCGACCGGCGTCGACATCGCACTACTCGGGGTGGCGGTGGCCATCGGGGACGCCTTCGACGAGGGACATGCGCTGCGCAAGGACATGCTGCGGTCGTTCGCCGGGACGACGCTGGCTGCGGTGCTGTTCGGCGGGCAGGTGCTGATCGGGATCGCGGTGGCCGGAAGCAGCACCACGCTGACGGTGCTGCTGTTCACCAGCCTCGGGGTGGCGATCGCGATCAACGTGCTGGCCGATCCGCTGGCCGGGCTGCTCGACCGGCTCGCCTTCTCCCGGTCACCGGAGCTGCGCGCCGACCGGGCCGCGCTGCGTGGCACCGAGGCGGCTCTGCCGCGGCGCTCAGCCAGCCCACTGGACGACATGGACTCCGAGACCTTCGTCCGGGTCACCCGGCGCGCTCTCGGGCACTACGGCGATCTGTCCAAGCTGGTCGCCAGCCCGTTGACCGCCCTGCCGGTGATCGACGAGCGGTTGGCCCGTCGCGGCGCGCCCGATCAGCCACTGGAACGGGCCAACGAACTCAGGGCTCTGCTGGCCGAGCGGATCGCCGGTCTCAAGCCGCGCGACGGCGGTGAGTTCGGCACCACCGAGCAGTGGCGGCACTACAACTCGCTGTACTTCCCGTACGTCGTCGGCGTGCGGGCCTACGCGCAGAACGCGACAGCGGCCGGGCTGGACCCGGTGGCCCGCCAGGCGTGGCAGTGGTTGGTCACCGACGTGCCGCAGCGGTCGCTGCACAACTGGCAGAACGCGGCGGCGCGGGTCATCGCCACGGATCTGCGCAGCAACCTCGTCTCCGCCCGCTGAGCGCGGCAGCCGTGCCGCTGACCTGCGGTTGGCAGCAACTGGCAGCAGACGGTGTCGATCTGGCAGCGGTCTGGGCGAACCATCGCAGACATGACCGCCTTCACCACCGGCACCGTCCCGGTCTCCTCGGGCGCCGATGACCAACTCCTGCGATTCGCGCTGCGCGCCGACGCCACACTGTGCGCCGGGCTGGGCCTGTTCATCGCGATGGCCGCCGACGCGCTGGCCCCGTTGACGGGGCTGACCGCGACCGCCGAGTGGCTCTTCGGCGCCGCCCTCGTCGGCTACGGCGCGGTGCTCTACACCGTGGCCCGGGTGCGCGCCGTGCGCCGTGTCGGGCAGGCCGTACTCGCCGGCAACGTCACGTTCGCCGGTGCGGCCGCGCTCGTGCTCGGCGCCGGCTGGCTACCGCTGACCGGATTCGGCGTCGCCGTTGCAGTGGTGTTCGTCGCGCTCACGCTCGGCTTCGCCGGGCTGCAGTACCTCGGGGTGCGCCGTCTGGCGTGACCCCCTCATGACTGGTCCGGGGCCGGCCCGCAAGAGGTTACGGCGTCGGCCCCGGTACCGGTTCACCAAAAGATCGCACCCCGCAACTCACATCCCGAAAGGAACCACCCGCATGACCGCCACCACCCGCATCCCGCAGTCCACCGATTCGCTGCTGCGCTTCGCCATGCGCGCCGACGCCGTCATCAGCGGCCTGACCGGCGTCGCGCTGCTGCTCCTGGCTCCTCGGGTCGCCGAGTGGTCGGGCACCACGCCGGCCGTCGAATACGCGACGGGCGCCTTCTTCGTGGTCTTCGGCATCGCCGTGCTGGCTCTCGCTGCGCGCCCGGCCGTCCGGACGTCAGGCCTGGTGCTGGCCGTCGGAAACGCATTGTTCAGCGTGCTCACCGTCGTCGTGGTGCTTGCCGATGTGTGGCCGCTGACCACGACCGGTGTGGTGCTGGTACTCGGCACCGGTGTCTACACGCTGGTCATGGCGGAACTGCAGTACCAGGGCGTGCGGCGCATCGCCAAGGGCTGACCGCACAACGCCGGGCCCGAGCACAGATGGTCGACGCCTGACCAACAGGTCGGCGGGGCCCGACTACAGCTTGCGCAGGCGTAACCGGTTGATCGAGTGGTCGGCGTCCTTGCGCAGCACCAGCGTGGCGCGGGGCCGGGTCGGCAGAATGTTCTCGATCAGATTGGGCCGGTTGATCGAGTGCCAGATGTCACGTGCGGCGAACATCGCCTGCTCATCCGACAGCGTCGAGTAATGGTGGAAGTGCGAGGCCGGGTCGGCGAACGCGCCGGCGCGCATCGACAGGAACCGGGAGATGTACCACTCCTCGATGTCCTCGATGCGCGCGTCGACGTAGACCGAGAAGTCGAACAGGTCCGAAACCATCAGCGCGGGCCCGGTCTGCAGCACGTTGAGACCCTCGAGGATGACGATGTCGGAGCGCTCGATGATCTGTTTCTCGCCGGGGACTATGTCGTACAGCAAGTGGGAGTAGACGGGCGCGCACACCGCGTGGGCACCGGACTTGACGGCGGTGACGAAGCGCATCAGCGCCCGCCGGTCGTAGCTTTCCGGAAAACCTTTGCGATGCATGAGGTTGCGGCGTTGCAGCTCGGCGTTGGAGTAGAGGAAGCCGTCGGTGGTCACCAGATCGACGCGGGGGTGATGCTCCCAGCGGGCCAGCAGCGCCTGCAGCACACGTGCGGTGGTGGACTTGCCGACCGCGACGCTGCCGGCGACACCGATGACGAACGGCACCGGCCGGTCCGGGTTCTGCACCGGCTCGCCGAGGAATTCGGCGGTCGCGGCGAACAGCGCCTGGCGCGCCGCGACCTGCAGGTGGATCAGACGCGCGAGCGGCAGGTAGACCTCCTCGACCTCGAGCAGATCGATCTTCTCGCCGAGGCCCCGCAGCTTGACCAGTTCGTCCTCGGTCAGTTTCAGCGGGGTGGACATTCGGAGTGCACGCCATTGCGTTCGGTCGAATTCCACGTAGGGGCTGGGTTCGCTCAGCCGCGCCATGCGCACAGTCTTGCAGCTACCGTGGGGCGGCATGGACCCCGGTATCCCTTCGCCAGCTCCGACCGGCCTGATCGAGGAGTACCTGAAGCTCGGATTGCGCTTCGACCGGATCGAGGAAGGCTACGTCGACGCGTTCACCGGTGACCCCGCCCTGCGGCGCAGTGTGGCTGCCGAGCCGCGACCCGAGCCGGCCGAGCTGGTTCGTCACGCCGAACGTCTGCAGGCCGAGCTGCCCGCCGGACTCGACGAGTCGCGGGCAGCGTTCGTCGGGGCGCACCTGCGCGCGCTGGCCTGCGCCGCACGCAAGTTCGCCGGGGAGCAGGTCGGGTTCGTCGACGAGGTGGAGGCGTATTTCGACGTGCGGATCGGCAAGGGCGACCCGGATCGCTACGCCCACGCCCACGCCCGGCTCGACGAGGCGCTCGGCGGCAGCGGACCGCTCGCCGAGCGGATCCAGGCCCACCGGTCTGCCGAGGAGATTCCTCCGGCGCGGCTCGAAGAGTGCATCCACGCGTTCTCCAGCGCGCTGCGCGACCGGGTCCGGGCGACCTTCCCGCTGCCGGCCCACGAGACCATCACCTACGAGGTGGTCACCGACAAGCCGTGGTCGGGGTTCAACTACTACCTCGGCGACTACCGATCCACCGTCGCCGTCAACGCCGACCTCAAACAGCAGATGTCGAACCTGCCGCGGTTGGTCGCCCACGAGTCCTACCCCGGCCACCACACCGAGCACTGCCGCAAGGAAGCCGGGCTGGTCGAGGGCAAGGGGCAGGCCGAGCAGACCATCTTTCTGGTCAACACCCCGCAGTGCCTGATGGCCGAAGGGCTGGCCGACCTGGCGCTGTACGCCGCCGTGGGGCCGGGCTGGGGCGCGTGGGCGAGCGAGATCTACGCCGATCTGGGGCTGCGTTTCGACGGGCAGCGCGCCGAAGCGATCTCGGAGGCGACGGCCGCGCTGGCCGATGTGCGCCAGGACGCCGCGCTGATGCTGCACGACGAGCACCGCGACGTCGACGAAGTGGTCGCGTTCCTCAAGAAGTGGCTGCTGGTCAACGACGAACGCGCCCGGCAGATGCTGCGTTTCCTGTCCTCGCCGCTGTGGCGCGCCTACACCAGCACCTACGTCGAGGGTTACCGCCTACTGCGGGGGTGGCTGGATGACAGGCCGGCCGGGGTCGGCCTGACCGAACTGTTCGCCCGGCTGCTCGACGAGCCGCTGATCCCGTCGTCGCTGCGGGCCGCCTAGCTTTTCCGCGCGCCTGACGACCGCGAACGTGCATTCCCTGTCGTGATGAGGCCGGGGTCGCTACCGTCAGTGCACTCTCGCGGCACCGCCCCGACTAGTCCGATGGTCGGGACTTCTCAACGCGGCTCCTCCGTCGCCGCTTGATCGTCGCCCCGACTAGGCTCGAGGGCATGAGTGCTGAGTCCATCACCGCCGGTCTGGGTGCCGAGTACGCCGCTACCGCGAGCGAGGCCTACCGGGCTGCGCTGCAGGTCATCGAGAGTGTGGAACCGCGTATCGCCGACGCGACCCGCAAAGAGCTTGCCGATCAACGGGACTCACTCAAGCTGATCGCGAGCGAGAACTACGCCTCACCGGCCGTGCTGCTGACGATGGGCACCTGGTTCTCGGACAAGTACGCCGAGGGCACCATCGGTCACCGCTTCTACGCGGCCTGCCAGAACGTCGACACCGTCGAAGCGCTGGCCGCCGAGCATGCCCGCGAGCTGTTCGGCGCCCCGTACGCCTACGTGCAGCCACACTCGGGCATCGACGCCAACCTGGTCGCCTACTGGGCGATCCTGGCGACCCGGATCGAGGCTCCGGGCCTGGCCGAGATGGGCGCCAAGCACGTCAACGATCTGTCCGAAGCGGACTGGGAGACGCTGCGCAACTCGATGGGCAACCAGCGGCTGATGGGGATGTCGCTGGACACCGGCGGACATCTGACCCACGGATTCCGGCCGAACATCTCGGGCAAGATGTTCCATCAGCGCCAGTACGGAACGGACCCCACCACGGGGTTCATCGACTACGACACGGTCGCCGCGGCAGTGCGCGAATTCAAGCCGCTGGTGCTGGTCGCGGGTTACTCGGCCTACCCCCGACGGGTCAACTTCGCCAAGATGCGTGAGATCGCCGACGAGGTGGGCGCCACCTTCATGGTCGACATGGCGCATTTCGCCGGTCTGGTCGCGGGCAAGGTGTTCACCGGCGACGAGGATCCGGTGCCGCACGCCCACGTCGTGACGACGACGACGCACAAGTCGCTGCGCGGCCCGCGGGGCGGTCTGGTGCTGGCCACCGAGGAGTACGCCCCGGCGGTCGACAAGGGCTGCCCGATGGTGCTCGGCGGCCCGCTGTCGCACGTGATGGCCGCCAAGGCCGTCGCGCTGGCCGAAGCCCGCCAACCGGCCTTCCGGCAGTACGCCCAGGCCGTCGCCGACAACGCGCAGGCTCTCGCCGACGGGTTCGTCAAACGCGACGCCGGCCTGGTCACCGGCGGCACCGACAACCACATCGTGCTGCTGGACGTCACGTCGTTCGGTCTCACCGGCAGGCAGGCCGAGTCGGCGCTGCTGGATTCGGGCATCGTCACCAACCGCAACGCCATCCCGGCCGACCCCAACGGCGCCTGGTACACCAGCGGCATCCGGTTCGGCTCGCCCGCGCTGACCACCCGCGGGTTCGGCGCTGACGAGTTCGATCGGGTGGCCGAGCTCGTCGTCGAGGTGCTGAGCAACACCCAGCCGGCGGCGGGGCCCAACGGCCCGTCCAAGGCGAAGTACATCCTGGGCGAGGGCACCGCCGATCGGGTGCGCGCCGCGGCGGCCGAGCTGCTCGACGCCAACCCGCTGTACCCCGGCCTGACCCTCTGAGGCGCGCCGCGACACGAGTGCGGGAATTTTACGATTCCCACAGAATTGGGTTACTGTAACTGCATGGCACAGAAACCTGTCGCTAACGCGTTGACCCTGGAACTCGAGCCTGTCGTTCTGCAGGAGTTGCGGCGGCACCTCGACACCGAGGACATCTGGTACGCCCATGACTACGTGCCCTTCGACAAGGGCGAGAACTTCGCGTTCCTCGACGGCAAGGACTGGGACCCGTCCCAGGTCACACTGCCCAAGCACGTCACCGACGCGCTCGAGATCCTGCTCATCACCAAGGACAACCTCGCCGGCTACCACCGCGAACTCGTCGAGCACTTCATCCTCGAGGACAAGTGGGGCCGCTGGCTGGGCCGCTGGACCGCCGAGGAGCACCTGCACGCCATCGCGCTGCGCAACTACCTGGTGGTGACCCGCGAGGTCGATCCGACCGCCAACGAGGACGTGCGCGTGGAGCATGTGATGAAGGGCTACCGCGCCGACTCCTACAGCCAGATCGAGACCCTGGTCTTCATGGCCTACTACGAGCGCGCCCATGCGGTGTTCTGTCGCAACCTGCAGGAGCAGATCTCCGAACCGGTGCTGGCGGGGCTGGTCGGGCGGATCGCCACGGACGAGGAACGTCACGAGGAGTTCTTCGCCAACCTGGTCGCACACTGCCTGAACTACAGCCGCGACGAGACGATCGACGCGATCGCGGCGCGCGCCGCGGCGTTGGACGTGGTGGGCGGAGACATCGACGACTACCGCGACAAGATCGAGGTCGTCGCCGAGGCGGGGATCTTCGACAAGGCGGCGCTGGCCCGCGTCATCGCCGACCGGATCGCTGCCTGGGGATTGGCCGACGAACCGCGTCTGGCACAGTTCATCAGCTCGTAACGCGCACGCCGTTTCGTCTCGGCGCGCCTGTCGGGCGCGGGTGACGCACCGGGAGTAGCGTCGGTTCCGATGGCTAGCGAAATGCTCTGCTGTCCGGGCGGTCCACATCGTTTCGACACGACTTCGACACGACAAGGGACCGGCCCCGGTCCTGAGGCCGCTGTGTGTCCACCGGATGAGTTCGTGTGGGGTCACATGAACATGGATGCCCCAGGAGCGTTCCGTGACTGATCGCCGGACCTATGTGCTCGATACCTCTGTGCTGCTGTCCGATCCCTGGGCAATCATGCGGTTCGCCGAACACGAGGTGGTGGTTCCGCTCGTCGTGATCAGCGAGCTCGAGGCCAAACGGCACCATCACGAACTGGGCTGGTTCGCCCGGCAGGCGCTGCGGCTGTTCGACGACCTGCGTCTCGAGCACGGCCGTCTCGACCAGCCGATCCCGGTGGGCGACGACGGCGGCACCCTGCACGTCGAGCTCAATCACAGTGACCCCTCGGTGTTGCCCGCCGGCTTCCGCAACGAGACCAACGACTCACGCATCCTGACCTGTGCGGCCAACCTGGCGGCCGAGGGCAAGCGGGTCACGTTGGTGAGCAAGGACATTCCGCTGCGCGTGAAGGCCGGCGCGGTGGGTCTGGCGGCAGACGAGTACCACGCTCAGGACGTCGTCACCTCCGGGTGGACCGGCATGGCCGAACTGGACGTCGCCAGCGAGGACATCGACGGGTTGTTCGCCGACGGCGACGTCGACCTCGAAGCCGCCCGCGACCTGCCGTGCCACACCGGAGTCCGGTTGCTGGGCAACAATTCTCACGCTCTGGGCCGCGTCAACGCCGACAAGCGCGTACAGGTGGTCCGCGGTGACCGCGAAGCCTTCGGCCTGCGCGGGCGCTCCGCCGAGCAGCGGGTCGCGCTCGATCTGCTGCTGGACGAATCCGTGGGCATCGTGTCGCTGGGCGGCAAGGCCGGCACCGGCAAGTCGGCGCTGGCCTTGTGCGCCGGTCTCGAGGCGGTGCTGGAGCGGCGCACCCAACGCAAGGTGGTCGTATTCCGCCCGCTGTACGCCGTGGGCGGGCAGGACCTGGGCTACCTGCCCGGCAGTGAGAGCGACAAGATGGGTCCATGGGCCCAAGCCGTGTTCGACACCCTGGAAGGTCTGGCCAGCCCGGCGGTGCTGGAGGAGGTCCTGTCCCGCGGGATGCTCGAGGTGTTGCCGCTGACCCACATCCGTGGTCGCTCGCTGCACGACTCGTTCGTCATCGTCGACGAGGCGCAGTCGCTGGAGCGCAACGTGCTGCTGACGGTGCTGTCGCGGCTGGGTACCGGTTCACGCGTGGTGCTGACCCACGACGTGGCGCAGCGCGACAATCTGCGCGTGGGCCGGCACGACGGGGTGGCCGCGGTGATCGAGAAGCTCAAGGGGCATCCGCTGTTCGCGCACATCACGCTGCTGCGCAGCGAGCGGTCACCGATCGCGGCACTGGTGACCGAGATGCTCGAGGAGATCGGGCTGCCCTGAGCGGCGAATCGGGCGCGAGACGCGACACCGTGGGTGCCTGGGCGCGCCGGATTCGCAACGGGTTGCTCGCGGCGGCGGTCGGGGCGGCGGTCGGGTCGGCCCCCGCCGCCACCGCCCAGCCGGTCGACTGCGCGGCGGTCAAATGCGTGGCCCTGACGTTCGACGACGGGCCGGGGCCCTACACCGACCGGTTGCTGCAGATCCTTCGCGAGCATCGCGCGCGGGCGACGTTCTTCCTGATCGGGGACAAGGTGGCCGCCGACCCCGCCGCGGCGGCGCGTATCGCGGGGGCGGGCATGGAGATCGGCAACCACACCTGGTCGCACCCCGACATGACGACGCTGCCGCCGCAGGAGATCGCCGCGCAGTTCGCGGGTACCAGCGACGCCATCGAGGCGACCACGGGGCAGCGGCCCACGCTGGCCCGCACCGGCGGCGGCACGATCGACGACGCGGTGCTGGCCGAGGCGGGGCGGCAGGGGCTGGCCGTGATCAATTGGGACGTCGTGCCGTTCGACTGGATCAACGACGCCGATGTCTCGGCCACCCGCGAAGTCCTGATGCGTCAGATCAGGCCCAACTCGGTGGTGCTGCTGCACGACACGTTCGCCACCACGGTCGATGTGGTGGCCGAATTCCTACCGGTTCTCGAGGCGAACGGTTACCACCTGGTGACGGTCACCGAGATGCTCGGTCCGCGCCCGCCGGGCAGCCTCTACGGGGGCCGGGACAACGGCCCGCCGGCCGACGAACTCGTCGACACCCCGGGCTAGCGCTGTCAGCCTGCGCCGGGAAGCAACGGCTTCACCCGGTTGACGAGCTCGTTGATCGACAGCGCCACGAACAGCAGTGCGCACAATGCCAGCAGCGAGTTCGACAACCAGCCGTTGCGCCAGCGGGCCGGCACCTCGGTGTGCGGCAACGCGCCGTCGCGGCGCTTGTTCAACAGCACCAGCAAGGTGATGGCGAGAAACGGCATGAACAGCGCGCCGAGAACGCCGTAGGTGATCACCAGCGCCTGCGGTTCGTCGAGGAACAGCAGCACCATCGGCGGGAAGGTGAGCCACAGCAGGTAGGTCTTGAACAGCTTGCCGCCGGTGCGGGTATCGGGATGCCCCGACGGTAGTTTGCGCAGGTTCCCGACGAAGTCGGCGAACAGCAGGCTGACCCCGCTCCAGACGCCGATGAGCGACGAGAACGACGCCGACCAGAAGCCCAGCAGGAACACCTTGCCGAACCAGTCGCCGTAGCGGTCGTCAAGGACGTTGGCCAGGTCCAGCAGGCCGCGGTCACCGGTGGCGACCGCGACATTGGCCGAGTACAGCAGCTCGGCCCCCACGATGAGCATCGCGACGACGAAGATGCCGGTGACCAGATAGGCCACGCCGTTGTCGATACGCATCACCTTCATGAATCGTGGTGCATACCAGCCCTTCTCCCGCAGCCAGTAGCCGTAGGCGGCGAGCGTGATGGTGCCGCCCACCCCGCCGGCGAGCGCCAGCGCGTAGAGCACCGAACCCTCCGGAAGGATCGGCCGCAGCCCCAGCAGGATCTGACCGACGTTGGGCACCGCGACGATCGCCGCCCCGACGACGGTCACGAACATGACCCCGACCAGCACCGCGATGACCTTCTCGAAGGCCAGGTAGCTGCCGAACCACACCATCGCCAGACCGATGAGGCCCGAGATCATCGCGACCCAGCGCAACTCCAGACCGGGGAACAGCGTGATGATCGGCAGCGCCGACGACGACATCGCGGTGGCGCCGTAGACGAACCCCCAGATGACGATGTAGGGCGCGAAGTACCAGGTGGTCCAGCGGCCGAGGCTGCGCCAGCCCTCGAAGATGCTGCGCTCGGTCGCCAACGAGTAGCGGCCGGCCGCCTCGACGAGGATGACCTTGAGGATCGCTCCCAGGACCGCCACCCACAGCAGCGCGTAGCCGTAGCGGGCGCCGGCGACCAGCGTCGCCACCAGGTCGGCCGCCCCCACGCCGGTGGCGGCCACCACCAGGCCCGGGCCGACGAACCGCCACCTCGGACGCACCTGTGCGTCGTCGGTGGCGACGTGCACCGGTTGGTCACCCATGGATCTGCCCCCCGCCCTCTGGTATCGCACCAAGGTAGCGGCTGGGGCGCGGCGTCCGGGTCAGGACGCTCAGACCGGATCCGGACCGCGACGCCGAACGGACCGTGGCGCCGAACGGACCGTGGCGCCGAACGGACCGTGGCGCCGAACGGTCAGTGGCGCCGAACGGTCGGTGGCGCGGAACGGTCAATGGCGCCGGCGAGACTCGACCAGGTACCAGCCCGCCGCCTCGGCGCCTGACATCGCCAGCACCCGGTCGGCGCCTGCTCCTCGTCTGCCCGTGGACAGGTCGAGCAGCGAAGCCAGGCCCAGCATCACGAACCCCGTGCGCAGCGCGGGCTGGCTGGTCGCGGTGGTGACCAGTGCGCCAGACATGGCTGTTGCGGCGGATGTGGATGTTGCGCCGTAAGTGGCTGTTGCGGCGGATGTGGATGTTGTGGCAGCAATGTCGTGCGGAGCGGGCACCGAACCTCCTCGAGCGAATCGGGACCACTCGACGCTAGGCCGCAAGGACCCCACGTGGAATCGGGTGTTTCCCTAATTCTGTTGCGGTTCCGGCGATCCGTCAGCCGTTTTGCGTGATGTCGAGGGCGATCCGCGTCAGCGGCGGTCGTCTTTCACCTTCGCCATCGCAAGCACGTCGAGACGTTTGTCGAGCTCCTCCTCGGAGAGCTTGTCGCCGATCAGGCCCCGGTCGATGACCGCCTGCCGGATCGTCTTGCGCTCCTTGAGCGCCTCCTTGGCGACCTTGGCGGCCTCCTCATAGCCGATCGCCGAGTTCAGCGGCGTGACGATGGAGGGGGAGGACTCGGCAAGCTCGCGCAGTCGCTCGTCGTTGGCCACCAGCCCGTCGATGCACTTGGCGGCGAACAGCTTCGAGACGTTGGACAGCAGTGTGAACGACTCGAGCACGTTGCGCGCCATCATGGGGATGTAGACGTTGAGCTCGAAAGCGCCCGACAGGCCACCCACGGTCACGGCGGCGTCGTTGCCGATCACCTGGGCGGCGACCTGCGTGACGGCCTCGGGGATGACGGGGTTGACCTTCCCGGGCATGATTGAGCTGCCTGGCTGCAGGTCGGGCAGCTGCAGTTCACCCAGGCCGGTCAGCGGCCCCGAACCCATCCAGCGGATGTCGTTGGCGATCTTGGTCAGCGACACCGCGATCGTCTTCAGCGCGCCGGAGGCTTCCACCAAACCGTCGCGCGCCGCCTGGGCCTCGAAAGAGTCCACTGCGGTACGTAGTTCGGCGATGCCGGTCTGCTCTTTGAGCACCTCCACGACCTTCTCGCCGAAGCCGTCGGGCGCGTTGAGCCCGGTGCCCACCGCGGTGCCGCCGATGGCCAGCTCGCCGAGCCGGGGGAGACACCCGCGCACCCTTTCTATGCCGGCCTGGATCTGGCGGGCGTACCCGCCGAACTCCTGGCCGAGCGTCACCGGCACCGCATCCATCAGGTGGGTGCGCCCGGACTTCACCGCGGTGTGCCACTGCCCGGCCTTGGCGGTCAACGACTCGTGCAGCGTCTCCAGCGCCGGAATCAGGTGACGCACAGCGGCTTCGGTGGCTGCGATGTGCGTCGCCGTCGGAAAGGTGTCGTTGGAGCTCTGCGACATGTTCACGTGGTCGTTGGGGTGCACGGTGACCCCGTTCGCCGCGCAGATCGAGGCGATGACCTCGTTGGTGTTCATGTTCGAACTGGTGCCCGAGCCGGTCTGGAACACGTCGATCGGGAACTGGTCGTCATGCTGGCCGTCGGCGATCTCGGCGGCGGCGGCGATGATCGCGTCGGCCTTGTCCGCGTCGAGCAGACCGAGGTCCTTGTTCACCTGCGCGCACGCCCCTTTGAGCAGCCCCAGGGCGCGGATCTGCGTGCGCTCCAAGGGCCGGAACGAGATCGGGAAGTTCTCCACCGCCCGCTGGGTCTGCGCGCGCCACAACGCGTTCTTGGGCACCCGCACCTCGCCCATCGTGTCGTGCTCGATCCGGTACTCGACGTCCTTGTCGGTCATGTGCTCCCTGTTCGTCTCGGTGGGGGTCGGGGACTGGTTCGGTCTCAGGGGGTCTGGAGCTGCGGTTTAGGGCAAGGGGTAGGCGGCGGAGATGTCGCCGGTGAAGTTGACTGCAGAATATTCGTTGAGCTTCGAGAGGCGGTGGTAGGCCTCGATCATCCGGACCGTGCCCGACTTCGATCGCATCACGATCGACTGCGTCGTACAACCGCCGCCGAAGAAGCGGACCCCCTTGAGCAGGTCGCCGTCGGTGACGCCGGTGGCGCAGAAGAACACGTTCTCGCCGGCCACCAGGTCCGTCGTGGTCAGCACCCGGCTCAGATCGTGGCCGCGATCGATCGCCTGCTGACGCTCCTCGTCGTCCTTGGGTGCCAGGGTTGCCTGGATCTCGCCGCCCATGCAGCGGATCGCCGCAGCGGTGATGATGCCCTCGGGGGTGCCGCCGACACCGGCGAGCATGTCGGTTCCCGAATCCGGCCGGCACGCCGCGATCGCCCCGGCGACGTCGCCGTCGGAGATCAGCCGGATGCGCGCGCCGGCGGCACGCACGTCGGCGATGAGCTGCTCGTGACGGGGGCGATCCAGGATGCACACGGTGATGTCGGAGACCGAGGCCTTGCGCACCTTGGCGATGCGCTGGATGTTGGCCGCGATCGGCGAGGTGATGTCGATGAAGTCGGCGACGTCGGGTCCGGCGGCGATCTTGTTCATGTAGAACACCGCCGACGGGTCGAACATGGCGCCGCGCTCGGCCACCGCGAGCACCGAGATCGCGTTGGGCATGCCCTTGCTCATCAGCGTGGTGCCGTCGATCGGGTCGACGGCGAAGTCGCACTCGGGGCCGTCCCCGTTGCCGACTTCTTCCCCGTTGTAGAGCATCGGGGCGTTGTCCTTCTCACCCTCGCCGATCACCACGACACCGCGCATCGACACCGAGTTCACCAGCTCCCGCATGGCGTCGACCGCGGCCCCGTCGCCGCCTTCCTTGTCGCCGCGGCCGACCCATCGGCCGGCGGCCATGGCTCCCGCCTCGGTGACCCGCACGAGTTCCAGAGCGAGGTTGCGGTCCGGGGCCTCCCGGCGCGAGGGCGTTGTCATGGCCAGATTGTCCCATTAGCGGGTTCGGGTCAGGGAGCTGGGATACTGGGGGACATGACGACGCCGCCCGAACCGGGACCGCAGGTCGGCGGGAAGCCCGGCGGACAGACCGAACCCGCAGGTTCCGCCGGTGCCGAAGCCGGATACGCCCTTCCGGGGCCGCGCCCGCAGAAGCCCCGGTTGCTGCAGGACGGCCGGGACATGTTCTGGTCGATGGCGCCGCTGGTGCTGGCCTGCGTGGTGCTCGCCGGTCTGCTCGGCATGTGCTCGTTCGCCCCGTCCGGCCCCGGTGCGGGCCCGGCTCCCGACTATGACGCCCGTGCTGCACTGCAGGCCGACGCCAGTGCGCTCGACGTCCCCATCCGGCTGCCGGAGCTGCCCGAGGGCTGGCAGGCCAACTCGGGCAGTCGAGAGGGCATCGAGGCGGGCCGCACCGACCCGGCGACCGGCCAGCAGGTCCGCGCGGTCGCCTCCAGGGTGGGTTATCTGGCTCCCAGCGGCATGTACCTCAGCCTGACCCAGAGCAACGCCGACGAGGGCGCCCTGGTGGCCACGTTCGGTTCCGAGCTGGTACCCACCGGGGTGCAGGACGTCGACGGCGTCACCTGGGTGGTCTACCAGGGTGGGGAGCGCGAGGGTGGCCGACCGGCCGAGCCGGTGTGGACCGCGCGGGTACCCGGGCCGACCGGGCCGGCGCAGCTCGCGGTGACCGGCGCCGGCAGCGCCGAGGAATTCCGGACCCTTGCCGCGGCGACGCAATCCCAGCCACCATTGACCGCGACGTAGTGACCAGCCGGCGGATGGAGATGCCATGACAGCCCCTGAATCGGATCTGAGCGGCTGGACGGCGGCCCCGTTCACGGCCAACGGGCTCACCTACGACGTGTACCGCAAGGGCGAGGGACCCGGTGTGGTGTTGATCCCGGAGATGCCGGGCCTGCATCCCGGGGTGCTGGCCCTGGGGAATCATCTGGTGGACAACGGCTTCACCGTCGCGGCGCCGTCGCTGTTCGGCAGTCCCGGAGCGCCGGCGCTGTCGCCGAAGGCGGTGCCCACGCTGCTGAAGGGGTGCGTGGCCAAGGAGTTCGCCGCGTTCGCCACCAACGCCGACCGGCCGATCGCGCACTACCTGCGCGCGCTGGCCCGCGACCTGAACGACCGGACCCCCGGCAAGGGCGTCGGCGTGATCGGGCAGTGCTTCACCGGTGGTTTCGCGCTGGCCGCCGCCGTCGACGACAGCGTCCTCGCCCCGGTGATGAGCCAACCGTCGCTGCCGCTGCCTCTGACTCCGAAACAGCGCCGTGATCCGGGGGTTTCCGACGCCGAACTGAAAGTCGTCGAGCAGCGCGCCGCGTCCGAGGGGCTGTGCGTGATGGGTCTGCGGTTCAGCGAAGACGCGATGTCCCCGCGCGACCGGTTCACCACGCTGAAGAACCGGCTCGGTGACGCGTTCGAGGTCATCGAGATCGATTCCGGAAAGGGCAACCCGGACGGCATCGGGCGGATGGCCCACTCCGTGCTGACCGACCAGGTCCGTGAGGTCGACGGCCACCCGGCCTATGAGGCGCGCAAACGCGTCGTGGAGTTCCTCACTTCTCGGTTGACGTAGCGGCCCGAGGATCGGGTTCGGGCGGGGGCTCGGACTCGCGTTCGGGCTGGGGTTCGCCAGGGGTGCGCGGCTTTCCGGGCAGCATCCGGCGCCACCACGGCACCGAGCGGGCCTCGTCGTCCTCGCCGGCGTCGGCCTGGGTGCCGGTGATCGACTCGGCCGGCGCCCCGCGGTAGACCACCAGGTACACGCTGACCGTCGTGACGATGACGATCATCAGCACCGGGCCCAGCACGATGCCCCAGAACCCGAACATGGACAGCCCGGCGAACACCGCCAGCACCATCAGCGCCGGATGCAGGTGGGCGCTCTTGGGCACCAGCAGCGGGCGCAGCACGTTGTCGATGTTGGTGGTGACGACGAGATGGAACACCACCACGAAGACGCCACCGAACACGTTGCCGAACAACGCCATCCCGATACCCAGCGGGATGGCGAGGATTCCGCTGCCGAGCGGGATGAATGCCAGCGCGGTCAAGAAGATGACGAACATGAAGAACGCGTCGTGGATGCCGCCGAGGTAGATCGACACTGCGCCGGCCACACCCTGGCAGACCGCGATGATGAACTGCCCCTTGACTGACGCCGAGACCATCGCCCCGATCTTGGCGAGGTAGATGTCGGAGATGTTGTCACCCAACGGGTTGAGGTCGCGGAACAGATCGAGGACGCGGTCGCCATTGGTCAGCAGCGCCACGAACACGTACAGGAAGATGACCGCCGACGTCACCAGCGACGCGATGCTGCCGACGGACTCCTGCAGGAAACTCAGCGCGTACTCGCCGCCGTTCTGCCCCAGCGTCGCCATCGCGTCGCGCACCGAGTCCTGGGTCAGCGTGACGTCCAGGAACGGGATGCGGGCCAGCACCTCGTTGGCCGAGTCGAGCAGCCGCTGAGCCAGTGCGGTGAAATCCGTTTCGGAAACCCAGCGGCTGACCGAGTCGACCATCTGGCTGATCTGCATGAAGGCGAGGATGCCGACACCGGTCAGCGGGATCGCGACGATCAGCATCGCCGTCAGCAGCGTCACCGTTGCCGAGAGACCGACGTTCATCCTCGACCGCAGCCGGCTGTACAGCGGGTTGAACAGATACGCCAGCACGGCCGCGATGGCGATCAGCAGGACGTAGGACCGCAGGAAGTAGGCCCCGAAGCCGAGCGCGATGACCGTCATCACCACCAGCGCACGCTTCTGGGTAAGCGTCAATTCGTCGCGCATGCGCCCTCCCGTCGGCCGCCGAGCGCAACCTTAACCCGAGCGGGGGTGCCCGGACGCCTCTCCGAGAGTCTGGCGGGACCGCTGCCCGGCGACAAACCGCATGGCCAGACGGTTCATCAGCGTCGGCGTCAGCCGTGCGAACAGCCATTGCGCGTGCGCGACAGCCGGTTTGACGAGGATCGCCTTGTTGCGCTCGATCGCGCGCAAGGTGTCGCGGGCCAGGCGATCGGCGTCGTAGGCCCTGCCGCCCTGGTTCTGCAGGAAGTAGTCGCGACCGACGAAGCCGCCGACGGCGCCTTTGTCGAGGATCGGCGTCTCGACGGTGGCGGGGCAGACGACCGTGACGCCGACCCCGCGGGGAACCGCTTCCGTCCGCAGCGCCAGCGACAACCCGACGACCGCGTGTTTGGTCGCCACATAACTGGTGATCTGGCCGGCGGCACTCAGGCCGGCCATCGAGGCGGTGATGACGATGTGGCCGTGGCCCTGGCGCAGCATCTGCGGGTAGGCCGCCGCGACCCCGTTGACGACACCGCGCAGGTTGACATCGATAATGGCGTTCCACTGGTCGAGGGTGAGCCGTTCGGTGTCACCGCCCCAGACGATCCCGGCGTTGTTGAACATCAGGTCCAACCGACCCACGCGGGCCACCACGTCGTCGACGGCGGCTTGCACCGCGGCCCCATCGGTGACGTCCAGCCGGGCCGCCCGGGCACGCGCACTCAACCCGGCGGCGGTGGCCTCGGCGGCGTGTTCGTCGATGTCGGTGCACACCACGTGCGCGCCGGCGCCGTCGAGTGCGCGGCACAGCGCGGCGCCGATACCGGATCCGGCGCCGGTCACGATCGCGTGTCTGCCGGCGACGCTCACGCCTGTCCCATCAGCTTCATGACGTGGCCCATCACATCGGGGTAGCGCTTGAGATGGGCGCCGCCGTTGATGTCGAGTACCTCGCCGGTCAGCCACGACGATCCAGGTGCACACAGATAGAGCACCGCCTCGGCGATGTCCTCGGGTGTGCCCGCCCGTCCGAGTGCGGTGTTGCCGACGTAGTCCTCGACGACACCCGGGACCGAGGCGGCGGCGGCGGTGAGCGGGGTGTGCACGAAGCCCGGCGCCACGGCGTTGACCCGGATGCCGCGCGGTCCCATCTCGAGGGCCGCGACCTGGGTCAGCATCGACAGACCGGCCTTCGCGGCGCAATAGGCGCTCATCCCGGCGGCCGGCTGCCTGCCGTTGAGCGAGCTGATGTGGATCAGCGAGCCACCTTCACGCAGATACCGGCCAGCGTGTTTGGACACGATGAACGCACCGTTGAGACAGACGTCGATGACGGCCCGGAACTCCTCGGCGGGCATGTCGGTGATGAGGCCGACGTTGCTGAAACCCGCGCAGTTGACGGCGATGTCGAGGGTGCGTTGCTCATCGGACAGGCCTTCGAAAAGGCGCTGCACCGAGGCCTCGTCGGTGACGTCGACCGTTGCGGCGGAGTGTGGGGCGCCGAGCTCGGCGGCACGCTCACGCGCGGCGTCACCGTTCACGTCGGCGATCACCACGCGGCACCCGTGCTCCGCCAGCGCGCGGGCGCCCGCCCATCCGATGCCGGAAGCCCCGCCGACGATCACCGCCAGACGCTCGCCACTGTTGCTCATCCGGTCGGCCTTTCGACAGTGAAATAGAACGTGTTCCAACTTCACATCCGGGCGGGCAATGCGCAAGAGGGGTGACCGATTCCGACGCCGGCAGACCGGCACTGGCACACTCGGGGGCGTGACCGAACTGAACAGATCGGAGTCGATCACGGTGGCGGTGCCGCCGGACGAGCTCTACGCACTGGTGTCCGACGTGACGAGGATGGGTGAGTTCAGCCCCGTCTGTCGCGCCTGCTGGTGGGACGAAGGCGCCGGCCCTCGGGTGGGCGCCTGGTTCACCGGCCGTAACGAGGACGCAGGTCGCACCTGGGAGACGCGCAGCCAGGTCACCGCCGCCGAGCCCGGCCGCAAGTTCGCCTGGGAGGTCAACGACGGCTGGGTGTATTGGGGCTTCACCCTCGAGCCGGCAGGCGAAGGCACCGAGTTGACCCAGTGGTGGGAGTTTCTGCCCAAGGGTATCGACGGGTTCCGCCAAGCGTTCGGCGACACCGCCGAGGCCGAGATCGCCAAGCGCAGCGACGCCGCGCGCGAGGGGATGCCGGTGACGCTCGCTGCGATCAAGAAGACCGCGGAACGCGGCTGAGGGCGAGCACGGTCCCTCGAGCCCGGCACATGGCCGGTCAGTCCAGCTTGGTGGCCATCTCCAGACGCTCCATGCCCGTCGGCTCGTCGACGTCGCCGAACGTGAACGTCACAGATTCGAAGGTGCCGGTGAACGGGAACGGAGCCCGGTCGGCGTAGTCGTCGCACACCGGCGACACATTGTCCATACCGACGTCGAAGCACTCCGTCCCACACCGCTGTGGCACCTGGCGCTCCACCCGGGTCTGCGCCACCTGGCTGCCGTCCACCGTCACCGTCACCGTCGCTGGACAACCTGGCTGCGCGTTGTCGGGTGCGAAGTCGACCACGATGGTGTGGCTTCCCGGGGTCAACGGGTCTTCGGCGATTGCGTCGTAGCGCTCGATGCCGAAATAGTTGTAGTGATACCGAACCTTGCCCTCCCACAGGAACAGCGCGAAGCCCGCGGCGTCACCGCCGAGCGCGGCCAACACACCCTCGGCGCCGCCCTCGGGGATCTGCACCGGCACGGTGATCGTGTGCGGCACCCCCACCATCTTCGGGGCAGAACCTTCCGGCAGCCGGATCATCCCCGGGTAGAAGGTGACCTTCGTGCGGCCGGTGAAGAAGCTGGGCCGCAGCGTCACATCGAGACGTTCGGCGAACCGGTCGTCGATCGGCAGCACGTTGTACTTGGCCGCCTCGGCCAGGAACATATTCTGCAGCTCAGCGAGTTTCGCCGGTTCCTGGGCGGCGAGATCGACGGCCTCGCTGAAATCGTCGACGATGTTGTAGAGCTCCCAGCGATCGTCGTCATAGGAGAACGTGCCCGCCGTTTCCCAGGGCAGCCGACCATGCCGAACGCATGCGATCCAGCCGTCGTGGTACATCGCCCGGTTGCCCATCATCTCGAAGTACTGCTTGTCGTGGGTGCTCTTCGCGGCGCCGTCGGCGAAGGAGTAGGCGAAGCTGGTCCCCTCGATCGGTCGCTGGATGTACCCGTTGACCTCGATCGGCTCCCTGATCCCGACCACCTCCAAAAGAGTTGGCAGGACGTCGATCACGTGGTGAAACTGCGGGCGAACGGCGCCGTGTTCGGAGATCCGCTCCGGCCAGGACACGATCATGCTGTTGCGGGTGCCGCCGAAGTGCGAGGCGACCTGCTTGGTCCACTGGAACGGCGTGTCCCCGGCATGCGCCCAACCCACCGCATAGTGCGGGGAGGTGCCCGGCAGACCCCACCGGTCCATGAACCGCATCGACTCCTCGATGCTCGGCTGCTGACCGTTGAGGCTCATGAGCTCGTTCGGGGTGCCGATCAGCGAACCCTCGCCGGAGGATCCGTTGTCGCCCAGGATGTAGATCACGATGGTGTTGTCGAGCTCACCGATGGAGTCGATGGCGTCGACGACGCGGCCGACCTCGTAGTCGGTGTGCTCGAGGAAGTCCGCGAAATTCTCCGCCTGCCGGGCGAACAGGGCCTGATGCTCGGCGGGTTGGCTGTCCCAGGAGGGGATCTGATCGGGGCGTTCGGTGAGCTGTGTACCGGCCGGGATGATGCCCATGTCCAGCTGGTTCTGATGCACCGTTTCGCGGTATGCGTCCCAGCCCATGTCGAAGCGACCCGCATTGCGTCCGCGCCAATCCAGTGGAGGCTGATGCGGTGCGTGCGCCGCGCCGGTCGAGAAGTAGCCGAAGAACGGGCGGTCGGGGGCGATGGCCTTTTGCATCTGGATCCAGGAGATCGCGTCATCGGCGAGGTCGCGCTGGAGTTGGTAACCGTCCTCAGGCCGGGCTGGTGGTTCGACCGGGGTGGTATTGCGGATCAGCGACGGGTAGAACTGATCGGTCTCGCCGGAGATGAAGCCGTAGAAATAATCGAAGCCCTGGTTGGTCGGCCAGTTGTCGAACGGGCCGGCCGGGCTGGTCTGGTTGTCGGGCACATTGTGGTTCTTGCCCCACCACCCGCAGGTGTAGCCGGCCTGCTTGAGCAGTTCACCCATGGTGGCGCAGCTCTTGGGGATGATGCCGCAGTAACCGGGGTACCCGGTAGCCATTTCCTGGATCACCCCGGTCGCCACCGAATGATGGTTGCGTCCGGTCAGCAGAGCGGCGCGGGTGGGGGAGCACAGTGACGTGGTGTGGAACTGGTTGTAGAACAGGCCCTTGTTGTGCAGCCGTTCAGCGGTCGGCATCCGCACCAGCCCGCCGTTGACGCTCGGCCAGCCGAAGCCGACATCGTCGAGCAGCACCAGCAGGATGTTGGGGGAGCCCGCCGGCGCCTGGCGCACCGGCGGGAAGTCCGGCTCGGAGTCCTGTGCGTACAGGTTGATCTTGGCATTGGGGAACGTCCACTCCGGCTGCGGCAGGTGATAGCGATCCAGATGCAGCGGGAAAGTGGATTCGTCTTTGGCGGCCATGCTCACATGCTTCCACGAAGCCAGCGATGCGCGCTAGTGTTCGGACGTTGAATTCCATTGTCGAGAAACCAGTTTCAGCGCCCAAGGCGACACTCCACCGCGTTGGAAAGGGCAAACCGCGGTTCAGACCTTGATGAAATCGCCGGGCTTGTACTTGCGGTCGAAGAATTCCTGGGTGGGCCCGTACCAGCGGATGAGGCTGAACCAGCCACGTCCGGGGACGGTCTTGAGCCAGTTGTGCGAATCAGCGGGTGGCTGCGGGCCGACGTCGAGCGTGACCGAGCCGTCTTCGTTGAAATGGAGATTGTTCATCGAGTTCAACCACGGGTAGATCTGCCCCTCGGCGTCCACCCCGGAGGCCGTCTGCGCGTCGTAGATCGTCACCGACCACAGGACGTTCGCGGGCGGGTTCGCGGCTTCTTCTCAGCTAGTGGTGCCGCGCTTGACACAGCGAAAGCCGAGGTGGCTCATCCCGGTGTCGACCTGCTGCGGGCGGCGGGCCGCCGGCCGGTACCGCATGCAGTAGCTGTCCGCGCACAGGAACGAGCCGCCTTTGATGACGCGGCGGGCGACCTGCACCGGTTGGTCAGGGTCATAGGTGTCCTCGGCGCAGCAGGGCTGCTCGTCGCGGGCCGGGCCGTACCAGTCGGTGGTCCATTCCCACACGTTGCCGGCCATGTCGAACAGGCCGTAGCCGTTGGGCGGGAAGCTGCCTACGGCTGCCGTCTGGCCGTACCCGGTGTCGGGCAGGTAGGGGAACTCGCCGTGCCAGTAGTTGGCCAGTCGCTGACCGGGCTTCTCCGGCTCGTCGCCCCAGGTGTAGGTCGCATGCGGCAGGCCGCCCCGGGCTGCGACCTCCCATTCGGCCTCGGTGGGCAACGCCAGCCCGGCCCAGTCGGCATAAGCCTGCGCATCCTCGAACGCGACGTGCACGACAGGATGGTCATCGCGGTTACGTAGTCCGGACCGCGGGCCGCGGGGGTGGTTCCAGCACGCCCCGGGTGTCCAGGTCCACCACTGGCTGAGGTGCTTCAAATCGACCGGTCCTGCCGTGCGATGGAACACCATGGAGCCCGGGTGCAGGTTCTCCGGCGGCGCACCCGGATAGTCAGCAGGGTTCAGCGGTCGCTCGGCGACGGTGAGATAGCCCGTGGCCGTGACGAATTCGGCGAACTGGGCGTTGGTCACCTGATGCGTCATGATCGCGAAACCGTCGACAGTGACCTCGCGCGCCGGCGCCTCCTCCGGGTAGTGGTGGTCGGATCCGAGAATTGTTGTCTGGGTGGGAACCCAGACCAGCTCGTCAGACACGTTGAGACCGCGCTGGTGGCGGGAAAGTGCGAGTAGATGCCACCGTGAACGCAGTCTCAACGAAATCTGGCATCGACGTCACCTGGCTAGCGCCCGTCGAATACGGTCGTCCAGTCGTTGCGCATGCTCGCGACGGTCCAGCCGTTCGCTTCGGCGAGTTGCAGCGATTTCTCCGCCCCGGCAACGTAATCGAACTCGCGCTCGCCGTCGTCGTGACGCACCAGCAGCGCCAGCGAGGTGTTCGGTGCGGCGGTGGCGTACTCCATCATCGCGATGTCCCCGTTGGAGTTGCCCGCCGCGAAGATCGGCCGCCGGCCCACCCGGCCCCAGATGCGCACCGCCTTGACGGGTCCGTCGTTGAGGAACTCCGGGGTCGAGGTGGTCTTGAGGTTGCCGTCGACGAAATCGAGCCCGACCGAACTTCCGATCACCCGCTCGGGCGGAACGCCGTACATCTGCGTGGTGATCGGACGCATGAAGTCGCGGCCGCCGCCGGAGGCGATGTAATTGGTGAACCCGTGGGCCTCGAGATACTGCAGCAACTCGACCATCGGCCGGTAACCGCATGCGGTGTAGGGGACCCCGAGCGTCGGGTGTGTCGCATCGGCGAAGAACGCGTCGACCCGTTCGGCGTGCTCCTCGACGGTGAGGCCGGCGTAGGCCGACAACACCGCCCCGGCAAGCACTTTCAACGCTGAGTCGTCACCGTTGTAATGCTGGGTGACCGCGTCGCCGAACCACGCGAGATCGCCCGCGGCGGCTGCGCGGTAGGCCGGGTTGTCGGTCAGGGTCGGGTCCGCCGCGACCTGTTCGGCCAGCCGGCGGACCAGGAAGTCCAGCTGGATGTAGGCCGGCTTCTCACACCACAGCGTGCCGTCGTTGTCGAACACCGCGACGCGCTCCTGCGGTGCGACGTCGCGCACGGCACGACCGACGAAGTCGACGATCGCCGCTTTTGTGGGCCCGTCGCGCCAGGAACCGAGATCCCCCAACGTCAACCCCCCACGGATTGCAGAGCCTCGTTGAGCTTCTCCACTGCGTTGGTGATGGTGAAAGACGCCGGTTCACGTCGCGGCGGGAACTCCTTGAAAGTTTCGAGGAATTCGAGCACCACGGCGTTGGCCATGAAAGCGATGTAGTCGTGGTCGAGGAACCAATCCCAGTACGTGTTCGACGTGACGTCGGCGTGTTCGAACGGATCGGTGCGCAGGTTGAACACTTTCGGTGCCCGAAGCTCGGTGAACGGCTCGAACCAGATCTGCAGCGTGCCCTGACAACGCTGCTCCATGAACACCACCTTCCAGTTCTCGATCCGGATGCCCAGCACATCGCAATCGTCGGAGAAATAGATCAGACCCCGGCGCGGGCTCTTGTCCACCTCGCCGGTCAGGTAGGGAAGGAGGTCATAGCCGTCGATGTGCACGTGGTAGGTCTTGTCGTCGATCGTGTGCCCCTGCTTGAGCTTGTCGACGATCGTCGGCTCGCCCGCGGCGGCGAGGATGGTCGGCAGCCAGTCGTGGTGCTGGACGATCTCGTTGGACACCACCCCGGCTTCGATCTTCCCCGGCCAGCGCACCATCTCGGGCACCCGGAAGGCGCCCTCCCACCCGGTGTTCTTCTCACTGCGGAACGGTGTGGTCGCGCCGTCCGGCCAGGTGTTGGCGTGCGGGCCGTTGTCGGTGGAGTACACGACGATGGTGTCCTCGGCGATGCCGAGCTCGTCGAGGCAGTCGAGTAGCAGGCCGACATGCTTGTCGTGGTCGACCATCGTGTCGTGGTACGGCGACTGCCACCGGCCGGCCTGGCCGAGACTTTCCGGCTTGGTGTGGGTCCGGAAGTGCATGTGGGTCATGTTCATCCAGACGAAGAACGGGGTGTCGGCCGCGGTCTGGCGCTTGATGAAGTCGATGGCCGCACCGGTGGTCTCGTCGTCGACCGTTTCCATCCGCTTCTTGGTCAGTGGCCCAGTATCCTCGATGCGCTGTTTGCCCAGCGGGCCGAACCGCTCGTCGACTTCGTCGGAGGCCTCGTCGGTGGCCCACGACTTGATGACGCCCCGCGGCCGCATCGCCTTGCGCAGCCGCGGAGCCTCCTCCTCGGTGGGGTAATCCGGGTGCTCAGGTTCCTCCTCGGCGTTGAGGTGGTACAGGTTGCCGAAGAACTCGTCGAAACCGTGCGCAGTCGGCAGATACTTGTTGAGGTCGCCGAGGTGGTTCTTGCCGAACTGTCCGGTGGCGTACCCCAGCGGCTTGAGCAGCGTCGCGATCGTCGGGTCCTCGGGGGACATGCCGACGTCGACGCCCGGCATACCGACTTTGGACAGGCCGGTGCGATAGACGCTCTGGCCGGTGATGAACGAGGAGCGGCCGGCGGTGCAGCTCTGCTCACCGTACGAGTCGGTGAAGCGCATGCCCTCGGCGGCGATGCGGTCGATGTTGGGGGTGCGATAGCCCATCAGTCCGTCGCTGTAGCAACTGAGGTTGGTGATCCCGATGTCGTCACCCCAGATGACCAGGATGTTGGGTTTTCCGTTAGGCATGTGCTGTGCCCCGCTTTCGGCCTCGTCGTCGGAAGTCGTGATCGCTTGGAAGCCTAGCCATCGGGGCGTGACGCGGCAGCGGTTCGACGGTGACAGCCCAGTGCGCATGGGCTGCTGGGGACTTTCGTGACGAGTCTCAAGCACGTTGGGTATAGCCAACGCCTGGCATTGCTCGTCGCCATTCTGGCTGTCGTTCGTGAGCAGGTCGAGGTATTCCTGGGCGGCGCCCCAGTCCCAGGAATCACTCGATTCGGGTGATGTGACTCGAGCCTCCGATGGCTAGCGTTATCTGTGACGGCAGATCGGGAGGCGGAGGACATGGCACAGCAGTTCAAGGGCGTCATCAGCATGGATGTCCGAGATTCGATTCCCGACTGGGCCCCCTATCAACCGCCGCAGGCGAACCAGGGCGCGCCCAACGTCCTCTACGTGGTGTGGGACGACACCGGTATGGCTTCGTGGGACACCTTCGGCGGCGCGATCGAGATGCCGACGCTGAACCGCATCGCCCAGATGGGACTGCGCTACACCAACTGGCACACCACCGCGCTGTGCTCCCCGACCCGTTCCAGCTTGTTGACCGGCCGCAATGCGCATACCAACGGGATGGCTTGCATTGTCGAGGGCGCCTCGGGCTACCCCGGCCAGTCGGCGGTCATCCCGCCCGAGTCCGGCACCATCGCCGAGGTACTGCTCGAGCAGGGTTACGGAACGTACTGCGTAGGCAAATGGCATCTGACTCCGGAAAACGAGGCCAACATGGGGGGCTCGCGGCGCAGTTGGCCGCTGGGCCGTGGGTTCGAGCGCTACTACGGTTTCCTCGGCGGCGAATGCAACCAATGGTATCCGGACCTGGTGCACGACAACCACGCTGCCGAACAGCCGTATCTTCCCGAAGACGGCTACCACCTGTCGAAGGACCTGATCGACAAGTCGATCGAATTCATCCGCGACGGTAAGCAGGTCAACCCGGACAAGCCCTGGATGATGTATCTGGCGTTCGGCGCCAACCATGCTCCGCATCACGCGCCGAAGGAATGGATCGACAAGTACGAGGGGGTGTTCGACGAGGGGTACGAGGCGTACCGGGAGAAGACCCTCGAGCGGATGAAGCAAATCGGTGTCGTTCCGTCGGACACCGAGATGGCCCCGATCAACCCGTGGCCGGCGGGCGAGGTGATCGCCGACATCGACCTCGTGCGCCCCTGGGACGAGCTCAACGACGATGAGAAGAAGCTGTTCGCCCGGATGGCCGAAGTGTTCGCCGGCTTCTCCAGTTACACCGACCACGAACTCGGCCGCCTCATCGACTATCTGGAGGAATCCGGGCAGCTGGACAACACCATCATCGTCGTGGTCTCCGACAACGGCGCCAGCGGCGAGGGCAGTCCCAACGGCTCGGTCAACGAGAACAAGTTCTTCAACGGCTGGCCCGACGACTTGCAGGAGAACCTGGAGAAGCTCGACGACCTCGGCGGCCAGGAGACCTACTGCCACTATCCGACCGGCTGGGCGGTGGCCTTCAACACCCCCTACAAGATGTTCAAGCGCTACACTCTCGAAGGCGGCATCGCTGACCCGATGATCCTGACGAGAAGATTGACGTGAGGTGTGTGCTGTGGTGAGCGGTCAGGACGCCTTGTCGAGGGTGACGTGATACCCCATGGCTTCG
>Ga0208330_1000224_pt1 | contig 31273 bp, 33 predicted proteins | sample DeeseametaMP1896_FD_184180 | JGI IMG/M metagenome (GOLD analysis project Ga0208330, IMG submission 184180) | Marine microbial communities from the Deep Pacific Ocean - MP1896 (SPAdes) | ecosystem: Environmental > Aquatic > Marine > Oceanic | place: East of Hawaii, North Pacific Ocean | collected... | reverse complement strand
GGAGCCGACGTCGACGACGCTGTGGTCGCCGTGGCCGCCGCCCGGGACGGCCGGATCGCCGTTGTGGGCGCCGAGGGAAGCCTGACGCTGCTGAGCGCCGACGGAGAAGTCGCCACCCGACAGGTCGTGTCCCCGGGCTGTCTCGCCGTGTCCTGGTCGCCGACCGGTGACCGCGTCGCCGTCGGATCCATCGACGGCTTCTCTGTGTTCGACACAGAGGCGCAGCAGATCACAGCACACCGCGGCGGTTGGTGCTCAGCGTTGGCATGGAGCTTCGATGGCGCGAGACTCGCTGCCGGAGTGGGCCGATCGGTTGTCGTCGCATCCGCCGACGGCACCCAACTGATGCGACGCGACCGGGACAGCACCGTGACCGGCGTGGCCTGGATCAAGAGCCGTGTGGCCGCGGCGGCGTACGGCGGAGTGCACGTCTATCACGTGTCGGACAGCACGGCAGCCGACATATTGCCGTTCACCGGATCGTTGCTGGCGTTGGTGATCAGCCCGGATCGGCGGTGGGCGGCCAGTGGTAACCAGGACGCGACGTTGCACGTCTGGCGGGTCGGTAGGCAGGGGCAGGAACTCGAGATGTCCGGGTATCCAACGAAGATCACCACCTTGGCGTTCTCCCCCGATTCCACGCTGCTGGCGTCCGGCGGCGGCCCGAACGTCACGGTGTGGGACTTCCGAGGCAGCGGACCGAAGGGGAGTTCACCGCGCGTGCTGAGTGCGCACGAAAAAGTCGTCACGGGGCTCGCGTGGTCACCGGACGGCACTGTGCTCGCGTCGTCGGGCGATGACGGCTTGGTAGCGGCCTGGAAACCCTCCGCCGCCGTACCGGGCCGCCCGGTCGGCGCAACAAAACTCTGGACAGACCCAGCGCCGGCCACCACGGTCACTTGGAGCCCGGCCGGTGCAGTTGTGGCCGGCTGGGCGAACGGGGTGGTCGCAGGTCACGAGGTGCGGGGCTGAGCGAACCCGTCAGGATTCAGGCGTCGGCCAGTGCCAGCACCTCGTCGAAACCGGCGCGCAGGCAGTCGTAGAAGAGGTCGGCGTCGGGGATAGCTCCCGTGTCGACGTCGATGCCCAGCGCACAGGTACCAACGTAGGTCAGCAGCGTGACGTTCACCGCAGACCCGATTGTGGGACCGAACGCATATTGCATCGTGACCGCAGCGCCGCCGAGAGACACCGGCACCGGGATTCCCGGTACGTCACTGGCGAGAAAGTCGACGTGACGCAGAATCGACCCGATGTACCAGCGGGGCATCAGGTTCAACGCTCCGGCGATCAATTGTGTGTGCGGAAGCGACTTCTCGTGTCTCACCCGGTCGGTGCGGCCCCGGATCTCGCGGATCCGTTGCGCGGGGTCGGCGATCCCGACCGGGATGTCGAAACGCATCAGCGTGATGTGGTTACCACCCGGCGCGTCGCCGGCGACGCGCAGGCTGATCGGCATCGACAGATGCAATGCTCCGACGTTGACGTCGTGCTTCTCGTGATAAATCCGCAAGCCACCGGCAAGTCCGGCGACGAATGCGTCGTTGAGCGCAGCATCGCAGCGGTGCGCCGCGTCGCGCAGCTGCGGCATCGGCACCTCGAGCACGTCGAGACGACGGGTGAGGGTGCGGTTGGTCATCAATGGCGATCCGGTGTGATTGACCGGGCGCACGGTCCGGTACACCGATGCGGCCAGCTCGGCCGCGGAACCCGCGGCGCGTGCTGGGTTCCGGATCCCCTGGAAGACCAGCTTCGGAAGCGATGCCAGCGCGGCGGCGGTGCCGCCGAGGGCGCTGACGCCGTAACGCGCGGCGTCGAGATACCCGCCCAGCGGTGACGGTGACGACGGTGCCGGCGCGGCCAGACCGTCGGCGGACAGCTCGGACAGCCCGAACAGCGCCATCGCGATCTGCACTCCCCCGACACCGTCAGTGAGCGCGTGGTGGAAGGTGCACAACACGGCCGCGCCACCATCGGCCAACCCCTCGATCAGCGTGATCTTCCACAACGGCCGCGCCCGGTCGAAGTCCTCCATCTGCGCCAGCCGGGCCATCTCGAGGACGTGGTCGAGGGAGCCCGGAGCGGGTGCGGCAATCCGGCGCATGTGGAAGTCCAGGTCGAACTCGGCGCACGGCTGCCAACGCGGCGGAGCCGACAACGGCGAGTTCACCACGCGCTGCCGCATCATCGGCAACTCATAGGTGAGCCGCTCAACGCGGTCGCGCACCTCGGCCCAATCCGGAGATGCGTCCAGCAACAGGACCGTCACCACCGTCGACCGCAACCGCGGGTCGCTTTCCATGGACCAGGTGAATGCGTCACTGCTGCGCATGAATTCGTTCATCGTGTGCTCCTGCTCACACCCCACGGTAGGACGCGCGCGCCCAGTATTCGACAGGCTTTGTACACACAGAGGACCTTGTGCCCTCGAGGTGACGACGCAAGTCCATTCGTGGGTGAATGCGAATCCGCGCCGAGTCCGTGATCTCGTCAGTTCCGCGAAGCCGCGTCCGCCGCTGTCGAGGCGCCAGACGGCGGCAGAGGATCACCACAGCAGCTACGGTCACCGCGCGGCGCGACGGGCACGCCGTGCCGGATGGCGCTGGCGGTGTCGATACCCCGCCCGAACTCGGCGGCCGCCTCGACGACGTATCTCATCCATGCACGCATTTCTGCACCCTCCATCTTACCGATCTGTGAAGTTCCAATCCGTACGCTACTATACTGATCTGTGAAGTCAAGGGAGGGGCCCCGGCGATGAAGGAAGACGAAGTGCGGCTGACACCAGGCGCACGCCGCATCTTGGAGGTGGCGTCGCAACTGTTCTACCGCGACGGCATCCACGCGGTGGGCGTCGACACCATCGCCGCCGAGTCCGGCGTTACGAAGCGAACGCTCTACGACCGGTTCGGATCCAAGGACGCTCTCGTCGCGGCATACCTGCGTCGGAGACACGAACTGTGGTGGCAGCAGTTCGAGCAGCGTATCGCTGGGGCCGAATCACCGCGCGCACTGGTTGTTTTCGACGCCTATCTCGATGACGCGTCGATGGTCAGCCGCGGCTGCGCGTTCGTCAACGCCGCTGCGGAACTACCCCGCGATCACGCTGCCTACACCGCAATCCGCGAACACAAGCAGGCGGTGCGCGACCGGCTCGCCGAGCTGGTGGCCGAGGACTGCCCTGACCACGCCGAGGCGCGCCGGTTGGCCGAGCACCTCTTCCTCCTGGTGGAAGGGGCGATCGTGCACCGTGGGCTCGACGACAGCACCCGACCGATGGATGTCGCGCGGGAGATCGCCCGCGACCTGCTGGTCTAAACTTTCACCGTGAGAGCTGCGCTTGCGGCCGCGACGGTCGCACTGCTGACGGGGTGTTCCGCGCCGGCCGCGGAAGCGGCCACCAGCCTTGACGGGACAGCGTGGCGGCTCACCGAGATCCAATCCATGGACGACGCGCAGGGCACTACGGCGGTGCCGGCGGACCAGCGCTACACCGTCGACTTCGGTGTCCGCGAGGGCGAATCCGGCCCAGCTTCTTTCCAGATCGACTGCAACCGCGGCTCCTCGACCTGGCAGATGAGCGCCGACGACTCCGGAACCTCGGGTCGACTCACCTTCGGCCCGATCGCTGTCACCGAGATGGCTTGCCCGCCCGGGTCTCTGGATCAGCGAGTGTCCCGCGCACTGACCGCCGTACGCGGCTATCTGTTGCAGGATGGGCGCCTTCACCTCTCACTCTTTGCCGACTCGGGCATCCTGACGTGGGAGCCCGTCGACTGAGACCCCCTCAGAAGCTCGCGTGCGGTGCACCCATCCCCGGATCGATCTGGTACGGGCCCGACGCGGACGGGGCGATCGGGAAGTCGAAAATCGCAGTCGGAATGTAGACGGTGGCACAGGAATTGGGGATGTCCACCACCCCGGACAGCCGGCCCTCGATCGGCGCCGAGCCCAGGAGCAGGTAGGCCTGCTCCGGGCTGTAGCCGAATTTCGTCAGATAGTCGATGGCGTGCAGGCACGCGCGCTGATACGCCAAGTCGGAGTCCAGGTATTTCTGCTCGCCGTCGAGCGTCACCGAGGTGCCGGAGAACGCGATCCATTCTGAGTACTGCGGATCGGTGTTGCCAGGCATGAAGATCGCGTTCTCCGAGACCCCGTAGGTCTGCATGCCGCCTTTGATCAGGTCGACATGCAGATCCAGGAAGCCACCCATCTCGATGGCACCGCAGAAGGTGATCTCGCCATCGCCCTGGGAGAAATGCAGGTCTCCGAACGACAGATTCGCTCCCGGCACGAACACCGGATAGAACACCCGCGTGCCCTTGGTGAGGTTCTTGATGTCCTGGTTGCCGCCGTTCTCCCGCGGCGGGGCGGTGCGGGCCGCTTCGGCGGCGACCCGCTCGAAGTCGTCACCTGTCAGCGGACCCAGGATGGCATCCTGCGGCTCAGGCGGAAGCGCAAGGGGTGGAACGCGATCCGGATCGGTCGCAATGAGGGCACCCTCGCGGCGATTCCACTTCGCCAGCAGTTCAGCCGACGGCGCGGTGCCCATCAGTCCCGGGTGCACGATGCCGGTGTACTTAACCCCTGGGACGTGGCGCGACGTCGCGCTCTGCCCGGAGAAATCCCAGATGGCCTTGTATGCGTCGGGGAACTGATCGGTCAGGAATCCTCCGCCGTTCTTCTTGGCGAAGATTCCGGTGTAGCCCCAGCCCTGACCGGCCAGCGGTCCGGAGTCTTCCTGAGGAATTGGGCCCACGTCCAGGATGTCGACGATCAGCAGGTCTCCCGGTTCGGCTCCCTCCACCGCAAACGGCCCGGAAAGACAATGCACGCCTTTGAGTGGTGCGTTGAGGATGTCGTCGGCCGAGTCGTCGTTGTGGATGGCTCCGTCGAACCACTCCCGGCAGTGCGCACGAAACGTGTCACCGGGCTTGACGGTCACCGCGGCCGGGATGTCAGGGTGCCATCTGTTGTGGCCGACGATCTGCTGATCGGTGAATTTCCTGCTGGAGTCAAGCGGATAGAGCAGTTCGGGCACGTCGTCCTCCACGGTCGGGTCTCCGAGCGGCTTACACTTTCGAACCTAGACCTCTGCGGACGGTGTGGCCACAGCTCTCATCGTCTTATGGTGATATGTATGCCTTCGTATAGGTTTCGATGCCCGCAAGGGTGTCCGCCGTTCAGCGAACACCACCCGATCACTGCACCACCGGAGGCGGTGCCGTGCGCGGATTGTGGTCAGCCGGCGCGCCGGCTGATCGGATCGCCGGCGCTGGGTGCGGGTCGCTCCACGGGCATGCAGCTGCAGGACTCCACTCGCGCGACGGCAGACACTCCGACGGTCGTCGACCACCTTCCGCCGAACACGCGAGCTACCCCCGTCAGCAACAATCCGCTGCACCGCAAGCTGCCGCGGCCCTGAGCGGCCACTCGCCGGAGAGCCGAGGCCAATGCCGCGCGCAGCGGCACGCGGGCCCGTCATCCCTGCGCCTCGGCGGACCGCTGGCCCGGATGGAAGCCGAAGCCGTGCTGCGCGAACTCGTGGCGCGTGTCGAGCGGGCCTCGAGGGCGGGGCCTGCCATCTGGTCGACGGACAGCTCGTTACGGAGCTCGACGAAATTGACTGTCCGACTTCACAAGAGCTGACGGTCCATCGGAAGAAGATGCGATGCGGCCGCAGGTGAACTCCTCAACTCGCTGAGAGCGCACGCCAGGTGCGCACCAGGTGACTGAATTCCTTGACCTGGACCAGAACGTGGTCCCGTGCGGCATTCTCAGCGACGGTCGAATCACCGCAACTGATGGCGTCGGCGATCACCCGGTGCTCGGCCAGCGAACGCCGCATCCGGTCAGGCACTCGCAGCTGCAGTCGCCGGTATGGCTGAAGCACGCGTTTCAGGGCGTGTGCCTGCTGTCGCAGATAATCGTTTCCGCACGAGTCGTAAACGACCCCGTGGAAGCGCGCATTGGCGTAGTAGTAGGCGTCGGCGTCGCCGCCGTTCGCATGGCTTTCACACTCCTTCAGGGCGGCCTCGAGTTCGGCCAGAGCTTCGCGTTCGATTCGCCCAGCCGACAACCGCGCTGCCATCCCCTCCAATTCGGCCATGACTTCGAACCGCTCAGCCACTTCCGAGATGCTGAGCTCGGTCACATACGTCCCCTGCTTGGGGCGGATCTGAACCAGCCCTGAGCGTTCCAGCGCCTGCAGGGCCTCCCGGATGGGGGTGCGAGAACAGCCGAATTCCTTCTCGAGCTGGGCCGGGTCGAGTCGCTCACCGGGCCGATAGTGCCCGTCGACCACCGCGTTCTCCAGCGCGTCGCGCACCCGTTGAGATTCCGGAACTCGCACCATGCCCTACCTCCTCGTTGCAGATTATCCGCCCCGGGGGGTGTTGCAGCTCACTTTTATCCGCTACGCTCACTGTTATATATATCACCGCCATGGATGTATATGGCTTTGGACACACCGCTGTCCTGCACGAACCCGAGGCGGAGGAGAACTATGGGAAGCGCTGACAATCGGCCGCTGACCCGACTACTCGCGGCATGCGAGACGTTGTTGAGCGATGTCGGTGAAGCGTCCATGCGCACGGTCGCGATGGAGGCCCTGACCGCCTACGCCGACCTGGGCGACGACGGAAAACTGCAGTTCTTCGCCCACGTCTGCACGGCCTACGACGTCGACGCCGAGCAGGTCCGCACTGCGTTTCACCACTGGGACGACGTGCGCAGGCGCGGTTCCTCCGCCGGCGAAGAACTGATCGGGCTGTTCAACGCGGTCGAACCAGCGCGGCAACAGTTGCTTCGCCGGATGAACCACGCACCGGGTGCGACGCTCGCGCTGGTCGAGATGCGTTCAGACCTACGCCGGCTGATGACACTGCAGCCTGCTCTGCGCCCGCTCGATCACGATTTCCACCACCTGCTCACGTCCTGGTTCAACCGGGGTTTCCTGCGCATGGCAGAAGTCACCTGGAAGCCACCACGCCAACTGCGTGAGCATCTGCTGCAGTACGAATCCGTTCACCCGATGGCCGGCGAGGAAGACCTGCGCCGGCGTGTGCAACCCGAGGACCGCCGGGTCTTCGCTTTCTTCCACCCCGCAACGCATGAGTTGCCGCTGATCTTCGTCGAAGTCGCGCTCGTGCGTGGGACGCCGGACGCGATAGCTCCAATTCTCCAGCCAGGTCCGGCACTCGACCCAGCTCTGGCGGACACGGCGGCGCTGTATTCGATCAACAACGCCCTCGACGGGCTGGCCGGTGTGTCGTTCGGCAGCTTCCTGGTCAAGCAGGTGATCGAGCAGGTCAGCGTCAAGTTGCCGAACCTGAAGCACTTCGTCACCCTCTCCCCCATCCCCGGTTTCCGCCGCTGGCTGGACGGGCAGGCACACAGCGACGACGATTCGCGCGCGCTCGCCGCCGAATTGGCCACGGTGGGCGACCCCGCCGACCTTGCCACTGAACGTACCGACAAGATTCGTGACCGCCTGTTTCCGGCGCTACACACCTACCTCACCGTCGAGCGACGCGAAGACGGGCTTCCGTTGGACCCGGTCGCCCGCTTCCACCTCGGCAACGGCGCCGCGGCCTGGCGACTGAACTGGCCCGCCAACAACTCGCCGCAGGCCTGGCAGCAGTCCTATGGGGCGATGGTGAATTACCGCTATGAGCCCGCCCAGCTCGAACAGCGCCATGAAGCGTTCGTCCGGCGACGCAGCTTCGCGGTCACCGGACCGCTTCAGCGACTCGCCGACACCCGTCCCGATCCGGTCCACTAGAGAGGAGAGCGCCCATGGCGCCCGACATGACCATCTACCGTTCGTTCTTCGAAAGCGTTGAGCGGCAACCGAACAAACCGCTCTTCGAACTGCCCGACGGACGGACGGTGAGCTACCGCGACACCGCCGACACCGTGCACCGAATCGCCGCCCGCCTGCTCGAGGACGGGGTGACGCCGGGAGACCGAGTCGCCATGCAGGTACCGAAATCACCCGAGGCGATCGCACTGTACCTGGCGACGTTGCAGGTCGGCGGTGTCTTCTTGCCGCTCAACACCGCCTACACCGGCGCGGAGATGAGGTACTTCCTCGACGACGCGCAACCCCGCGTGCTCGTCTGCGCACCCGACCGCCGAGACGACTACGACGCCGAACAACGCGGTCTGGTGGTAGAGACACTTGGAGAGAGCGGGGACGGTACGTTGCTGCACAGTCAGGACCGGTCCGACGCTGTCGTGGATGTCGGCTTCGACGATCCCGCGGCCATCCTGTACACCTCCGGCACCACGGGCCGCTCGAAGGGAGCCGTGCTCACCCACGGCAACCTTGCCGCCAACTGCGCGGCCCTGCTGCAAGCCTGGCAGTACACCTCCGAAGACCGGCTCATCCATGCCCTACCCATCTTTCACATCCACGGGCTGTTCGTCGCGGCAAATATGACGCTGGTCGCCGGCGCCTCTATGCACTACCTGTCGAAGTTCGACACCGATGCGATCATCGATCTGTTCCCCCACGCCACCGTGCTGATGGGCGTGCCCACGTTCTACACCCGGCTGCTCAGAAGTGAACGGCTGGCGTCCGACAGCTGTTCTGCCATGAGGCTTTTCGTATCCGGCTCGGCGCCGTTGCTGGCCAGCGACCACGAAGCCTTCGCCGCGCGCACCGGCCACGCCATTCTGGAGCGCTACGGCATGACCGAAACCGGCATGAACACCACGAACCCGTACGACAGCGGAATCCGAAAACCGGGGACGGTGGGAAAGCCGCTGCCAGGCATCGAGATCCGCATCGTCGACCGGGAAACCGGCGAACCAATGGCCGACGGCGAGGTCGGGATCGTCGAAGTTCGCGGGCCAAACGTCTTCGCCGGCTATTGGCAGATGCCGGAGAAGACGGCCTCGGAGTTCCGGTCCGACGGCTTCTTCATCACCGGCGATCTCGGTCAGATCGATGATGACGGCTATCTGTGCATCGTCGGACGGGACAAAGACCTGGTGATCTCAGGGGGATACAACATCTATCCCAAAGAGATCGAGGAGTTGCTCGACAGCCACCCGAAGGTACTGGAGTCCGCCGTCATCGGCGTTCCCCACCCGGAGTTCGGCGAGACGGTGGTGGCGGTCGTGGTCCCGAACAGTGGCGAGCAGCTCCGGGAGCGCGAGTTGCAGGATTTCGTCGCCCGCGATCTCGCACGGTTCAAACAGCCACGCGCCGTCCGTGTGGTGGAGGCCCTGCCCCGAAACGTGATGGGCAAGGTCCAGAAGGCCGAACTCCGAACGCGTTACGCCGATCTTTTCGTCGGTGCGGACGCCTGAAATCTCAAGTCGATTAGGAGTACATGATGGTTCTCTACGGAGTGGCAGCGTTGGCGCTCTGCATGCTCGCGGGCACATTGCTCGGTGAATTGCTTGGCGTCGCTCTGGGCATCGACGCCAATGTCGGTGGCGTCGGGTTCGCGATGATCATGTTGATTGTCGCAACCGACTGGCTACGTCGAAAAGGCAAGTTTCCCAAACCGACTGAGCAAGGGGTGCTCTTCTGGAGCGCGATGTACATCCCGATTGTGATCGCAATGGCCTCGACGCAGAACGTGGCGAAAGCGATCACTGGCGGACCGATGGCGATCCTGGCTGGGCTGGGCGCCCTGGCTGCGGGAGCCGCCCTGGTACCTGTGCTGGCGCGTATCGGTGAGCCCTCCGAGCCCCTGCCACCGTTGACCGAAGAAGAAAAGCAGGAGGCCTGATCATGGAACTGCTGAACACTGTTTTCGAGAAGAACAACCTGCTGGTGGCCTTCGTGGTGGTCGGCGCCCTGATGCTGCTGTCCGGATGGCTGTCCCGTTCTTTGACGCGCGGTCGCCTGCATGGCTCGGCCATCGCGATCATCCTTGGTCTGGCCCTGGCGTATTGGGGCGGTGTGGTGACCGGAGGCGAGGACGGTCTGGCCGACATCGCGATGTTCTCCGGACTCGCATTGATGGGCGGTGCGATGTTGCGTGATCTGGCAATCGTATCGACCGCCTACGGCGTCGATCTGCAGGAGATCAAGCGTTCGGGACTGACAGGAGCGATGTCAATCGTCTTGGGCGTGGTGGTGTCCTTCATCGTCGGGGCTGCTGTGGCCGCAGCCTTCGGCTACCGAGATGCCGAGTCGCTGGCGACCATTGGCGCCGGCGCAGCCACCTACATCGTCGGCCCGGTGACCGGAACGGCGGTGGGCGCCACGTCCGAGGTGATCGCTCTATCGGTAGCGGCCGGTCTGGTGAAGTCAGTCGTGGTGATGGTGGGCACGCCGATGATCGCCCGACTGATCGGTCTGAACAACCCCAAGTCCGCCATGGCATACGGCGGCCTGATGGGTACTACGTCCGGTGTCGCAGGCGGGCTGGCCGCGACCGACAAGCGCCTCGTTCCCTACGGAGCAATGACCGCGACCTTCTACACCGGTATCGGGTGTCTGCTCGGTCCGTCGCTGTTCTACGTGGCGCTGCGGGCCGTCGTCGGTGTCTGACTCGTCGGTGCCTGATGCACCCTGTGCCGGACGCGCCTGGCCTGTTACTCGACGATGAAAACCGGGATCTGGCGGTCGGTCTTCGTCTGGTATTCGGCGTACGGCGGATAGGCCTCGACCGCCAGCTTCCACCAGTGCTCGCGCTCGTCGCCCTCGAGCTCGCGGGCCGTCATCTCCGACACCTCGGTGCCGTCCTGGACCGTCACCGCCGGGTTGGCCTTCACGTTGTGGTACCAAGCCGGGTGCTTCGGGTCGCCTCCCTTGGAGGCGACCATGGCATAGCGTCCGTTCTCCTCGACACGCATGAGGGGCACGTAGCGCTTCTGCCCGGACTTGACGCCGGTGGTGGTGAACAGGACGACGGGACGGTCGAAGACCTCGACGCCTTCGGTGGTGCCCTGTTCGAGGATGCGTTGCGTCTGCTCGCGAACCCAGTCGGTGGGGCTCAGCTCCGGTTGCTCAGTCACGCCCTGATTAAACGCGCTCGCGCGAGCCGCGTATTCCGGAACGGGTCTTTCAGTTCTTCGCCCACGCGGCGGCGGCGCCGGCGCACAGATGCTGTGATGGAGTCATGACGACCCCGCTTCGACTGGCGGCGATGACCGCGGCCGCGCTGCTGACCGGGGTGTGCGCGCCTCAGGCCGCTGCTCAACCCGATGCGGCCGCACCAGCGGACTTCGTCGCTTTGAGCGAGGTGGCCCCGACCATCCTGCAGGACATTCGTTACGACACCGCGCACAACTTCACCGGTGAGCCGGTGGACGGCTACCAGGCGCCGATGTGCATCCTGACCCGCCCGGCGGCCGAGGCGCTGGCACGCGCCCAGCAGGTCTTCGTCGCGCAGGGCTATTCGCTGAAGGTCTACGACTGCTATCGGCCGCAGCAGGCCGTCGACGACTTCGTCGCCTGGGCCGCGGATCCGTCCGCACAACAGATGAAGGGCGAGTTCTACCCGTGGGTCGACAAGTCCCAGCTCTTCGCCGACGGTTACATCGCCGAACAGTCGGGGCACAGCCGCGGCAGCACCGTCGACCTGACCCTGGTCGCTCTGCCCGCGCAACCTCAACCCGCCTACGACCCCGGCGCGCCGTTGTCGGCGTGCACGGCGCCGGCACCTCGTCGTTTCCCCGACAACACCATCGACATGGGCACCGGCTACGACTGTTTCGACCCGTCCGCACACACGTTGGCGGACGGGATCGAGGGTGAGCAGTTGACCAACCGGCTGCTGCTGAAGAAGGTCCTCGAAAGTCAGGGCTTCGAGAACTATCCGAACGAGTGGTGGCACTACACCTTCACGCCCGAACCGTTCCCGGACACGTACTTCGACTTCCCGGTCGCGCCGTCCTCCCTCGCCGGCTGAGCCGCTGATCTCGGGGCGGGGCGTTTAGCTGCACAGATGCCCGGGAATGCGACTTGTCGAGCCCCGAGACGGGGGTTGAACAGATCTGCCCGGTGGGTGATGTCACCGGGTGGCGCCGTACGACCGATCGATACCGGAGGGCAGACACCATGCCGATGACGAAGAAGAACGGCAAGCCGAAGAAGAGCGAACTGCCGAGCACACTGAAGAAGTCGGGTAAGAAGGCCCAGCGCACCTTCGCCAAGGCCCACGACGCAGCCGCCGAAGAGTACGGCGACGCCGAGCGCGCACACCGTGTTGCATACAGCACGCTGAAGCGCAAGTTCGAGAAGATCGGCGATCACTGGGAGAAGAAGGACAAGAAGGGGCCTTCGGATCAGCGTGCGCGCAGCGGCGGCCCGAACGCCAAGGGCAAGACTGCCGAAGGCGTTAACGCGAACGCGACCAAGAAGCACCTCACCGAGGTGGCCCGCCGGCTCGACATCCCGGGCCGCTCAAAGATGGACAAGGGCGAGTTGGTGTCGGCGATCAAGAAGGCGAACCGGCGCGAGACGGCAAAGTCTCGCTGAGACCTGACGCGCCATAGCACCTGACGCGCCACAGCAGGGGGCCGACCGCCCGCTGACGAATCCAGCGGGCGAGGTCCTTGGAATCCTGGCGACCGCGAAATCTCGCTGGGGGCAATGCCTGTCAGCGCAGTTTGTGCTCGACAACGGTGCTGAGTCGTTGTTTGCGCACCGCCCCGGACACTTCCTCGAGCCGCACGCCGACTTCGTCGCCGGCGATCTCGAGGGTGCCGATCTGATTGCGGAAGTGCAGCGCCGTCGCCTCGCGCCACCGCAGCCTCGGCGCGCTGAGTCCTGCGCTTCTGGCCAGTACCCGGCCCGCCGCCGCGGCAACGCGGGTATGACCCAGAACTTGCAGCACCCGCTCGCCGAGCTGCAGATCTTTGCGCAGTCCCGAGCAGACCACCTGCCATACCGCTGTCGGGGATGTCGATGTGTCCTCGTCGGGTAACTGGACTTCGGTGACCCAACAGTGATGGACATCGCCGCCGAGCAGCACGATCGACTGCGGTGGCGTACCCCGCCGTCCCTGGGCACTGTCGATCACCAGGGTTTCCATGTCGCGGAAGCTGCGCTGGAACACCGCCCAGTGATCGAGGTGACCCTTCATGCGGACCTGCTCGCCGAGGCCGCACATCCGCTGCCCCCATGCCCCGTCGGCGACCGCTTCGGCCCAGCCCTCGATGTCGTGGATGCTGTAGGGCATCAGTACCGGCAACGACGAGGCGAGGATCAGGTGCCGGTAGTCGCCGTCGACCCGCGAGGTCACCCAGTCCCATTCGTCGTCGGTGACCATCTGGCGTCGTCCTGGCTGCAGTTGCCGGCCGGTGCGTGAATCCACGACCAGCAGCCGCGTGTCGCCGAAGTCGCGGCAATAGCTGAACCGGGACCGGCCTTCGTCGCTTTCGGCGTCCTTGGCCATCTGGCGCAGCGCCGCGCTGCCATCGCGAGTCCGCCGGATCTCCTGGAACGTCTCGTTGGCGGCCAGCTCTGCCGGCGTGAGGTTGCCCAGGTGCTGAAAGATCCAGTACGCCATGAGACCACCGGTGATGCGGGTTTCGTACCACGAGGTCTGACGCTTCTCGGCCAACCACTGCGCCGAGATGTTCCACCGGTCGTTGATCTCGTGGTCGTCGAAGATGGTCGAGGTCGGCAGCGTGGACAGAATCCAGCGCACCATCGGCTCGGTCCACGCATCGCGATAGCCGATGCAGTATTCCTCGAAGTCTTCGAGGACCTCCACCGGCCCATCGGCGTGCACTTCGCGATCGGAGACCTGCTCTTTGATGTCGTCGGGAACGTCGTCGGCGTAGAGCTGGTCGCCCAACATCAACAGCGCGTCGGGCCACAGTGACGAGGGCTGGTTGAGCATCCGGGCCCCGAACGCGCGCAGCGCATCGACTCCCCTGCCCTTGGGATGCCAGAGGCCGCGCCACGTGTACGGCGCCCGTAGGGGTGCCGACGTCCGGCAGGAACCGAATGCCAGACGCACCGACCTACCGGGCGGGATGAGCTTGATCTGCGGCTGCGGGAACGGGTCGTCGGGCGGTGGCCACGCCCGCTCGCCATCGAGGTGCACGTCGTACGGGTATTGCCGGTCCGGTTCGAGACCGTCGATGCACACGATCGCGAAGTGGTGGCCTTCGACCTCGAACGTCTCGGCAGCGCAACCGAGAATCTGCACCTCGCAGGCGCGGTCGGTTTCCACCCAGACGGTGGCGTCGGTCTGGCCGACATGACGCAGCATTGGGCCGACGCGAATTTCAGTCACGTCCCGCGGCTTCCCGGAGACCGACGCGACAAAACTCGCGAGGGTGGGACGGCGGTGAAGGTCTTGGGCCCGCCCAGCCGAGGACTTTCCGCCCTGGCGAACCGCCGTGCAGCCGAGAGACCATGACGACATGACCGAGCGGATGCTGATCGAATCGGTGATGCCGCGCGCCGATGCCCTCATCGCGGTGCACACCATGGTTGCCGCCGGGCCGGCCGCCACCTATCGCGCAGCGCGCGACCTCGACTTCCTCACGGTCCGCACACCGCTGCTGACGGCCGCCATGTGGTTGCGGGGCCTGCCCGAACGACTGCGCGGCAACTCCGCCGCCCCGCCGGCGCGGCTGCGGCTCGAGGACATGGCGGCCATGCCCGGCTGGCTTCTGGTCGGGGAACGTCCCGGCTCCGAGGTCGTGTTCGGCGCCGTCGGCCGATTCTGGCGACCGGTGATCGACTGGCGGCAGGTCGGCCCCGACGAGTTCGCTGACTTCGACGAGCCCGGGTGGGGCAAGATTGCCGCCAACTTCTCGGTGACCCGTTACGGCGAGCAGCACACACTGCTGAGCTATCAGTGCCGCACCGTCACCACCGATCCCGACTCGCGGCGCCGGTTCCGGCGGTACTGGTGGCTGATCCGGCCGTTCGTCGCGCACATCATGCGGGCCACCGTGGCCACCATCAAGGTCGACGCCGAGTCCCGCGGTCCGACGGCGGCGACCGTGTCAGCCGACGCCGCCACCCCGGCGAACAGGATCGAGCCATGACGCCCAGCACCGTCGCGTGTGCACACTGCGGCCAACGCAACCGGGTGCCGGCCGGTGGCCGCGGCAAGCCCCGCTGCGCGAAGTGCCGGCAGTGGTTGCCGTGGATCGTCTCGGCCGGTGACCGGGACTTCGCCGAGGTGGTCGAGAGCGCGTCGGTACCGGCTCTGGTGGACTTCTGGGCGACGTGGTGCGGCCCGTGCCGGATGGTGAGTCCGGCGCTGGAGCAGCTGGCCGGTGAGCGGGCGGGCTCGCTGAAGTTGGTCAAGGTCGACGTGGACACTGCGCCGGAACTGTCGCAACGCTTCCAGGTGCAGGCCGTTCCGACGCTGCTGCTGATGGACGGCGGTCGCGTCCTGGCGCGTAAGTCCGGTGCGGCGCCGGTCGCGGCTCTGCGCAGCTGGGTCGACGAGGTCCTGTGACTCTGCGGCGGGTGGTAGTACTCACAGTTGTTGCTGGTCCACAATCTGTTAGTGCACTATCAAGTGATGGCCACGACCGCGCGCGTCGACCCGCTGTCCCTGGAACAGCAGGTGTGTTTCGCGTTGGCCGTCACCAACCGCGCGGTGCTTGCCGTCTACCGGCCGCTGCTGGAGCCGCTGGGCCTAACGCACCCGCAGTACCTGGTGATGCTGGCTATGTGGGACCACCAGCGCTCCGATCGGGGCGACGCGCCGCTGTCGGTCAAGCAGATCGCCGCCATGCTGCAGATCGACTCGGCCACCCTGTCGCCCATGCTCAAGCGCCTCGAGACGCTCGGATTGATCACCCGTCGCCGCAACGCCGCCGACGAGCGCGCCACCGACGTCAGCCTCACCGAGGCGGGCACCGCGCTGCGTGCGCGCGCCCTCGACATCCCGCCGGCCGTCGTCGCCCGGCTCGGTGTGGAGTTGACCGAGCTGGAGCATCTGCGCGACGCCTTGACCCGTATCAACGCTGCCGCGCTCGCCGTCGGCGCATTGCAGTCCTGACCCGCCCACTGAAGGAGCCGACATGACCGCCAGCACCCCCAGCCTGTGGCAGCGCCTCACCTACATCTATGGCCGACGCCTACCGAAATCGATGCAACGGTGGGTCGCGGAGGATCTCGCCGGCCAGGGTGCGGTGCGCCGGCACATGATTCGCTACGCGATCCCCCCGCTGTTCGTGCTAGCGCCGTTCTGGTTGATTCCGGTGAACCTCTACATGCACCTGGAGATGACAGTGCCGATCTACGTGTGGGCGCTGTTGATGACGCTGGCACTGAACAAGCCCTGGCGCCGGCATCGCCTCGCTGCGCACGGGCTCGACCCCAACCTGGTCGATGTGATCAAACGCAAGCAGCAGGCCAGGATGCACGAGGACTATGAGCGCCGATTCGGACCGCGTCCACAGGAAGCCAAGTGGCAGTCCAACAGCAGCCCGTTCTAATGCGAGGGTGCGGCGTGGGCTCCGCCGACCCCGGTGGTCGACGCCGCGTAGACGTCCGCTGCTCCGATGCCGGACAGGACCAGCAGCGCGAGGGTCCCGCGGCGGGCGCTTGACCGGTTCTTGACCAGTCCCGCCGCCAACAGCGCCACGTCCAGGACATCTCCGACGACTCGAGTCCAGACCAACCTGGGCGCACCGAGGAGGATGGCTGCGCCGTGGCCACATTCGCGCGCCCCGAGTGCACGGGTGAGGAACCGGGTCCGGCGGCTGGGCCGAACCCCCGCGATCGAGACGACCGTGTCCGGCGCGACCAGCTCGGAGGCACCAAGGCCCAGACTGACCGCCCCGAGTAGTCGCGCCACGGCGTCGGAGCGCGGTGATGTGCTGGTGCTCATGTCGTGTGGCTCCTTCCGGCGCCAGACCCTTCTGACGCCCCGGCCATGTACCCGGTGGCGCCGACTCCATGCCACCGGGGCCCGATTACGGCGCCGAAGAAGATCCCGACGGGGCCGCGGCACTTCCCCGGAAACATGAGTCCCACAAGTAACAATGGCCACATGGGCGAACCCGCTGATACACCACCGGTCGATGACGATGCGCGCGCTCCAGCGCCGCCCGCGGCCGAGGTGACGCCACCATCGCCGGCCCGAACACCGACGCCCCCACGCCCGAAGCGCCAGTGGGGCCGGACCGCCGCACGTCAGGCCGCCGCCGTCTCGTCGAAACTCGCACCGGTCGTGCGTGGCGCCGGGGACCGGGTGGCCGCGGCGTCGGCCACCACGCTCTTGCTGGGACTGCTCGGGGTGCTCCTGATCTCGAGCGTGGTCGCGGGGTTGACCTCCGACGGCTCGCTCGGCGTGGCCGCCACAGTCCTGTTCATCCCGATGCTGTCGGGGGTGATCGGCGCCATCGGCATGCGTTGTCTCGATGAGCGCCGCAGGACGCAGGCGCAGCAGGACTATGAGCGGGAAGAGACGCGGACCCTGCAGCAGATCGAGCACACCCTGGACTACGTCGATTCGAAGCTCACCACCGCGTTGACCCAGTTCGGCACCGACCGCCACAACGAAGCGGTGATCGGGATGTTCCAGGCCAAAGCCGCCACCGAGCTGTACCTGGGCACCGACCGCCGGGCCGAAGCCCGCTCCGCACCCGAGTCCGAATCCGACGGCATCGACCTGGTGAGCCAGTACGGTCTGGCCGAACTGCTGACCCCCCGCAGCGTCGGCAGTAAGTCGGACCGCACCTGCGCCTGAGGCCCGGTTCGCAGTGGCCCCGGCTTCGACTGTGCCGGTCGACGGGCACCAAGTAGGTGTTCACCGGTTCGGCAAACTGGGTGGCTGGCCGGTGGTCTGGTGCCACGGCGGGCTGAGCTCCGCGTTGGACGCCACGTTCTTCGATGCGGCCGGGAAGCGGCGCGGCGCCGAGGTGATCGCCATCGATCGGCCAGGCATAGGACGCAGCGATTACCGTCACCTGCCGGTCATCGGCCGATGGCCACAGCTGGTCGAAACGGTGGCTGACTCACTCGGCCTGGGCCGATTCGCCGTCTCGGGTTGGTCCGCCGGCGGACCGTACGCCCTGGCGTGCGCCGCGCTGATGCCCGAACGTGTGCGCGCCGTCGCCACGTTGGCCGGCATGGCTCCTCTGGATCACATCAACCAGGCGTTCGAGTTGGGGCTGTGGGCGGACCGGGTGCTGATCCCCGCCGCACAGGTGTCGCCGCATGTTGCCGCGGCGTTGGTGCGGGTGAGTCGTGCGGCACCTGATCGCTACCTCGCCTCAGAGGTTCGTCGCACGGCAGGATGCAGGGACCGGGCAGCGTTGAACGGGGAGCCGCTGGGATGGGTGGTCGACGCGGTGCGGGAAGCCACCGTCAACGGAGTGAGAGGGACTGCCGACGACTACCGCCGAATCGGTCGCGACTGGGGATTCGAACTGGGGTCGGTCCGCCAGCCCGCCACGGTCTGGCAGGGCAACCAGGACGCGCTTGTACCCGCGAAACATGCCCGCCGCCTGACCAACTCGCTGCCGCGCGGTACGTTGAGGATGGTGGATTCGTCCGGCCACTACCTTCCCGCGCTGATTGCCGACGACGTCCTCGATGATCTGTCCCCGAGATAGGCTCCTGACCTCGTCAACCGAGGTCGGGCGCCCAGGCCACCCCGTTGATGTGACTGCCACCGTCGACGAACAGCGTGTTGCCGGTGACATAGCAGGATCCCTCGCCGGCGAGGAACACCGCAACCGGCGCGATGTCCTCGTACGGATCGCCCATCCGGCCCATCGGGTTGGCCGCGTCGGCCAGTTCCTCCATCCCGGGGTAGTCGGCCATGGCCCGCAGGAATGCCTGGCTCTTGGCCGCGGGACAGATGGCGTTGACGGTCACCCCGGTCGGCGCCCATTCGCGGGCGGCAGTGCGGGTCAGTGTGCGCAGCGCCTCCTTGGCGGTGTTGTACTCCAGTGAGCCCATGTGCGCGTTGACGCCGTTGAGGCTGCACATGTTGACCACTCGTCCCCAGCCGCGTTGTTTCATGGCGGGGTATGCGGCGCGCATCGCCCAGAACGGTCCGTAATAGCCCACCGCCATGCCGTGCGCGACCTGCTCGTCGGTTTTGGCCTCCACGCGGTTGAGAGCTCCCCCGCCCCACGCGTTGTTCACCAGGATGTCCAGCGCGCCGAACTCGGCCAGCGCCACGTCCACGGCATTCTCCACCTGATCTCGTTGCGCCACATCGGTTTCGACGAACAGTCCGCCGATCTCGTCCGCGACGGCGGCGCCTGCCGCGGCATCGTATTCCGCCACCACCACCCGTGCACCCTCGTACGCGAAGCGCCGCGCGAGCCCGGCGCCGATACCTGCGCCGGCGCCGGTGATCAACGCGACCTTGCCGTGCAACGCGCCGGTCACCGACCCCACCCCCGCAGCCCCACCGCGACCAGTTCGGCGGCCCGGCCGCTGCCGTCGAGTTGACGGACCGTGCGGTCGGTGATCTCCCAGCGCTCCCCGTGCCGACGCAGGTTCACCAGGTGCACGCCGGCACGCATGATCCGGTACCCGTGCTCGTCGCCGCGGACCATCAAGACGGATTCGCAGACCGCTACGGCGGTGTCACCGGTCACGGTGACCACCGGCGGCCCGAAGAAGTGGCAGCAGCCGCGGCCGATCAATCCTTGATGCGCCTCGGATTCCACCATCGCCGCGACGTCGGCGCGGCTGGACATCACCCAGTCACCGACGTCGTAGGTGCCCTCGGATGCCCAGAGATCGGCTGCGGCTGCCGCATCGCCGCTGTCGACCAGTGGTCCGTACGCGGCGATCAAGCGGCTGATGGCGCGCTCGTCCTCCAGGGCCTGAAGTCGTTGTTCCAGTGCGTCGAGACGCTCGTCGCTCACATCGCCTCCTCGGTGATCTCGGCGGCCACTTCACTGAGCGCCCCGAGTTGGTCGCAGTAGTGCTCGGCCGACTGCGCCGACACTGTGCAGGTGACGGCGGTGGCACCGGCCGAGCGCAACGCGGTCAGTCGCTCGTGGGTGCCGACGCGGTCACCCAACGGGTCGACGGCCCGTCCGGTGGGCAGCACCACGTCGAAAGAGGTGGGGGTATCGACGCGCGCCAGCATGTCCGGGATCTGCGCTGTGCGCAGCCCGAACGGCATCCAGCCGTCACCGAGATGTGCGGCGCGACGCAGGGAGCGCAGCGTGCGCCCACCGACCCAGATCGGCACCCGTGCCTGCTGCGCACACGGTTGCACGGTGAATCCGTCGAAGCGGTAGAACTCGCCGTCGAACCGGGGCCGGGGGCTCGACATGGAAGCGCGCAGGGCGGCGATGGCCTCGTCGGCGCGCTCACCTCGCCGTCCGTAGTCGGCGCCGAGCAGGTCGAACTCCGCGGCGAGCGAGCCCACCCCGACGCCGAGCACCAGTCGCCCGCCGCTGATCCGGTCGAGGGTGCCGTAGCGCTTGGCGATCTCCAGCGGATGGTGGTAGCCGAGCACCAGAACTGCGGTGACCAGCCGGAGGCGTCTGGTGTGCGCGGCGAGGAAACTCAACGTGGACAACGGATCCCAATACGTGACGCCGCGCCGGTCCGCCTCCTCCGCCGGGACAGCGACGTGTTCGGGGCAGGTCAGGTGGTCGAAGCCGTGCTCGTCTGCTGTGCGAGCGATGCGCGCGAGTTCGTCGGCGCCGGCGCGCTCTTCCCACGCGGAGGACACCCCGGGCAGTTGCATGACCACGGGTGTGGACAGTCCGATCCGCACCTTGTGGTTGTAACCGTTCGGGTGGACGGGTGGCGCTTGCGTCCCGGTGATCGGGACCGTTACCGTACCTCGGTAGAATCAATTCTCGTTTCTGGCGATGAGGTGGTGGATGACCGCAGCGCTCAGCGATCCCGCGCCGACGTCGATGCTGGACCGGTTCACCGTCATCATCGACTGCTTTGCCGGCGGCGCCCATCTGTTGACACTCGACGAGATCGCCGGCCGCACCGGCCTTCCCCGCTCCTCGGCACACCGGATTCTCGACCAGCTGGTGCGGCTGGGCTGGCTGACCCACTGCGTACGGGGTTACGGGTTGGGCGTACGGGCGTTGCCCTCCCCGGCCACGGGCGTCAGCGACCTGACGCTGCGCACCGCCGCCGCCCCGGCACTGCACCGACTGCTGATGCGCACCGGGGCGGTGGTGCACCTCGGCGCGGTGGACCGTGGCGACATCGTCCACCTCGACAAGCTCGGCGGGTCCGCGGCGGACCAGGTGCCCACCGCGGTGGGAGCCCGGGTACCGGCACACCGGGTGGCGCTCGGGATCGCCGCACTGGCCGCAATGAGCCCGGAAGACGTCGAGACCACACTCGAACAGGGGGGATCCGGTTTCCGGCCGGGACCACGCTGGTGGGCTGAGTTGCACCGGGTCCGCGGCGGCGTGGTGGTCCGCGACGGCGACCACACCGCCGGCATGATGTCGGTGGCCGCCGCTGTCGGATCGGGCGTATCGGTCGGGATCGTCGTCGCGGCAACACGATTCACGCACCGGCACCGATCCCTGGTGGTCGAGGCCGCGTCGGGGATCAGGAAGGTTCTCGGGCGCGGCTAATCCGAGATACCGAGCAGCCGCTGCATCATCTTGTGGGTGCCCGCGACCACCCTCGCCCGGTCGGGATCGTTGCGCCGGACGACGTCCTCGGCGTTGCCGCCCGCGATGTGCACCGGCCCGTGGGGCAGCCGATCCAGCCCCTCGGCGGCCACCTCTGCCGGCTCGGCGACCCGCAGGCCGGGAACGTCGAAGTTCAGTCCGACCCGTTCCATGGCGGGTGTGCGGGTGACCCCGAGAATCAGTTCCAGCACGTCGACGCCGTAGTCGCGCAGTTCCAGCCACAAGCCCTCGGCGAAAATCCGCCCGAACGCTTTGACCCCGCCGTACACGGTGTGACGAACCGAGCCCAGGTAACCGGCCATCGACCCGACCAGCAGGATGCCGCCGCGGCGACGGTCCCGCATCCCCCGGCCGTAGTGCTGGACCAACGCCATCATCGTCGTGACGTTCAGGTCGAGGACCCGGCCGAAGTCGGTGAGGTCGGCGTCGAGGAACTCCGCGCTGCAGGTGTTGGCTCCGGCGTTGTAGACCAGCAGACCGACCTCCAGCCCGTCGGTAGCGGCCAGTACCGAGCCCACCGCGGCGGAGTCGGTCAGATCGACTGCCACGGTGCGCACCTCGACACCCAGGTCGCGGCAGGCCGCCGCGGTCGCCTCGAGCGGCTCGGGTTTGCGGGCGATGAGAACGAGGTTCACCTGCGCCTGGGCCAGCAGCCGCGCGAATTCGGCGCCGACGCCCTCCGAACCGCCGGCGATCACCGCCCACGGACCGTATTTCGCATAGGACACCAGCCGATCGTGGCTCCGCCCGGCGCGTTTCGCGCGGCCGGTCCCACTGATCGGTACCGCATCGTCACGTCGCCGACGGAATCCGATACTGGTGCGGTGGCGCGGATCGGTGACGGCCGGGCGCCCGCGCAGCCGGCCAGCGACGAGCAACAGAGTCGGCGGGCAACCATCCTGACCGCTGCCATACGACTGGGCGCGACAAGAGAACTCGACCGGATCCACGCCCAGGAGATCGCCACCGAGGCCGGCGTCGCGTTGCGGACGCTGTACCGCTACTACCCGTCCAAGCACCACATTTTCGCCGCGGTCCTCACCGCGCAGGTGTCGCTGTTCAAGCCGCCGACGCCGACCGGTGACACTGTCGACGACATCGCTGCGCTGATGGTCAAGGCCTGTGGTGATCTGCTGCGGTACCGACACCTTGCACACGCCATGATCACCTCCACCCAACTCGTGCGGGCGAACTCGCAGGACGCGGACGACCCCACCCTTCGTGGCCTCATCCTGCAGACTGCTGGGGCCGACGCCCCCACCGTCGAGCAGGTACGCCGCGCACGGCTCATCCAACAGACCGCCTTCGGCATCATGACGTGGACGGTCGGTGGCGCACTCGCCGTCGAGGACGCCCTGGCCGACCTCGACACCGCCTGTCGGCTACTGGCCGCCGACGCATTCTGAACACGTCATTTCGGACGAATCACATAAATGTTGTTTCGCTGCGCAGACCGATGGGAATCGCTGTGAGTGGAGGAACGACACATGACACTCAGCACATCAACCACCGGTCGGCGACGTCGGTATGCCGTGATCCACTCGGCGGCGATCATGGTCTCGGTTGTCTCAGGCACCTTCGCCCTGGTCGCGATGCTCGTCGGTTCACCACTCAGTTTCGGTCTCGCGCTGGCGTTGTGCGGTACAGGTTGGATTGTCACCCACTTCGTCGAGCGAATGGCCGAGCAGGACCGTCGGGCGGCACGCCGACGGCACGGCGCGTTCGTGCATGACGGCTTCATGGAAGACGGCTTCGTTGACGCGGACTTCGTTGACGATCGCTTCGCAGACCGGGACTCGATCGACGAGGGCTTCGTGGACGACCGTTTCGTGCTCGAAGCCCGGCGCCGCACCCGATTCGCGGCGAGCCCCCTAGAGGTTCGACGGTGCGAGGAGCTGCAGGACCGTCGGATTCTTCTGGTCTGACCGGCGGGTCAGCCTCCGATCAGCAGCCTGATGGCCGGTGACCGGGTGAGCATCAACGAGTTCGCCGCCAGCGGTTGGAACTCGACGCTCGTCGGGGCGATCACGCTGCCGATCACCGCACCGGTGGCCGGACCCTTGGGCGTCTCGATCGACACCGTCTGGCCGGGGGCGGCGTAGATGCCCGCGCAATCATCACCGTCGCAAACACCCGTCGTCGGGTCGATTCGCCCGGCGAAGATGTCGTTGACCCACCCGGCGATGATGGTCTGCGCCGCCGCCTTGTTCTGCTCGGTCGGAAATCCCTGATACAGGTATGAGACGAGCTGGATGAGCCAGCTTCCGCCCTGCATCGAATCCAAGTGTTGGCCGTCGTCGAGGACGATCCCGTTGAAGCGTCCGGGCCGGTGACCGTTGAGGGCTTCATCCACTCGGCGGGAACCCTCTTCCCGCGGCGCACCGAGCTCGAGCACCGGAATGTCGACGCCGAGGCCGTCGAGTTTGTCCAGAGCCCGACCCAGCACATCTCCGGGCGGAGCCCCGTCGAGCAAGACGATGCCGGCGAGCCGGTTGGTGGCGCCGCTCGCGATCACCGCGTCGGCGTAGTATCCCGCCGCGCCTGCGGCCACTCCGGCCCCCAGGGAGTGCCCGACCAAGGTGAACGTCTCGGGCAACGCGGCACCGGAGCCGTACTTCCTGGCGAAACCGGCGGCCACCGCACTGGCCGTCAACGCCTCCCGGTCACCGAGAAGCAGGTCGGCGGTGGCTCGGTGCGCCTGGTCGTCGCCGAGCCAGAACCCATCTCGGACATACCGATTCGACGACAGCGTCGGCGCCACGACAATGCTGTTGGTGCGGTGCGCAAGCCAGGAGGCGGTGTAGCTGTACATCGGGCCGACACCGAGATAGCCATGCTGCAGGTAGATCAACCGCTGCGGCGGTTCGTCGCTGTCGGGGTAGTACCAGTCCGCGCGCACGTATCGGCCCTCGGTGATCTCCAGCCTCGAGCTGCGCACGGTCACGTCGGTGCCCGGTGCGGCAATCGGCGGTCCGGAGACGAACCGGACGGCCACCCCGATGATGTCCATGACCAGCGATTGGATGACCTCTTGTAGTGTTCGCGGCTCTGGCGCCGCCATGACCTGCGGGGTGCTCAGTGCCGACGACGTCCGTTGCGCGACAACGGTGTCGGCAGCTAGCTGAGTCGCGGACGGCGCCTCGGACACGGATTCCGGCTCAGCGGTCACAGAGTCGCGAGGAGCGGCGGTGGCCCCGTCGGCCTTGTCGGGTTCGCCCTGCAGCAGGTCTGGTTCAGCCTCCGGGGCGACGGCGTCACCCTCGGACGGGTCGGCGGCTCGAGCCGGGTCGGTGACGTCGTCGACAGTCGGCTGGGATGCGGGTCCTGAATCGGATGCCCGGGTCTGCTCCTCGGCATCCTCGACCGCATCGACATCCTCCACCGCACCGACATCCTCGACGGCGTCGACCAGGTCGGAAGCATCGTCCGGGTCGGAAGCATCGTCGAGTTCATCGGTGAGCTCGTCGGTGAGCTCCGTCTCGTTGGAGTCCTCGATGTCAGCGTCATCCTCGTCCGCGCCAGCGGCTCCGACATCACCGGCCTCGCCGGTGTCGTCGGACTCGCCGTCCGTGTCATCGGCGGCGGCCGTGGTGGCGCTGTCGACGGAACTGGCACTGCCGCCGGTGGTGTCGGTGTCCGCACTCGCGGTGTCAGCGCCGGCGATCAACGCCGCCGACATTCCAGCGGCCACCACACCCGCACCCATCCAGACCGACAACTGCGCCATTGCACTCCCAATCTCGAAAATTGACGACTGCGTCATAGACAGCCGCGCTCACCGTAGAGCACCGCCATGCGGGACTAGACACATTTGCGAATCTGGTCATTTTTGTGCCTCGTTTCGCTACCCGCAGAACAACCGCCGGCCGCAGCTACCCTCGCTGGCATGGCCTCAGCACGCGTCGCAGTCGTCGGAGCGGGACTGTCCGGGGCAGCGTGTGCACAAGCGCTCCGGGAGCGCGGCATCGGCGTCGAGATTTTCGAGCGGGGCCGCGGTCCCGGCGGACGGATGGCCTCGCCAACCCTTCACGGCCGCCGCGTGGACATGGGGGCCGCGTACTTCACCGTCAAGGATCCCGCGTTCGCCACCGTGGCTGACGGGTGGATCGACCGCGGCCTGGCCCATCGCTGGACCGACACCTTCGACGTGGTGTCTTCCGAGGGACGTGACGTCACCACAGGCCCCATGCGGTTCGCGACGTCCGGCGGGCTGCGTTCGCTGGTGCGCGACCTCTTGCCTGACGACGTCCGCTTCGAACGGCCGATCGACTCTCTGGACGAGCTGTCTCACGACGCGGCGGTGTTGGCGATGCCCGACCCGCAGGCCGCCCGCCTGGCCCCGGACGCTTGTGACTGGGTGGACTTCGAGCCGGTGATCGCCGTGGCGGCCGGCTGGACCGAACGGCGTTGGGCTGTGGCCGATGCCGCGTTCGTCAACGACGACCCGGATGTGTCGTTCATCGGCGATGACGGTGCGCGTCGTGGCGACGGCGCAGCCGTTCTCGTCGCACACGCCACCGCGGCACGGGCCCGCGCCCATCTCGACCGGCCTGAGGACGCGGTGGCGCCGGTGCTGGCTGCGCTGGACCGCACGCTCGGCGTCTCCGAGAAACCGGTGTGGACGCATGTGCACCGATGGACGTTCGCGAAGCCCGCGGGCACTCACGGCCAGGCTGAATTCGCGCTGATCGACCGTTCGCAGTTGGTGGGATTCTGCGGTGATGCGTGGTGTCCGACCGGCGCCCCGCGTGTCGAATCAGCGTGGCTGTCGGGTCGGCGGCTGGGGCTCGCGATTGCGGACGCGATCTCGGCGTAAGCAACTCCTGCCTCCGCGAGTCCAGGCCCCACCTGGGCAAAGACCGTCCTCGCCAGCGTTTGCTGATGACGCCGGACGGGCTGAGTGACCGGTGCGGTGGCGACGACCCTGCGGGCCAATCACGATGCGGCGACCGCGACCTCGTCGGCCAACATGCCCGATGCGTGATCGTGATTGGCGTACGACTGTGCTGACTGGATCTTGTTCAAAGCCGTAATATATTTTCCACAATGGCCTTTTTGCGCAGAATTACACGAACCAAATTCAGATTTGAAGTGGTCTTATATCGGGCTGAGTTCGCCTGAACCTCTGCATCGTTGTGTTTGCCACACTTACGTAAATTAGAGAAGAAAAACTTTGCTCTATACGTGTCTGCATTCCACCCATATGCTTCCGATGCGCCGATCACGGCGAATCTCACCTTCTTCAGTAATCCAGGGGTATACATGCGTATCAACATGCGCAAAGCAGGCATCGCCTGCGGCACGGCATTTGCTTCCGTCGCGTTGGCCGTGTCCACAGCCACGGCCGGTTGGGGGGCCAGCTCAGCATTGGTGATCGGCGGAATCTCGACGCCGCAACTATCGGACATGCTGATGTCACCGTTGCTCGGCGGTGCGCTGAAGAACCAAGAGCGCGTCAGCGTCAAGTGGCCCGCCGAGGCGGGCCCGTACACCGGACGCGGCGATCTCACGCTCGGCGCGTCGATCAACGTCGGTAAAGCGAATCTTGACGCCCAGATCGACGCGGCACTTGCCCGCCTCGACAAGGATGCCGACGGCAATGTGGTCGGCGGCGAGAAGGTCACCGTCGTCGGCCTGTCGGCCGGGTCCCTCGTCGTCAACGAGGTGCTGCGCGAGATGGCTGCAGACGCCGACGCCCCCGGCAAAGACCAGATCACGTTCGTCGTGGTGGCCGACTCCAGCCGACAGAAGCTGATCGACAAGGCGCGTTACAACAGCAAGTACGACTACACGTATCAGCCGGCTCCGGAAACCGCATACGACATCGTTGTCGTCACCGGCGAATACGACGGCATGGCCGACTTCCCGGACCGGCCGTTCAACGTGCTGGCCATCATGAACGCGATCGCCGGCTCCATCTTCGTCCACGTGCCGGTGATGTACGCCGACCTTGCGAATGTTCCGACCGAGAACATCACGGTCGACGTCAACACCAAGGGCGGCACGACCACCCATTACCTGGTTCCGACGAAGAAACTTCCTCTGGTGCAACTGTTTCCGAGCCTGGCACCGCGGGAAGCCGAGCTCAAGGCCAAGATCGACAAGGCCTACAGCCGCAATGACGTGCCCGCTGTGGCGGCACGGTCGTTCGTTGCCGCTGCCCCCGTTCTGACGCAGGACGTCAACGACGTCCCCGAGGCACCGGTCGAGGGGTCCGGCGCCGACGTCACCGAAGCACCGGTCGAGGGGTCCGGCGCCGACGTCACCGAGAACGAGGGCAGCGACGACGCGACAACCGTCGACGCCACGGACGTGCAGGGGGATGACGAGGTGAGCCCCGCCGTCGAGGACGCCGACGAGCATGACGGTGCCGCCGATGACGAGGCCGCCACGGAGGCGACGCTGGCCGACGAGGCCGACGAGGCGAGCGCGGAGGACGCTCGCGAGTCGGATTCCGAGTCGGACAACGACACCGCCGCGGATTCGTCCTCCGGCGGGGAGGAATCCGCGAGCGACACCGGTTCGGATTCGTCCGACTCCGCGGAGTAATCTCCGGCAAACCCCGCAGCCCGAAGCCCCGGCATTGCGCCGGGGCTTCGTGGTTTCTCGGCGACGCAATCGCCGTGCCGGCTGGTCGGATCTGGCGCAGCGCATGCGGGACAACCGGTCGAGCAGTGCCCCCTTGCGCGGCGATTCGCCATTCTCGACGGAGGGTATTTCCCCAACATGACTGCATCACAGGATCGCCCCGATAACGTCACCGTCGAGGTTGAGCACAATGACCGTGGGTGGATGGTCGTCCACATCGTCGACGGTGAACGCAAGCCCATCGAACCGCCGCACGCCGACCGGGAATCCGCCGAGAAGGCCGCCGCCGTTCATGCCGCCAGCAGCGACCGGTGGACCGGCGCGGCGGAGGTCGTCTCAGCTGACGACCGCCCGACCCAGCTCCCCTGACCGACACAGCCTCACCACGCGTCGGCCCGGCCAGTGGCAGCCGGGCAGTCGCTACCCAGGATCGACTGCGGACGACAGCGACCCTCGTCACGTAGTCGCCAACCCTGTTGTCGTGCAATGGTCACGAAGAGCACCGCCGACAGAGCTATCGTGATCACATGGCGCGCACCCGCCGGCCGGTGATCATCGCCGCGGTACTGGGACTGACCTTCACCGCATTGGGGGTCCGGCCGGCGGCAGCTGCGCCCGAACCGAACGATCCCGGCCCTCCGGTGATTCCGCCGCCGGCCATTCCGGCGCTGCCGCTGCCGGTACTGCCTTTCCCGGCCGGGTTGCCGCCGTTTCCCTACCCCGCCGACGTCCCCGTCGTCGAGCTGCCTGCGGACGTCCCGGTCGTCGAGTTCCCGTCCGCGGTGCCGCAGGTGCCGCCGCCTGCCCCCATCCCCGCGGTCGTCCTGCCGGCTGACATTCCACCGATCCAGCTGCCCGCGCCGATCCCGCGCGGGTTGTTGTAGTCCTGGCCGGTCCTCTGACGACGTCTTCTCCTGACCACTTGCTCTCCTCGAGCGACGCGGCCGACCGCCGGCCCGGGCACCACACCACCCCACTCCCCTGGCAGGCCACGTACCGTCGAGGACATGGTGCTGGCGCGGGAAGTGACGGCGATCAGGAGCGGCTTGGGCCGCGCAGTGTTCGGGATGGTCGCGGGCCCGGACGGGCCGGACAATCGCGCACGAATCCACGGCACACCGGGTCCGCGGTGGTTCGCCGAGGACCGCCCGATCCGGCGCGTGCACGCGGACGCGTCGATGTTCGTCGGAGGATTGCGGGCGTTGCTGCTGCAGTCCCTGCACCCCTTGGCGATGGCCGGCGTCGCCGACCACTCCGACTACCGTGCCGATCCGTGGGGACGGCTGCAACGCACCAGCACCTTCCTCGCGGTCACGACCTTCGGGCCCGACGCCGATGCGCAACGGGCCGTCGACAAGGTCCGCGGCATCCATCGCCGCGTGCGCGGAGTGACACCGGATGGCATTGCGTATGAAGCCGGCGATCCGCACCTTCTCGAATGGGTGCACATCGCTGAGATCGACAGTTTCCTGCTGGCGCACCAGCTCTACGGGGCCCGACCGCTGGACCAAGCCGGCCGCGACGCCTACGTCGCCGACACCGCCCGCGTCGCAACCGCTTTGGGAGTGCTCGACCCGCCCCGCACCGAGGGCGAGTTGCGCGAACGGATCACCGCGTACCGTCCGGAACTGCGCGGCACCCCTGCGGCCCGCGACGCCGCGCGCTTCTTGTTGCTGACGCCGCCGTTGCCGTTACCGGCACGCGCGCCGTACGGGGTGCTGGCCGCCACCGCGGTGGCGATGTTGCCCGCGTGGGCGAGAAAGCCTCTGTGGCTGCCGTACTTCCCGCCTCTGGAAGCCACCGCGGTGCGGGCTGCGGGGCGGGTGCTCGTCGGCGGGATCCGGTGGGTGATGACGGCCGGTCAAGAAGAGCACGCGCCGGGACGTCGGGCTTCAACAGCACGGTGAGGTGAACCCGGCGCCCGCTTTGACGACGGGATCGGCGCCTCGGAACATCCTCGGCCGCGCATCGCGTTGTGCGTCTCATGAAGGCGATCACCTACTCCCAAACGGGCGACAGCTCGGTTCTTCACCTGCAGGACCGTGAGGTTCCCGACCCGGACGCGGGGCAGGTGCGGGTGCGCATCGTGCTGTCCGGCGTCAACCCGACCGATTGGAAGCACCGGATGGGCACGAGCCCGGCCCAGCAGCTCGAGTTCCCCGAGGTGGTCCCCCACCACGACGGCGCCGGAGTGATCGACGCAGTGGGTGCCGGTGTCACGGGCCTCGCAGTGGGTGACCGGGTCTGGGTCTTCATGGCCCAGCATCAGCGACCCGACGGCACGGCACAGGAATACGTCGTGCTGCCCGTCGCGTCGGTGGTTCCGCTCCCCGATTCCGTCGGTTTCGACGTGGGAGCGAGCCTCGGGGTGCCGGCGATCACCGCACACCGGGCGCTCACGGTGGCCGAGAGCTGGCCGTCGCGGCTGGCGCCCGGCGCCCTCGACGGTGCGACGGTGCTCGTCGCGGGCGGCGCCGGGGCGGTCGGGCATGCCGCCATCCAGCTGGCCCGCTGGGCGGGTGCCCGCGTCATCACCACCGTCAGCACCCCCGAAAAGGAGGCGCTGGCGGCCTCGGCCGGAGCCCATCACGTCGTGAACTACAAGGCCGGTGACACCGCAGCGGCGATCCGCGAGATTGCGCCCGACGGGGTCGACATCGTCGTCGAAGTTGCCCCAGGGACGAACGCTGCGCTCGACGCGGCCGTGGTGTCGAACCGGGCGACGATCTCGATCTACGCCAACGACGGCGGCGGGAGCGTGGAACTCGACGTCATGTCGAACATGTGGGTCAACGCTCGCTACCAGTTCCTGGTCCTCTACACCGTCGGTGACGACGCGCTGGCGAATGCGCGCGAGGACGTGGCTGCCGCGGTCCGCGACGGCGCGATGGGTGTCGGCGACGCCAACGGGCTTCCAGTGCATTACTTTCCGCTCGAGGAGACTGCCGGTGCTCACGACGCGGTCGAGAACGGAGTGACCGGCAAGGTCCTCATTCGGGTGAGTGAGTAGCCGGGTCGGTCCTACGGCCGCTGCGGTACACAGATCAATGCGGCTCTTCGTGAATGAGGGTGCACTGATAGCTGCGGATATTCGCGCGCGGGTTGATCGTGTCGGTGAGCTGAGGCGGGGCCTCGGTGGGTGACGATG
>Ga0208330_1000223_pt1 | contig 31534 bp, 27 predicted proteins | sample DeeseametaMP1896_FD_184180 | JGI IMG/M metagenome (GOLD analysis project Ga0208330, IMG submission 184180) | Marine microbial communities from the Deep Pacific Ocean - MP1896 (SPAdes) | ecosystem: Environmental > Aquatic > Marine > Oceanic | place: East of Hawaii, North Pacific Ocean | collected... | reverse complement strand
CGAACTCAATGTCGAACCCGGCCGCCAGGTCGAGGTCGGCTCCATACTGGCCCGGGTCGACGCCGGGGACAACGAGAAGGAGATCCCGTGAGCGGTTTCATCGAGACCGAAGAACAGCAGGCCCTGCGCAAGGCGGTGGCCGCAATGGCCGCCAACTACGGCCAGGACTACTACCTGGAGAAGGCCCGCGCCGGCGAGCACACCGACGAATTGTGGTCCGAGGCCGGCAAACTCGGGTTCATCGGCGTCAACCTTCCCGAGGAGTACGGCGGCGGCGGAGCCGGCATGTACGAACTGAGCCTGGTCATGGAGGAGATGGCCGCCGCCGGCTCGGCCCTTCTGATGATGGTCGTCTCACCGGCGATCAACGGCACCATCATCTCCAAGTTCGGCACCGAGGACCAGAAGAAGCGCTGGATTCCCGGCATCGCCGACGGTTCGATCACGATGGCGTTCGCGATCACCGAGCCCGACGCCGGCTCCAACTCGCACAAGATCACCACCACCGCGCGGCGCGACGGCAGCGACTGGATCCTGTCGGGGCAGAAGGTCTACATCTCCGGTGTCGACCAGGCCCAGGCCGTCCTTGTCGTCGGGCGAACCGAAGATCACAAAACCGGCAACCTCAAGCCCGCACTGTTCGTGGTCCCCACCGACACACCGGGGTTGACCTACACCAAGATCCCGATGGAGATCGTCAGCCCCGAGTTCCAGTTCCAGCTGTTCCTCGACGAGGTGCGCCTGCCGGCCGACGCCCTGGTCGGTTCCGAGGACGCGGCGATCGCGCAGTTGTTCGCCGGGCTGAACCCGGAACGCATCATGGGCGCGGCCAGCGCGGTGGGAATGGGTCGCTTCGCGATCGGCAAGGCGGTCGACTACGTCAAACAGCGTCAGGTGTGGAAAACCCCGATCGGCGCACACCAGGGCCTGTCACATCCGCTGGCGCAGAACCACATCGAGATCGAGCTGGCCAAGCTGATGATGCAGAAGGCGGCCTCCCTCTACGACACCGGGGACGACGTGGCGGCCGCCGAGGCCGCGAACATGGCCAAGTACGCCGCCGGTGAGGCCTCGGTGCGCGCAGTCGATCAGGCGGTGCAGTCGCTGGGCGGTAACGGGTTGACCAAGGAGTACGGCATCGCATCGGTGCTGACCGCCTCCCGGCTGGCCCGCATCGCCCCGGTCAGCCGCGAGATGATCCTGAACTTCGTGGCGCAGACCTCGCTCGGCCTGCCCCGCTCGTACTGAGGGAGTCGTTCTGATGACGCAGCTGGTCCGGTTCGAGCGGGAGGGGCCGGTCGCACGGCTCACGTTGGATTCGCCGCACAACCGCAACGCCCTGTCGTCGGCGCTCGTCGAGCAGCTGCATGACGGGCTGACCCGCGCCACCGCGGAGCAGGGCGTGCGGGTGGTGGTGCTGGGGCACACCGGAGGGACGTTCTGCGCCGGCGCCGACCTGAGCGAGGCGTCGGCGTCCAGCAGTGATCCGGCCGAGCAGGCAGCCGCGCGGGCGCAGGAGATGACCCGGCTGCTGCGCCGGATCCTCGAGTTGCCGCTGCCGGTGATCGCTGCGGTCGACGGCCACGTGCGCGCCGGCGGTATGGGCCTGGTCGGCGCGTGCGACATCGCGGTGGCGGGCCGGTCGAGCACGTTCGCGTTGACCGAGGCGCGGCTCGGAGTCGCGCCGTCGATCATCTCGCTCACCTTGCTGCCGAGGATGACGGCGCGGGCCGCCGGTCGCTACTTCGTCACCGGCGAGAAGTTCGGCGCCGACGTCGCCGCGGACATCGGCTTGATCACCGTCGCCACTGACGACGTGGGCGCGACGGTGGCCGACCTGACGGCCGCGATCGGACAGGGTTCACCGCAGGGGCTGGCCGCCTCGAAAGCGCTGACGACCGCCGCTGTGCTGGACGACTTCGATCGGCGCGCAGAGAAATTGACGCAGCAGACGGCGACGCTGTTCGTCTCCGAGCAGGCCCGCGAGGGCATGCTGGCTTTCCTGCAGAAGCGTGCACCCGACTGGAGGTGAGGACTCCTTACAGTTTGGTGAAGCCGCTTGCATGTCCCGACGTTCGTCGTAGGCTCGGGGTTGATGTCGAACTGTGCCCGCGCAATCCGCAGAAGGCTGCGATGACCCGGCCCGCTTCGGGGAACGGGTCGACGCGCGCTGCCGACACCGATCGCATCGAGGTGGCGCAGCTGCTGACCGATGCCGCCGCGTCCGGTGTGCTCGGATTGACCGAGTACGAGGATCGGCTCGCCAAGGCCTACGCTGCCACGACGTACGACGAACTCGACCGGCTGTCGAACGATCTGCCCGGTGCCGTGACCCGGGGCCGCAGGGGCCCGTGCCGGCCGGCCCCGTCGACACTGCTGCTGGCGATTCTCAGCGGGTTCGAGCGCCGGGGCCGCTGGAACGTGCCCAAGCGGATGACCACCTTCGCGCTGTGGGGCGGCGGCGTCATCGACATGCGCTACGCCGACTTCACCAGCCATGATGTCGAGATCCGGTCGTATTCGATCATGGGCGGGCAGACCATCCTGGTGCCGCCCGAGGTGAACCTCGACCTGCACGGCAAGGCGGTGATGGGCAGCTTCGAGCATGACGTCACCGGTGAGGGCTCACCGGGCGCGCCGTGCGTGAAGATCCGCGGCCTCTCGCTGTGGGGCAGCGTCGGCGTCAGACGCAAGAAGCGCAAACCCGCCTAACGGCGCCGTTTCGCACTCAGGTAGTCGCCGACCACCGCGGCACCCAACCCGTCCAGATCGGGCACCACGACCCGACCGCCGACCCTGCGGGCGACCTGGTCGATGAAGCGTGCCAGCCCCGGGTCGCTGCCGAGCCGGAAGATCGTCACCTGGGCACCCAGCCGGGCGACCTCGTCGAAGCCGCGGACGGTGTGCCCGATCGTGCGCGGGTGCGGCGGGTAATCGAAGAACACTGACGAGCCCTCGCCGCCGAAATCCTCGAGGTGCGCCGTCGGTTCACCGTCGGTGACGACGAGCACCACCGGCTGCGCGTTCGGGTGGCGCCGCAGGTGCCGGGTCGCCAGCGCCAACGCGTGGTGCAGGTTGGTGCCCTGTTCGTAGACGCCCTCCAACCCGGTCAGCTCGGCGGCGGTGACGGTGCGGGCGTAGCGGCCGAACGCGACGATCTGCAACGCATCGGACCGGAACCTGGTGCTGACCAAGTGGTTGAGCGCCAAAGCGGTGCGCTTCATCGGCAGCCAGCGGTTTTCCATCACCATCGAGAACGATGTGTCCACCAGCAGCGCCACCGCCGCCTGGGTGCGCGTCTCAGTCTCGGAGATCTCGACGTCGTCGACGGTGAGACGCACCGGCAACGGGCGCTCCCCGGTGCCGGCTTCCCGGAGCACGGCGTTGGTCACGGTGCGGGTGACGTTCCACGGCTCGGTGTCGCCGAACTGCCACGGCCGGGTGGCCCCGGTCAGTTCTCCGGCGGCGCCGGCGCGACGGGTGTCGCGCTCGCCGTGGCGGCCCGAGAGTTGTTGGGCGACGTCACGCAACGCGGCCTGACCGAGTTGACGCATCGCCTTGGGCGACAGCCGCCACTGGCCGTCGGAACCGCGGTCGAGGAACCCCTGGTTCATCAGCGCCCGTTCCAGTTCGGCGAGCGTACGGGCGTCCACGGCGGCGTCCTCGCCGAGCTGGCGGGCCAGCATGTCGAGGTCGACGTCGTCCATCGTGGCGCCCGAGTAGCTCTGCGACAGCTGCTCTGCCAGCTGCTCGAGTTCGGCGATGTCGGCCATCGCCTGGGCGCCCTCACCCATGCCCATCGGGTTGTCGCCGGAGAACCGCTGCGAGCCGTCCCAGTCTTCGCCGGGGCGGGCGGACTGCAGGTGCGCGTCGAGCCGGTTGAGCGCGTTCATCAACGACGGTGATCCGAAAGCCTGCTGCGCCAACTGATCCAGCTCGGCACGCTGCTGTTCGGACAGGCTGTTGCGGAACCGCTGGGCGGCGGCGGCGCGCTGGGCCAGCGAGTCGAGCAACTCGTCGATGTTGCGCGGGTTCTCCGGGAAGAACTCGCCGTGCTTGGCCATGAAGTCCTGAAAGTCTTCTGGCGTGTCCTGGCCCTGAGCGTGTTTGTCCAGCAGGTTGTTCAGGTCGTCGAGCATCTCGTTGACCCGCTGCCGGTCCTCGTCGGTGGCGTTCTCCAGGGCCTGCTTCATGCCGGCGAAGCGCTGGTCGAGCATTTCGCGGCCGAGGAGATCCTTGATCTGCTCGTACTTCTCTCGCGCCTCCGCCGAGCGCCAGTCGTATTCGGCGAGCTCCTGCACCGCCTTGGCCGGGGACGGCGACAGCGCTTCCAGTTGCAGCTCGCCGAACCGGGCGTCGTCGTCGAGCGCGCGCGCCAGCTCCTTGCGCTCGGCCAGCACCGCGTCATCGAGAAGCTGCTTGATCTCGGCCAGCGTGCCGTCGAGGTTGTTGCGCTGCAACAACTCCCGTCGGCGCCGGTTCGCCTCGGCGGCCAGCCGGTCGGCGCCGGGCATGTTCTTCGAACCGCGGCGCAGCAGTTCAGACAGCGCCCGCCGAGGCGAGGTGCCCTCCATGACGTCCTGCCCGATCGCTTCCAGCGCTTCGCGCAGGTCGACGGGCGGGGCCAGCGGGTCGGGCCCGCCGGTGTATCGCGAGTACCGCGATGTCCTCGACTGTTTAGACCCCACTGTCGCACTCCTCAACGCAGCTCGTACCTCGCTGCTTGATCGTCGCGCTCCTAGCCATAGACGGTTTCGCCCTCGCCTGACACCTTGTCGATCCGCTTGGCCAGATACAGCGCCTCGAGGGCCAGTTCGATGGCCGCGGCGCGCTGGCCTTCGGTCTGCGCACCGAGGCGGCGCTGGATCTCGGCGACGGCGGGCACCTCGGGCAACGCGTCGAGCACCTCCCGCGCGGATACCCGCTCGCCGGTGGTGACCGGCGAGCCACCTTCGACGGCCGTCACGATCGGCGCCACGTCGATGCCGCCGAGCAGCCGCTGAGCGGTCTCGGCGGTGGCCCGCCGCAGCAGGTGCTCGAGCACGGCCTGCTCGCGGCCCTCCTCCCCGGATTCGAACTCCAGCTTGCCTCGCAGCACGTCGATGATCGTGCCGAGGTCCACCACGCGGGCCACCGGATCGGATTCGCCGAGCACGGCGCCGCGGTGCCGGGCCGACGCGGCGACCGTCTCGGCCGCGGCGATGGCGAACCGTGCCGACACCCCGGAACGTTGGTCGATCGACGTCGATTCGCGCAGCGCGCGGGCGAACCGCGCCAGGATCTGCAGTAGGTAGTCCGGGACCTCGGCTGCCAGGTGGGCCTCCTGACTGATGACCCCGACTTCGGCGTCGAGTTCCTGCGGATAGTGGGTTCGGATCTCGGCGCCGAAGCGGTCCTTGAGCGGGGTGATGATGCGCCCGCGGTTGGTGTAGTCCTCGGGGTTGGCGCTGGCGACGACGAGGACGTCCAACGGCAGCCGCAGCGTGTAGCCGCGCACCTGGATGTCGCGCTCCTCCATCACGTTGAGCATGGCGACCTGGATGCGTTCGGCGAGGTCGGGCAGCTCGTTGACGGCGACGATGCCGCGGTGCGCCCGCGGGATCAGTCCGTAGGCGATGGTCTCGGGGTCGCCCAGGCTGCGGCCCTCGGCGACCTTGATCGGGTCGATGTCGCCGACCAGGTCGGCGACGCTGGTGTCCGGGGTGGCCAGCTTCTCGGTGTAGCGCTCGCTGCGGTGCTTCCAGGCCACCGGGAGGTCGTCACCGGAGTCGGCGGCCCGCTTGATCGACTCGGGCGTGATCGGGCTGTAGGGGTGCTCGCCGAGTTCGGCGCCGGCGATGACCGGGGTCCATTCGTCGAGCAGGCCGCTCAGGGCGCGCAGCAGCCGCGTCTTGCCCTGGCCGCGCTCGCCGAGCAGCACCATGTCGTGTTCGGCGATCAGGGCGCGCTCGAGCTGCGGGATGACGGTGTCCTCGAAGCCCAGGATCCCTGGCCACACCTCGGCGACGTCCACGCCCGCGCTCAGCTTGGCCAGCAGATTCTCACGGAGCTCGGCCTTCACGCTGCGTTCGCGGTGTCCCGAGGCGCGCAGCTCACCGACGGTGCGGGGGAGATCGTTAGGTGAAGTCACCACTCCACGCTACGACTACATTCCGCGAGCTCGCGTGTCTGTCCCTGACACACCGCCACGAGCTGGCATTTTGCGCACTCTCGACGGCCGCGAGGGAGACCTGCTGCACGCAGTCAGTGCGCGAAGCGTCCAGAGACCTGCTGTGCGGCGTCAGTGCGCGAAGTGCCGCGCGCCGGTCAGGTAGAGCGTGACGCCCGCCGCTTCGGCGGCCGCGGTCACCTCGTCGTCACGCACGGATCCACCCGGATGGACCACGGCCCTGACACCCGCGCGAGTCAGCGTCTCCAGACCGTCAGGGAACGGGAAGAACGCATCTGAGGCCGCGACCGCACCGTCGGTTCGGTCCCCCGCCCGCTCCACCGCCAGCCGGGCCGCGTCCACGCGGTTGACCTGCCCCATGCCGACTCCCACCGTCGCGCCGTCGCGCGCGATGACGATCGCGTTGGATTTGACCGCCCGGCAGGTGCGCCACGCGAACACCAGGTCGGCAAGCGTCGTCGGATCCGCCGGCGACCCGGTGGCCAGCGTCCAGTTCAGCGGGTCATCCCCGGCAGCATCCACCGCGTCGCGCTGCTGCATCAACAGCCCGCCGCTGATCTGACGGAACTCGGTCCCACCGACCTGCGGCTCGGATGCCACCAACACGCGGATGTTCTTCTTCTTCGTCAGCACCTCGACCGCACCCGGTTCGTAGGCTGGGGCGACGATCACCTCGGTGAAGATGCCGGCGACCGTCTCGGCCATCTCGACGGTGACTTCGGCGTTGGCCGCGATCACGCCGCCGAACGCCGACAGCGGGTCACATTCGTGCGCCTTGCGGTGGGCGTCGGCCACCGACACCGAGGAGATCGCAATGCCGCACGGGTTGGCGTGCTTGATGATCGCGACACAGATGTCTTCGTGGTCGAATGCCGCCCGCCAGGCCGCGTCGGCGTCGGTGTAGTTGTTGTAGGACATCTCCTTGCCGTGCAGTTGCTCGGCCTGCGCCAGACCCGGCCAACCACCGTCGTCGCTGTAGAGTGCAGCGCCCTGGTGCGGGTTCTCCCCGTAGCGCAGCACCGCAGTGCGCCGGAACGTCGCACCGAGCCACGGCGGCAACTGGCCGCCCGTACCCGCCGCGTCGGCGCCCTGTTCCGGCGCCAGCACCGACTCCATCCACGACGCCACAGCGACGTCGTACTCAGCAGTGTGGCGGAACGCCAACGCGGCCAGCTTCTTTCGCTCAGACAGGGTGAAGCCACCGGCACGCACCGCAGCAAGCACACCGTCGTAACCGAGCGGATCAACCACGACGGCGACACTGGGATGGTTCTTGGCCGCCGCCCGCACCATCGACGGCCCGCCGATGTCGATCTGCTCAACACACTCGTCGACGTCGGCACCGGAGTTGACGGTCTGGGTGAACGGATACAGATTCACCACGACGAGCTCGAACGGGGCGACCCCCAGATCGGCGAGCGCCGAAACATGCTCGGGCTTACGCTGATCGGCGAGCAGACCGGCGTGCACATGCGGATGCAGCGTCTTGACCCGGCCGTCGAGCACCTCTGGGAACCCGGTGACGGTCTCCACTGGTGTCACCGGAACACCAGCTCCAGCAATGGTTTTGGCGGTCGAACCGGTGGACACGATGTCGACACCGGCGGCGTGCAGCCCCTGCGCCAACGGCACCAATCCAGTCTTGTCGTACACGCTGATCAGTGCGCGGCGGATGCGCCGCCGACCGTCCTCGCTCATCCTATGGTCGCCTTTCGTCCGGTCCAGGTCACGCCGCGGGTGGCCAGCGCTTCGAGAACATCCACCAGAAGTTGTCGCTCCACCACTTTGATCCGTTCGTGCAGGGTGGCTTCGTCGTCATCGTCGAGCACGGGCACGGCCTGCTGCGCCAGGATCGGCCCGGTGTCGGTGCCGGCATCGACCAGGTGCACACTGCAGCCGGTCACCTTGACCCCGTAGGCCAAGGCATCGGGAACCGCGTGGGCGCCGGGAAAAGCCGGCAGAAGCGCCGGGTGGGTGTTGACGACCCGCGCGGGAAATCGGGAAAGAAATTGCGCGCCAAGAATCTTCATGAACCCGGCGGACACCACCAGGTCCGGTTCGTGAGCCGCCGTCGCCTCGGTGAGGGCGGCATCCCACGAAACGCGGTCCGGGTAGTCGCCGAGACGCACCGTGAACGTCGGCACCGACGCGTCCGCAGCGACATCGAGGGCGCGGCACGCCCGGTCGGTGCCGACCGCGACGACCCGGGCCGGGTAGTCGTCGACGGCTGACTTGAGCAGTGTTTCGAGTAACGAACCGGTGCCCGATGCCAGCACCACCAGCCGCGCCGGTGCGCTCGGGGGCACACGGACCTCAGGCTGCACGCCAGAGAGCCTAATAGGTGATCATTCAGTGCCGCGTCTGTGGTCGCCTGGTTCGTCTACGACACCCCGGCCATCTGCTTCGTCTACGACGAAGTGCTCCTCGGGGTCCTCCACGACACCCCAGCCCGCTGCTTCGTCTACGACACCCCGGCCATCTGCTTCGTCTACGACACCCCGGTGATCTGCTTCGTCTACGACGCTCCGGCCATTCGCTTCGTCTACGACGCTCCGGTGATTTGCTTCGTCTACGACGAAGTGCTCCTCGGGGTCGATTTCCTCGAGATCCATCTCCTCGCGATCGGGCTTGCGGCGCCCCGGCTCCGCCGTCGCAGCAGCGGCAGCCGGCTCCCCTGAGGTGACGTCCACCTGCTCGGTGGCCGGGGACTCGGCCGCAGGTATCTCCCCGCCCGACCGCACCTCGTCGGCGTCGGCGTCGGCGTCGGCGTCGGCGACCAAGACATCATCGGACTCGTCCCGCGGAGTCGGCTCCGGCTCGGACTTCACAGCCGGCCGGCGCACCCGCGGCGCCAGGCCCCCCGACATCGCCACGGTCAACCCACCGATGCCGGCGAACCACAGAAAGACTGCCGGCCCGAACGTCGCCTGGTCGACTCCGACCTCACCGAAATTGCCCAATGTCCCACCGCCGGCATAGCCCAGCACGGCCATGGTCACCGCTGCCAGCGCCGCCGCCACCGCCACCTTCGCCAGCGCGGTCAGCGGGGGCAGCGGCCGGCGGGCGCACTGCTGGCCGAGCGCGACTCCGGACACAGCGGCGACGATCATCAACGCAACCCAGACCGGCCCCAGAGGTGGGGTGGGCGCCGCGGCGAGTATCGGAAGCGCAGGGATGTCGCCGCCGAAAACCGTGAACGAGCTGAACGTCGCCAGTCCCACATGCGCGCTGCTCCCTACGGCGACTGCCGCCGCGCCCACCATGACGTTCGGTACGTACAGCACCGAAAGCACAGTCAGGCTGAGCTGACCGAACACCGAGTCGGTGATCGCATACAGCTCGTGCATCGTCGACCAGTGCACGACCAGCGACCCGGCGGTGATCACTCCGGACAGCCCCATCAGCGCCAATACCCCGGCCGCGGCAGCGCGAACCGCGTCGAACAACCAGCTCGGCAGCGGTGACGACCTCAGCAACCGCCGCCCGATCCGGGAACCGACCCCCGCCACGGCGCCGATCGCGTGCACGACCAGCACCCCGCCGAACGCGCGCAGCGCATCGGGCGTCTGCAGATCGGTCAGGACCGACGCGGCGTCATGGATGACCGCCAGACAGAGCGCCGCGATCAGAATCGGGCCGCCGACCGCCGAAGCCACCACCCAGCGCGTGACGAACCAGGATGCGCTCGTCGTGGCAGCGGCCGTTGTGCGTGCGGTGCCGTAGATCATCGCCAGCACCGGTAGCAACGGCATCACCCCGAGCGCACTGCCCGCGATCGAGACGGGAACCTGGTGCACGGCCAGCCACATGCTGGCGATCGCGCCGAACGCGCCGGTCATGTCGCTGTTGGCGATCAACAGCTGAAGCAGCACCACCGCGGCGATGACGACAAGCGCCACGATCGACGGCCCGAAGGCGACCCGGAGCAGATCACGCGCCTGCCGGGTTCCGCTTGCCGGGCGGGGGGCGCCGCCCGGGTGCGGTCGTCTGGTCACGGGTGAAGTCGCTCCTCGCGAAAGCTCGGGCGCACGCCTCACGCGCACGCGCGGCTCAGACTACGACGACGACTGATCCGACTGCGGCGATGGCGACTGGTGTTGCGCAGGAACTTGGGTCGTCGGCGCGTTGCTCGCCGGCGGCTGGCCGTACGTCGGGTATCCGGTCGGCGGAGTCGGCGGGCCCGACTGCGAGGACGGGCCGGACTGCGGCGACGGCGCGGACCCCGACGACGCCGGGAAGCCGCCGGTGGACGGGCCGGTGCTGGGGTAGCCGCCGTAGGGCGTCGGATAGCCGGGACGCCCCTGCTGCTGCGGCTGACCCTGGTGCTGCCCCTGCGGCTGGCCGTAGTAGTGCCCGGGGTACTGACCGAAGTGCTGCGGCTGGTCGTAGCGCGGTCGCGGTGCGGGTGCGCTGAGAATGCCGGACTGGAACAACACCACCACGACCGCGACCGCAGCCTGCAGCAGCGTGAACGCGATCACCAGGTAGAGGCCCCAGTCGACGGTCGCTCCACTGGGCTTCTTGATCACCTCGGCGATGACGAGCAGGAAGGCCAGCACCGCGCCGACCGCCGCGATCGGCGTGTAATTCGGCTGCTTGGGCAGCAGGCTCAAACCCGAAAGCAGTCCTGCCAGCACCGCCGCAATGACCGCGAACAGCAATCCCAGCGAGCTTCCGCTGAGCTGGCCCAGGCCGGGGAAATCCGAAGCGGTGATGGTGAACTGCGGCGCGAACCCGGCCAGGTACACCAGCAGACCCAGCGCGGCGACGGCCCCGCTGAGATATGCCGGCAGCTTGCTGGGGCCCTCAGCGCCCGGACCGCTGTCGGGCACCCTGCTGAACTGCTGGGTCGGCGCGGCGAACTGATTGGTCTGCGGCTGCGTGGGCTGGTAACCGGGGCCTCCGGGCGCGCCTTGGGGGTACGACATGGCCTCTCCTGTGCGATACGGGCACCGCATCGTCGGCGACGGAGCGGTGCCGACACGGTCCACCGACGGGGCGATGGACAGCGTGGGCGATTCGGTCACCCACGCTAGCGCACCCCCAGGGGGCCCCTTCTGCACCTGGGCCCACGCCCGGGACTCACAGCGAACTCACAACATCACCGCCGGTGAGGGGCATTCGTCGCCAGCACACGGTCTGCGCTGCGCAGGGGCCCCCTTGCGGTCCGGTATTGGAACACGTTCTAATTCTTCACATGGACTTTGGATTGGTGCTGTTCACCTCCGATCGCGGGATCACGCCGGCGGCCGCGGCCAAGCTGGCCGACGATCACGGCTTCACCACGTTCTATGTGCCCGAACACACCCACATCCCCATCAAGCGCCAAGCCGCACACCCCACGACCGGTGACGACTCACTGCCCGATGACCGCTATATGCGCACGTTGGACCCCTGGGTGTCGCTGGGCGCCGCGTGTGCGGTGACGTCCCGGGTTCGGCTGTCCACGGCGGTGGCGCTGCCCGTCGAGCACGACCCGATCACGCTGGCCAAGTCGATCGCGACCCTCGATCATCTGTCCGGCGGCCGGGTTTCCCTCGGCGTCGGTTTCGGCTGGAACACCGACGAACTGGCCGATCACAATGTGCCGCCGGGCCGGCGGCGCACCATGCTGCGCGAGTATCTGGAGGCGATGCGTGCGCTGTGGACCCAGGAGGAGGCCGAGTATCACGGCGAGTTCGTCGACTTCGGCCCGTCCTGGGCCTGGCCCAAACCCGTGCAGTCGCATGTCCCTGTCCTCGTCGGCGCTGCGGGCACCGAGAAGAACTTCAAGTGGATCGCCCGGTCCGCCGACGGTTGGATCACCACGCCCCGCGACTTCGACATCGATGCGCCGGTGAAACTGCTGCAGGACACCTGGGCCGGCGCCGGACGCGAGGGCGCCCCGCAGGTGGTGGCGCTGGACTTCAAACCCGACCCGGACAAGCTGGCCCGGTGGCGCGACCTCGGGGTGACCGAGGTGCTGTTCGGGCTGCCCGACCGTAGCCCCGACGATGTCGCGGCCTATGTCGAACGCCTCGCCGGAAAGCTCACCGCCCTGGTCTGAGCGACGTCGCACCGCTCCGACGGGTAACGCCACCCCTGCGACGCCGCGATAATCCAGATGTGACGACGACGTTGATCCGGCGGGGCGCCGCGGCAGCAGGTGCGGCCCTGGTCGCGCTGACGGTGGGCTGCGCCGACGCGGCCGCCGACCCGCCGCCGCAGATGCCCGACCTGTCGGGGTACCCGGCCGTCGACACGGCGCAGTACATGCAGAGCTATCCCCGGTTCACCGGGTTCGACTTCGTCACGCCCGACGGACAGCTGTGCAGTCACAACACCATGAACTCACTCGACGACCCGAACCGGTTGACCCTGTCGTGCGAGGGGCCGCGACCGGACCTCGGACCCGGGACCTGGCAGGTTCTGGTGGCGACCGACGAACCGGCGACCGTCACCCCGTCGTATCCACCGCTGGACCCGGCCACGATCGCCGCCTCGGGCGTCAAGCAGCTGCCTCCGGGCCACAAGATCGTCCACCGCGACATCGAGTGCGGGGTCGACGATTCCGGGATGACGGCCTGCCGCGTGGGTGAGCACGGCTTCGTCCTGACCCCGACCGCGACGACCTTGTTCTGACCGTCGGCGACTACCGCAGCAGAGCGCGGTTGCCGTTCTCGGTGGACGTGACCGTGACTGCGGCCCCCAGCGGGTCGGCCTCGGCCAGGACCGCGACGAGGTCGGGGTCCTCGCTGGTCGCCATGAAGCGAGAGCCGTCCGCGTCGAGACGCCCGACGATGATGCCTGTGCGCACGGGCCAGTCGTGGCGCACCGAATAGGTCTCGATGGTGCCCGTCCCGTCGGCGCGCTTGGTCACCGGCACCGTCGGCAGCGCGGCGACCTGCGCATTGAGCTCAGCGCTGCGGGACTGCCGCCACGGCGCCGGTTCGGCCGAGTAGACACCGGCCGAGTACTTGCTGGCGATCCCGCCGTTGGCGCCGACGAAGCCGAATCGACCCGGGGTCTCGCGCATCCGGGCGACGGTTTCCGCGATTGCGTGCAACGAATAGCTGTTGCCGGGGCCACCGAAGTACGGCAGTCCCCCGGTGAGGGTCAGGCCACGGGGGTCGTCGGGCGCCAGACCCAGCGCGTCGCAGATCACGAACACCGGGAACGGGAAGCAGCTGTAGAGGTCGAAGGTGGCGACCTGGTCGACATCGATGCCGGCCACCCGCAGCGCCTCGTGGGCCGCCATCGCCGATGCCGGGGCGGCACCCAGGTCCGCACGGTCGAGCAGGGGCTGCTCCACCACATCGGAGTGGCCGTGCAGATAAACCCAGTTACGTTCCGGCACACCGAGTCTGCGCGCAGCGGCAACCGAGGTCACGATGGCGGCAGCACCCTGGTTGACGGTGTCGCGGGCCACCAGAAGACGCGGATAGGGGTCGCAGATCATCCGGTTCTCGTCGGTGACGGTCTCGATCTCCTCCACCGACCGTTCCACCGGTGACGACGAGAACGGGTTCTTGGCAGCAACTTTCGACATCGGTGCAAACAGTTCGGCCATCTCCCGGCGGTACCGGGCGACGCTGTGGCCGAGCCGCGCCCGCCGCGCGTTGTCGAGCAGCCCGTACTGCACCGGTGCGCCCGTCAGGCCGTGCGCAACGGTGTATTCGTCGATGTAGCTGAAGATCTGGTGGCCGCGGTCCTCCAGCTGGCCGTCGATGTTCTCGGTGAAGTCGGGCTTGTCGTCGCGGTCGGCGAAATACTTGGCAGTGGAGCCGGCCTCGGAGCCCATGATCATCACCACGTCGGCCTCGCCGGCGACGATGGTGTTGCCCGCCTCGGTGACGAGCTTCTGCGGGCTCTGCCCGCCCACCGGTTCCAGCACCACCCGGGCCGGGTCACCGCCGATGCGTCGCATGACCGAACGGGGATAGTTGTTCGACTTCCCCAGCACGGCCGGCATCGGCCCGGAGATCTCGAACTGCCGCAGCCCGAACACCGTGTCGATGGCGGCGGCCACCTGCGCAGCGTCGGCGTCGGTGTCCTGCAGCGCCGCGCGGGCGGCGGCGGTGGCCAGCTCGACTGCGGACATGCCCCGGTAGTCGGGGCCGTCGATGCGTTCGGTGAACTGTCCGACGCCGATGATGACCGGCGTGCGCTCGTCAACTGCCATGTTCCGCTCCTCTTGAGTTACTTCGAGAGGCTAATAGAACGTGTTCCTGTCGGGCGACTCGGGGCGGCGGATCACAGTGTGTGCCGGTGCCCGAAACGCGAGCCGGCGCCCAAAACTCGAGCCGGTGCCCGAAACGCGAGCCGGTGCCCGAGACGCGGCCGGTGCCCGAGACGCGTGCCGGTGCCCGAGACGCGTGCCGGTGCCCGAGACGCGTGCCGGCGCCCGGAACGCGATATCGCACACGCGCCGGGGCACGTGTGCGATCTCGGATGACGTTTTCAGCGCCGCGACCGTACGGTTTCTGACGGAAAATCGAGGATTCCCGTCACAAACCGTACGTTCGCCGGACGCCTACTGAGATTCGAGGATCTCGCGGGCGAGCCTGGCCGTCTCCGACGGCGTCTTGCCCACCTTCACGCCGGCGGCCTCGAGGGCCTCCTTCTTGGCGGCGGCGGTGCCCGACGACCCGGACACGATGGCCCCGGCGTGGCCCATGGTCTTGCCCTCCGGCGCGGTGAAGCCCGCGACGTAGCCGACCACCGGCTTGGAGACGTTGGCCTTGACGTAGTCGGCGGCACGCTCCTCGGCGTCACCACCGATCTCGCCGATCATGACGATGACCTTGGTCTCGGGGTCCTTCTCGAACGCCTCGATGGCGTCGATGTGGGTGGTGCCGATGACCGGGTCGCCGCCGATGCCGATGGCGGTGGAGAACCCGAGATCGCGCAGCTCGTACATCATCTGGTAGGTCAGCGTGCCCGACTTCGACACCAGACCGATCGGACCCTTGCCGGTGATGTTGTTCGGCGTGATGCCGACCAGCGACTCACCGGGGGTGATGATGCCCGGGCAGTTGGGGCCGATGATGCGGGTCTTCTGCCCCTTCTCGACGTTATAGGCCCACGCATACGCCGTGTCCTGCACCGGGATGCCCTCGGTGATGACCACCAGCAGCGGGATCTCGGCGTCGATGGCCTCGATGATGGCGTCCTTGGCGAACTTCGGCGGCACGAAGGCGATCGACACATCCGCGCCGGTCTCCTTCATGGCCTCGGCGACGCTGCCGAACACCGGCAGTTCGATCTCCTTGCCGTCTTTGTCTTCGTGCGTGACGGTCGTGCCGGCCTTGCGCGCGTTGACGCCGCCGACGATCTGGGTGCCGGCCTTGAGCATCAGCTTGGTGTGCTTGGTGCCCTCGCCGCCGGTGATGCCCTGGACGATGACCTTGGAGTCCTTGTTGAGGAAGATAGACATTCTGTTGCGCCCCTACTTGTTCGCCAGCTCGGCGGCCTTGTCGGCGCCGGAGTCCATGGTGTCGGCCTGGATGACCAGAGGATGGTTGGCCTCGGCGAGAATCCGGCGGCCCTCGTCGACGTTGTTGCCGTCGAGGCGCACCACGAGCGGCTTGTTGGCCTCGTCGCCGAGGATCTTGAGCGCGTTGACGATGCCGTTGGCGACCGCGTCGCAGGCGGTGATGCCGCCGAACACGTTGACGAAGACGCTCTTGACCTGCTCGTCGCCCAGGATGACGTCCAGCCCGTTGGCCATCACCTCGGCCGACGCACCGCCGCCGATGTCGAGGAAGTTCGCGGGCTTGACCCCGTTGTGCTTCTCTCCGGCGTAGGCGACGACGTCGAGAGTGGACATCACCAAACCCGCGCCGTTGCCGATGATGCCGACCTCACCGTCGAGCTTGACGTAGTTGAGGTCGTTCTCCTTGGCCTTGAGCTCGAGCGGATCGGTGGCGTCCTTGTCCTCGAACTCGGCGTGCTCGGGGTGGCGGAAGTCGGCGTTGGCGTCGAGGGTGACCTTGCCGTCCAGCGCCAGGATCTGGTCGTCCGGCGTCCGGACGAGGGGGTTGACCTCGACCAGGGTGGCGTCCTCTTTGACGAACACCTCCCACAGCTTGGCGATCGTCACGGCCGCGGCGTCGAGCACCTCGGCGGGCAGGTGGCCCTTCTCGGCGATCTCGCGGGCGAACGCCTCGTCGACACCCTTGGTCGCGTCGACGGGGATGCGGGCCAGCCGGTCGGGCTTGGTGGCGGCGACCTCTTCGATCTCCACGCCACCCTCGACCGAACACATCGCCAGGTAGGTGCGGTTGGCGCGGTCCAGCAGGAAGGAGATGTAGTACTCCTCGGCGATGTCGCTGGCCTCGGCGACCAGCAACTTCTTGACGACGTGCCCCTTGATGTCCAGGCCGAGGATGTTCGACGCGTGGGTGAACGCGTCATCGGGGGTGGCGGCGTACTTCACGCCACCGGCTTTGCCGCGACCACCGGTCTTGACCTGCGCTTTGACCATGACGGGCCGCCCGATCTCGGTGGCGATCGCCTTGGCGTCGTCGGCCGAGTCGGTCACCCGGCCCGGGGTCGTGGGAACGTTGTGCTTGGCGAACAGCTCTTTCGCCTGATACTCGAAGAGATCCATGGACTCCGGAACATCCCTGTCTGCGTCGACGGTAGAAAGTTGTGGCCCGACGGGCTCCGGAGGAACTTTATCCACACGAGCGCGGCCGGTCGCCACCGCCCACCTCTCATGTGGTCGATCTCACCGGGGCCTCTGCGGTGATTCAGGTCACATTCGCCGAGGGACTATCGTCTCGGGTTGCCACAAGTATTGGGATTTGGTTAACGTCCCTGTGGTCTAGATAACGGTCCGATCACGACGGCCCATGCGGCTCACGACGAATTAAGGACTCCTCAGGTTGCCTCAGCATCGCGCGCGCCGGACATCTGCAGCCGTTGTGGCACCCGTTCCGTCCGAGAGCCCGTCCGAGGTCACGGACATCATCCCGTTCAACGAATTCGGCGATCTCGCTGAACTCGACATGCTCTCCCAGGCCGCCTTCGACAAGGAGTCGCAGGTCATCGCCGCCCCCGAGCTCGACGATCTGCATGACACCGACGACCTCGTGCCGCTGCAGCTGGCGGTCCCCTCGGAGTTCCGGGCCGAGCCGCGCGCCGAGCGCCGCACCCACGCCTACCGGGACAGCCACACCGACCTCAGCGACGGCACCGCCACCACGGACGTCATCGACATGCGCGGGCACCGCGCGGCCCACCGCAAGCCCGAGGTGCCGATCAAGGGCCGTCTGATGGTCGCGGCCATGGCCGTGGGCGCGACCGCCGCCGGCGCCTACACGATGTCCAACAACACCCAGCAGAGCTCCGAGAGCACCGTCCTGGCCGCCGACCAGACGTCGACCGGCGGAGCGACCATCACCGGGTCCGTCGACGGCATGCAGGTCGTCACGGTGGCTCCCGCCGTCAACTCCGCGATACACGCCGAAGAGATCACCAAGGCCGCCGCCTACGCCCAGGAACGCGCCGAACGCGAAGCCCGCCTGATCCGACCGCAGTTCGTGATGCCGACCCGCGGGGTGTGGACCTCCGGGTTCGGCTACCGCTGGGGCGTGCTGCACGCGGGCATCGACATCGCCAACGCCATCGGCACGCCCATTCTCGCCGCCGCCGACGGTGTCGTGATCTCCGCCGGCTACCAGGGCGGCTACGGGAACATGGTCAAGCTCCGCCACGCAGACGGCACCGTCACCCTGTACGGCCACAACAGCGCCGTGCTGGTCAACGTCGGCGAGCGGGTGATGGCCGGCGACCAGATCGCCAAGATGGGCAACACCGGCAACTCGACCGGACCCCACTGTCACTTCGAGGTGCACCTCAACGGCACTGACCGGGTGGACCCGGTCGGCTGGCTGGCCAAGCACGGGTTGACGCCCGGCAGCTACGTTGGCTGAGTGGCCGACGGAGACACCTCACCGGACAGCGACGACAGCACCCGCATACTTCGTCGCGCCCCGCTGAACACCGGCGCTCAGCCCGCAGCGGACCTGCCCGCCGGGTCGGACCCGCTGACCGGATGGGTCCCGTCGCCTGCGTCGGAACCACCAACCAGGTCGATTCCACCCACCGGACCGGAACCAACCACCGGGCCGGACGCGGCGGTGGGACCGGAGCCGCCTACCGGTCTCATCCGCCGACACCCCACCGGCGCCCAACCCGCTGTCGATGATCCGGCTACCCAGATCGTGCCCCGGGCCAAACCGATCGCGGTCGGTCGGTCTCGCGGGCCGCGGGCCGACCCGACCTCGGCGATCGCGACCTCAGTGGCGAGCATCGTCTCAGGATGGGCGACGGCCGTCATCGCCACCGACCTGATCACCGGCTGGTGGGCGACCGACCCGCTGTTCTGCGTCGCGGTGGGCTTCCTCACCACAATTTCCGCAGCGGCCACCATCGCCGGGATCATCGCCCTGCTGCTGCGCCGGCGCACCGGGCGGCTGCTGGTGGTGGTCGGGGCGGTCATCGCCCTGCTCATCTTCGCGAGCCTGTTCGTGGCGGGGGCGGCGCTGCCCGCGCTCGTCTACGCCATGCCGCTGCTGCCCCTGGCGTCGATCGTGGCGGCGCTGCTGCCGGCCACGACAGCCTGGAACCGGTCCGGCTGACTCGGAGCTATAGCTTGGCCACCGGTGCGTGGTTGTGCATCAGCTTCACCCGGCCCGCGCTGCCGAAGTCGATCAGCGACATCGCGGACTCACCGACGCCCGAGACCTCCTCGACCCGGCCCAGCCCGTACTTGTCGTGGGTGACGCGGTCGCCGGGTTCGAGCACCAGCAGCGGGCGTTTGGCGGCCGCCGGGCGCATCGGCGACGGTCGCGGCGTGCCGAACCGGCCCGCGCCGCTCACCGGTGCCGACAGCGACGACGCCGGCTGCTCGGTGCGGCGCCAGTCGATGAGCTCCTGGGGGATCTCGCGCAGGAACCGCGACTCGGGGTTGAGCATCGGCTGCCCCCAGGAGGAGCGCACCTTGGCCCGACTCAGATACAGCCGCTGGCGGGCGCGGGTGATTCCGACATAGGCCAGCCGCCGCTCCTCGGACAACTCCACCGGATCACCGAGCGCGCGCATGTGCGGGAACATGCCGTCCTCCCACCCGGTGACGAACACAACCGGGAACTCCAGCCCCTTGGCGGTGTGCAGCGTCATCATCGTGACCACACCGGCACCGTGCTCGGGGATGTCGTCGGCGTCGGCGACCAGCGACACCCGCTCGAGGAACGCGGCGAGCACACCGGTGTCCGGAATGTCCTCGTCGACCGGCTCCGCGCCGTCCTCGCCGGCCAACGCTCGCGCGTTCGCCAGGTCGATGCTGAATTCGTGGGCGACACTGACCAATTCGTTGAGGTTGTCCAGCCGCGCCAGATCCTGCGGGTCGCTGGACGATTCCAGTTCGGCACGATAGCCGGTGCGATCCAGCACCGCCTCGACGAGCTCGCCCAACTCCCCGTCGAGCATGCCCCGCAGCTCGTCGAGCAGGCCGACGAAACCCGCGATCGCCTTCTCCGCCCGCGTGTTGAGCATCGGCACCCGGCCCTCGGCGGCCGCGACCAGGGCGTCGTTGAAGTTCAGGCCGGTGTTCTCGGCGTGCACGGCCACACAGGCCTCGGCACGGTCGCCGATACCGCGCCGCGGGGTGTTCAGGATGCGCCGCATGCTCACCGAATCGCCGGGGTTGTCCAGTACCCGCAGGTAGGCGACGATGTCGCGAATCTCGCGGCGTTCGTAGAAGCGCACTCCCCCGACGACCTTGTAGGGGATGCCGGCGCGGATGAACACCTCCTCGATCGCCCGGGAGGAGTTGTTGGTGCGGTAGAAGACCGCGACGTCGTTGTAGGAGAAGTCGCCGACAGAATCGGACAGGCTGTCGATCTCCTGCGCGACGAACCGCGCCTCGTCGTGTTCGTTGTCGGCGACGTACCCGACGATCAGCTCACCCTGACCGGAGTCGGTCCACAGCCGCTTCTCGCGCCGGCCGGTGTTGCGCGCGATGACCGAGTTGGCCGCGTTGAGGATGGTCTGAGTGGACCGGTAGTTCTGCTCGAGCAGAATCGTTGTCGCGTCGGGAAAGTCGCGTTCGAAGTCTTCGATGTTGCGAATCGTCGCGCCACGGAACGCATAGATGGACTGATCGGCGTCACCGACCACGCACAGCTCGGCCGGCGGCACCGTGTCGGTGTCGGGCGCCCCCACTCCCACCAACTCGCGCACCAGCACGTACTGGGCGTGATTGGTGTCCTGGTATTCGTCGACCAGGATGTGCCGGAATCGACGCCGGTAGTACTGGGCGATCTGCGGGAACGCCTGCAGCACGGCCACCGTCTCGCCGATCAGGTCGTCGAAATCCAGCGCGTTGGCCGCCCGCAGCCGGCGCTGATACTCGGCGTACACCTCGGCGATGACGCGAGCCAGATCGTCGGCCGCCTCAGATGCCTCCGCGGCGGCCTGCTCGGGCCCGATCAACTCGTTCTTCAGGTTCGAGATGCCGTTGGCCAGCAGCCGAGGCGAATGGCGCTTGGTGTCCAGGCCCATGTCCTTGCCGATCATCAGCAGCAGCCGGCGCGAATCGTCGGCGTCGTAGATCGAGAAGTTCGAGTTCAGCCCGGCCACCAGCGAGGCCTGGTTGCGCAGAATCCGCACACAGGTCGAGTGGAACGTCGACACCCACATGCTGCGCGCCCGCGGACCCACCAGACCCACCACACGCTCGCGCATCTCCGCGGCCGCCTTGTTGGTGAACGTGATGGCCAGTACCTGCCCCACCCCTACATCGCGTGCGGCCAGCAGGTAGGCGATGCGGCGGGTGAGCACCGCCGTTTTTCCCGAACCGGCGCCGGCGACGATCAACAGCGGGGTTCCCTCGTGCAACACCGCCTGGCGCTGCTGCGGGTTCAACCCGTCCAGCAGCTGATCGGTGTCGCTCGCCGGGGACGTCATCGGAAAAGGTGCAGTCATATGCGGACAAACCTACCGCTGCGAACCGACACTCTTTGCGCTGGCACGGCAGGTAGTGGCACACTCATTGGGTGCTCAACGCGCAGCCCGGCAACTCGCTCCTCACCCGAGGGGCTCACCGCCGATTTTTCTACGGGTACCGGCCAGCGGTGCCCGTGGTTTAGCTGCTTCCCAGAGCCCCGCGGTCCGCTTCCGGATCCGGGGCTCGTTTCTTGTGTGAGGCCCGACACCGGATGAGACCAGACCCTTCACACAACGGAAATTCGGAGAACCACGAGATGACGACGATGGAAACCGCTGCAGCCTCCTCGGACTCCTCCCAGGAGCTCGACGCCTCGGACATTGATGCCCTGCGCCAGGAGATCGACCGGCTCGACGCCGCGATCCTCGAGGCGGTGCAACGGCGGACCCAGGTCTCGCAGCTGATCGGCAAGGCACGCATGGCCTCCGGCGGCACGCGGCTGGTGCACAGCCGGGAGATGAAGGTCATCGGGCGCTACAGCGTGCTCGGCGCGGAGGGCAAGAACCTCGCGATGCTGCTGTTGCGTCTGGGCCGCGGCCGCCTCGGGCACTGATCTCACCCGCTGTCGGCGGCTGCCCGCGCGTCATCGCCGGTCGACACCCTGAGGTCACCGGGGGTCACTTCGGCTGCACCGCCTCCACCAGCCACGGGGTGAGCCACTCCACCGCCTCCGGAGTGGGGTGCACCCCGTCGCTGCGCATCCGGATGCCGTCGACCTTGGTGGTGTAGTAGCCGTTGGGGCTCAGCTTCTCGTTCAGGTCGGCCACGGTGACGTTGGGCCGGTCGTCGACGACACCGCGCAGCAGCTCGTTCCAGGTGTCGACCCGCTCCGGGTGGTCCTCGGGGTAGAGGCTGCCGTCGGGCTTCTCGGCGCGCCGGTTGTACGGCTCGGTGGTGACGACGATGCGGGCCCCGGTCGAGCCGAGGATGTCGAGTGCACGCCGGAGCTCGGCCCGTAGATACGAGTCGTAGGCTTCGTCGCCGATGTGCGTCCAGCGTCCCTCGTTCATCCGGTCGACGATCTCCCACCGCCCGACGACCAACAGCACCACGTCGGGGCGTTCGTAGGAGATCCGCTGGCTCCACCGGCTGGGCCAGGCATCACACTCCGGCTTCTGGTCGAGCTCCTGACCCACGTATTCGTACGGGCCGCCGCGGGCGATGCCGCAACCGATGGTCGTGTAGTCGGCGAAGTGCACCCCGGGCGTCGGCGGCAGATACCGCATCAGCGTCCATGCGATCGAGTCACCGAACACCGCCACCCGCATGTCCCCGGGCGCACCCGGGCGCGGTGGCGGTGCGACCTCCACAGGCACCTCGGGCGCGACCAACGCCGCGGAGTCGACCAGCGGTCCCGGCACCGGTGTCTGAGGAGTCAGCTTCACCGGCACGATCGTCATCGCCACCATCGCCGCGGTCGCCGCCGAGGCAGCAGCCAGCGGCAGCATCGGCACGGAGACCGGCCGCCACTCACGGATCGGCTGTTCGATCAGCCACCAGGACACCGCGGCGACGGCGAGAGTCGCCGCACAGCGCAGCGCGAACAACTGCCAGCCCGTCACCCCGGTGCGCTCGCCGTTGACCAGCAGGAAGATCGGCCAGTGCCAGAGGTAGACCCCGTAGGAGATCGCGCCGAGGCCGACCAGCGGCCCCGCCGACAACAACCGCGCGACGGGGCCGTCCTGATCGAGCGCGACCGGCGCGATGACCAGCACAGCGGCCACCGCCACCACGATCAGCAGGCCGTGCCGGAATTCCTCGGCGCTGCCCGTGGCACCGTGAGCGGCCAGCACCAGCACCACCAGCCCGAGCGCGGGCAGCAACCGGGCCGTCCAACGGGTCCAGCGAGAGCGCAGCGTCGTTACCCCACCGGCCAGACCGCGCCAGTCCCGCACCACCAGCGCCGCGGCGGCGGCGCCGACGAGCAACGCCTGCACGCGGGTGTCGGTGCCGAAGTAGACGCGATTGAGCGACGCGTCCGCGGCCAGCGTGATGCTGGCCGCCGCCGAAGCGAGCACGCCGGCGCAGGCGAGGACGAACACCGCCGTGCGGAGCGCGCGGGGGGTCAGCGGCGTGCCGCGACGGTAGGCCAACGCGGCGAGACCCGCGACCACGGCCGTCACCATCAGCGGCCACAGCAGGTAGTACTGCTCCTCGACGGCCAGCGACCACGTGTGCTGCAGCGGCGACGGCGGCGCCCCCTGGCTGAAGTAGTCGGTGTGCTGAGCGACGAACAGCCAGTTGGACATCCAGAACAGGGCGGCCACGGCTTCGTCGCGCAGGTTGGCGGTGGCTTCTGCGGCGAACAGTTCGCGGGCGGTCACCACGGCCAGCACCATGACGATCAGCGCGGGCAGCAATCGCCGGGCCCGGCGAATCCAGAAGCTTTTCAGACCGATCCGGCCGGTGCGGCCGACCTCGTCCAGCAGCAACGAGGTGATCAAGAACCCGCTGAGCACGAAGAACACGTCGACACCGAGAAATCCGCCGGACATTCCCGGTACGCCGCCGTGGTCGGCGAGCACCAGTGCGACCGCGATCGCTCGGACACCGTCGAGCGCAGCGATGCCACGGCCCGGGCTGACGTAGCGGCACGGCCCCACCCGGATCGGCGCCGCACTCACGGCGGTGCCGGTCTTGAGGGCGGTGCCGGTGCTGCCGGTGGCTCGGCCGGCGCTGCCGGTGGCTCGGCCGGCGCTGCCGGTGGCTCGGCCGGCGCTGCCGGTGGCTCGGCCGGCGCTGCCGGTTTTGACGGCTCGGCCGTCGATCACGTTTCGGAGCCCTCCTTGCTGCTGTCGAGCAAGGAAGTCTATGGGTCTGCAAAGGCCCGACCGGGGAGGCGCGCGGCTGCCGACCCTGTCGGCTGGCCGACTATCCAGTCCTGTCGGCTGGCCGATAGTCCAATCCCGTTGACGAGCCGCCTATCCGGCCCCGTCGGCGACCCGACTTTCCGGTCCTGTCGGCAACCCGACTATTTGGTGAGGGCTACGTACTTGGTGTCGAGGTACTCCTCGATCCCTTCGCTGCCGCCTTCCCTGCCGAAGCCGGATTCCTTGATGCCGCCGAACGGAGCGGCCGCATCGGAGATCACACCCCGATTGACGCCGACCATGCCGGACTGCACACCTTCGGCGACCCGTAGTGCCCGGTCCAGCGACTGGGTGTAGACGTAGGCGGCCAATCCGTATTCGGTGTCGTTGGCCGCCGCGATGCCTTCCTCCTCGGTGTCGAACCCGGCGATCGGGGCCACCGGTCCGAACACCTCCTCCTTGAGGATCCGGGCGTCGGCGGGCACGTCGGTCAGCACGGTGGCGGGATAGAAGTGCCCCGGCCCACCGGGGGCGACGCCGCCGATGGCAACCGTCGCGCCGCGCGACACGGCGTCGGAGACGAGTTCCGTCACCGTGTTCACCTGCTTGGCATTGATGAGCGGACCGAGGGTGGCCGACTCGTCGAGCCCCTTGCCGAGGGTGAACTCGCTCATCCGCTTGACGAACTTCTCGGTGAACTCCTCGCGCACCGCGTTCGCGACGTGGAATCGGTTGGCTGCGGTGCACGCCTCACCGCCGTTTCGCATCTTGGCCAGGATCGCGCCGTCGACTGCGGCATCGACGTCGGCGTCGTCGAACACCACGAACGGCGCGTTGCCGCCGAGTTCCATCGACGTGCGCAGCAGCTTGTCCGCCGACTGCTTGACCAACGCCTTACCCACGCCGGTCGATCCGGTGAAGGTGAGCTTGCGCAGCCGTCCGTCGTTGATCAGCGCTTCGGTGACCGCACCGGGGTTGCTGGTCGGCAGCACCGACAGCACACCCTTGGGCAACCCGGCCTCGTCCATCAGTTTGGCCAGCAGCAGCATCGTCAGCGGCGTTTCCTGGGCCGGTTTGACGATCATCGTGCAGCCCGCGGCGAACGCCGGGCCCATCTTGCGGGTGCCCATCGCGAGCGGGAAGTTCCACGGTGTGATCGCGTAGCAGGGACCCACCGGCTGCTTGGTGACCATGATGCGGCCGTTACCGGCTGGGCTCGGGGTGAACCGGCCGTCGATGCGTACCGCCTCCTCGGCGAACCAGCGGAAGAACTCGGCCCCGTAGGTGACCTCGCCCTTGCTCTCGGCGACGACCTTGCCCATTTCGAGGGTCATCAGGGCGGCGATGTCGTCGGCGCGCTCGGTGATCGTCTCGAACACCGAGCGCAGAATCTCGCCCCGCTTGCGCGGCGGCGTGGCGGCCCACGCCGCCTGCACCGCGCACGCGGCGTCCAGTGCGGCGGTGGCGTCCTCGGCGGTGGCGTCGGCGACGGCGGTCAGCACCTGGTCGTCGGAGGGATCGAGCACGTTGAACGTCGACGAGGACGCGCGTTCCTGCCCGCCGATCCACAGCCCGGTCGGTACCGATTCCAGCAGTGCGGAAGTATCCATACCTCCATCATTTACCCCTTCGTTCGCTTGGCCGCACTAGGGTTCTGAACATGGGTTCTGACATCACTGCCACGACCGCATGGCAGGCACTGTCCCGCCATCATGCCGACGTCGCCGCCACGAGCTTGCGTGAGCTTTTCGCCGAGGATTCCGCCCGCGGTTCCGAGCTGGCGTTGACCGTCGGCGACATGTACATCGACTACAGCAAGCACCGTGTCACCCGCGAGACGCTCGACCTGCTTATCGAGCTGGCACGGGCAGCCGAGCTGGAATCCAAGCGCGACGCGATGTTCACCGGCGTGCACATCAACACCTCCGAGGACCGGGCGGTGCTGCACACCGCGCTGCGACTGCCCCGGGATGCGGCGTTGACCGTCGACGGGCAGGACGTGGTGTCCGACGTGCACGAGGTGCTCGACCGGATGGGTGAGTTCACCGACCGGCTGCGCAGCGGCGAGTGGCGCGGCGCGACCGGTGAGCGCATCACCACCGTGGTGAACATCGGCATCGGCGGCTCCGACCTCGGGCCGGTCATGGTCTATCAGGCATTGCGCCACTACGTCGATGCCGGTATCTCGGCCCGGTTCGTCTCCAACGTCGACCCCGCCGACCTGGTCGCCAAGCTCGACGGACTGGACCCGGCGACAACACTTTTCGTCATCGCCTCCAAGACGTTCTCGACGCTGGAGACACTGACCAACGCGACGGCGGCACGGCGGTGGCTGATCGACGCGCTGGGCGACGCGGCAGTGGCCAAACACTTCGTCGCGGTGTCGACGAACGCGAAGCTGGTCGACGAATTCGGTATCGACACCGAGAACATGTTCGGTTTCTGGGACTGGGTCGGCGGGCGGTATTCGGTGGACTCGGCGATCGGTCTGTCGGTGATGGCCGCGATCGGCAAGGAACGGTTCGCGGAGTTCCTGGCCGGCTTCCATCTGGTCGACGAGCACTTCCGGACCGCACCGCTGGAGGCCAACGCCCCGGTGCTGCTGGGCCTGATCGGGCTCTGGTACAACAACTTCTTCGGTGCGGAAACCCGTGCGGTGCTGCCGTATTCAAATGACCTGGCCCGGTTCGCCGCCTATCTGCAGCAGCTGACCATGGAGTCCAACGGCAAGTCGGTGCGCGCCGACGGCACCCCAGTGAGCAGCGACACCGGTGAGATTTTCTGGGGCGAGCCGGGCACCAACGGCCAGCACGCGTTCTATCAGCTGCTCCATCAGGGCACCCGGCTGATCCCCGCCGACTTCATCGGATTCAGCGAGCCCACCGACGATTTGGCCACCGCGGACGGCGACGGCAGCATGCACGACCTGTTGATGAGTAACTTCTTCGCCCAGACCCAGGTGTTGGCGTTCGGTAAGACTGCCGACGAGATCGCTGCCGAGGGAACAGCTTCCGACGTCGTACCGCACAAGGTCATGCCCGGTAACCGGCCGAGCACCTCGATCCTGGCGACGAAGCTGACGCCTTCGGTGGTCGGCCAATTGGTGGCGCTCTACGAGCATCAGGTGTTCGTCGAGGGCGTCATCTGGGGTATCGACTCGTTCGACCAGTGGGGCGTGGAATTGGGTAAGACCCAGGCCAAGGCCCTGCTGCCGGTGCTGACCGACGACGCATCGCCTGCCGAGCAGTCCGATTCGTCCACCGACACCCTGGTGCGCCGCTATCGCACCGAGCGGGGCCGCACGGCGTAAGCTGCGCTAGCCAGAAGTCCCGCGAGCCTGCGCTCCCGCGAGCTGCGCTCCCGCGAACCGAACCCCGCGAGCGCGCGTCTGCACGGCGATGCGCCGCGTCCCAAGGCATTTCGCGCGCGCCCGATCGGCGCCCGCGGTCACTCGTCGTCAGGACGGGACCAGCCGAGGATCATCGCTGGGCTGCACCCGCCGACCAGCAGCACCGTCAGCGCCATCAAGCCGCCGGCGTAGGCCATGTCGGTGTCCGTGCCGCCGGTGATGACGGAGCCGAAGATCAGGTAGAAGATCGGCACCAGCATGAGGTTCTGCGTGATCGTCAGCCCGATGGAGCGGGCATTGTTTCGCTGCGCCAACTCGTATTCATCCAGGGCGGCGTCGGGAGCGTCGCCCTGTCGGCCGGACACGATCTGCAGCATCAGCCACATCGGGAAGAACAGCGCGCAGGCAGGCAACCACAACAACGGTGCCCATTCGATGCCGAATGCGCACATCAGGCTGACCGCGAACATGAACGCGAAAGTGGCCCCCAACGCCTTCACCAGAAGGCGACGGCGGCTTCGCGTGCGCCATTTTGGCAGCGAATGGGCGTATGTCCGTTCGCGTTTCGCAAATTGCCGGGTTCGGTAGTCCTGGTAGCGGTCGAGCAGGTTCACGTCAGACATCGGTTTTCTCTCCGCGAGGTCGTAGGTCTTTCCGGTAGAGCTCGGCAGACAACGGCGTGAAAGGTTCCCGCGAGAAGACCGCTTCCACAGGCAGGTCGAACACCGCGCAGATCCGGAACGCCAGATCCAGACTCGGATAGTGGTCGCCCCGCTCGAGCGCCCCCACGGTCTGCGGGTTGACGTCGATCAGCTCCGCGAGCTGCGCGCGCGTCATGCGTCGTTCGGCGCGCAGCACGCCGATGCGGTTGTGGATGGGAAAGGTATCCCCGCGCCGGACCGGACTCACCTAACTAATCGTTGGGAAAACCCAACGATTTGTCAAGAATCTCGTGTGTTTGATTCCGAGTGTGTACCTGTCTGGTCAGTGCCGCACCCGCTGGCATTGCGCGCGCTCGTCACCGTCGAACGCACGCTGCAGGCCACACGGCAGCGTGCGGACACGCGCGTTCGCGGAGACAACTCCAGCCAGAAAATCCGGTCAGGCGAAGCGCTTCGTGAGGCGTGGCGGCAGCAGTTTCATCACCTCGACCAGCGGCCACCACGGCCAGGCCGGAACCACGGCACGGCCCTTCTCCTTCTCGATGGCCTCCACCATCGCCTTCACGCCGGTCTCGTTGTCGACCATGAGCATCGTGGAGTTCGACTTCGCAGTCATCTCCGACTCGATGTAGCCCGGCTCCAACACCGTGACCTTGATCGGGCCAGATGACGGATACTCCGCACGCAACGACTGACCCAGCGACGTCACCCCGGCCTTGCTGGCCGAGTACGCAGCCTTGACTCCGGGGACGCCGACGTTGCCCAGCACCGAGGACACCAGCACCAGATGCCCGTTGCTCGACGCGTTGAACATCTCCAGCGCCGTCTCGATCTGCACCAGCGCCGCAACCAGATTGGTCTCGATGGTGGCCTTGTTGGCCCAGAGCTTGCCGCCGCCGAGTGGGTAGCCCTTACCGATACCGGCGTTGACGATGACGCAGTCGAGGCCGCCGATCTCCTCGGACAGCTCCGCGAAGACCTTGGGAACCTGATCGTGGTCGTTGACGTCGAGCGCCGCGATGGCAACCGTGATGCCGGGATGGCGAGCGGTCAGCTCGGCCTTCAGCTCGTCGAGGTTGTCCAGGCGCCGGGCACACAGGGCCAGGTCCCGACCCTTGGCCGCGAATTGGCGGGCCATTCCGGCGCCGAGTCCGCTGCTGGCACCGGTGATCAGGATCTTCTGCCGACTCATGCCAGCAGAATAACTTAGTTGAACAAGTCGCTTCGACGCCCTCTGAGCTACTTCAGCAGTTTGGACATACGCCGGTCGGCGAGGATCTTGCCGCCGGTCTGACAGGTCGGGCAGTACTGGAACGACTTGTCGGCAAACGACACCTCGCGCACGGTGTCGCCGCACACCGGGCATGGCAGGCCGGTGCGGGCGTGCACGCGCAGGCCTGCGCGCTTCTCCCCCTTCAGCGTGGCGGCCTGCTGGCCCACCGACCTGGTCACCGCGTCGGTCAACACCGAGATCATCGCGTCGTGCAGGGCCGCCAACTGCGCGTCGGTCAGCTTGTTGGCTGTCGCGAACGGCGAGAGCCGCGCCACGTGCAGGATTTCGTCGCTGTATGCGTTGCCGATCCCGGCGATCACCTTCTGATCAGTGATGACGGTCTTGATCCGGCCGGTGTTGCCCGCCAGCGCCTCGGCCAGACCCTGCGGGTCGAGCGTCAGCGCATCCGGGCCGAGGGCCGCGATCTGGGGTACGGCCATCGGATCGGTGACCAGCCAGACCGCGAGACGTTTCTGGGTACCGGCCTCGGTCAGGTCGAAGCCGACACCGGCACTCCCGGCGTCGTCCCCACCCGGGTTGCTCAGGTGCACCCGCAACGCGATCGGCCCCTTACCCGGCTTGAGCGGCGCTGCGCTGAGCTTGTGCGACCAGCGCAACCATCCGGCCCTCGACAGGTGAGTGATGAGATGCAGGTCACCGGCCTGCATGCCGAGGTACTTACCCCATCGGTTCGCCGCGGTGACCGGTTGACCGGCCAGCGCGGACACCGGCGGGTCGAACGTCTTGAGCACGGACAGCGCCCCCACGTCGACGCGGCCGACGGTCAACCCGACCGCGTGGCGACGCAGGTGGTCGGCGAGCGCTTCGACCTCGGGCAGTTCAGGCATGAGTTCAGTCTGCCCTGACGACCAGCGACAGCGCCCAGGAGACGATCGACAGCACAACGGCGGCCCAGATCGCCGTCCACCAGAACTGGTCGATGGCCAGCCCCCAATGGGTCGTGTGCTCGGTGATCCACGCGGTGATCCAGAGCATGAACGCATTGATCACGACGTGGATGAGACCCAGTGTGAGGATGTACAGCGGGATCGACACGATCTGCACCACGGGTTTGATCACCGCGTTGACCAGACCGAACACCACCGCGACGACGAAGATGACCCCCACCCGGGCGATCGTGGAGTCACCACCGACGAACGCGATACCCGGCACGATGAGCGTCACCACCCACAGCGCGACCCCGGTGAGCGCCGCGCGCAACAGAAACGGACCCATGGCGAAAATACTGCCTTCCCGCGGCCGCGAACGTGCGCTGTTGCACGACCGCGCCCGGAGTGTCGTGTGCCAATGCGCCCGCTCACGGAACGGGACGGCGTGCGCTCGTAGAACAGGGTGTCGTGTGCCAACTCGCCCGCTCAGGGGACGGGGCGGCGTGCGGTACCGGATGAACTCTCACTGGGCGCGAGGTACCGGACGAACCCTCTCACCGGGCGTGCGGGACCGTTTGATCGAATGACGGTCATGTCCGTACTCGACTCCTTCCGCCTCGATGACAAGGTCGTCATCGTCACCGGCGCCTCTTCCGGGCTCGGCGTCTCGTTCGCGCAGGCCTGCGCCGAAGCGGGCGCCGATCTGGTGCTCGCCGCCCGTCGTGTGGACAAGCTGCAGCAGACCTGCGAGCTGGTGCGCGCCGCCGGACGCCGCGCGCTGGCTGTCGCGACCGACGTCTCCGAACCCGCCGACTGCCAGGCGATGGTCGACGCCGCGATGACCGAGTTCGGCCGCGTCGACGTCCTGGTCAACAATGCGGGCGTCGGCACCGCGGTTCCGGCGACGCGGGAGACGCCCGAGGAGTTCCGGGCGGTCGTCGACATCAACCTCAACGGTTCGTACTGGGCGGCGCAGGCATGCGGACGGGTGATGCAGCCCGGCAGCTCGGTGATCAACATCTCGAGCGTGCTCGGCATCACCACCGCGGGCCTGCCGCAGGCGGCTTACAGCGCCAGTAAGGCCGCGATCGCCGGTCTCACCCGCGACCTCGCGCAACAGTGGGGAACGCGAAAGGGTATCCGGGTCAACGCGATTGCGCCGGGCTTCTTCGCCTCCGAGATGACCGACCAGTACAAGCCGGGATACCTGGAAAGCGTCATCGAACGGTCTGTCCTCGGGCGCACCGGCGACCCGGCCGAGCTGGCGGCCACCCTGGTGTGGCTGGCGTCGCCGGCCGGGGGTTACGTCACCGGCCAGACGATCGTCGTCGACGGTGGGGTGAGCATCACCTAGCGGCCGACGGTTCCGGGCGCCTGCGGTTCCGC